>Ga0101944_10003533_pt1 | contig 21500 bp, 16 predicted proteins | sample DewCreD2012metaG_FD_75245 | JGI IMG/M metagenome (GOLD analysis project Ga0101944, IMG submission 75245) | Hot spring sediment bacterial and archeal communities from British Columbia, Canada, to study Microbial Dark Matter (Phase II) - Dewar... ... | reverse complement strand
TCGGCCGCGGTCACCTCCTCGGCCGGCTGCGTTCCCGGGGACACAACGGCCCCGGCTGTCGGCTGCTGGCCGACGCCGCCAGGCAATTGGCCCCAGGCTACACCGCTTGCGGTAACAAGTAGTACGACCGCAAAGACAGCCCCCGTCCGTGCTGTCATCAACCTTGTGCCCATACGGTTTCAACCCTTTTTCTAGCCCCTCGCCCGACTGGAGCGCTGGAGCAATCCGGCCACCGCACGTCCGGCCCAGCCGCAGGACCCGCCCGTGACAAATGGCGTTGCACTTATCAGGCAATTATCGGATACAACCGTACTGCTCATTCGCAATTATGCTGATGCCTAGACCGCACATGAACTCCCGGCTGCAGTGGCATATTGCCGTCGGCACAACCGGAAGCAATCGCAAGGATACGACAGGTAACTACTGGAAATCACCAGCGGGCTGACCACGCCGCCAGCCGCGAGTGATGGCACGATACTCTGCGAATCAATACTGGGAAAACCAAACTGATCGCACCATATAGCGGCTGCCCCCGCTGAAGTCAAATCGGAAGTGGCCAGAAAATGATCCGGTAGCCGAAGGGCCCCACAATCGTGCGACCCGGCGCAGCGGCTAGCTCTGCAAGCCGACACATGGAGCCACATTATCGGACGCGACTCTCGATGGAAACACCCCACTGGCCTGCCACGGCCTGCTCTATCCCGGGCTCGCTGGCTGCCCCTTGCGATAGGAGAGCCCGTGGAACACCGCGACGACCTCGCCCAGCTCGTCCACCACCCGCACCAGGCACGAGCCAAGCCGGCCCTCCTGGGGGACCTCCTCCGCCTCGGCCGTCAGGACGCCGCCGCTGGCAGCCTTGATGTACGAGATGTTCGCGTTGACCGCCACCGAGACGATACCTTTGGAATTGCAGGCCGCGGCGAAGGCATAGTCAGCCAAGGTGAAGATCGCCCCACCGTGCACCATGCCCAGCCCGTTGCGGTGCTCGGGCCGAATCTGCATCCGAACCGTCGCCCGCCCGTTACCCATTTCCACGATCTCAATCCCCGCGTGTCGGGCGAACGCATCCTTCTCCACGACTGCACGTACGCTGTCCATGGTGGGACTCGCTTCCTTCTCCTGCACTCTTATCCGATGACGGTCCGGAGGCGGCGACTACGCCTCCCGCGCCTGCACGTCGATCCTGACGTCGTCGATTACATCCTGCCCCAGCCGCCAAGCGTGCACAAACCCTTCTGTCACGAGGTCAGCCAGCGCAGACTTCATACGCCGGGTGTTTTCTATGATCACTTCCGTGCCGACCCGCCGGCCTCTGGCCCTGTCGCGCTCGATGCAGATGGCAGGCGAGACGTCCAGCACGATCGCGTACGCAGGATAGCCGTGCCGGCGAGCCAGGTCCAGCCAAGCCTTGCGAGCCGACTGCTTGAGGTTTGTGGCATCTATCACACACAACCGGCCGAGCCGCATCCGTGCTACGACAACGGCCTCCATCACGGCGAAGGCGTAGGGGCCGGCGTACTGGTTGCTCTCATCGTCGCTGACGAGCCTGCGGCAGGCATCGGAGCTGACGATCGACGACTCCCAGAAGTGTTTTCGCGCAAAGGTGCTCTTGCCGGAACCCGGCAGGCCGATCAGCACGACCAGCGAACGCCTGGGGATGGAGATGACCAGGGACATGGAAGATCATACTACCCGACTAGGCTCCTATGCGGGCTTGCTGGCCGGCTTGCCCGCCGGTCTGCCACTACCCCCGCCGCCGGCTGGGGCGCCAGACTGTCCCTTCATGGTGTTGTAAAGGCCGATCAGACCCGCGACGATCAGCGCGGCCACCAGGAGCAACAGCAGGTTGGCCACGAGAAAGCTCCAGTTCATCCAGAAGCGGGAGAGTTTTTCGGCGGGCCAAGTCCAGTTCGTCAGGAAGCTCAGCAGGATTCCCACAACGCCGAACATTCCCACCCCGAACAGGGCCGGGCGGAGATCCTTGGAAAGCGGGTTCAGCCGGACCATTAGGCAGACGGTCAGGTATGCGAACAGCCAGGTCTCCCACTCGGTCCAGCGAGCACGGGCCCAGACGTTCATTGCGCCCTCGAGGGTACTGATCATCTGGCGGGCGAGGCTCCAGAAACCGTCCAGGCTGCGTGGCAGGCTACGCGGCAAGTCGCTGACGTCGCGAACCAGGCCGCGGGCGCTGAGCCAGTCTGCCGCCCAGTAGAGGGCTACGCCACACAAGAAGATCGGCAGCAGCGCGATGATGATCGGTCCGATAATCGGGATCTTGGGCTTGGCATCGGCCTGGAGTTCCGGCTCGCCAGTGCTCTCATTGGCCAGGCGGCTCTGGCTGATGGTCGCCCCGGTCACCAGCAGGGCGATATGGTGTCCCACCTGCGCCACGAGTGTGCCCGGCAGGAGCAGATAATTCAGTGCCTTGACTGGAATCAGCCGGGCCAGCAAGTCATACACCGCCCGGGCCGCAAAGATGGCCACCAGGGCCCAGCAAACAAACGCCACATAGAGCATATGAGCTTCCCCAGAGCAAGCCGCCCGATTCGACGCCCACTGCTTTATCGGCAAGGCACGGTGGCATGACTGAGGGGCGAGGCCCCAGAACTGAGCAACAGCTACGACAAGAGCGACCCGCCTGACGTAACGAGAGCCATCCCTCCCGCCTGCGCTCAGGCGAAGGTCGGCAGCATGTCGCATAGGAACTGCAGGTCCTGCCGGCGGAACAGGCCGATGAAGTACTCGCGGTTGCGGGCGACATTGTTCTGGGCAATCGCCTCGATCAGCTGCTGGCGCTGCTGTCCGAGATGCGATAAGACCTCGGGCTCGAGCGACAACATCCGTTCATTGACCTGGTGGATCTGCTGGAACACATCGTGCCGTGCGAAGCGGGCGTCCGGCTGGTTCTCTCGCAACCAACGGGACCGGGCCAGAAGGTCAGCCTTTGTTGCCAGCAAGGACTCGACGGCCGGAAGTCTCGGCAGGTAGCGCTGCGGATTGTAGCGGATGTCGCGCATCCGGCGTTCCAGGTCGTGCAGGTCCTGACGACTCACCGACCGCGCGGGCAGCTCCAGCCGCAGTGTGGCCGAGACACAGGCAATACCCGGCGGTTCGATCTCAAAGTACTTGCGGACCAGCAGGTCCGTTATTCGATCGTACTTGGCTCCGCCGATACCGTGGATGAACACGTCCGCCAGGAACAGACGCGACCATAGGGTCAGCGTCAGCGCGCGAGGCCGGATGCCGGCCGAGACCCCCTGCGAAAGCACCTCTCGGGCAGTCTCCCAGCGCTGCAGGTCAGCCACGGCAAGCGTGCCGATCGAATCGCGCTCGGCAAACACCTCAAGCCGCTCGGCGCCGCGGGCGATGAACACCCGCTGGCGCGGATAACCCCGCCGGACCGCCCAGATCGGCAGTTCCAGGCGATCGCCCTGCCGTACGAGGTCGGGGATGGGGTGGAAGCTGCCTTTGATGTGCAGCATCCGGCGGTATTCCCGCAGCGCCTCGTTATAGCACGATACAAAGCGCTCCGCGTCGAGCAGCATCTGCGCGAGCAACGGACCTCCCCACACATCATGCGCGCGAGCCTCGATCATCCGCACGCCGAACATGGCGTCAATCGCCCGCCGGCCGGCAACTGTTTGATCGACCCAGTCATGCGGGTCGGAAACGTCAGCCGCCCCAGCAAAGTAGATACCCATGAGGCTGTTGTTGTAACGGGCACCGTAGCAGGTCCTCACCTTGTCAGCGAACTCATCGAGCTGCCTCGGCCGGAGCGGTTCGAGCAGTTCCCACGGCACGCCGGGACGGTAGGGCGCAAAGGCCACCCTGGCCGTCTTCAGATGATCACGCTCTTGCGTCGGCACGACCAGGGCGACCGCCTTGGCGACATCGTGATCGACGATGATGTTGGCAGCGACGCCGCCGAGGCGCTCAGCCAGGCGCTGTGTGACCACGTGCTTGGCCCAAACTCCCGCATGGATGAACTCGGGCTGATGCCCCGTCACGATCCACAGCTTGTTGGCAAGGTCGGCGTAGAAACGCTGGCGGGCGATACACCGGCAGTCGAGCGAGGACACATCGAGAACGCGGAACTCATTGTCCTTTAGTAATCGGCGGTTGGCTTCGGCCAAGTCGGGTAGTTGCCCTGCCGAGGGCAAAACGAGAGTATCGCCTTGGCCGGCCGGGGTACGCAGATCGCTGAAATCTAGCACGGGCTGCATGGACAACCGCAGGTACTCCGCTCAGGCATCGACACCGGACCGACCGGGTCAGTCAGTTCGCTAACCAATACTTCGATATAGTGCCGCAACCGAATTGCAGCATCATCCAGGCCGCCGCCGAATTGGCGACTCGGGTCATGGTAAATCAGTTGGATGGGGATCTCCTTGATCCGCAACCCGGCCCGGACGGCCTGCACCCAAAACTGCATCGGAAAGGCGTAGCCCGGCACGGTCAAACGGAGCCTGCGGAGTCCGGCCACACGGTGGGCCTTGAACCCGCAGAACGAGTCGGTCAGGCTCAGCCCGAACATCTGGTTCAAAAGCACCGTGATCAGGTGGTTGATCTGGCGGCGCTCGCCGGGCACTTGGGCGAACTGCGGGTCTTCGCGCATGTACCGGCTGCCCGAGATGATGTCAGCGTCGCCCAGGGCCGCCATGCGGAGAAAATCGGGAATCCGCCGGGGATCGTGCTGCTCGTCGGCGTCTAGCGTGATCACCCAGTCGTAGCCGCACTGATCGGCGTACTCGAAGGCGTCGGTGATCGTCCGGCCATACCCGAGGTTCTTCTCGTGCGTCAGAACCGCGATGTCAGACATTTGCTGCAGAATCCGGCCTGAGCCGTCGGTGGAACCATCGTCGATGGCCAGAATGTCGCAGTCTTGAGAATACTGGCGAACCCGTTCGAGAATACCGGCGAGGTACTTCCCTTCGTTGTGGACGGGAATCGCGATCAGGGTCTTCATCACCGCCGCCTTCCGGCATTCCTATTTGGTTTGCTCAGCATCACTTATGCAGCGTTGAGTCACGTGGAACAAGATGTTCGCTCCAATCATAGTATGCACGAAAGGTGAGTCAACGCGAGGGGGGCGTAGAAGACAGGTGATCGAGACGGCAGACAGGGGCTTTGGCAGACTGCCATCTGCGCCCTGCTTCTGAGCCCATGCGGGCGTACCCGCTGCCAGCTGTCATCTATCCCCTGAACCCTGCATCCTGCAAGCTGTCCCCGACCGTTGACCGCTCCGGCCTACGCTGCGATACTACAACCGTGACAGGAGGAGTCGCACCAGGGGCCTGCCAATGCGGTCAACGTCGGGCGCGGTGTTATTGCTAGCAGGGATGCTCGCGATGTTGCCAGTTGGATGCCAGTCCATCCAGCAGCATCGGGCAACCGTGCACGCGCAACAGGGCATCATGGCTCTCGACGCCGGCAAGCTCGATCAGGCCCGGTGGGAGTTTCAGCAGGCGGCCAACAACGACCCCAAATTTGCTTTCGCCTACAGGAAAATGGGCGATATCCAGACGATGCAGGGGGAGCATGCCGCCGCTGCCGACAGCTACAACGCCGCCCTAAAGGCCAGCCCCTACGACACGGACATCGCGTTGCGGCTGGGGCAGGCGTACCGATACGTCGGCCGGCTGGCGGAGGCGGCGCGAGCATTCCTCTATGCGTGCGACATCGAGCCGACCAGCTTCAAAGCCAACTTCGAACTGGCCAACTGCTACCTGCAGATGGGGCAGCCCCAAAAGGCTCAGGAGTATTACAACCGCGCAATCGAGATCGACCCGAACTCGGCCGAGGCCTTCCAGAACCTGGCGGTGGCACAGGAGGCAGGCGGCGACCTGGACGTGGCCATCCGGTCGTACCTGCAGTCGATCGAACAGAACCCGATCGAGACAAACATCCTATTGAACCTGGCGGCGTGTCATCTCCGCCAAGGCAAGCCGCATCTGGCCCAGCAAGCCCTGCAGCGGGCGCTGCTGATCAACGACACGAATCCCACGATCCACCGGCAGCTGGCGTATTGCCTGTTCCTGCAGAAAAAATATGAGCCGGCCGAGATGCACTATCGTAGAGCGATCGAACTGGGCAAGGATCCGCAGGCCCACGCGGGGATCGGGGTGGTCATGATGATGCGTTACCTGGCCCAGCAGGAGCCGCGGGACATGTCGCTGCGCAACCGGGCGATCCAGCATTGGCAGCGCTCACTGGAACTCGAACCGAACCAGCCCAAACTCATCGCACTGGTTGCCAAGTATGCGCAAGTCTCTATAAATGACAAAGCCGTCAGTCAGACGGTACCATAAAGCTGCACATTAGGCATGTTACAGGAGATGGCGATTCATGCACGCATGCAAGGCTTGCCTGGCTGTCGCCCTGGGGATTGGTGTGGTTTCGGCAGGATCGATCGGCTGCGCAACGACCAAGCCATCGAACGACGAAGAAATCCGACAGGCCGCCGCCCGGGCCGAACAGCAGGCGGCGCGACCCGCGGCCGAGTCGCTCGCGATGTATGGCCAGACCGGTTCGTCGGCAGGCAGCCCGCCGCGGACGGTGGCCTTTGCCCTGCAGGAATCACCGAAAGGGCATGACGCAACGACCGATAACATCCTGCGGGTACAGCCGGTGCAGTTGACTCCATCGGAACCGCCTGAGAACGCTACACAATCGGTGACGCAGGCCGATGAAAAGCCGACGAAGCTCGCCGCCGAAAAGCCGCGCGAAGACACTCGTTCGCAGATCCCGGCCAGCATCTGGGAAGATGTCATGCACATCCCCAGCCAGCGCTGGCAGGACGTCAAGAACGTCTACACGAAGCCGACCAACCTCGCCCTGCTGCTGACAGCCGGCGGCGCCTCGATCGCCCTGCACCAGCATGTGGACTGGACCATCGCCAACAAGTTCGACCGGGCGCACACGATCCCGGAGAACGGCCGCGATACCTTCAACACCCTCGGCAACCCCCTGCTGCACCTCGGTGTGGCCGGGGGCTGGTACCTGGCTGGGTATCAGTACAAGGACGAGAAGACTTACGCCGTCGGCAAGAGTCTGCTGTCGGCCTTGGTGATCACCGACCTGAGCACTCTGGCGCTCAAAGGAGCGGCGGCAGGCACTGAGACGCCGAGCGACCGGCATGGTGCGTTCCCCAGCGGCCATGCCTCCAGCAGCTTCGCCCTGGCATCGGTGCTGCATCGGGCCTACGGGCCATTGGTCGGTGTGCCCATGTACGCCTTGGCTGGCTACGTTGGCTTTAACCGGATGGACGACCGCCAGCACCACTTCAGCGACGTTGTTTTCGGCGCCATGCTGGGCCTGGTTGTCGGTCACAGCGTCGCCGGCGGCTACCTGCCCCAGGTGGCTGGCGGGACTATTATTCCGTATGCCGACCCCGTGGACGGCACAGCCGGGATTGCCTGGCTCAAATCGACCAAATGATAATGACGGTACTGAGTGCTGAGTACCGGGCAACAACAACCGCCGGGTGGCACGCCACGAGCCCAAGCCAGGGGCATGGATGTAACAGCCCGATGGTTCAGCGGCAGGCAGCATGGCAGACGATGCCCAGACCGAAGATCAGTGAAATCCCGATTCTTTACGAAGATGAGCATCTGCTGGCGATCAACAAGCCGGCCGGCGTGCTGGTGGTGCCGGACCGCGCGGGGCGCGGCGGCTTGCTCCGCACGCTTCGCCAGCAGATGGAACTGGCGGACGAGCAGGACCTGCGGCTGGTGCACCGTATCGACCGCGACACGACAGGCGTACTACTGCTGGCCCGCAGCGCGGACATGCAGCGGGCGTTGTCGGACCAGTTTCAGGCAAGACGGGTAACCAAGACATACCTCGCCTTGGTAACAGGACAGCCTGCCGCCGACAGCGGCATTATCGACCAGCGGATCGCCAGGAGCGGCAAGCCGGGCGTCATGCGGATCGACCCGTCGGGCAAGCGGGCGATCACAAAGTGGCGAATTAAGCAGCGGTTCTGCGGCTACTGCCTGCTGGAGTGCTGCCCCGTCACCGGCCGGACGCACCAGATCCGCGTGCATCTCCAGCACATCGACCTGCCCTTGGTAGTGGACCCCCTCTACGGCGGGGCCGAAGCGCTGCTACTCTCGCAGATCAAGCCTCGCTACAAGCACAGCAGCCGCAAGGAAGAACGCCCGCTGATCAGCCGGGTGCCGCTGCATGCCGCGTCGGTGCGCTTCACACATCCGGCGCGTGGCGAACTCGTGACGATCGAAGCACCGCTGCCGAAGGATTTCGCCGCGACGCTGAAGCAACTGGAAAAGTATGCGCCGCTGCGAAGATAGGACGAGGCTGCATCCCCAAAGGACCCGAGGCATGCCATGGCGAGCCCGCGTTACAGCGGTACGAGCCGGCAAAGAAACCCGCTGAATGCCACACACAGACACTTCTGATACATCCGCACTGAGCGACCAACGGCCTTGTCACCAACCCAGTGTCAAGAGTTGTCACCCCGGAAAAGCCTCTTGATATGACGCGGCTCTGACGGCATACTGTCGGCTGGTTGGAATTGTTGCCCTTCGATTTGGCGCAGTCTGTTTTGCGGTTCCCTGTGGTCGGCTTGATGGTGCGTGGGTATTTCGGCGCCTGGTCGTATGCCTTCGACTCGCACTTGCCGCAAGCGCGGCGGTGTCTGTGCCGCGCGGCGGCCTGCCAATACCCTGTAACACATGCCGGAGTTCGGGCGTAACGGCCCTGGGCCTGGCGTCAAGTGCTGCCCGGGCGGGAGTGGAACCGTCGCGGCTCCACCGGTGGAACTGCGCGCACAACGGGCGGACCAAGTAACCAGGGGGTACATCAGGAGGGGACACGGATGCGCTGGACAGCAGGATTGAGCGTACTTCTGGCGGTAGCGATGTCGGTGGCAGCGGTGCAGCCGGCCGCAGGACAATCGTACGAATGGCGATACGGCGACCCCTATCCGGGGACTGCCGGTAGCGTCAACTGCTTCCTCAACTGGGATCCGGACGGTGAAGGTCCCGAAGCGGAGCGGCTGGTGATCGGCGGGTCTTTCCTGAACGCCGGCAACGCCCTCGCCAACTACATTGTCGTCTGGGACGGGACCACCTGGACTCCGCTGGGCAGCGGGCTGAACGGCACCGTCTATGCGCTGACGGTCTACAACGGGCAGCTAATCGCAGGAGGCAGTTTCACCGCCTCCGGCAGCACTACCTGCCGGGCCGTCGCTCGCTGGGACGGGGCGACCTGGCAACCTATGGGCGCGGGCTTGGACAATGGTGGCAAGTCCGTGCGAGCCCTTGTCGTCTATGAAGGGCAGCTGATTGCCGGCGGCGATTTCGTTCAGAGCGGTGTCACCACCTGCAGAGCCATCGCTTGATGGGACGGCTCCAGTTGGCAGCCCATGGCCGGCAGCATGACCGGTACATCCGTAAACGCCCTCGTGATCTACAATAACCAACTGGTGGCGGCCGGTAATTTCACCGCGGCCGGTGGTGTCGCGTGTGCCAACATCGCCCGCTGGGACGGCTTGGGCTGGCAGCCGCTGGACGGCGGTGTAAACGGCAGCGTCAGCTCGCTTGCCATCTACAATGACCAGTTGGTGGCCGGCGGGTACTTCACCACGGCCGGCGGCGTGGCCAGCAAAGGGGTCGCCCGATGGGATGGCGCAACGTGGCAAGGAATGGTTGGTGGTATCACCAGCGGCACCGACGTGAAGTGCCTGACCGTTTACAATGGCCAGCTGATTGTCGGCGGAACCTTCTCCGCAGTGGGCGGAGTGGTCGCGCGGTACGTGGCCGCCTGGACTGGCACGGCATGGCAAGCCGTGGGTGAATGGTGGACCGGCTCCTCGTATTTCGTGAGCGCTCTTGGAGTGTACCACGGCGAACTGATCGCCGGCGGACAGTTCAGCAATGTCGGTGCGGTCGCGGCCTTCAACGTCGCCCGGTGGGACGGGAACTATTGGCGGCCCCTGACCTACGGAATGAACGGCGCGGTACGGGCGGTAGCGGTATACAAAGGCGAGCTGATCGCCGGCGGCGACTTCACGATTACAGCCGGCGGCCCGTGCAGCTACATCGCCCGCCGGGATGCCGCTGGCGTGTGGCACCCGATGGCCGGCGGCATGAACGACAAGGTCTATGCACTGGGCATATACAACGACGAGCTGATCGCCGCCGGATGGTTCACTGCGGCCGGTGGGGTGGCCTGCAACCGTGTCGCCCGCTGGGACGGGTCGACCTGGCAACCGCTGGGCACGGGCATCGGCCCGGCCGGCGCGGGCGTGTATGCCCTGGCCGTCTACAACAACCAGCTGATCGCGGCTGGCAATTTCACCAGTGCCGGCGGTGTGCCGTGCGCGCGAATCGCGGCGTGGAACGGCAGCAGCTGGCAGGCCCTCGGCAGCGGCCTGAACAGCACTGTCCAGGCGTTGGCCATATACAACAACCAGCTCGTTGTCGGTGGCTACTTCACCACTGCCGGCGGCGTTGCGGCCCTGCGTATTGCTTCCTGGGACGGAACGGCGTGGCAACCCGTCGATGGCGGCATCACCACCGGCAGCACGGTAAATTCCTTGGCGATCTACAACGGCGACCTGATTGCCGCCGGCGATTTTACCTTCGCAGGCGGCGTGTCCTGCAGCCGGATCGCCCGTTGGAACGGGGCGGCCTGGAGCCCGTTGCGTAACGGGCTGTGGGAGAAGGCCTACACCATGACGGTCTTTGACGGCCAGTTGATCGTCGGCGGCTACTTCGGCATCGCCGACGGCATGACGGTGAACGCCATTGCCAGCTGGAACGGGTCGAACTGGGCGGCGCTGAGCCAGGGTCTGGCGGTGTCGGTCTATGCGACCACAGTTCATGACGGCGAGCTCATTGCAGGCGGCGACTTCAAGTACACCGGCGACGGCAAGGTCTCGGCCTGCTGGGCCCGCTGGGGTCCGGTGATGCCGGAGATCCGGCAGCAGCCTGTCGCGCAGACGGTCGTGCAGGGCCACCCCGCGAGCTTCTCAGTGCGAGCGATCGGCGCGGCCCCGCTGACATACCAGTGGCGCAAAAACGGTGCGCACCTGGCGGACGGCGCCTCGATCAGCGGCGCCGCCAGTGCGAGCCTCACGATCAACCCCGCCTCTCTAGCCGACGAAGGCAGCTACGATTGCGTTGTAACCAATGGTTCCGGCTCGGCCACCAGCAGTGCCGCCAGCCTGACCGTCAAGGTTCCGGCCGCCATTGTGACCCAGCCGGTCAGCGTGGCAGTGAAGGCGGGGGAGACAGCCACGTTTACTGTCGAGGCCACCGGCTCGGATGGAATCACCTACCAGTGGCGCAAGGCGGGCGTAGCGCTCGCCGATGACAGCCGGATCGCCGGCAGCACCACCAGCACGCTGATCATCAGCGCGGTCGAGATGGCCGATACCGATAGCTACGACGTCGTCGTCACCAATCCCTGGGGCACGGCAACCAGCGAAGCCGTGACGATCACCGTTCTGCCGACGATCGTCACGCAGCCTGTGGGGCAGACGGTGACGGCGGGCGATCCGATCACGCTGACGGTTTCAGCGGTCGGCTCAGGCACCCTCTCCTACCAGTGGCGCAAGGACGGGGCGGCCATGGTCGATGGCGGAAACATCGCCGGCGCTGCCACGGCAACCCTCTCAATCAACCCGACGCAGCTCGCCGATGCCGGCAGCTACGACGTCGTCGTTACGAGCGAGTACGGCGCGGCCGCCAGCCAGGCCGCCGTTGTTACGATCACGGTGCCGATCACGATCGTCCGCCAGCCGGACTGTCCGATCGTGAAGGTAGGGGACGCCGCGACGATCTCCGTCGAGGCCGCCGGGGCGGGCACGCTGTCGTACCAGTGGCGCAAGGATGGTGCGGCCCTGATCGATGGCGGCGCTATCAGCGGTGCCACCACGAGCGCACTGACCATCAACCCGGTCGCCCTGACCGATACCGGCAGCTATGACGTTGTCATCAGCTGCGCCGGCGCCAGTGTTACCAGCCTGCCGGGAACCCTGACGATCGCCAACAGCGTGGCAACACCCGCCGGCTCGCAGGTCAGCCTCTCGCTGGTCGATCCGAACACAGGCTACAGCAGCGTGACGGTCACATTCCAGAACGTCACCACGCCGGGCATTACGGCCGTAATGACCGTGCCGCGCTCGGAGCAGCACACCATACCCGTCGGGTTCAAACTGGGCCAGCCGGCCGTGCTCTACCAACTCGAAACCACCGCCGTATTCAGCGGGACGGTCGAGGTGTGCTTCGACTACGGCAACATTCACTACGGCAACGAGTCGCGCCTGCGCCTGTTTCATCTTGACAATGGTGCGTGGGTGGACGTGACCACCAGCCGCGACACCGTCAACAAGAAGATCTACGGCCAGGTCACCCACTTCTCGCTGTTCGGCGTGTTCGAGGAAGAGGAGGTCCCCAATACGCCTCCGTCCGTAACGATCACGAGTCCAAGCACCGGTTACATCCAGGGCGTGAACAACGACGTTACGCTCCGTGCCACGATCAACGACCTGGATGCCGGCGACACCCACACGGCCACATGGACCATCCACGACGACTACTGGGGCACCCAGACAGTCGCCGGCGCAGTTAGCGGCAACACCGTGCAGAACATCATCCAACTGAGCGGCGCAGGCATCTATCACATCACGATCACCGTGACCGATGCAGCCGGCGCAATAGCCACGACCAACGTTGTCAACGACGATCCGGCGTTGGGGGCATTCGTGGTGATCTACGACCCGACTGCGGGGCACGTGACCGGCGGCGGCTGGATAATGTCGCCGGCCGGCGCCCTGAAGTGGACGCCGGAAGGTGCCGCCACGGATGCCACGGGCAAGGCCACCTTCGGCTTTAACGCCATGTACCATAAGGGCGCAACCGTGCCCACCGGCAACACCGAGTTCCAGTTCCAGGCTGGCGATTTCCGGTTCAAGAGCACGCAGTACGACTGGCTCGTAATCGCCGGCAACAAGGCCCAGTACAAGGGCTGGGGCGAGATCAGCGGCCTGAGCGGCACATACGCGTTCCAGTTGACGGGCGTGGACGACAGCACCGGCGACCGGTTCCGGATCAGGATCTGGGACGAGACCACCGACCATGTCGTCTATGACAACAAGCGTGGCCAGGATGACAGCGCCGAGCCGACGCTCCTGGCCGGCGGCAGCATTAAGATCCACAAGTAGGTCGTACAACCGAACAATACCACAGGCCGGTCCCGGCGGGCAGCCGTACGGACCGGCCTGTTTCAATCTGGGCAATTGAGAAGGACGGCGACGGGTGTCACGGTCCGCAGCCAGCCCAGTTGCCGGCCACTTGGCGGCTGGGAGCAGGCCGTGTCCCCGGCGCTGCGCCCGCCGCCAGCCTATCCAAGTTCGGCTTCTGCAGCCCGGTCTTACGGTAGCAGTCGAGCATGTCCCAACGCCGGCTGTTGGTCATCAGCAACACAACCTGGCGCGGCTTGGTCATGACAAGCCTTCGCCGGAAGCCCCGGTTGTCTGCACGGCCATGTATTGGCGGATGAAGACCCGGCGTTCAAGTGCACGCCCCTTCGACGAAGCGCCAGCAGCGATCGCCGCTGCATCCCTAAGCGATGTCTACTCCAGCCGGGCCGTTGCGGCCGTGCCGACATAGGTTACACTCTCTGCAGGCTGGACCAGGTGTCCGGCATTGTGGAGGCCTGTCGCGTGACTTCCAGAGAGCGCCTGCTGACTGTCCTGAAGGGTGAGATCCCGGATCGTGTCCCCGTGAGCTGCTACGAACTTAACGCTCACAACCCGAACCATTTCGAGAACCGCGAGCCGTCCTACCGCCGGTTGATGGCGGCCATTGCCGAGCTCGGAGACGAGATGCTCATGACCGGCACCGGCGGTCTGCCCAATACAGCAGCGGACATCGAGACGCAGACCTGGACCGACGAAGCCGGACGCCGGTTCACTCGGCGGATCTGGCACACGCCCAAGGGCGACCTGACCAGCCTCGATCGCGTCGATCCCAATCTCCACACCACCTGGCATATCGAGCACCTGTGCAAGAACCTCGATGACCTGGAGAGGTTCCTCTCGGTACCCTTCGAGCCGGGAACCGTGGATCGATCCTTCCTGCTGGAGCAGCAGAAGCAGCTGGGAGACAAGGGCGTCCTGCTGATCAGCATCGCCGACCCGCTGTGTCCGGCTGCGGAGTTGTTCAGCATGCAGGCTTACACCGTCATCGCCTTCAGCGAACCCCAGCGGTTCCAGTACCTGCTGGACGTGCTGTTCGAGCGGATCAAGATCGAGTTGCAGCAGACGCTGGCCACCGGCATCAAGGACTGCATCTTCCGCGTTGTCGGCGCGGAGTATGCCACGCCGCCGTATATGCCTCCCGCCCTGTTCGACAGGTACGTCGTTCCGTACGACAAGTGCATCAACCGCCAGATCACAGCCTCGGGTAACTACCCGCGAATGCACTGCCACGGAAAGATCGGCAAGGTGCTGGACTCCATCGCGGCAACCGAGCCGGCCGGTCTCGACCCGTGCGAACCGCCTAACCAGGGAGACATCGAACTCGACGAGGTGAAACGCCGCATCGGCGACCGCGTCTGCCTGATGGGCAATGTCGAACTGCGCGACCTGGAGGGTTGCTGCCCCGAAGAGATCCGCCGGATCGTCAGGCGCTGCATGGAACAGGCCAAGGCGGGCGGGCGCTATGTACTGATGCCTACAGCGGCGCCGATCAACGTGCCGCTAAGCAAGATCACTGAGGGAAATTACTTATCCTACCTGGACGCCGCCCACGCGTACGGCAGCTACTGATGCCCGCCCGTGATGCGAAAAATGCGCACGCACACCCTGCTTGTTGACAGGGTGCAACCCGGACCCTGGCTGCTAAGAGCAGCATGCAAAGAATTGCACCCCTGCGGCAATATCACAATTCCGTGTAATGCTTGACCTTAGACGAGGATATGCCCGCATGCCCAGCCGTGAAGCAATGTACTGGCATGCGTTTTGCTTACCATGACTCGCTGATCGCAATCGACCTGACACTCGCGGCGCCGGGCAGTTCCATTGCGCCCCTGACCTGTTGACCAGCCGCGGCCTCAGACGCGGCCCAGAGCCACTTCTTTACCGGCCATTCTTTGAAAATCTTGGTATCCAGGCACACCCGGCACAAGTGCTGCCGGGATCTCTGGTGTTGTTGGTCTTCTGGAATGGAGGACAAACCATGCGTAGCACGTTGTTTGTTCTGGCCATTGTGTGTGCCGTCGCATCACCCGGCCTGGCCGACTGGAAGCCGGGCGACCCACACAAGATGCACTATCCCCAGTTGCCCGATCCGAACGGTTGGGACGTCAATGTCACACGCGTTCCCGGCCAGATGCCGGCACGAGTCGTGGCCGATGACTGGCAGTGCAGCCAGTCCGGTCCCGTCACGGACATCCACTTGTGGGGATCATGGAAGAACGACATCAAGGGCATGATCGACTGGATTGACATTGCCATCTACACGGACGACCCTGTGGGTCCCGGTGGAACCGACCCTGCCAACATCTTCTCCAAGCCCGACCGGGAGGTTTGGTTCCAGAGCTTTCATCCCGGCGAGTTCACCGAACGGTTCTGGACCGACGGCACGCAAGGCTGGTACGACCCGTTCTACTCCCAGTGGAACCGCCCCGATCATTTCGGCATCTGGCAGTACAACATCACGGGAATCAACGTGCCCGGGGCATTCGAGCAGCAGTTGGGACAGATCTACTGGCTGGCGGTCTCTGTCCGCCTCAACCCGGATTCGACGGTCGGCGCGCAGTTCGGCTGGAAGACCTCTCTCGACCATTTCAACGATGATGCCGTCTGGGCCAACCTTCCGCCGGCCGGTGTCGTTCCCTGGGAGGAACTGATCGACCCGATCACAGGTGCGTCACTCGACATGGCCTTCGTGATCACGCCGGAGCCGGTCAGCGCATTCCTGCTGGTGCTGGGCGCTGCCGCGATGCTTCGCCGCCGTCGTTAGCAGGAGGGAGTCAGGACCCGGGCGATAGGCCGCCGGTGCGACACTTGCGACCTATCGCACTTACGCGCCTGTACGTACTGCAGGCAAGGCCCTGTAAGGTATCGTCGCCTGCGGAAGGACCGCTCATCCGTCCCGCCCGCAAGGGTCCGTCCGCCGCTGCGCATCCACCCGATAGTACGGCCCCACTCGCTTGCCTCGATAGGTTCGCGAGCAGGGCCGTGGCGCACTATCATGTTATCCTGCGGGTCAACGTAAGGGAAGTCCTTTGTCGAACGTTCTGTCACATCATCACATCGCCGCCCAGTTGTTCGCCATGACCTGCAGGTCGAACATGTCGACCTTGTTGTCGCCCGTAAGGTCGCATGCGGGATCGTATCCCGCATCGCCTTGTTGTTTATTCCAACTCAGCGCCATCCGTTGCAGGTCGAAGACATTCACCTTGCCGTCGAAATTGATGTCAGCCGGCAACCTCGCGCCAATCGTTACCGTTACGTCCCGGTTAACCACATGGTTGCGGTCGATCACGCTGAGCGTGAAGACGTACGTGCCTTCGATTGTCAGGCCGCTGACGGTTGTGTTGGGTGAGCCCGCCTTTGCGAAGACAACCTTCGCACCCGCCGGAGCGGTCTTGACGCTCCACCAGTGCGTGATCGTGTCGCCATCCGGATCGCTCGTGGCGGCCGTCAGCTCGATCGTCCGTCCGGCACGGGCGCTGGCCGGAGTGGGGGTTGCACTGCTGATCACAGGGGCGCTGCCTGCCGGATAGACTCGTATCGGAAGATCCTGCGTCACCGTGTGCGTCGGGTCCTTCACGGCGCAGCGGAAAACGTAATCGCCGGGAACAAGATACACCACCACGGTAGAAGCGGACGTGGGGCTGGCGATCACAGCGTTGCTGCCGGCCGGCTGGCTGACGATCGACCACTCGTACGTCAGCGGATCATTCTCCAGGTCATAGCCAGATGCTCGCAGGCGGGTCATGTCAGCCGGGGCGATCACCTCCACGGGGATACGGTTGTGGATATCGACTGGCACCGGCGGCTCGTTGCCCGCGTGCACTCGGATCGTCACGTCCTTGGTCACTACGTTCGTGCCGTCGCCGATGGCGACGGTGAAGGTATAGGCCCCCGCTGCCGTCAGCCCCGTCGCCTGGCAGCTGGGGGCGTTCGGCGTAGCCAGCGACACATTCGCTCCAGCAGGGGCGTTCTTGGTCGACCAGGCATACGACAGCGAAGCCAGTTCCGGATCTGCTGCCGCCGCCGTGAGTGTCGTTGTGCTCGCGGGCATCGTGAGGTAATCCGGCGTGCTTCGCCAGTTGGTCACTGTCGGCGGAAGGTTCATGCCGACATAGGGGTACACCGTAAGAACGCTATTGGAGGAGAGCGGAACCGTCAGCGTGCCGCCTGCCGTCACCGTCTGCACACCCAGTTCCGAATAGATGTTCCCACCGAACACCTGCGACGCCGCGTACTGGCCGGCCGGCAGGCCGCTGATGACCACATTCTGCGACGCCACAACCGGGGCGATGTTGTTGATCATCACTACAGTGATCTGACCATTGCGGCTGAAGGCCAGAGTCCGCAAGCCCGCATTGCTGGGGGTCGCGGCGACGCGCACCGCCCCCGGCCGGACGTAACGGAACACCTGCCGCAGGTTCCAGTACTCGGCACCCCGACTGGTGATCTGCGTCGCGTCGGTATTCAACCCAATGATGCCCGAGCCACGGCCCTGGTAGCCGTAGACCTCCCAGTAGGAACACCCGCCCAACGTCAGATCGTCATAGAGCAACTGGGTTGTCAGACCCATGTATTCGGTCATGGCTGTCGGCAGGTTGCGGGCCTTGGCGAAGTTGTAGATGTTGGGCCGGGCGCTGTTCCCGCCGTAGAGGTGGTAGGAGATCAGCCCGATGTAAGGCCAGATGTCGCCATCGTTCTGCAGGGCCTGGATGTAGCTCCATGTCGTATCGGCGCTGACACATTCGGGGAACTGAATCTTCGTGGGCAGTCCGAACCCCGCCAGTTTCGGACCGAGCGCCTTGATCATCCGGCCAACCACCGCCGCGGTCCAGGCGTTGTTGTTGCCGGCCTCGTTGAGGATGCAGTACTGATCGGCGGCAATGCCATAGTTGTCCTTGAGGTGCAGCAGCAGACTCAAGGCATACTCGGCATTCTCGCCGGGGCTGTTGAGCAGCCAGGTTGGCGCAGACCCGCTGCTGCCGCCATCGAAGAACGACGGACTGACGTACAGACTGAACACGTCGCCGTTGGCCTCGACGCGCTGCTTGAAGGGCACGACCCAGTCGACGATCCGCTTGTCCCAGTCTGCCGTGTTGATCGCAGCCCAGTTGATTACGTCGGGATCGCCATTGTCGTTCTCCGCTTCCCAGCGGCGCACATCGGCCTTGTTGCCGCCGGGCGGTTCCAGGCGAAGTCGGGTCAGACCATAGTCATTGACCGCTATGTCGTGGATCTGATCGCGCAGCGCCTGGGGGATGTCCTCTCCCCCCGAGGCGGCGCCCCAACCGAGGATTGTCTGGTATTGTATGTTGCCGTGGACATCAACGGTAATGTCAGCAGCGGCGACCGAGACGATTGTTAGAACCAGCCCTACCCCTGCCACGATCATTCGCATGTTCATTTCCCGCTCCTGTTCCCCGACACAACGCGCAGGCGAGGGACGCCTGCCGAGTAGCGTAAGCAGGAACGTATTGTACAAAATCAGCTAGCCAACGGGAACAACCTTGTTGCGTCCAGACCCATTGCAGCCGTCGAGCCTTTGCCGCATACTCCCGAAAACAGACGACGTTGCAGGACATGTGCTTGTGACCAGGAGCTACAGATTATGCCACGCCTTACACCGCAGCGGGTGATCTGGATCTCGACCGACCACATGCGCTTCGATTGCATTGGCGCACACGGCAACCCCGCCATGCATACCCCCAACCTCGACCGCCTGGTCAAACAGGGCGTCACCTTCGAACACTGCTACGTGCAGAACCCTCTCTGCATGCCCAGCCGGGCGAGCTTCATGACCGGACTGTACCCGCAGCAGGTCGGTGTGACCCAGAACGGCAACACCGTCCGGCCGGACTTTGAACCCACCGTCGCCACTGCCTTCAAGGCCGGCGGCTACCAGACCGTCCAGATCGGTAAGCTCCACTTCGAGCAACACGAGGACAACGACCTTGACCCCCGGCCGCGTCACGATTACGGCTTCGACATCCTCTGGCTCTCCGAGGAGCCCGGCTGCTACGAGGACGCCTACATGACGTGGCTGCGCACCCAGCGGCCGGACCTCGTGCCGGTCTTCCGGGTGCCGCGGTCAACGCATCCCGAACGCCAGAGCGAAGAGAACCCTCGCGTGCTCGACGCGCCCTGGCAATTCAGCCACTCCGGCTGGGTTGCCCACATAGCCAACATCTACCTGAACCGCCGGCGCGAGGGCAGGCACTTCCTTCATCTGGGCTTCTACGCGCCGCACCCGCCGCTCAACCCGACGCGCGAGATGTTCGAGCCCTATGCCGCCCGGGACATTCCCGAGCCGATCTGGAGCGAGCAGGAGTGGAAGGACAAGCCCGAACCGCTCGCCCGCTTCCTGCGCGCCAAGCCGGACTGGACCATGAAGAACTTCCTGGACTACCGCCGCCACTTCTACGCGATGGTCAGCGGCGTGGACCTCGCCCTCGGCAGCCTCCTCGACCTGCTCGAGCGGAACAAGATGCTCGACGACACGCTCATCGCCTTCGTGTCCGACCACGGCGACATGTGCGGCGACCATCACATGATCGCCAAGCAGGGCAGTTACTTCGACCAGCTCATGCGCCAGCCGTGCGTGCTCTACTGGCCCCGCGGATTCGGCACAAAGGGCCGGCGGATCGGCGAACTGACCGAGATGGTTGATCTGCTGCCAACGCTGCTGGACCTGTCGGGTTGTCACGTGCCGGAGGTCATGGTCGGGCGGTCGTACGCCGATGCCTTGCTGAACAACACACCCATCCAGGGACGAGAGGACGTGTTCGCCTACCACGAGCCGCCCTTCGGGGCGATGCTGCGAACCGCCACGCACAAGTACATCCGCTACAGTCGCGGCGCGGAAGTCCTCTACGACCTGCGCGAGCAACCCTACGAGGTGATCAATCGCGTGAACGACGACCCGGCGATGCTGCATGAAATGCGCGAACGACTGCTGCAGCGCTTCATGGACGCCAGCCGCTCGCCGCAAAAGTGCCTTTGGCGGTTCTGACGCCCAGAGGCAGGAGCGTCTATTGCCGTTAGCCGCTCTACAGGTCCCATACGTCCTATTGGTTCTGCACCGTCGCCTTTGGCGCTAGAAACCCTGCTCGGCCAGAACCGTGGCCTTGTAACCGGCCTTGTCCACGGCCTGCAAGACCTGCTCGTCCGACGGCCCGGTGCCCGAGGCCATCGATATGGTCACCTTCTTCTGTTCCAACGATACATCCGCCACGACCACCCCCGGTACCGCCTCGATATATTGCTTGATCCGGTTGGCGCAGCTCTGGCAGTGCATGCCTTCCACGGCATAGACCTTCGTCAGGGTTGCCCCGGCTGGCGCAGCAGCCATTGACCGCCCCAGCCCCTCCTGGGCATGCACCGGCCCGCCTGGAGCTGCGCCACCTGCCGGCTGAGTCCTCTGCGGCGGGTCTGACGTGGGCGGCCCCATCACGAAGATCGCTATCGCGATCACAGCGCCAGCCAACACAGCTCCAACCGCAACGGCCGTCGTTCGGTTTGTGGGAGTCATGACTTCCTCCAATATGTACCTTCGCCGCTATCATATGCTGCCAGCATGAGCGACAGCCACCGCGCAGTCCCGGTCATCCCCACCACCCTTCGCCCGATAACTACCCGGTGACGCCACCCCTCCTGTCGCCCGCACTGCCGAAGGAACCTGCCGACCCCGCTTGCACGTGTGGTTGTCGCGGGGGTCTTGCTGCGCCAAGGACCGGTCCGATGCCGCAGGCCTGCCCCGCACCCTCTGGACTGCGCAGATTTCCCCTGTAATCTGTCAGACGGAGAATGTGCCAAGAGTGACTTCAGGAGACTGTCCATGAACCGCCGCAGCATAGTCGGCTGGATCGGCTTGGCAGCGACCGCAGGTATGCTTCTGGCCCCCGCTCCCGCACGAGCCGCTGACCTGGACGTCGGTCCCGGCCGCACCTACTCCACCATCCAGTCGGCCATCCTGGCGGCCGAAGGCAGGCGCGAATCGGCCTTCCGCGACGCCGAGGCGCGCGAACGCGCGGCCGAGGCGGAGGCCAAAGCGACCGCGATGGTGTCCGAGGCGATCGCCCGGGGCAACGTGCAGGCGGTCAACTACTTCATCGCCCAGAAATACGTGGAGGCGCTGGCCAAGATCGGCGCGGCGCATAACCAGAAGGTGGTGTTCCTGCCGCTCGAAGCGACCGGCGTGATCGGCTCGATCGGCGGCATCGCCGAGCTGGCCAGACAGGCGACGGCCGGTCAGGGCGCCGCGCCGGCCGCCGGCGGC
>Ga0101944_10003532_pt1 | contig 21501 bp, 12 predicted proteins | sample DewCreD2012metaG_FD_75245 | JGI IMG/M metagenome (GOLD analysis project Ga0101944, IMG submission 75245) | Hot spring sediment bacterial and archeal communities from British Columbia, Canada, to study Microbial Dark Matter (Phase II) - Dewar... ... | reverse complement strand
CGGGGGCGGCGGCGGTAGAATAGCGCTCTATTGGGAAACCAATCTTTTCATGGGCACGCTCACCACGAGGGGCGCTGCTGGCTACTACAACGGCGAGTACGGCACCGCTTACCGCCTCGTCCCTCCGCCGCCGTTGGGCATTGCCCGCGCTGGCGGATCGCTGCAGCTCACCTGGCCCTCCGAGTCCTGGATCACTTACGAAGTCCTAACTGCGGAAAGCCTCGACCCAGTGGCTTGGACTCCCCTGACGCCGCCACTGCCCGGCACGGGCGGGCTGCTGGCGACCAACGTCCAGATTGGCGCTGAACCGGTGAGATTCTACCGGTTGCGGCTGCTCCCCTGATTGAATGGACCTGCGCCGCTAAAACACATCAACCCAAGTCCAACCAACTTCGACTTGATTCCCCAGCAAACTGACCGTGAACACGCCCAGGAAGCTCCTGCTCACCACCCTCGCGTTGACGCTGCCCCTGGCAGGCGCGCAGGCTCTGCCGCACGTTCCCGGCGCCACGACTTCCACCTACGCCACGGTGACCGACCCGCTGGCGCTCTCCTTCGGCGCGGACGGCGCGCTGTATGTGGGCCGCGACAACAGCGGGTCGGGTGGCGGTAATCCCGATGCGGTGAAAATCCATCGCGTCGGGCCAGGCGGTTCGCCGGTAACTGAATTCGGCAACGCCGCCATCCCTGATCCCGACGCCGTGATCGTGGATCGGTCCGGTGCCATCTCCGGCATCGTCGGCGCGGTGCTCGTCGGCGGGCAAACCAGCCCCGGCGTCGGCGCCGTGTGGCGCATCGCCCCTGACGGGACGGTCACAACCCTTTTTGGGCCGAGCAGCCTTTACAACAACACATGCGGTTTCGCGTTCGACTCCGCGGGGCGGCTGCTGTTCACCGACGGCGCCCAGGGCCGGGTGTATCGCACTGATGGCGGGACGCCTGTCCTGATGTTCAGTCTCCCCGACGCGTACTTCATCGCCACCGATGCGGCGGATCGGATCGTCGTCAGCCCGGCGAACAACCCGGGCAGGCTGGTCCTTTACTCCTCAAGCGGCGTGCTCCTAAACACCAACTTCGCGACCGTCCGCCCGGCCAGTCCGTTGGCACGTGGGCCGGGTGGATTCTGGACAACGGACTTGTACGCCATCACCGCCGGCGGAAACCTTGTGCGCGTCGCCCTCGATGGCACAACGACCACCCTGGGCAGCGGGTTCAACGAAATCGAAGCACTCACGTTCGGTCCTGACGGCACGCTTTACGCCAGTGACTTCGGCGGTGACCGCATCTGGCGTATTGCGCCGCTGGGCGTTTCCGGCGCCAACGGTTTCTGGGGACTCAAGACGCACGATCCCCTTTCCCAGTCGCCGACCACGATGTTTTGGTTCGATGAGAACGGCGCGGGCTACCGGGAACTGCCTCGCGTCACGGTGAGCGGCGTGGAAATTGAAGCCGACGGCCTGGCGATGTCCCCGCGCGGGGATCTGTTTGCCTTTCAGGTCAACACCGGCGGCGGCTCACGCCTGCTGTCGCTCAATCCCACCAACGCCGTGGCAACCGCCGTCGGCCCGGTGCTGGCCGGCCGCAACATCCGCGGCGCGACCTTCACCCTCTCGGGGCGGCTGCTGGCCTTTGATTATGCACAACGGCAATTGATCGAAGTGAATCCGGCCACGGGGCTGCCGGTCGGCTCCGCCCTGCCGCTGTCCACCAACGTGGACTTGACCACCACCGCCGGCGACCTGACGCAGATGCCCGACGGCACGCTGGTGTTTGCCTACCACGAGTGCCTCTTCCGACTCGATGCCCGGACCGGGCAGCTCACTCCAATTTACTGCGACCCGGCGCCGCTGCCGGACGGCTACGCGCCTTTCTGCTGTGGCATCGCGTGCGTCCCGGGCAGCGCGCCGGCAGACCGATTGTTTGGTTACGAGACCTCATTGGACGACAGCGTTTACTCGTATGCGCCGTCCACCAATTTTGCCCGCACGCTGCTCTTGAACAACGTCGTGCCCGGCTACAACGCCGGGCGCGGCGACCTCGCGGGCCTGCCCGCCGCACGGGTGGAGATAGTGAGCATCAAGCGGAGTGGCGCGAACGTCACCCTCGAAACCGTCTGCCGCGGGGGCACCTGGGCAGAAGTGCTGTTCACCGAAGACTTGACCGCGCCGAACTGGCAAGTCATGCCCGGCACTGCGGGCTGGGTGCCTTACACCACCGGCACCCTCGCCACGCCGATGACGTGGACCAACCTGCCCGCCAGCGGTCCGCACGGCTTCTTCCGGGTGCGGGTGAACTGAAGCACTTTTCCCCTGAAATGTGAAACACGCCGAATTAACAGCACCGCAATGAAACAAACCCTGCTCCTCGCCCTCGCGTTGACGCTGCCCCTGGCAGGCGCGCTGGCCCAACCCTTCGTCACCAACCACACAACCTCAATCTACGCGCTCGTCCCCGATCCGCTGGCGTTGTCCTTCGGCGCCGACGGTGCGCTCTACGTCGGGCGCGACGCCAGCGGCTCGGGCGGGTCAAGCGGTGCTGCCGTGAAGATCCACCGCGTGGCTCCGGGCGGCGCGCCGGTCACCGAATTCGGCGACACCGCCATCAGCGACCCCGACGCCTTGATCGTGGACCTGGCCGGGGCGGTATCCGGCACGCCCGGGGCGGTGCTGGTCGGCGGTGTTCACGACAACGGCAGCACCGGCAAGATCGTCAAGATCGCCCCGGACGGTGCGGTGACGACGCTCTTCGCCCCCAGCGCCACCTGGTGGAATCCAAGCGATTTCGTCTTCGATCAGGCAGGCCGGTTGCTGATCACCGAGATCAACAACGGTCGAGTGCTGGCCACGACCGGCGGCACGCCCACGATCCTGTTCACACTGGCCAACGCGCATCGCCTCGCTGTGGACGCGCTGGGGCGGATTGTGGTGAGCACCAGTAGCGGCACGCAATTACGGCTCTACACCAGCGAAGGGGCGCTCTCCAACGCCAACTTCGCCGCGGTCAAAGCCAGCAGCCCGGTGGTGCGCGGCCCGGGCGGCGAGTGGGGAACGGACCTTTACGCCATTGCACCAAATGGCAACCTCATTCGGATCGGCCTGGACGGCGCGACGAACGTTGTGGGTGGCCGCTTTCTCATGGCCTCGGGCACGGCTCTGCCCGGCCTGGCGTTCGGTCCGGACGGCGCGCTCTACGCCAGCGACTTCGAGGCGGACCGCATTTACCGCTTTGGCTGGCCGAACGTGCCGGGCGCGCAGACGACGGTTTATGCCCGCGTGACCGACCCGGTGCGGCTGGCATTTGCGCCGGACGGAACCTTGTTCGTCGGGCGGGACAACTCCGGCTCCGGGGGCGACTACGACGACGCGGTGAAAATTCATCGCGTCGGGTCCGGTGGTTCGCCGGCGGAGGAATTCGGCAACGCCGCCATCAGCGATCCCGACGCCGTCGTCTATGACGCCAGCGGCTCCGCCTCGGGCATCCCGGGCGCGGTCATCGTGGCCGGGCACGAACTCAACAGCCTCGCCGGCAAGATTGTGGCCATCCGTCCGGATCAGAGCCTCACGACGCTCTATTCGACGGCAGCCACATTCAACCCGAACGTCTTTGCCTACGATTTGAACGGGCGCCTGCTCTTCTCGGACAATGAAGACGGCAAGGTCTGGGTCTTGACCAACGGCGTGCCCACGGTGTTGTTCAACCTCCCCGGAGCCCTGCACCTGGCGGCCGATGCACTGAATCGCCTGGTGGTCGGCACGGATGGCATTGCCACTCTCCACCTCTACACCGGCGGCGGCGTGCTGCTCACCAACGCCTTTGCCACGGTGGCCGTGAACAGCCCGCTGGCGCGCGGTCCGGGCGGCTTCTGGGGCACGGGCATCTTCTGCGTCAACACCAACGGCGACCTCATTTCACTCGACCTGAACGGCGCGGCGACGAAATGGGGCGTGGGCTTTGGCGCGCCTTACGGCATGGCGTTCGGCCCGGACGGCGCGCTCTACGTAAGCGAATTCGACAGCGACCTGATCTGGCGGGTTGCGCCCGCCGCGGCCGCACCAAGTCTCCGAATCTGGCGCACGGCAACCAACGCGGTGGTCGTTTCCTGGACCCTCCCGGCGGAAGGCTGGGTGTTGGAAGCGACCAACTCGCTGCCGAGCGTCTCCGCCCCCTGGCCGCAAGTGCCGCCGCCTTACCAGACCAACGGCTCGAACCTCCAGTTCATCGAGCCGGCGCCGACCGGAAACAAGTTCTACCGCCTGCACAAACCGTGAAGGGAAATCCGAAGTCCCAAACTCGAAATCCGAAGCAGATCCAGAATCCAAACCAAAACCGAGAAAACAAGACCAAACACCATGAAAACCACCAAGCCCCTCATTCGCAGCGCCCTGCTGCTCGCCTTGGCCGGCAGTGCGGTTTGGGCCGTAACACTCGGCATCAACCTCACCAACCAGGGACCACATCGCGTGCCCCTGCTCTTGGTGGACGGCCCGCTGGGTTCGACCAACCAACTCCAACACACGCCGGTTCTCCTCGAAACCAACACCTGGCACTCGTTGGCGGACATTATTGTCACCAACCATCCCACGCCCTACGTGGACGGGACGGCCACCAACGCGGCCGAGCGCTACTACCGCGCCAAACAACTCGGCGGTGGCGAGCCGCCCACCAATGCGACCCGCGCCCCGATCTACTTCAACCTCGACTACCATCAGGAAGGGGTCGGCTCAATATGCACGAATCCGCCCTTTTCGGGATACACGAATTGGCGCGAGGAGTTCGTGGCCGAACTGAACTTACTGGACTTGCTTGGCATCGTGTCTGATCAATGCTTGAGCGATTTCATGGTGGACGTGATCAATTACCACAACGACCATGAAATCTTCGCGCGTTTCTCCAACAGCATCGCCAAGCTGGGCTACCATTTCCATCCTTCGGCGGATACCGGCATCCGCGCGGATCGCATCCGCAACCTGGAGTTCTGGGAGGCTGTGGAAAAGTATCCGACTTGGGAAGGGGCTTACTTCGACTGGTCGGGCTGCCCGCTGTCGTTGACCTGCTCGAACTGTGCCAGCTTGGACACGAACCGCCCCGGTGGCATCCGAGTCATGGAGCAAGCCTTCGGCAAGCCGTACGTGGTGGACAGCGGGTGCAGTGCGCCGGTGGCGCTGGCGCTGCAACGGCAGTACACGAATCTTGTCACTGTGGTGCATGGCGCGGCCCATACCATTGCCCTCGGCCTTGGGCTGAAGCACGCCTGGCGGCACGACTGGAACTTCTCGCCCGGTCCGCACTGCGTGTACCGGCTGATGGGACTCTATCGCCTGCAGGTCCATTCCAGGACGCACATTGAACAGTCGGCAGAATTGTTGGCCGTCAAGCAGATGCTGGCGCTCCTGCCGCCCGACCGGCCGCACATTGTGACAGTGCATGGGTACAATTTTGCGACCCACCGCCCGGACCTGCTCCTATACCTCTACGAGTTCGTGCGCACGAACGCGGGTTGCCGGTTCATCTCGGCGGCCGATCTGCCCCAGTTGGTGGATACCAATCGCAACGCCCGCACCTACGCGATGAGCGACCTGGAGGAAGCCGCCCGGTATCTGCTGCGCAACTGGCATGGCCGCCCGCCGCCGTTCATCGTCACCGAGCAGCGATACATGTCGCTGGCCTCGCTCTTCCGGGCGCTGCAAACCGTCCTCCGCCAATACTACGCCCAACAAACCTGGCCGATGAGCGTGACCGTGCCGGACTTCGTGCTGCCCCCTTTGGGTTACGAAACCAACCTGCCCAGTCTGGATGAATGGCGCACGTATCTGCCCGTGACGGTGACGAACCTGGCGGCGGTCATCCAATCGTTGAACACGAATGAAATCCCCTTCGTGACGGAAATCGAGACCCGCGGCGCAGGGGCGACGTGGTTTGTGAAGATTCACGCCGGGGAACTCCTCAATGGCATGTGTACGCTGTTCCTCCAGCATCGCGCCGGAGAGCAGTTCAGCGAAATCTGCCTGCTCAAGGGGCACATCATCCCGCTGTCGAACATGAACTTCGAGAGCGGCTGCCACCGCTGCTGCGGCACGGGTGAGACGGCACCGGGCGATTGCGGGCCCTGCGAGGAAAAGTCCACCTTTGCGGACAACCTGCTTGATTGGTACGACCAGCTTCAACTCTGGACGCTCGAGCCGCTGGATTTGTTGACCAACACGACGCCCCAGCAAGTCCAATGATCGTTTCGTCTCTGTCAACGCAAGCCTGCCTATGAAAATGAAGATGCTCCGCCAACAAGCCATCGGGCCCGCTTGGCCCTGGCTTGGTGTCGGGCGTTTTGCACCATGCTCCCCATGGCAACTTATGGGTACGAACAGCAGGATTCGAAATCGCACGACCGCCTCCGACCAACGGCCCGAACCTCCAGTTCGTCGAGCCGGCACCGCTGGGCAACCAGTTCTACCGCTTATACAAACCGTGAGAGGGAAATCCGAAATCCGAATTTCGAAATCCGAGATCCAGACCGGGCTTCCGAACCGCCCATCGAGCTTTGGAGTGCGGAGGCAGGCCTGTGAAAGTGGCGAAGCGAGGCTTTCCTTGCTAGCCTTTGTGGGTGCGCAGGTCTCGACCCGCCATGTAACCTCAACAACCAATGAGTTATGCAGCCGCTCAAAATCATCCTGAAAGCAGCCGTATTGCTCGCGGCCTTGTGCGCCATACTAGCCAAAGCAGATACGAATTACTTCTTGCACCCGCCTGGCTGTTTCTGGGGCGCGCTTGTCAGCACCAACACGCCTGCTGTGGGACTTGCGGTTTGTCCCGGCGGCGTGATCGTAGCGGCCAACTATTTGGGGCCGTCGGGGATGGACCCCGATTACGGGATATTGGCCAAGCTAAGCGCGAATGACGGGGCGGTGCTGCTCCGCACCAATTTCCAGGGCGAGGGGACATACAACCAGATCAAAGCCATCATTCCGGTAACCACTCCCGGTGGCACCATCGCGGGCGTCGCCTTCACCGGCTGGAAGAATTATTACGCCCCGCCGTGGGGTGGACCGTGGGTGTGGGTGGTGAAGCTTGATCTGAACCTCCTCAAGCAGGCCGAGGCGCACGTCGGCACGGTGTCGCTTTTCAGCGAAGGCTGCGCGATTATCCAAGAGCCGTCTGGTTCCATGGTGGGCGGAAGCGAAGGTTATCTTGGCGGGGTGCCCGGGCCTGAACCGCCGGTTTTCCCGTGGGATTGGCTGGGACGCTTTGATCCGGCGCTGAACCTGATTCAAACCAACCTCACGCGCAGTTGTTGGGCGGTCCACGCGCTCGCACCGGGGCTGATCGGCGGCTACGTGCTGGGCGTGGGGAACACCGGCGCGTTCTCGCCCGCGGAAGACTGTGCCAGCGTCACGAAGCTCGACGCCTCCTTTGCAGTCGAGTGGCGGGTTGCGGATGTGCCGGCCAGCACGAATTGTTATCGCGACCGCTACCTCGCAATCCAGCGCGTGGCGGACGGCTACGTGGGCTTGGGCAGCCGCAGATGCCACTACACAAACTATTCCACTGTGCTCACGAAGTTCGCCCCCGACGGTGCGGTGGTGTGGTCGCGCATCAACCCGAATGGCGCCGGCAACGGCCTCGTGCCCACGCCGGATGGCGGCTGGTTGGTGGTCGGCACGTCTGCGACCCGACGGTTGGACGACGTGCCCTGCCTGTGGTTGCTGAAAACCGATGCAACGGGCCAGACCGCTTGGGAGATGTGCCTGGGGACTGAAACCGGCGCAAGCGGCGTGGCAGGCACTGTGGCCGAAGACGGGCACTACATCGTGGCCGGCGAAGCCACCCTGCCGGATGGCACAAACTGCGTCTGGGTGGTGAAAGTGGACGCGACGCAGCAAGCGCCCGTGGCCGCCTTTACCGTCTCACCGGCCAGCCCTGTATTCCGGGATCAGGAGCTGACCTTTGACGCCTCCGCCTCGACCGCGCCAGGCAACGGCATCGCCGCCTACCAATGGGAGTTTGGCGACGGCATCACAGCCACGGGCCGAGTCGTGCGGCACACGTACCGGCAGTTGGGCACCAACACCGTTATCCTCACGGTGGTGAACACCAATGGCGTGCTTACCGCGACCTCACAGGAACTGATCGTGGTGGACCTGGAGCTGCAATGGGAACGGTTCTTCGGCAGGCACTCGAGCGATGTCCTTTACGCACTGGCTGAATCTTGGGATGGCGGGTTCGTGCTCACTGGCCAGGACTGGGGCCGGGGCGACGCGAACACCGGCGATCTGTGGCTGCTCAAGACCGATAGTCGGGGCCGGCCGGTCTGGGATCGGAATTACCGGGACGCGGTCTGCACAGGACGAAGCGAGGCCGGTTACGGGGTGGCCCGGGCCGCCGCCAGCGGCTATGTGGCCGTAGGCAAGAGAAATTGCTCCGGGACAGCCGACGACGTCTGGCTGCTGAAAGTGGATGAGGCCGGTGAGGTGGAGTGGTCCAGAACTTACATGGTGCCAGGCAACAACAGCGAATCGGGCGCGTGCGTGGCGCCGTTGCCTGACGGGGGCTACATCCTCAGCGGCTCGACCATCACCAACGGCGGCTGCGACCCGCGCATGTACCCGTGGTTGGTGCGGACCGATCCCGACGGCAACGAACTGGAGAGCTGGAAGCTGAACCTGCGGCTCTACAGGGGATACTGGGTCGTTCCGCTGGCCGAAGCGGGTGGATATGTCCTGGCCTGTGGCGGTGGGGAAGCCGACTTCGCGCAGATCATGGTGGCCAAGGTCAGGCCGGACCATACCGTGGAGTGGACTTGCGCGGCAGGCTCGACCTCTCAAGTCGGTTACGGTCGCTGGGTCACTCCAACTCCCGATGGTGGCTTTGTAATTTCGGGCACTTATTCGGCGGATAGTTACGACTGGCGTTTCCGGCTCTGCCTGCTCAAGGGCGATGCGACCGGCAACCCGGTCTGGACCAACATCTGGCCCGGCGCAGCACGGTATGTGCACTGCAACGGACGCGGCGGCGCCATGACGCCCGATGGCGGCTTTGTCGTGGTGGGCGATTACAACTCACAGGATCTGGCCATCTTGGTGACCAATCCCGAGGGTCAGACGCGCTGGACGCGCATCATGGGCGTGCCCGGAGTCAGCGAAGGGGGGCGCCAAGTGCTGGCCCTTGCCGACGACAGCTTGGTTATCCTGGGCTGGAACGGCACCTCCAACTGGTTGTTCAAACTGGCCCCCAACCATCCCCCGGTCCCGCAGATGAGTTTCAGCCCGGCACCGGCCGCCCCCGGCCAACTGATCACCTTTGACGGCACGGCCTCCAGCGACCCAGACGGCAGCGTGACGGCTTGGGAATGGGACTTTGGCGACGGTACCGCCACCTACGGGCCCGTTGTCCAGCACGCCTATGCCACCGGCGGCAGTTTCCCGGTCCGGCTGACTGTGGTGGATGACGATGGGGGCGAACGGTCGCTCACCAACTGGAGCTGCGCCGTCGGCATCACCGCCCTCTCCGCCGGCGTCACGGTTACCTTCGCGCAGATTACCAACGCCCCGGCCGCCGACCCGGCGAATTACCCGACCAACGGCGCGCCGCCAAACCTGGACTGGGGTTCGGCTTTCGGTTTCCGACTCGGCGCGACCGGCCCGAACGGGACCAAGGTCTTCCGGATCGCCTTTTGCCAGGCCATCAATACCAACCACCTGCTGTACCGGTTGCCGGCCTGGACGAACGTGGTTTACACCAACGTCAACCAGGCCGCCATTGACGTCGCCTTGCCCATCACAGGCGGGGTGTTAAACACCAACCTGGTCTTGGCCCGCACCGTCCCCAGATGCAGAATTCTTCGGTGCGAACTGGCCGGCCCGGCGCGCTTGGCTTTGACCTTCACGACCGATCCGGGCTATCGCTACCGCATGCGCCGCAGCCTGCAACTGACGCCAGCGGATTGGCAACCCGTCAACCAGGCCCGCAGCGTCACCGACCCGCTTACGCTCGAAACCTTGGACGGCACAGGCTCTGAACAAACAGTTTTCTTGGAACGCCCAAGTGCTGGCACCGCCTTCTTCCGGATACAAGTGGAATCACCGTTGCCATGACTTGGGCGCGACAAATTTTCTTTTGCCTTTGGCTGCCGCAGGCCCAAGCCTGCAGCGGCCTACATCCACCATGAAACCTGAAACAAAACCAAAATCATGAAAACCAGACAAGTCGTTAGTATGAGGACTTTCCCCAATTTTTAGGTGAAGCGGAAGAGCCACAGTTGCGGGCTGGAGGGCGTGGCAGCTCGGCGACGCTGCCACCAGCCAATGCGCGATAGCAACACCCGCAGCCCATCCGCCAACGCATAGTAGTGAAAGGCCGGCACCCCAAAAAACCGCTTGGCCACTTTCATCACCCGACTGGCCAATACCGCCAGCTTCAGCGATTCCCCAAGCCAGCCCGCCGCAAAATACGCCGTCGCCATCACCAACCCCACCATGTTGCACAGCCGTTCCCACCCCAGCAGCCGCAGGTCCTCCAACTGATAGCTCTGCTTCAAAAACCGGATGGTCTCTTCCACCAACCATCGGCTCAGATACCCCATCACCACCCGCCACACCGACCGCCGGCTGGCTTTGACCGGCAGGTTGGTCAACAGCAGCAGCGGCTCGCTCCCAAAGCCCTTGACCACCACCAGGGCTAAGTCCACATCCCGCCGCCCCGGCAGCTTCACCTTCCGAAAGCCATATTCCAACCGGCACTTCTTCTCCCCACCCTCCTGCTCCCGAACCACCATCTCGGCATACTTCAACTGCACCCCTCGGGCCAAGTCATCAGCCCGCCGCAACCGGCCCCGCACCAGCAGATGCCGATCCCCCACCAGCCGGATGATAAACTGTAAACCCCTGTCCAACAATGCCCTATACAGCCTGGACCGATCCCCACCCCGATCCAACACATAAACCCCTCGCCCACCGGTGGCCGCCGCAATCCGGTCAATGATCCCCAGCAGTTGCGCGTTCTCACTCACAAAACCCGGCGCCGCCGTTGACCACAGTTGGGCCCACAGCGGCAACACCCGCCGACTGCCAGCTTCACAGGCCAACGCCACCCCACACCAGTAACCAGGCACCAATTCGCCACTGCTGCCATCGCGCACCCACTCCAAATACGGCATGGCTTGCGCGTAACTTTTGCGCAGGTCGGTAATGTCCACCACCAGCAACGTCTGGCAACTGATCCGTCGGGCCGCTTGCACCACAAGTTGCTGCTGCACCGCATCACCCAGCCCCGGAGTCGCCAAATGATGCGACAGTCGTTCCTCAACCTTTTTCAATGAGATCCGCTCCCCCAACGCCCGGGCAATGGAGCTGAGCTTGCAGTCCTGACTGGCTGCAATCCCAAAGAGCATCTGCTGGATAAATCGGGCCTTGGGCTTGGAAAAGTGGGGGGAAATTATCCCCGAAAATTGCTGGACCTGGGCTCGTAATTTCTCGGCTACTTTGTTCAGGCGCATGGCGATTCAGACGGTTGGATGCTTAGCTCAACACCGCTTCAATAGCTTGGGTTGCAACACGCATTTTCCCACTTGGGCATGTGCCCAACAAGCTTTGGCTGAAGGGCTTACGCAAAGTCCACTTCAAAAACCGGGGATAGTCCTCGTTAGTATGCTCGGGCTGCTGGTTTTGGCCAGCGGCACGCTCACGGCTGCGCCGTTGGGCACAGCCTTCACCTATCAAGGGCAACTGACCGACGGCGGCACCGCCGCTTAGGGCCTGTTCGATTTCCGCTTTGCGATTTACGATGCGGCCAGCGGCGGCAGCGCCGTCGCCGGGCCGATCACCAACAGCGCGGTAGCCGTCACCAACGGGCTGTTCGCCGTCACGCTCGACTTTGGCAGCGGCGTGTTCACGGGTGACGCCCGCTGGCTGGAGATTGCCGTGCGCACCAACGGCGTGGGGGCATTTACCACACTCAGCCCGCGGCAGCCCCTTACGCCCGCACCTTACGCGCTCTACGCGCCCAGCGCGGGTGCGGCAGCCAGCGCGACCTTGGCGACCAGTGCGACCACCGTCGCGCCCAACGGCGTGGCTCCCACCAGCCTCCAAGCCAACGCGGTGACCAGCGACAAGATTGCCGATGGCACCGTGACCTCGGCTGACGTGGCGGCCAACACTTTCTGGAGTGCCACGGGCAACGCCGGGACAACCGCCGGCACGCATTTCCTGGGCACCACCGACAACCAGCCGCTGGAGCTGCGCGTGAACAATGCACCGGCCTTGCGCCTGGAGCCGCGCCCGACCAGTCCCAGCGTGATCGGCGGGTTCGGCGGCAACTGGGTGGCGGCGGGCAGTGACGGCGCCGTCATCGGCGGCGGCGGCAGTCCGGACCTCCCCAACGCCATCTTCGCCCACTACGGCACAATCAGCGGGGGTTGGGAGAACACCATCCAGTCTGGCGCCGATTCCGCGACCATCAGCGGCGGCACCGGCAATCAGGTTCTGTCCGGCGCGGCCTACGCCACGGTCGGCGGCGGCATTGCCAACCGGATCGGGACCAACGCCATTGGCGCCACCATTGCCGGGGGTGACGGCAGCCAGATCGGTCCCCGTTCATCCCAGGCCACCATTGCCGGGGGCAACGACAATGACGTCGAGGAGGATGCGCCTGGCGCGTTTGTCGGCGGCGGGGAGGAGAACACAATCCAGAACCACGCCACCCACGCTGTGCTGGCCGGCGGGGAACGCAATAGCATCCATGCTGGCGCTCAACATGCCGTGATTGGCGGCGGCCAACGCAACTGGATTGGCAGCAACGCCCTCACGGCCACCATTGCCGGCGGTCACGAAAACCACGTCAGCCCCGGCGCTCAAAGCGCGACCATTGGCGGCGGCAGCAACAACTACATCGAGACCAACGCTTTCTGGGCCACCATTGCCGGCGGCGCCGGCCACACGATCGAGCCTGATGCCCGGATGGCCACAATCAGCGGTGGCAGCGGAAATGAAATCCACTCCCGGGCAACCGGCGCTTCCATTGGTGGGGGCCAGGAGAACTTCATCAGGAGCGACGCTCGGTATGCTACGATCGGCGGCGGGGCGGCCAACACAGTCGAGGACCACGCCACCCACGCCGTGCTGGCGGGCGGCGAAAGGAACAGGATCAGTTCAGAGGCCTACCATTCCGTGGTGGGTGGTGGCCGGGCCAACACGGTTCGCGGAGAGGCGGCAATGGTCGGCGGCGGGACGGAGAATGCCGCTTTTGGGATGCACGCCACCGTAGCCGGCGGGAGCGCCAACACGGCCGGGGGCGGGGCTTCGACTGTGAGTGGCGGCAGTTACAATGTCGCCAACGGCGGCACCGCCACCATCGGGGGCGGCGAGATGAACCGAGCCGAAGGCTCCTTTGCCACCATCGCCGGGGGCGGCCATAACAACGCGTCGGGCTACTCCACAGCGGTGGGCGGCGGTTGGGAAAACGCCGCCACTGGCCTCCAGGCCACAGTCGCCGGCGGATACATGAACACTGCCAGCGGTGACTGCGCCGCGGTCCCGGGCGGCCGGCATAACCTGGCCGGGGGCGCCTCCTCTTTCGCCTCCGGCCACAAAGCCGAAGCCCGGCACGATGGCGCCTTCGTGTGGGGGGATTCGACCGACGACTATTTCTGTTCAACCGGCACCAACCAGTTTCTCATCCGCGCCTTGGGCGGCGTCGGCATCAACACAAACGCGCCGCAGAGCGCTCTGCATGTTGCGGGCACCGTGACCGCCGAGAACTTCCGCGGCCCGGGCACGGGGCTGGTGGGGGTGAACGCCGACCGGCTGGACGGACGCGACAGCACCGACTTCGCCCTCGCTACGCACGCCCACAACGCCGGCGACATCACCGCCGGCACACTCGCCGACGCGCGGCTTCCCGCCAATATTCCCCGGCTCAACGCGGCGCAGACCTTCACCGCCGCCAACCAGTTTACCCATGCCGGCAACGTGTTCGTCGGGACATTCCAGGGCCAGGGCGGTGGATTGACCAACCTCGATGCCGGCAACCTCACTTCCGGAACCTTGGCCGACGCGCGCCTCGGCACGAACATTCCGCGGCTCAACGCCCCGGCGAACTTCACCGCCCCTCTCAGCGCGCCGGTCGTGCAGGCGACCAATCTGGTGGCCGACGTTTCGAGCCTGAACAACGCTGCGCTGACGCCGGGGCTGGTCTTGGGCGGGAGCAGCAGCGGCGAGGGTCTGGCCTCCAAGCGCACCGCCGGCGGCAACCAGTATGGCTTGGACCTGTTCACGGCCTTCACCAGCCGCCTGGCCATCGCCAACAACGGCGCCATCCACGTCGGCGCGGGCAACGCCTTTGCCAGCTACGGCGACGCCCGCAGCTCGATTTATGTGCTGCGCGGCACCAGCAGCGGGGCCAGCTACGCCGAACTGTTCCTGCCCGGCAACCAGCGGCTGAGCGTGCCGCTCAATTCCACCTGGACCTTCCGCGCTTTCGTGAGCGGCCGGGCTTCCAACGGCAAGGCGGCCGGCTACTGCTTCCGCGGCTTTCTGGAAAACGAGAGCGGCATCGTGCGCCTGCTCGAAACAGTCAACACGGAGGATTACGCCGAAGACGACACCGCTTGGGACGCCAACCTGGCGGCGGACGACCCGCACGACGCCCTGGTCATCACCGCCCGGGGCAACACGGGCGACTCGGTGCGCTGGGTGGCGGTGGTTTACACCGTCGAGGTCAAGTGGTGAATGCTGGGCCGGCCAGAACTTCAATGCTCAACCCACCATGAGAAACCCGACGTCCCACGTTCAAGGTCCGAAACAAGGCCGAAGTCCGAAAGCCGAACGCGGCTGGGCAAGGGCGCGAAGCATCTTGGAGTGCGGTGGCAATCCCGCAACAGCGGGAGCGACACCGCCTTCTGCACCGCCTGCACGCCAACCCAAGCGCCGTCGCCGCTGGCGCTCTGCCGGCGCACGCCACAACCTGCCGGCACGAAGCTCCGAGTCCCACCCGGGGGCTGGAGCCGTGGAAGGCGCTTTGGAGTGCGGTGGCAAGCGAGCGGCCAGCGAGCGCAACACCGCTTTGGGAATAGCCCGCACCGCAGCCCAAGCCAGAAAAAGCGGCGCCAAGGCGCCGCACTCCAAAACTTTGGAGTGCGGTGGCGATCCCGCAACGGCGGGAGCGACACCGCTTTCTGGACGGCCTGTACGTCAACCAAAGCGCCGTCGCCGCGGCGGTGCCGCTCTGCCGGCGCACTCCAGAACCTGGCGGCTGGCGCTGGCCCTCTGTTTTCTGTGCCCCATCCTCTGTCTTCCGTGCTCAGCTCAATACGCCTTGGACTGGTGGACGGTGGACGGGGGCGGCGGCACCAGCACCGGCGGGGACTATACGGTCACCGGCACGATTGGCCAGCCGGATGCCGGTCCGCCGGCTTACGCCGGCGGCTACGCAATGGTCGGCGGGTTCGGGGGGCGCCGACGGTGCAATCGCCCAGTGCATCCGCGCCGTCCCTCGCTTTGACCAGCTACGGCTTCGCGCCCCGTCCGTGGTCGCTTGCCAAAGCGGATCTTGTCTTGCCCAAAACATCGCATCCCTCCTAGCGGCCTGCTGCCATGCCGCCGATGGATTATCACAAGCCTGAACCCCTGCCATTTTGAACTTGCGCTCTGCGATTCGGCACGCAGGATTTGGCAAACCGACTCCCCAAACTATGAAAACGCAACTCAAACTCGCAGCCTTCGCGCTGCTTTCAGCCTTCAGCCTCCAGCCTCCAGCCTTGCTGGCGCAGGGCAGCCTCACGCCGCCCGGTGCGCCCGAACCCACAATGAAGACGCTGACCCAAATCGAGCCGCGCACTCCCATCTCGGCCCTGCCGTTTACCATTACTAACGGAGGGGCGTTCTACCTGACCACGAACCTGACGGGCATCGCCGGGCAAGACGGCATCACCGTCGCCGCCAACGACGTGACGCTGGACTTGGGCGGCTTCGCGCTTATCGGCGCGGCCGGGTCATCCAACGGCGTCCTCGTCTCCGGCACGCGGACGAATCTGGCCATCGCCAACGGCGCGATCCGCGACTGGGGCGGCGACGGCGTAAACGCCCCGACCGTCGCCGGGGCCCGTATCTACAACGTGTCGGCGTCCCACAACGGCGGCACGGGCCTGCGGGTCGGGGACGCAGCGGTCGTCAGGGACTGCTCGGTGCGCAACAATGGCAGCCGCGGGATTGAAGTCGGCGTGAACAGCACCGTCAGCGGCTGCGCGGCCTTCCAAAACAGCGAGGGGATTTGGGCCGGCGTGGGGGCCTCGATTGCGGGTTGTGCGGCCCGCGAAAACAGCGGCACTGGCATCGGGGCCGGCTCTGGTAGCGCCATCAGCGGTTGCAACACACATTACAACGGCATTGGCATCAACGTGAACAACCACTGCTACGTCCTCAACAACAATGTGTACGGCAACGGGCAGGGGCTGTTCGTCTTGTTGGACAACAACCGCATTGATGGCAACAACGTCACCGATTCCAGCGGGGCGGGCATCTCCGTTGGTGGCCAGGGCAACATCATTGTGCGCAACACCGCCCGGGCCAACAATCCGAACTACGACATCGCCGCCACGAACACCGTGGGCGAGATTTTGGACTTCAGCGGCGGCGGCACCATCACTAACGCCAGCCCGTGGGCCAATTTCTCGTTCTAACCTTGAATGTCGAACAACCATGAAAAACGAACGCCTATTCTTGGCCTGCCTCCCGATGGTTTCAGCCATCCTCCTTCACTCTCCAGCCTTGCTGGCGCAGGGCAGCCTGACGCCGCCGGGCGCGCCGGCGCCGACGATGAAGACGCTGGCGCAAGTCGAACCACGCTCGCCGATCTCATCGGCGCCGTTCACCATTACGGAGCCCGGGTCGTATTATCTGACGACGAACCTGACGGTCAGCAGCGGCGACGCCATCACCCTCGCCACCAACGAGGTGACGCTGGACCTGAACGGGTTCACAATCAGTTCGACGGCTAATCCGGCCGCGGGCTATGGGGTTCGGATCAACAGCGGCCTGTGGAACATCGCGATCCAGAACGGGCACATTCGAGGCGGCGTGACCAACAACGGCAGCGGCGCCTTCAGCGGCCCGGGCTTCGGGTATGGGATTTCCTATTCCGGAGCGCCCCAGAACGTGCGGGTGAGCGGGGTGTCGGTGTCCGGTTGCCGATACGACGGAATTAACGTGGGCTCGGACGAGGGCTCGACCGTGAAAAACTGCGTGGTGCGGACGGTGGGCGGTTATGGGATTGTCGCCAGCATAATCCGAGGCTGCATTGCCATGGACTGCGGCAGCAGGTCCATTTATGGCCTACAAGTGTCGGACAGCCGCGGCCAGTCTGATACTGGATACGGGCTTTACGCCGACACCGCCGCCTTGAACTGCTACGGCGTCAGCAGCAGCGGCACCGGGCTTTACGCCTTAGACACGGCCACTGGATGCCACGGCTCCAGCGTTAGCGGCGTCGGGCTTTATGCCACCACCGCACAAAACTGCTTCGGCTATAGCTACAGCGGCACCGGGCTATCCGCCACCGCTGCCCTGAACTGCTACGGCTCCAGCAACAGCGGGCTGCGCGGGCTTCATGCCCTGAACGCCGCCTTCTGCGGCGGTCAACGCTCCGGCGGGCGGGCCATCGAGGCCATCATCGCCAACGGCTGCTATGCCCAAGCCGGCACCAACCTCATCACCTACAAATACAACATGCCGTGAGGTGGAAATTCGAAATTCGAAGGACGAAATCCGAAACAAATCCAAAATCCAAAACGCAATGAAAACCAAACGCACTACACCAGGAGTGGCTGTCCTCGTGCTGCTTTCAGCCCTTGGCCTTCAGCCTCCAGCTTTGCTCGCGCAAGGCAGCCTGACGCCGCCCGGCGCGCCGGCACCGACGATGAAGACGCTCGATCAGGTGGAGCCGAGAATCCCCATCGGTCCTAACACGACGCCGGGCGATGCCGAGGCGGTGTTCAAGATCACGAACTCTGGCAGTTACTATCTGACCGGGAACATGTACGGGCAGCCCAACAAGAGCGGCATCGTCATCGCTGCCGACAATGTCACGGTTGATCTGTGCGGGTACTCGCTGGTCGGCGTCACCAATTCGCTGGACGGCATCCGCCCGTCCGGCCTGCGCCAGAAGATCACGATTCGGAACGGCAACATCATTGGGTGGGGCGGTAACGCGATTGCGTCGTATATTATGGGTGGGATGTCCGAATCCTGGCTCGGCTGTTGCTGTTACGAGGACTTGCTGGCCCAGGACAATGGCGCGGGTATTTTTGCCGGCTACAGCAGTTCGGTCTTCCGGTGTGTCGCGCGTAAAAACAGAGGAACCGGCATCGCACTATCGAACCATAGCGGTGTCTGCAAGGACTGCGTCGCCGACGGCAACGGAGGGGAGGGCATCTCGTGCGCCGAAGGCGCCACAGTGATCCATTGCTCAGCTCAAAATAACACGGGGACCGGCATTTACTGCTACAACAGCCAGCACACAATTATCGGTTGCACCGTTCGCTACAATGCCGGGGGCGGGATCCATGCCTGCGGCACCTTGATCCGCGACTGCACGATTGACGGCAACACCGGCTACGGGATCAGGATCGTCTTTGGCTGCATGATCGAAGGCTGCAACATCGGCGGCACCTCAGGCGCGGGCATTCTGGGCGAGAATATCGGCGGCACCGGCAGATCCCGCATTTACGGCAATAATATTCACGGCAACACCGTTGGTATCTCGCTCACCAACAATCCGGGTAACTTTATTTATCGCAACACGCTTCGCAATACGACCAATCTTGACCTCGGCAGCGGCAACTCGGCGCCCGTTTCCAGCGACGCTGCAACGGCCGGTCCCTGGCACAATATCGCGCTATGAAATCGCAATCGGGCATGTCCCAACAACAATTCGGGCACTCCTGCCCAGTCAACCACAACGACCTGATATCCATGAAAACTGCAACCATCTCCATCCTGCTCCTCGCACCGCTCCTCGCGGCCCGCGCCGCCACCACCATCACTGACACCAATTACCTGGCCTACGGGGCCAACATCGGCTGGATCAACGCCCGCGGCGACGTGGCCAACGGCGCGGTGATCGGCGAATACATCTGCTCGGGCTATCTCTGGGCCGCCAATGTGGGTTGGATCGCCCTGGGTAGCGGCACGCCCGCCAACGGCATCCGCTACCAAAACGACTCGGCCAGCGACTGGGGCGTCAACCACGACGGCCTCGGCAACCTGCGCGGCTACGCCTGGGGCGCGAATATCGGCTGGATCAACTTCGAGGACACCGGCGCGCCCAAGGCGGACCTGTGGACGGGCAAACTCAGTGGCTATATCTGGAGCGCCAACTGCGGCTGGATCAGCCTGAGCAACGCGGTGGCGCTGGTGCAGACGGCCACGATTGCGCCCGGCGCAGACAGCGACGAGGACGGCATCCCGGACGCGTGGGAGTTGAGCTACACCAACACGCTCGCCGGCTTTACTCTTACCAGCGACCGTGACGGCGACGGTGTCTCTGACAAGGACGAGTATCGGGCCGACACCAATCCGCTGGACGCGACCAGCAACCTCCGGATCACGTTTTTCAGCCGGGGCACGCCGACGCCGAGCTACAACGTGCTGAAATGGACGGCGCGACCAACGCGGTTTTACGGGGTGCAAGGCCGTGGAGCGCTGGACGCGGGCAGCCCGTGGACGGACCTGTTCGCGCTGCCCTGGCTTGGGATAGACAACGTCGGCTTTGACGACGACAGTGACCAGCAATTCTACCGGGTGCAGGCGTTGCGTCCGTTGATGCCCTGAACACGCCGCCCCTTCGACCAGTCCGTGCCGGCGTCATTCGTTTGCAGCGCCAAGGGGGGCCGGTCTCCGCGACCTTCCGGCGCCGGGGCCGGAGGCAGGCTCAGGCCGGGTGGCCGCGCGACGGCATGGCTCCCCTGCCCTCCCCTGCCCTGTTCACCGGCCAGCCGGTGCCGGCCACCGCCGGACGCTCCAGCGGGAATTCCCCCCACAGTCCAGCGGCTCAGGAGCCAGGCCCCGGCCTGACCGCGAAGTTGTCGAGGTAGAAGGCGCTGACATTGGTGGCGTTGCTGCTGAAGCCTAGCCAGGTGAGCTTCTTGAACCTGGCGCTGGCGTAGGGTTGGTCGGCAAACACCCGCACCGGTCTACCCGGCAGAGTGACCTTCAAGGTCCACCGGCCGGTGTCGCGCTGACCCAAACCAGCCACGATCTCAAAATGCAGCCATTGGCCTGTCGGCACATCTAACACGGGTATGCCGCCCAGGTACAGTTTGCCGCCGCGGAGGCTCAAGTGCGGGCCGGTTTGGTATTGGGCCTGGCTCCAGTCGCGCCACTCGAAGCTGACGTAAGCGCCCGGCTCAAGCCGCAGATCGAACGTGTTGGTCAGCCACCCTTCGCTGTGCCGGGTCTGGAAGCAGTAGTGCGGTTTCCAGGCATCCTTCAAGTCGGGCGCATCGGTGAACTTGAGGCTGTGCCGGCCGGTGGCGGCGGTTTCAGCGGTCACCACGATTGAATCGCCTTTCTTTTCCACATGCACTTCGCCGCGGCGCGGCGGCCGGCCGGGCGTGTCGCGCTCGAAGGTTTCGTTGATGGGCACCGGGGGCGGGTCAGGGGCGATTTCCAAGGGCGGATAGACCACGCTGGTGGCCCTGGCCCGCCAAGCCGCGTCGCCATACAAGCCCGCTTGGGTCCAGTCGAACGGCTTGAACCCGACGCGCTTCGCGGGCGAGTCGGGGCGGAGCCGGAAGTCCAGGTTGGCCGCGTCCACGAACAGCGGATCGGCCAACACGCTCCCCTGCTCATGGCCCTGGGCCTGCCAGTCGGCCAGATTGCGTCCGGCAAAGCTCACCGGGCCGGCCGTGCACCAGTAAAGGTTGCTGCGAGTGAGCGTGTTCAGCTTCTCCCACGGGCCGGCCAGGGCGGGGCTTGGGTTGGTCCAATAGATGATGTTGCGCTCAAAGGTGAAAGACAGGTGCGGCTCGACCCGAGTGGCTGCGACCTGGTGCTGGAGGCTGTTCACCAAGATGTTGTTCCGGACGAGGTTTTCCCGGCCGTAATGCTGGTGGAAACTGCCGGTCTTGGTGCCGTAAACGAGGTTGTTTTCGAACAGAATGCCGGTGCTGCCTTCGTCGGTGTAGAGGCCCCAGCCCCCGTAGGAATAGGCGTAGATGTCGTGGAAGACGTTGTTGGTGACCACCGTGCCTTCGCTGGGGCCGAGCGTGTAAATGCCGCCCATGTCGCTGAGCAGGCCCCAGCCCAGATGATGCACATGGTTGAAGGCGATCACGTTGCGTTTGGCCAGGCTCTCGGCATACCCCCAGCGCCAGCCCGCGCTGATGCCGGTGTAGAAAAAGTCGGCAATCTCGTTGTGCATGATCTGGTTGTCCGAGCTGTGCCCCACCCACACCCCCACCGCGCAGGGAAACAGCCGGCCGCCGTGCCGAATGATGTTGTTGTCGAAGGTGACGTGGCT
>Ga0101944_10003531_pt1 | contig 21502 bp, 17 predicted proteins | sample DewCreD2012metaG_FD_75245 | JGI IMG/M metagenome (GOLD analysis project Ga0101944, IMG submission 75245) | Hot spring sediment bacterial and archeal communities from British Columbia, Canada, to study Microbial Dark Matter (Phase II) - Dewar... ... | reverse complement strand
ACAATTCGGCGTTCAGGAACTGAGACGCCTTTATAAGCGCCACCTGACGGTTGCTTTGATTATAGCAGTTTCATTTCACCTCGCTCTCATCGGTATATATTATCTTGTTGGATACCTCACTGAAGAGGAAGAACCTGTCGTGATGGTGAGAATAACTAAATACACCGACTTAGGTCCGCCTCCTTCACTTACCGAGACTGAAGCATCAGCTGCGGTTGCAGTAAGTGTTCCTGTAGCAAAACCAACGGTCGGTATCCCAGTACCGGTACCGGATGCAGAGGTGAGTCCTGAACAAACCATAGCAACCCAACAGGAACTTTCTGCTATACAAAGTCCGGTAATTGCCCAGCAGAGCGGCGGTGAACAGGTCCAAATTGAACAGGATATTCAGATCGATGAAGAGGAACCACCCGATTTCGTACCTGTGGAAAAACAACCCGTTCCCGTTAAGCAGGTTCAACCTGATTACCCCGAAATCGCACGCCGCGCAGGCGTTGAAGGAACTGTATGGGTAAAAATATTGGTTGATAAAGAAGGGAAGGCGAAAAAGGCGGTTGTGATGAAAAGCGATGCGGAAATATTTAACGAACCAGCCATAGCAGCAGCATTACAGTGGGTTTTCACTCCCGCTATGATGAATAATGGACCTGTTGCTGTATGGGCGGCGGTTCCGTTCCGCTTTAAATTAAATAAATAAGCAACATAAATATGAATGCACAATTGATCATCCGTATAACGAGTTACATTACAGCCAGTCTAATACTCGTGCTCGGTATAATTATTCTTACAGGATATTCACTCCCTGATTCGGTTCCGATGAATTTTAGACTGATTCTTGGCGGTATGATGGTTCTTTATGCGGTATATCGAATTGTGATGATAAGTATAAAAAAGCGTGATGAACAAACGTAAATTATATTCAATCGTTTCCCGGGGATGGATATTGATTCTAAGCATATCCATCCTCGGATGTGTTGGTGAAAAGACCGAACTTCCGACTAAAGGATCCATTGTAATTGCAGTCTCAGAAACTGTATTGCCCATGGTCCGACAGCAGGAAGAAAAATTCGAAAGTCTTTATACTAACGCGAAGATAGATATTATTTCTGCATCAACACGTGAAGTAATAACCAGAATATTCAATGATACGATAAAACTTATTGTTTCATCTCGCCCTCTGAATGAAGAAGAAAAAGAAGTCGAAAAAAGAGCACCATTTGATCTTAAAGAATATAAAATTGCTCTCGATGGGATCGCAGTTATTGTAAATGCAAAGAATCCCGTTAGTCAATTACGGACCACCCAGCTGGATAGTATCTTTCAAGGGCTAACGACACGTTGGAGTGATGTTGGTGGGGATAGAAAAAAAATCGATATTATTCTCCCCGATCCGAATGCCGGCGAATTTGAGGTTGTGGGTACGAAAATTTTGAAGGGTAAAAAATTCGGCAGTGCAGCAAAAATAGTTCGATCTTCACCTGAAATGCTGGAGCAGGTCACCCTCTTACCGGATGCAATCGGTTTTGTGAGTGTCAATTGGCTGAGGGACAAGAGTGAAAAATTGAAAGTTTTAGAATTATGTGACCCATCGATGCCCGATTCACTCGGGATAAAAGGGCAATACTTTGCACCTTTTCAAGCACATATTTATCGTGGATATTATCCAATTACCAGTGAAGTTTATATATATTCACGAGTTGATATGTATAGTGTGGGTTCAGGGTTTATTTCATTTGTAACAAGTGCACCTGGCCAGAAAATAGTTCTGGACAATGGTATGGTGCCTGTAACAATGCCAGTACGTTTAGTTGAATTAACAAATAGAGGTATAAAGCCGTGAAAAATTCAATATATAAAAAACTAACCGTTTCACTACTCATAGTAATGCTGATGCAAAATTTTGCTTTTGGCGATGATCCGCTGGCAGCAGGAAAATCAGCATATGATCGTGGTGATTATCTGGGAGCGATTAAATCCTTTAAAGATGCAATTAAAGCAGACAAAAAGAATCCCCAGGGTTATATCTGGTTGGGAACAACATATATCGCACTTGATTCTCTGGATAATGCAGTAGGGGTTTTAGTGCAAGCCCGGGAATTAGATCCTCAAAATCCAAAAATTTATGAGTTGCTTGGAGACGTATATATTGCACAAAAAATTCCGGCCGCGGGTATCGAACAGTACAAGAAAGTTCTGGAGCTTGATAAACAAAATGCATCGGTATGGCTAAAAATTGGAGAGGCAAGCCGAAAATCACGACAGTACGCTGATGCTGCAGAAGCTTATATAAATGTGCTTCTGATCGATTCCACAAATCTAACAGCACATCGTGAACTTGCTGTTATTTACATGAGAGCAAAACAATATCAAAAAGCATTGCCGTTATTTCGGGATCTCGTGAAATTAGAGCCTGAATCGCTTTCATATAAAATAAATTATGCTAAAGTTTTATACGAAACCAAATATTATAAAGAGTTGATTCCAATAGCAGAGGAAATTATTCAGAAAGATCCTTCACAACTGGATATTCAAAACTATCTCGCTGAAGCATATGTGGAAACAAAAGATTATGAAAGCGCAGAACAGGCCTTTCTAAAATTTGATCCTGATTCTCTCAGTGCTGTTGATCTTGTGAAAAGAGGAAGAGCGCAGCGCGCACTTGAAAAATATGATGATGCTATTGATTCCTACGAACGGGCTTATAAAAAGGATAGCACATTATCAGACATATATTATGAACTCGGCACTCTATACATGAAAAAGAAGAAATATAAAGATGCTGTCTCAATGTTTGAAAAGAAAATCGAGGTAGATTCTACTGCAGGTTATAGATTTGCCTCTTATCTTAATGCAGCTATGTCATTATTACAATTGAAAGATTATAAGAAAGCAAAGGAATACATAATTGAAAGTATAAAATATAGACCTGAGAATGTTAAGGCATGGCAAACACTTGCCCAGTGTAACGGTTTGTTAAATAACACTCAGGAACAAAGTGCAGCCTACCAGAAGGTAATTGAATTAGCACTTGCAGCAGATACTACTAACGGGGATAAAGGCAAATATAAAAATGAACTTGAAGAAGCATACCGAATGGAAGCATTTAGACTCCTTGGAGAAAAAAAGTATGGTGAATCAATTTCGTATATAAATAAAGCATTGCAGTTCGACCCGAAAAATTGTATGCTTCTTCTTTTAATGGGACAGGCATGGCATAATAATACCAAAGAGCCAGAAACGAAAAGATTTGAGGAAGCGAAGAAATATTATTGTAAAGTTATGCAATTATGCGCAAAATCTGAGGAAGCAAAGAAAGCAGAAGTGGGACTGAAACTTATGGGAGAAGAATGTCCTTAAAAAATAAATAAATTTCCTCGACTTTTTAATCCTTTTTTATTATATTTACAAAACTTTCCTGAGAAAATTAAACCATCGCATATGAGTCCGTATGCGATGGTTATAATTATCTCTTCCTGCCGGTTTGTGTTAGGTAGGAAATCCTTGATTTTATTATTCATGTAAAATTTTGAGCATATAAAAATTATTGTGAAAGGGGATAATTTACTTTTATGGAATTGACATTGATAATTGGTATCAGTCTGTTAGGCCTCCTATTTGCATTGTATTTAATAAGAAATGTGTTGCGCAGGGATGTCGGGACAGAAAAAATGCAGGAAATATCCAATGCTATCAAGCAAGGGGCTGAGGCTTTTCTGCGCCGACAATATAGAACAATAGCATACCTTGCCCTTGCCCTTGCTTCGCTAATCTATATTCTCTATGCGTTTGTTAGAACACCCAATATACATGATCCTGCAACTGCTTCCGATCTTGCTTTATGGACAACAGTATCATTTATTTTTGGAGCCGCTTGCTCTGTGGCTGCAGGTTATATGGGGATGTGGGTTGCAATAAGAAGTAATATCCGCACCGCTTCTGCCGCAAGATTTAATATGAACGATGCCCTCCAAACTTCATTGAGAGGTGGAGCAGTTTCCGGATTCTTCGTTGTAGCAATGAGCCTGCTGGGAGTTGCAGGACTTTTCGCAGTGGTCAGTTCTGCAAACGTCACGAACGATGTTACAAAAATTCCGTTATTAATAGTTGGATATGGTTTCGGTGCCAGTTTTGTTGCGTTATTTGCACAGCTGGGTGGTGGAATATATACAAAAGCAGCTGATGTTGGAGCAGACCTTGTTGGTAAGGTAGAGGCCGGAATACCGGAAGATGACCCCCGCAATCCAGCAGTAATAGCAGATTTGGTTGGCGACAATGTTGGCGATTGTGCAGGGAGAGGTGCAGACCTATTTGAATCAACTGCTGCAGAAAATATCGGCGCTATGATACTGGCCGCAGGTCTGTATCGAGCAAATACAGAATATTTTACCGAAAACAATCTTTCACTCCTCGGTGTTATTCTGTTCCCGCTTGTGGCACGTGCCTTCGGCATTATCGCCTCAATGGTGGGAGTGATGTCTGTAAAGACAGACGAAAAGAAGGATCCAATGAGTGCATTAAATAGAGGATATTTTATTACGTCGGTACTGGCTATGATCGGATTTTATATAGCATCCCGATGGCTACTTGGTAGTGATCATTATTTTAATTTTTTCCTCTGCGGAATTATTGGAGTTCTCACCTCGATTGCTTTTGTTTACATTACTCAGTATTATACAGAATACCGTTACCGGCCTGTTAAATCCATTGCCGAAGCCTCGCAAACCGGACCTGCAACCAATATCATTACCGGCGTCGCGGTTGGAATGGAATCTACAGGTTACCCAATTCTTGTAATTGGTGCGGCGATTGTGTCAGCATATTTTCTTGGTAATCACTCCGGATTGAATGAAGGTGGACTTTTCGGGACGGCGGTTGCGACAATGGGTATGCTGGGTACCGCTGCTTTTATTTTAGCAATGGATACATTCGGACCTATAACAGATAATGCTGGCGGCATCATTGAAATGAGTCAACAGCCCGAAGAAATTAGAAAAAGAACAGATAGGCTTGATTCCGTTGGAAATACAACAAAGGCGCTTACAAAAGGTTATGCGGTTGGATCTGCCGCACTTGCAGCATTTTTACTTTTCGGAGCATATATAGACGAAGTTAGAAATTATATGCCCTCATTTTCACCCATAATTAATCTAAATAAACCGGAAGTATTCGTAGGTGCAATGCTCGGAGCGGTTCTGGTTTATTTATTTTCATCACTGGCAATAAAGGCCGTCGGGAAAGCAGCATATTCTATCATTAATAATGTACGTGAGCAATTTAGGAATAATCCCGGTATTATGGCTGGTACATCAAAACCTGATTATGGTCAGTGTGTTGATATTGCCACTAAAGCCGCTTTGAAAAAAATGGTTTTACCCGGATTGTTAGTTGTAGGCATGACTGTCGGTGTGGGTATTGTTTTTAAATGGCTTTATTATGCAGGAGGTCAGCTGGAACATTCTGCCAGCGGTGCAGAAGTCGTTGGCGGCTTTTTAATGGTCGGTACAATTACCGGTATCCTGGTTGCTCTTTTCCTGAATAATGGCGGTGGAGCATGGGATAATGCAAAAAAGTTTATTGAAACGGGACAATATGGTGGTAAAAAGTCTGATCCTCACAAGGCTTCGGTTGTTGGAGATACGGTGGGAGATCCTTTTAAAGACACCGCCGGTCCATCTTTGCATGTTTTGATAAAATTGTTATCAACTATTACACTAGTTCTTGCTCCATTATTTATTTAAGGTATTACGTAGATTAAATGTAAATTTCAGGAATACGCTGTTCATTTTTATTTAAATTATTCAGAAAATGATATTTTTATTTTAAATACAGGTAATAAAAAAAGGGATTCAATGAATCCCTTTTTTATTTGCTTCATAAATACTTTTTAATGATATTTAATTAACAATTCCTTCAATCTCTATAAAATATGAAACGTTTATCCTTTTACTTTTATCCAATTTTTTTCGCTATCATTTTATCACAAATATTTTACGGTTGTTCGGCACCTAAAAAGATCGCAGTTAAAGTTAACGAACATATGGAAGTCGGGTGGACACCACGGACAATATTTCAATCTCCTTCCTATGCATCATGGTTTGATACCGCATATTCTAATTATGAACCTGAATTTGAATATATTGAAAACTTGAAAGTAATGCAGGAGAATGTAGAAATTATTGTGGTTTATGCAACCTGGTGCAGTGATAGTAAAAGGGAAATGCCGAGATTCTTTAAAATAATGGATGAAATAAAATTTCCCCCTGACCGTATCACACTGATTGCTGTCGATAGAACAATGAAAATACCGGAAGGAATTAAAGATGAATACGGAATCACAAATGTGCCAACATTCATTATAAAGTATAAGGATATGGAAATCGGAAGAATTATAGAAAATCCGAAAGAAACAATTGAGCATGATTTATATGAATATCTATCACCATTTTTTCCATCAAACTAAAATTTATTAATATATTACATCAAATTTGAATCTCCATTACCTGTTTTGTATATTCATCTAAATTATTTAATGCATAAAATTTTAGAAAAATAATTTTACACTCATCGAGGAGTCCCTAATGAAACACTTTAAAGATAGCATGCTTCAATTAATTTCAGAGACATCATCAAATCTCCCGCCTGACGTCAGACGCGCTCTAAAGAAAGCAATCGAAAACGAGAAACCCAAAACTCAATCTGCGCTCGCATTGCAAACAATTGCGATTAATGTGGATATGGCATGTGATAATGTCGCACCTATTTGTCAGGATACTGGAATGCCGACATTCTTGATCAAGACACCAAGAAACATAGATCAGGTGAGCATGAGACGGGATATTGAGGATGCAATTGCACAGTCAACAAAGGAAGGAAAACTCCGACCCAACTCAGTAGATTCTCTTACCGGTAAGAATAGCGGCAATAATCTCGGCGCTGGTACTCCGATTATTCATTTTGAACAATGGGAAAAAAATGATGAAATCGAAGTTAGATTAATTTTAAAAGGTGGAGGGTGTGAAAATAAAAGTATTCAATATTCTATTCCTTGTGAACTGGCTCATCTGGGACGAGCAGATAGGAATATTGATGGCGTCAGAAAATGTATCCTGCATGCTGTCTGGCAGGCTCAGGGGCATGGTTGCAGTGTCGGTGCTATAGGAGTTGGAATTGGAGGTGATCGGACATCCGGGTATAATCTTGCAAAAGAACAGTTGTTCAGGTCGCTAGATGACATAAATCCCAATCCTGAGCTTGCAAAGCTTGAAAATTATATAATGGAAAATGCTAATAAGTTAGGTATCGGTACCATGGGCTTTGGTGGGAATTCTACACTTATTGGATGTAAGATTGGGGTAAATAATCGATTGCCCGCAAGTTATTTTGTTTCAGTTGCATATGATTGCTGGGCATTTAGAAGGTTAGGAGTTGTACTCGATGCTCAAACAGGAGCGATCAAGCACTGGCTATACAAGGAGGATACACCTGTGATGCGTATGGCAAAAGAAACTGAACTTCCACTCACGGGAAGAGAAATATCTTTAACCACACCTCTTTCTGAAGAACAAATAAGAAGTTTAAAAGTAGGAGACGTTGTGCTCCTAAATGGTTTAATGTATACCGGTCGTGACGCACTTCATCATCACCTTCTGACACATGATTCGCCCGTCGATTTGAGAGGTGGTGTAATTTATCATTGTGGACCTGTCGCTTTAAAGAAAGGTGATAAGTGGTTTATGAATGCCGCTGGTCCAACGACAAGCAGTCGGGAGGAACCTTATCAGGCGGATATTATTAGAAAATTTAATTTGCGAGGGGTCATCGGGAAAGGTGGAATGGGTGCAAAAACACTTGCCGCTTTAAAAGAGTGTGGTGCTGTTTATTTTAATGCCATCGGAGGCGCGGCTCAATATTATGCTAAGTGCATTATCGATGTTCCAGGAGTAGATTTCCTTGAATTTGGCGTACCAGAAGCAATGTGGCACCTTCGCGTAAAAGATTTTCCGGTCATAGTTACAATGGATGCTCATGGAAATAGTTTGCATGCTGACGTGGAAAAGGCATCTGCCGGAGAACTGGCAAAGTTTGCTGAAAAAGTTCAATTGTAAATTTGTTATGTATATGATTTTAACTAATTAAAAAAAATTCAAATGGATTTAAAGGTCATGAATTCAAAATTTAAAGGTTTAAGGTTTTTTTATCTAACGTTTTTACTGGTATTAATTTTTTCAGGATGTCAAAAAGATACTGTGACCCCTCCAATTATAATAACCGAAGATGATGTTGCTGATGCGATTGGTAGTTCATTCGCAACTTCATCAAGAGGATTAGTCTGGCAACTTGGAGTGGGTACGGAAATCGCCGATAGTGATAAAGTCCCATCTATCATGAAGAATAGTATGATCATTCCGATAGAAACTACAATTACCAGACAGGGCACATTAGGTGGTTATACATATCAGTATACTGTTCGTTACAGATATGAATTTTCAATTCTTAAGGATAGTATGGATTTCATGTATTGGATAAAAAGTAACTATACTACTCCCCGAATATCCTCAAGTGATACCGGATGGGCTAATTTTAAATTAACAAAGTTCGTCCTTCGGGATTCCTGCACAATTAATGGAACTTTTAATAAAGAGGGTATTCATACTTCTAAAGTCCGTGGAATGAAACAATTTACAAATAGGTTGACCGCTACTTTAATCGATGTCATAGTTGATAAAAGAACAAAAAGAGTTGTTCATGGAACTATAAATATAATTGCGGAGGGTGAAAGTTCAGATGGGACTGCCTATTCCTACACCGGAGTCTTATCTATATTTAGTGATTCAATCGCAACGTTAATTTTAAATGATCAAACCTACGAGATTGATCTGATTACCGGTAACACAACATGGATTGAAGATGACGATGGCGGATAGTTTAAATTTTTGATTTAGATCCAGAACAAATCACAAAACAAATGGGGGAATTAAAATGACTCATAAATTATATTATATTTCGATAATTATTTTAATCGCATTCTTTTTGAATGGATGCAGTCAACAAAAAACCGTGACCAGGATCGATCCATCAACAAATACTGATTTAAGCGGTGTCTGGAATGACACCGATTCGAGACTTGTTGCCAATGAGATGATCGATAATATTCTGTCTGAACGCTGGCTTTCTGACTACAAGGAAGCAAAGAAGAAAAATCCAACAGTGATTGTAGGTAATATTAGAAATAGATCGAGTGAGCATATACAAACGATCACGTTTATTAAAGATTTGGAAAAAGCACTAATAAATTCAGGGAAAGTTGATTTTGTTGCAAACAAGGAAGAAAGAGAAGAGGTACGTGACGAAAGGCAGGATCAGCAGGATAATGCATCTGATGAAACTTTAAAAAAGTTTAGGCAAGAAACCGGTGCAGATTTTCTGCTACGAGGCGATATTACAACCATCACCGATCAGGAAGGAGGGGAAAAAGTAACGTTTTATCAGGTAAATTTAGAGTTAATAAATATTGAAACCAATAAAAAAGTCTGGATTGGTGATAAAAAAATCAAAAAATTCATTTCACGAAGTGGGACAAAATTTTAGTAATCGTTTCTGTTAAAAAAATGAAACGGAATATCTTTGGAAGAATCACGCTGCGGTTAATAATCGCAGCGTTTTTGTTTTTTGCCATAAATTGTGCAGGCTCGGGAGTGTATTATTCAGGTATTGAAAATAAATTAGCATCGGGAGATTATTATAACGCCGCTATCGATATAGAAAATAACAACAAAATTTATAATGAAAACAACGTTCTCCTTTTCCATCTTGATAAGGGTGTTACGTTTCATTATGGAGCCGAGTACGACTCAAGTATAAATTATTTTATAAAAGCAGAAAATTTAATAGAAGATCTTTATACTAAAAGTGTCTCGAGGAAGGTGCTCTCTTTTGTAGTAAATGATAATATCCTGCCATACGAGGGTGAAGATTTTGAAAAAGTTTTAATAAATCTCTTCCTCGCATTAAATTTCGCCAAAAAAGGAATGTCGGAAGATGCTCTAGTTGAAGCACGGAAAGTTGATCTGAAGTTGGGAGAATTAAGCAGAAAATATGAATACAAAAATAAATACAAGGAGAACGCATTTATCCGATATATTGCAGGAGCTCTCTATGAAAATGAAAATGAGTTAAACGATGCGTTTATCTCTTATAAAAAGTCGTATGATGCTTACACATCACTTTATGAAAAAGAATATGGAACACCACCCCCTTCATTTTTATTGAATGACCTGGTTAGAACTGCAGGTCAACTTTCATTCAGTGAGGAGGTAGATAGATACAAATCGTTGGGTGGAGAATTATATCCACCGCCTGATGAGAAATGGGGTAGTATAATAATTCTGGTTTATACAGGAATGGGCCCTATTAAACGTGAAGAAAGAATAACAGTAAGTATACCTGACTCGAGCGGGATTATTCATACTTTCCAGGTTGCGCTGCCAAAATTTGTAAGAAGACAAATGGGCACTTTTAATCATGATGTTATTATTGCAACCGACAAAGATTCATCGGTAATAAAAACAGAGGTGGTGGAAAACATAACTACAATCGCTGAAAAAGCGCTTGAAGACCGACTTACACTAATTTATTTAAAAAGTGGAGGGCGCGCCCTGTTAAAATTTCTTGCCTCGGAAAAATTAAAAAAGGAATTGAAAAAAGGTAAGAAAGGTGAAGTTACCAATATTTTAGGAAGTCTTGCTGTAGATTTAACCATCGGTGCTACTGAACAAGCTGATCTTAGATGCTGGAGATTAATTCCCTCTGAAATTCAGATGACACGTATCTTTAAAAAACCGGGAAAATATAAGGTGTCTGTTTATAATCCTGTGAATAATGAATTATTAAAAAGTGAAGATGTTGAGATAAAGGAATTTAAAACATCCTTTGTAATTGTAAATGATCTGAAATCTTTTATTTCAAAATAAAAACTTAGGTGGAAATTTGAAAAATTATTTTTGGGTATTTCTAACCGTATTATTTGTGATATATAGTGGTTGTTTATCTAAAATGGCAAATGTCACCGTGAATGTAGTACCTCCCGCATCCACTCCAATTGGTGATTCAATATTTATAACGGGAAATCATCCACTGGTAGGTAACTGGGATCCGGGATTAATAGCACTTAGTAAAAAATCCGATTCACTCTGGTCTATTACTATAGATCTTCCTAAGGGATTTTATTTTGAATTTAAAATATCCAGAGGATCCTGGAACAAACAGGCTGTTTATAAACTTGCGGAAATTCCCTCAAATATAGCATTGACTGTATCCAATGATACCACAATTAATATAGTTCCTATAGACTGGCAGGATTTATCTTTCATCGCGGCGGGAGGGATTGTTGGAACTGTCAAGTATCATAATAATTTTTATTCTGAAGGTTTGAAATATTCAAGGGATGTTATTGTTTGGTTGCCGCCATCTTATACTGAGAATGATACAAACCGGTATCCTGTTCTTTATATGCATGACGGACAGAATATTATTGATCCTTCAACTTCATTTATTGGTTTCGACTGGCATGTGGATGAGATTGCAGATAGTTTGATAAGATATGGAAAAATGAAGGAAATAATAATTGTTGGTATTTATAATACCCCGGATAGGCGTGAAGAATATGATGACACAGAACTTGGAAGAGCATATATGAAATTTATCATAAATAAAGTAAAACCTTTTATTGATTCAAACTATCGAACATTACACGATAGAAAAAATACAGCAACGATGGGTTCTTCAATGGGTGGGTTAATATCATTTTTACTTGCATGGAATTATCCCGAAATATTTTCACAGTGCGCATGTCTATCGCCAGCATTCATGGGCAATATTACGAGTTTGGTGGAAAATTATACTGGCGCCGATAAAGAAATCAGGATATACATGGATAATGGGGGAGTCGGACTCGAGGAACGGTTGCAGCCTGGATGTGAGGCGATGCTTAAATCGTTAAGGAAAATAGGTTTTATTGACGGGAAAAACCTGTTATGGTTTCGAGATCCCGATGCGGAGCATAATGAACATGCTTGGGCAGAACGACTATGGCGGCCTTTACTTTTTATGTTTGGAAAATGAAAGAAAAAAGTTATACAAACCACTTACTTTATGTGGAAATTTATTCTTCAGGGACATCTTGATTCTTACTATTTAGTTTATTAATTTGAATTTAAATAATCACGGAGGGGTGAATTATTTGATCCTTGTTAGTTTTATCATCCTTCTTATTAAAATATTTAACTGATACTTTAATATTGTTTAATTAACCTCCTCGTATCGTTAGGTCCATATTATTAAAGAAGGAGATATTAAAATGTTCTCTAGAAATTTTATAAAGGTAAAAATACTTACCTTCTTATTGATCTTGATAGTCATTCCTTATATACTAAAATCGCAAACAAAATGGACTAAATATCATCTTAATCCCGTAATTGGTGACGATCTCTTTCATGGTATGTGTGCGGTTAAACCATTCGTTTTTCAGGATAAAGGACTTATCAGAATGATGTACACCACCTGGGATGTTTATTGGAAAAGATCCATCAATGAAGCCCTATCATTTGATTGCATTCGTTGGTATCAATTATGCGGATCACCACTTTTGTCTGCAGGCGGAATTGATTGTTTTGATGAAAATGGTCTATCTAAACCGTGCGTAATAAAAACCAATAATGGATATCTTATGTATTATCATGCAGAAGACAAATATCCAAGTAGCATAGGGGTGGCAACATCAAAAGACGGTTTACGATGGATAAAATATTCTGGAAATCCTGTACTCGCCTCCGGACGGAATGGGCGTTGGGATGACGGCGGTGTCATGGCACCGATGGTTATTCGAAAGGATAGTTTGACATATTTTATGTATTACCAGGGATATGATGGAGAATATTCAAATATCGGACTTGCAATATCATCCGATGGTATACATTGGGAAAAATATGATGGAAACCCCGTAATAAGACATGGAATTTATAATGAATTTGATGAACTGGGATGTGGTGAACCCTCAGTAATTTTTGCCGAGGGCATGTATCATATATTTTATACAGGATGTGACAGGATAACCATAAACAGAATAGGATATGCATATTCTCAGGACGGAATTAACTGGACGAAGTATAGCGGAAATCCAGTTTTGTTGGGAGGCTCTTCGATCTGGGAATCTCAGTGTGTGGCCGCGCCTTCAGTAATATATAAAGATAGTATTTTTCATATGTGGTATACCGGCTGGGCTGGAGGACAGGCAACAAATATAGGTTATGCAGTATCAACAATTGATACAACATTATATGAAAAAAGAGGGCCACTTAATTTCAAACTGAGTCAAAATTATCCCAATCCATTTAATCCTTTAACACAAATTACTTTCTCAGTACCTGAAGTGAGCGATGTAATGTTAAAAATATATGATGTTCTGGGAAGAGAAGTTGCAACATTGTTGGATGATAAGAAAGGTCCTGGGGAATATACACTCAAATGGTCAGCTGATGGATTTTCAAGCGGGACATATTTTTGTCGTATGTCGTCAGGTCGATTTTTGCAAACAAGGAAGATGATTTTGGTGAGATGAATGACGGTGATACTTAACATATAGCGTCATCCTTCGACTCCGCTCAGGATGACGCTTTTCACTTTACCCCTCGACCCTGAGTACCTGCGGTCTGAGGGGAACCTCCGCTCGGGATGAAGCTTTTTTTTACCAACTCTCCTTTCTTTTTAACCTTAGATACACTGGTAATCAACTAAGTGAAAAACCCACCTTTATGCTGAGCGTGGTCAAAGCATGACGGTATTCATTAAAACACAATCATGTTGATCGGAGGTTCTCCTGAACTTGTTTCAGGATCGAAGCATGACGGTGTTCATTAAAACACAATCATGCTGAGCGGAGGTTCTCCTGAACTTGTTTCAGGATTGCACCAGCCGTCATAGTTAGCGGAGGTTCTCCTGAGTTTATCTCAGGAACGAACCATGACGGTGATGATTAACCTTCAGCGTCACGCTTCGACTCCGCTCAGTGTGACGCCCAATTTTTCTTGCTTACCCCATCCTTCTCCGCCAGAAGCGGACAGGGTCTCCACTCAGGGTGACACCGCTTTTTACCAACTCTTCTTTCATCTTTTTTTATTCCCTCATTAATCATTTCCCCGCTCTATGCTCTATGAATTATGCTCTTTACTTCTCAAACTTTCCTTTTACCCAAAATATTCTTAAATTTATTCATTCTAAATTAATTAATTGTTTTTTTAACTATATATTCAGTTGCTCATCGGTAGTGCAGGCAGGATAATTTATTGCTGAAGTAGCTCAGGGGTAGAGCAGCGGTTTCGTAAACCGCAGGTCGTGGGTTCAAATCCCACCTTCAGCTCAATATGTGAAAATTATCGGGATGTTGATTCAAATTGGATCCGCTAGCCGCCCTTTAATTCCCCAAAACTTTTTTTAAACTGTCAATCCTCTCTTTGATTTTTATTGCCTCTTCAGTCTGATGGTATAGTATTCCATAATATCGTTTTAAGATATCTAAAAGCTTTTGTCTCTCGTTTTGACGTGTGTAAAGTTCTATTAGATCCTGATATGCTGAAGTGAGTCTGCTATCCATCACAAGTGCAGTATTTAGTGTGGCTTCACCTTCAGGTAATTTGTTAAGTTTAATCAGGGCTCTTCCCGCTAACGCAAAAACCTCAGGTTGGTTTCTATCAAGCTGTACTGAATGCTGTAATTGATTTAATGCTCCTGCGTAATTTCCCTGTTCATATAATATTTTCGCAAGTTGATTTCTTGCTTTTATATTGGTCCCTTCGTTCATAAGGATAAGTCGCAGGATTTGCTCGCTTTTTGCCAGTTGCTTTTTTTGTATTAATATCTCATTAATATTTTTTAAAAAATTACTGATTCGCGTTGATTCTGGATTTCCATCCATACGTTCAAATAGTGATAGGTCGAATTTGCTACTTTTCACAGAATCGGGCGGTGTAAAAAGCCATATCGAAGGACCTGTGTGTTTTTTATCTGGTGTCGCTTCAAAAACTTTTTTCCATTTTAAATTTAACGAATCATAATACATCAAAAATTCTTTGTACCGATCAGGCTCCATTGCATAACGGTCACGATCAAATGATGACGCAATCAGTAAATCTGCATCTGTATACCATCTCGTATCATAAAATGGGGCGGCAAGCTCTGAATTCACAGCAATGAATGGTATCTCGATTATTTTGTAGGAACTGTCAGGGAAATCTATACCATACGGTCCCGTTGCAATTATCGACCCGCTCGGAATATTATCTTTAATCCAGTTTTTTGTGATTGCGCGTGTATCTGGAAGACCCAGTTCATAAAGATAATTATAGGCTGTGAAAATCGGTTGTATTATTAGAAGAATAATAATTATGGCGTACGATAATTTATCTCTTGATAACCGTTCTCTTTTCAAGAAAACATTTTCAATTATTTTGTCAACAACATTCTTAACAGCGAATGATGTTATCAATATCAGGTAAGGGATTATCGGCAATATGTATCTTTCAGCCCTCATCTCCCATGTGGAAATAATTATAAAATAAAATACCGGAAAGAGTAATAATACCAGTTCATCCTTTTTTCTCTTTATTATCAGATAAATAATTTGGCCGATGCATAAAAGCAATCCCACCACCCCCAGTGCTGAAGGAAGTACATTTATAAAATAAAAGTCGAAAGTGCTTTTCGATGAAACAATTCCAAGATGTCCTGTCGCAACGTGCGCTTGTTCAAATGAAAAGTCTTTTTGAAATTTTTCTGAGTTAAGTAAAATAAAAGGATTTAATAATAAAAAAATTATAATAGAAATAAATAATGAAATATATAATGGCGGATGATTTAGTGATCGGATCATTTCTTTGAATGAATTCTGACGGAGGAGATGTGCACCAATCATTGCAAACAGGAGAAAAGCACCCGTATATTTTGAGGCTGCTGCGAGACTTATGAATATACCGGCAAGTATGTATGATTTTCTGTCACCTGACTTGTATATTCTATAAGTATAAAGCAATGATGCAGTACAAAAAAATGTCAAAATGGTGTCTACCTGTATTTGGTGTGCAAGACTGATATGCAAGGGATTCAGAACCAATAAAAATGATGCAATGAGTGCCGTTTTTTTGTCCCATATCTCAATCGCTATTTTATACACCATCAGTACCGTTAATAAATCAAATATTACATCCACAACTCGCGCAGTAATTACCAGCGGTGATGGACTGACACCGAATGAATTAATATTCGGATAAATCCCAATAATATTCCCTATTACAAAATGTATGACCTGTGCTATGAAATGGATATAGAATGTAAGTGCAGGATAATTAAAAAATTGTGGATTGAAATTAAAACCCGGATTTCCCCAATTCCAGAATTTCCAGGATATGGTGAGAGGAGTTGCTTCCTCAAATAACTCGGGTAACCCCCAATCTATGTACCATACTCTCAAGCATAACCCGAGAAATATTATAAATAATAATATTCTGTTTTCTTCAAAAGTCTTGACAAGTACATTCTTTTGCATATTTATCACTTTTTCTCCGGAAAATTAAATGACCTTTCAATATTATCAATTTTTGTGCAATAACCCAAATATTTTTATCAATTTCACTTCGGCCGCTTAAAGTAATTTTCCAAAAATATTTTTTTCAGGAAGAACCAAATTGGAAAATTTTTGTTGTATTGTATTAATGATATTCATTATGGTAAATTTTGTCAATTGCTTATCTCTTCAATTTTTAATATATTTATCACACTCTTTTTCAAAATTACATGAGATTTCTCATTTTAAAAACAGAATAAATATAAAATAGGATACTAATGAACGAAGGAACTATTGTACAGGTAATCGGACCGGTTGTTGACATCGATTTTTCAGGGGGGAAATTGCCATCGATACTGAATGCTATAAAAATACCGAGAAAAAATATTGAAGGACAGGAAGAAGACCTGATCTGCGAAGTCCAACAGCATTTGGGTGAAGAGAGAGTAAGAACTGTGGCTATGGATTCAACTGATGGGCTTGTTCGTGGCATGAAAGCGTTTGATCTGGGTACGACCATCGAAGTCCCGGTTGGTCCGAATACCTTAGGCCGTTTAATTAATGTGATTGGGAATGGCATTGATGGGTTGGGACCGATTAAAAGCGAAAAAAAATATTCGATACATAGACCACCCCCACCATTTGAAACATTAAGTACAAAAAAAGAGATGTTCGAAACAGGTATTAAAGTCATTGATTTGCTAGAACCATATTCAAAAGGGGGTAAAACCGGTCTATTCGGTGGGGCTGGTGTTGGTAAAACAGTAATAATAATGGAACTTATCCATAACATCGCGATTCATCATGGCGGATATTCGGTTTTTGGAGGGGTGGGGGAAAGGACCCGTGAAGGAAATGATCTCTGGATTGAGATGAAAAGATCAGGAGTACTGGAAAAGACCGCACTGGTTTTTGGTCAGATGAATGAGCCGCCAGGAGCCAGACAGAGAGTTGGATTAACTGCATTGACCATGGCAGAGTACTTTCGTGATGAAGAGGGGAAAGATGTTCTTCTCTTCATCGATAATATTTTCCGTTTCGTTCAGGCAGGTTCTGAAGTATCAGCGCTTCTGGGTAGAATGCCATCAGCAGTCGGCTATCAACCGACTCTCGGCACTGAAATGGGGGAATTACAGGAGCGTATCACTTCCACCAAAAAGGGATCAATAACTTCCGTTCAGGCAATTTATGTACCTGCTGACGATCTTACAGATCCGGCCCCTGCTACTACTTTCAGTCATTTAGATGCTACGACGGTTTTAAGTCGACAAATTTCTGATCTTGGTATCTATCCTGCCGTTGATCCTCTCGATTCAACCTCCCGAATTCTGGAACCTGGAGTGATAGGAACAGAACACTATGAAGTCGCAAAGCGTGTAAAGGAAGTGTTGCAGACATATAAAGATTTACAGGATATAATAAATATCCTCGGTATGGATGAATTATCTGATGAAGATAAACTGACTGTCTCCCGGGCGCGAAAAATTCAAAAGTTTTTATCCCAGCCATTTTTTGTGGCAGAAGAATTTACTGGCAGACCAGGAAGATATGTAAAATTGGCTGATACGATTGCAGGATTCAAAGGAATAATTCAGGGAGAGTTTGACCATATCCCTGAACAAATGTTTTATATGGCTGGAACAATTGATGAAGTTCTAGAGCGGTATCAAAAAGAACAGACATAATAATGGCTGATAAAACGTTTAAACTTGAAATAGTATCCCCTGCTAAGGTGTTATTTAACGGTGAGGTTGTTAGTTTTAGCGCACCGGGAGTTCTTGGTGGATTTCAGGTGCTTTACAATCATGCACCACTTTTAGCAGAGGTAGATACGGGAGAAGTAAAAGTTCTTAAAACGGACGGAACTGAAATATTTTTTGCAGTAAGCGGCGGCTTTGTAAGCGTCTTTGATAATAATGTGATTCTCCTTGCTGAATGTGCTGAGAGAGCAAATGAGATTGATCTGGAAAGAGCTCGCATTGCGCGTGATAATTCCAGAAAAAAACTTGCTGAAAAATTGAGTGAAAGTGAATTATACGAGGCACATCAGGCACTTAAGAGAGCAATAAATCGCATAAAAATTGCAGAAAAAAGGTAAATATAAAATAATGTTTTGCTCAAACCCACCCGATTTCAAAATCGCAGTGGGTTTTTTTATTGATCGGGAATTAAAGAAAGACTTATCTTAAAATATGCGTTTAACACATGCAGAAGTTGATCTGAAGAAATTAAAAGAAAATTATTCTGAAATAAAAAAAGCAATTTCCCCGGGTGTTAAGATAATGGGAATTGTGAAAGCGAATGCATACGGTCATGGATTGAAGGAAATATCAGAGGCTCTTGTCAGTTATGGTGTCGATTATCTTGGTGTCGGATTTTTGGAAGAAGGTATATTTTTAAGGCAGTCCGGAATAAAAGCACCGATACTTGTACTTGGGGGAGTACTTGGGAGTCAGGTGAAAGAATTTTTAAAAAATAATCTTGAAATCACTGTCTCATCAATTGAAATTGCAGAACGGATTGAACAGGAAGTCCAGAGAGAAAAAAGAAAAAAGGCAAGAGTTCATTTAAAAATTGATACAGGAATGGAGAGGATCGGAGTACATGCTGAAACTGCCCTTCCTTTTGTTGAGCGCGTCGTGAAAATGAAAAATATTGAAATTGTCGGTATCTATAGCCATTTTGCTACGTCAGATGAACGTGATAAAACTTTTTTAAAATTTCAATTAGAAAGATTTACAAAATTACTTGACAAAATTAAATCAGCGGGAATTGAGATACCAGAAATACATATTGCAAGCAGTGGTGCAATCCTTGATTCTCCTGAAACATATTTTACGATGGTCAGACCTGGAATATTGTTGTACGGTTATTATCCATCATTAGAAACTTCAGAACGGTTCCCTGTAAAACCTATTATGTCGTTGAAATCGAAAATTGTATTTATAAAAGAACTAAGTTCCGGCATAAGCATAAGTTATAGCCGAAAATATTTCACAAAAAATAAAACCAGGATTGCAACTATCCCGATAGGTTATGGTGATGGTTACAGCAGATCTCTGACAAATACAGGTCAGGTTTTAATAAAGGGTAGACGCTATCCGGTGGTTGGTGTCGTTTGTATGGACCAGATTATGGTAGATATTGGCTCTGATTCAGATGTACATGTTGGGGATGAAGTGACGTTGATAGGGTCAGATGGTGATGAAAACATTTCGGTATGGGAAGTTGCAATAAAGAGTGGAACCAATGCTTACGAATTCTTAACCGGTATAGCTGCACGGGTTCCACGTATTTTTATTAAATAAAAAGGAATAAAAAATGCCTAACGTTTTTGCAGTAATCATGGCCGGCGGAGTCGGTTCAAGATTTTGGCCGCGAAGTCGGGAAAAAACACCCAAACAACTCCTGGAAATTGTAGGAAAAGGAACGTTAATACAAAATACAGTTAAACGTATCAGTGAACTGATAGAGCCCAAAAATATAATCATAGTCACATCAAAGGTTCAAAAACCCACGATTATAAAACAGATACCCTCGATACCAGCCGAGAATATAATTGAGGAACCCTTGGGTCGAAATACCGCACCTTGTATCGGACTTGCAAGTCTTTTTATTCGGCGAATTGACCCTGATGCAGTTTCTGTTGTGCTGCCTGCTGATCATATTATTCATGATGAAGAAGAGTTCCACCGAGTTTTAAGACTCGCAACATGGGTTGCCTATGAATCGGGTAAACTAATTACTGTTGGTATTCAACCAACCAGGCCAGAAACAGGGTATGGTTATATTCAGGTAATAGATGTTGATGATGGAACTAATCCATATTTTGAAAAAGGTGTTTTTAATGTAAAAACGTTCGCTGAGAAACCTAACATTGAAATTGCCAAAAAATTTATTGAAAGCGGCGACTTTCTATGGAATAGCGGAATGTTCATATGGCGGGTAGATTCGGTTTTAAGGGAAATTGAGCGTTTTTTGCCAGAATTATACAAAGAACTTCTCAATATTGATAATTTTATAGGTAGTAAAAAATATGAGAATATCGTGGAAACCGCCTATAGGAAGATTAGAGGAATTTCTGTAGATTATGGTGTGATGGAAAAATCCCATGACGTCTATGTCATAAAGGGAAAATTCGGATGGAGTGATGTTGGGTCATGGGATGAGGTTTATAGGATATCCGGTAAAGATGAAAATGGTAATACCGTAACAGGGCAGGCATATCTTCAGGGGACAAAAAATAGTTTTATCCACGCAGGAGAGAAATTCGTTGCAGCAATCGGAGTAGATGATTTAATTATAGTTGCAGCGGATGATGCTGTACTAGTTTGTAAAAAAGGTCAATCCCAGGACGTTAAGGAGGTGGTCGATTTCTTACGTCGTAAGCAGAAGGCGGAATTTTTGTGAGACGGATCCTTTTATTGATGGGAACCGTTATAGGTGCTTTTTTACTTGCTGGCTGCACCGCTTCACCGCGATTTACGTCGGTAAACTATCCGACGACCAGGAGCGTTGAAGGTTCTATTGTAGAAGAAGGGATTGCGTCTTACTATGCTGAAGAATTCCATGGTCGCAAGACATCAAGCGGTGAGATATATGATATGAATGCAATGACTGCGGCTCACCCGACATTGCCATTTAATACGATGGTAAAAGTTACAAATCTGGAAAATGGAATGTCGACGATTGTCAGAATTAATGACCGTGGTCCGTTTAAGGATATGAGAATAATAGACCTCTCTTATGCTGCAGCAAAAGCAATTTCTATGATAGGAACGGGAACGGCGAGAGTAAAACTGGAGGTCATTAAATGATAGATACCATGTGTATTCATTGTGCCGTTCTAAGGAAACCTTTTAACCATATATTTAGTTTTAATAGATTAAT
>Ga0101944_10003530_pt1 | contig 21503 bp, 23 predicted proteins | sample DewCreD2012metaG_FD_75245 | JGI IMG/M metagenome (GOLD analysis project Ga0101944, IMG submission 75245) | Hot spring sediment bacterial and archeal communities from British Columbia, Canada, to study Microbial Dark Matter (Phase II) - Dewar... ... | reverse complement strand
CCTACTTCTTCTCCTTTTTTCCCCACAGTAGCTGTACAGGGATATATCTTCCCTGTATAGTCAAAAGCCCATTCCGTTTTACAGGCAGGACAGGAATCGAACAGAGGGGAAGGCAACTGCCCTTGTTCAGCAAGATAACGGGCTACCGAAAAAGGAGGTTTATAAAACTCTTTTATGTAAGGATACCTGACGATGAGGTCGTATAAATGTTCATTAAGTTCCTTCCGGGTAAACAACCTCTGTGTTGCCTGACAATGATGCAATTCATAATTACGTCCCAGTTGTGTTTTAAACAAGGGATGTTGTGTCCAGCCTTTCTGTATGGCAAAAGAAGCAAGAGCGGGTATGTTGTTGATATTCTCCCTGTCAACGACCACCCGGAGATTTACAGGAAAGTCATGCAAAAGACAGGCGTCTATCCCCCGCACAACAGATTCAAAAGTAGGAAGTCCTCCCTTTAAAGGACGTCTTGCATTATGTACCTGCTCAGTTCCATCAAGAGTTACCTGAATCTCCCGGATGGATGTTTTGGATAAAATATCAATATATTCCTCCAGCAAATATCCATTCGTAACTACCGCAAGAGAAAGACCAGACTCATGCACCTTATCAACAAAGTAAGCGATGGCTTCCTTGTGTTTTTCTCCTTTGAGCAAAGGTTCTCCTCCAAAAAGAGTAATATACTTATCCCTGCCGGCAAAATATTTTTTCACAAACAGAAAAAAAGCATCTGTCACTGCCGGAGTTAAAAAATCCCCCTGAGGGCCGTATTCTTTCTGGTAACAATATGCACAATCAAAATTACATGCATAGGAGGGGACAAAGAACAACTGGATTTCTTCCTTTTCCCTTTCCTCCAGAAAGCGAAGATAGGACTCCCTGTACATGGCATCTTCTTCCTCAGCAGTCATCAGATACTTTCTTTCGCAAGCCTGCTTGCCCGTTCCGGTTTCAGGATTTGTCCACTCGGCAGCTTCTTCCGGAGTTAACACATCAGCATTTCCTGACAACAGATTAAGAAGAAAATATTGCTGTGAATTTCTAATTCTTGAAAATATAGTATGTACCGAAGGTCTCTTTCGCTGATCTCCCTGTTGCATTTTGAGGCATTATCTTAATTTTTAATCATGGCAACCGGCCACATTTCTGGATATTTTGGCACAACACTGTGCATTTTTTGTTTTCGGAAAACAACAACTTTTCTTATTTTTCGATGCTACGTGTTTCATCTTTTTAATTTTTTAAATTGCCAATGATTCATTCCTTCACATTGAGCACATCAGCAATGGCTTTCTTGAATGTTTCTTTTGGAAGGGCTCCCATGGCCATCTGCGGCTGGCCGTTGACAGGGATAAACAAAAGGGTAGGAATGCTGCTGATTCCAAACACCTGCGCCAGTTCCGACTCTTTGTCGGTATCTATCTTGTAAATATTCAGCTTCCCGTCATATTCCTTTGCAAGTTCTTCAAGGATGGGAGCCACCATACGACAAGGTCCGCACCAATCGGCATAAAAATCAACGATGCAAGGTTTATCCCCTTCATACTTCCATTCTTTCGAGGTCTCATAATTAAAGACCTTCTTTTTAAATTCTTCAGTGGTGAGATGAATCACCTTTCCTGAAACTGTTCCACTTGTTGTCATACTTTCATTTTTTTTATTGTTATTATTTCCGTTTCCCGGCTTGCAATTCCCAAACAAAAAAGGAACTACAAGCAACATCATCATAATTATTTTTTTCATCTGTATTTTATTTAAATTATACACAACAACATTTTCCCGATGTTTTATGTCCTGCAATGGTAATGCTGGCCACTTCTGTTTTTCCTTTCGGATAGGGTTTGGACTCTTCCAGGATCATTAACGTTTTAAAGCCGGAATTGTTCAGGATGGAAAAATATTCTTCACGGGTAACAGCCCCGGCCCAGCATTCGGCAACTGCCTCCGGATCATTCCGGTACTCTTCAGGAACAGGATAAATCGCATATATATCACTCACCACAAACCGTCCTCCCGGTTTTAAAATACGGTAGATTTCATTCCATGCAGCCTGTTTATCCATGGCATGATTAAGCGTACAGTTTGAAATGACCAGATCAGCCACCGCCGCAGGTAAAGGAATGTTTTCCAGATCACTGCGGATAAATTTGACCTGTGTGACTTTCAGCTTCATGGCATTGCGTTCGGCAGCACGGATCATTCCTTCGGCAATATCAATGCCATATACGTAGCCCGAAGGTCCTACTGCCTCGGCCAGCCGGATGGCATCCAGCCCTTTCCCGCTGCCAATATCCACACACACTTCGCCCGGCCGGGGCGATGCATACTGAATCGCCTTCCCGCAGGACAAACAACAGTCGGTACCTGCCAGATCGTTGTAACGTTTATTAATTGCTTCTGCGTAATTCATGTTTCCTGTGATATATTTATTTACCATGCAATTAAAAGACCCACCAATGCCCCGTATAAAACCGACAGATACGGATTGGAAGTAAGCGGACAGGTGCCTGAAGCACATCCAACAAAACGGTAATACAAAAACCCGACCACCCCTCCTGCAACAATTCCTATCGCTATTTTTAATGCTTTATGTGTCATCATAAATTCCATCATATTCCTTCTTCTTTTGTTGAATTTTTGGCAAAGATACAACATTTTTAATTAAATCGCAATAATATCACCTATCTTATTTTAATATCACTGTTTTATTTTTTACCTTTGTCTGTTGAAAAAACTGAAGCAATATGTTTTCAGACAACCAGTTATCTCCTGCAAAAGCCCGCCGGTTATTCCGGAGCGACAAACTGACGCTGGAGTTCATCGCCGGAATAAAGTGGAAAGATGGGTTTGTGTGCCGGAAATGCGGAAACACCAATTATTGTGAAGGGAAAACACCTTATTCCCGCCGGTGTACCCGTTGCAAGACCGAAGAATCGGCTACTGCCCACACCTTATTCCATCATTGTAAATTTCCGGTACGCAAAGCTTTTTATATCGCTTATTCGGTATGTGTGGAAGGGAAAGAGTTTTCTTCTTACGAATATGCCGAAAAACTTGGAATTCGTCAGATGACCTGTTGGAAGTTCAGGAAAAAAATCCTGACCTGCCTGCAGAAAAAGAAAAAAAGCCGCCACACACCATCCCTTGCAAAGCTTCTCCTTATGGAGGATAAAACAACCAAACCGGCAAGACGATAAAAATAAACCCCGGATAAGCCGGGGTTTGTTTTTATTTGACCTTTACCACTTGTTTTGAAAATCTTTCTCCCTTTCCTTCAAGGACAAGCTGATAAACTCCCGGTGGCAGCGACTCCATATCAAGTTCAGCAGTGGCATCAAAAATTCCTTTCATCATCAGCGTTTGCCCTGCGGCATTAATCAGCGAAAGGGTTTGATAATTCCCTTGCCGGATGTGAATGGTAAGCCGGTTGGAAAAAGGATTGGGATACACATCGACCCCTTCTTTTTCTTCTTCTTCAGCGGCTCCACGCACTGTTACCTTAAAGGTTACTATTTTGGTATCGGCGCCGCCAAGGTCTGTTCCTCCATTGTCCTTCAGGGTAAGAGTAAAAACGGAAGTCCCTATGGCTCCTGTATAAAAATTAATGGTGCCCGTGGAACTTCCACTGGTATAACTCACGGTGGGATTAATGATGACCGTATAAAGATTAGTGGCTGTTACCGAAGCGGTAATGGTTTGAGGTTCCACATTGCCATCTCCATCAGTCACCCCTGTAAAAATAATGCTTTGTTTAAGGGATGATTTGGCAACACTTATGTCGGGAATGCTATCACAGGTAGGAGGGTGATTTTTATCCGTAAGCACCTTTATCCGGAAATAATTATCGGTAACACCAAACGTGGAATCAGGATTATTGTGATCGGTAATTTTTACATTAACAAGAGTAATGCCTGCTTTATCGGGCAGGGGAGTAAAAGTGAAAGAATAATTATCTCCTCCTGTATTCACGGGATTGGTGAGAGTAATCACATCGGTCCGGTCAGGGATAAGTTGAACGGTAATATTCTGAACCGGACTCACTCCATTGGTAATACCTGAAAGGGAAAGGGTTACCGTACCAGTATTAACCATTACAGCTGTATCTTTTACACTGGCATACACAGGATAAATCATGTCATCTACGGTAATGGTAAAGGATGAACTCAGGGAATCACCGTTACAATCTTTTACTTTAAGGAAGAAGGTATAACTGCCCTTGGCTTGCGGAAATCCCTTTAGCAATCCATCTCTGGAAAGCGTGATTCCCGGCGGCAGTGTACCTGATGACAGTTCCCAGTTCATATTTCCTTCCCCATCAAGCACGGCAAGATAATCCTTAAATTCGTGCCCGAGGTAAGCTCTCATCACTTTCTTGTTGGTAATCTCAGGAGAGGTATTGGGATCCACGCCTGCCTTTTGGACCATCACAAAATAGCTGTAATATACCCCATTGACTGCCGCATTGGGCCCCGGAAGAGTAATTGTTCCTTTGCTGTAATTTTTCCTGTACACATCAAAATAGCGGTACTGAGCCACTATTTCTTTTCCTGTTTCTTTGGTAAAATCATTCAGCCATGAAGGCACAGTGGTGGTACGCGTACAATCCATTTTCTCATAAGCCACCCGCACAATAACATCATCGCTTACTTTAAAAGACAGGTATTCGGTAGCGGTGCTGTTTGCTCCACGGATAGAAGGATACAAAGCTGTAAGTCCCCCGTACACTGAAAGATTACTGAAATTTATTTCATTTCCTGCTTCGGCATTGGGTACATCGCCCTTACGTAATTTGGAAAGAATCACCGGATACCAGGGATAGGTACGGTAATCCGTTACCAACACTTCATTGGCATTCATCTCGCGTACTGCAAGAGGCAGAACCCTCATCGAAGAATCCTTATCCTCATCAACTACCACAACAGCAATGGTAAATGTTCCGGTTACCTGAGGAATGCCTTTAAGGGTGCCATCACTTTCCAGGGTAAGTCCTGCAGGCAATGCGTTTCCTTTCGATGATATCTTATAAGTAAAAGGACCATTTCCTTCAGCATATAATTTTTCAAGATAATAAGCTCCTTTTCTTGCATCAGGCAGATAAGTGTTCAGTAACACAGGAAGATTGTTGATGCGAACAATGATTTTTGAGGTACTGTATTTTCCTTTATTATCATACGCCCTGGCCTCAAGCACATTATCCCCCGGGTGAATAGTGACAGAATCTTTATAAGGGGAGGTTGTTAAAGTAGAGGTCAGAAGGCCATTGACATAAATTTCCACTTTGGAGATTGTTCCATCATTGTCGGAAGCTATTACTTCAAAGGGAATGCGGGAACGGGTAAAAACTTCTTTATAGCGAGGGGATTTGAAATACACATTGGGATAATAATTGCCATCATTGATTTTGCTGTAAGCCCAGCCGGTAAGGTCCTGGGTACTGGCAGCGTCCCATTGCACGCCATGCCCTACGCCGATAAAATCAGAGAATAGCGGATTTACTCCTGTTTCCCATACATACGCTGTATCGCGGGTGTCGCCATTGGCTGCACGGATTTGTTTGACATAGTCAGGCAAAGTAGCACAATAACTGTCAAGCGAACCACGGTTGGCCCAGAAAGGAATGTTTTTGGCTTTCTGGATATCTCCGCTAAAAGTCATTCCCATGGGAATGGCAGCAGCTACATAGCCGGGATAAGTATTCATAAAATCATAGGTCCCCCGGCCTCCCATTGAAAAACCACATACATAAATACGCTGCGAATCCCCCTGATGATTGGCCACCAGATCATCTATCACGGCCTTCAGGTTGGGAAAATGCTGGCTCCACCCCGACGAGGTAGCGGGAGCAATGATGTAAGTGGGCACCGTTTGGGTATTTTCTCCGAAGTTATGCCACATTCTTACGGGCGGGTCAACACAATTACGCAAGCGGGCGATATTATCTTCGCCGCAACATCCGTGCATAAACAATGCTATCGGATATTTTTCGCCTGGCTTAAGATTTTTAGGTGTGTAGAGATAATACTCTGTTGTCCCCTGTACTTTTTTTGACCATTCCGGCAAGCCTTTATAGTCAATGTCCTGGGCAAATGTCAGAGAGGCTGTTCCCTGGAGACAAAACCATCCTGTAAAGAGAATTATTTTTTTCATGGCTGCAGATTTAGTTAGTTTTTTCAAAGGTATAAAGAATCCTTTTCTAAAAAAAGAATTCTTTATTAATTGATAATCAATAAAATAAAAACAGAATAAACAATCAGATTTTGGCACTGATAATGGTCTCGACCAATTTTTTCATCTGCTCATTTCTGATGAAATAGAAAGTATTTTTTCCATCCCGCTGGGAAGCCAGTACTCCTCTGTTTTTAAGAATGCCAAGATGATGTGAAGTAGTGGCCTGTTCCATGTTCAGAAGCTCATGAATTTCGGTCACAGACAATTTCTTGTTTTCAATGAGATACTGTAAAATGGCAAGACGAACAGGATGTGCCATCGCTTTTAAGGCCTCGGATTTTTGTTCCAACTCCTGCTGATCAAAGTTAATAAGCTTCATAATAATATTCCCCCTTTTATTTATCCGGTTAAACTTTTTTGTTACTTTGTCGTTCAATTTACGAAGTTATCAAACAAAATACAGAAAAACAACTTTTTAACATATATTTAGAATTCACAATTTATTAAATATGCATCCGGAAGACCTGTTAATAAAAATAAAAAAACCTGTTCAGGAAGAGATCCGTGGCTTCGAATCTTATTTTGCCAAACAGCTACAATCGCCTGTTCCTTTGCTGGGGCTCATTTTAAACCGGTTTGCACGGAACAAAGGAAAACAAATACGTCCGTTGGTGATTTTTCTTACTGCACGAATGTGCGGAAACATAACTCAAAAAACCTATGTGGCGGCAGCCATGGTGGAATTGCTTCATATTGCCACACTGGTGCATGACGATATCGTTGACGAGGCCTATGAAAGGCGTAACCAGTTTTCAATAAACGCCTTATGGAAATCGAAAAAAGCCGTGCTGATAGGCGACTACCTCCTGTCCAGAGGATTGCTGGTGGCCCTTGAAAATGAAGCCCCGGAACTGCTTCAGATCATTGCCAGAGCTGTTTCGCAAATGAGCGAAGGAGAACTCATGCAATACAGCACCTCAAGAAAAAACGAAATCAACATCCCTTCTTATTTCGAAGTCATCCGGAAAAAAACAGCTTCTTTTTTTTCTGCTTCATCGGAGTGCGGTGCGGCTTCAGCCACTTCTGACAACAATCTGATACAGAAAGCTGCCACCCTCGGAGAATGGCTGGGAATGATTTTTCAGATAAAAGACGATTTATTTGATTATCAAATTGTTAACAAATCAGGCAAACCTTCAGGAAACGACCTTTCCAACATGAAATTTACCTTGCCTTTGCTTTATGCCATGGAAGAAGCCGGCATGAAGAAAAAATCAGCACTTCTGGCCCTGGCCAGAAAATCAGAAAAACCCTTGCCGGTATTCATTAATGAATTTATTGCCCTTTATCATGGTTTTGAAGACACAGGCAGAAAAATAGAAGAACTTGGGCGGCAGGCCACAGCCTTTCTTGAAGATTTTCCGGATAATGAAGCCCGGGAAAGCTTTGCAGGTCTTATTCGCTACCTTATTTCCCGGAGTCTCTGACCTGCTGTTTTTATTCCCCTTTTTTCCTGTAGCGTACAACGAGATAGACCACAAAAAGGAATCCCAACGCCAGCAGCACCAGTTTGATTTCAGTAAAATACTTCTCAAGCATCTGTTGCCAGTTGTCTTTAAAGGCAAGGCAAAGATAATAGCTCAACAAAGCCAGGATAACATTCCAGATAAGAGATCCAAGAAGGGTATAAAAACTAAATATCCAGAAATTCATTTTTGCCAGTCCTGCAGGGATGGAAATAAGCTGGCGGATTCCCGGTACCAGACGGCCGATGAAGGTGGAACTCTTTCCGTGACGGACAAAATACTGTTCTGCTTTTCCAATTTTTTCGGGAGAAATAAGCATCATCTTTGCAATGCGTGTATCGGCAAGGGCATATACAATTTTACGGCCGAGGGTAATGGCCAGAAAATAATTCACCCATGCTCCTATCATGGCTCCCAGGGTGGAAAACACAATAATCAGCACAATGTTCAGCTGTCCATTGGCCGCCTGATAGGCTGCCGGAGGAATGACCAATTCGGAAGGAAAGGGAATAAAAGAACTTTCTACAGCCATCAGCAAGGTAATGGTAGTGTAATTCAGTTTTTTCAGATACCAGTTCATTACCGTATTAAAAAATTCTTGTAACATTTTTTTTATATTTTTGTAGGACTTCAAAAATACACTTTTCGGGGAATCCATGCATGAAAAGTGATTTTTGCAGAAAATGATTATCTTTAAGGCAAAATAATAAGTATATGAAAAACATTATTGTTCCCATTGATTTTTCAGAAGAATGTTTAAAGGCCCTTGATTTTGTGGTAATGCTTTCCAAGAAACTCCACCTGAATGTTCAAATGGTATACGTTCAGAAGAAAAGTACAGAGAGCAATTTGCGGGCGGTAGAAGAAGAAAGGGAAATCGCTGAGAAAAAGTTTGAAAAACTGATCGAAATATATCAGAAAAAAATGCAAAACGACAGCCGTTTACGGTACGTGATTAAAAAAGGACGCGTGTATCAGGAAGTTGTTAACCAGGCCAATTCTTATAATGAATGCGTGATTGTGGCTTCCACTTCAGGGGCTTCGGGCTTTGAAGAAGTGTTTATCGGAAGCAATGCCCAGAAAATTGTTTCCGTTTCGGAAAAACCTGTCATCACCATCCGCAAACAACCCGTTCCGGAAGACATTCAGAACATCATCATGCCTGTGGATGATTCGCTTGCCTCACGGCAAAAAGCTCCCTTCACTGCCGACCTTGCATTTCTTCTGGGAGCTACCATTCATGTGGTTGCCACCTGCCGGTCGCAAAAAAAACAGGATGTATCGAAGGTCAGCACCTATGTGAAACAAATCGTCAACTACCTTGACAACAGGGGGATTAACAACGAAACGAAGTACCTTTATGGAGACAATATGACCGATCAGGTTATTTTCTATACTGAACAGGTAAAAGGGGATTTAATTGTGATCAACAAGGAAAAAACAACCAGCCTGCTGAAAATATTCTCCGACATATCGCAGCTGATGATTAACAAATCCCCTGTTCCCGTATTAAGCTATACACCAAAAGAACTGGGACTCCATATTTCGTTTAACGCTTAACCTCCTGTCGTAAATAAAAAACCAAAATGGAAAAAGGTAAAAATATCCTTATCGGACTTATTGTGGCCATTGTGATTCTTGGCGTGGGCCTGGTGTTCATGGTAGGACGTTACAACAACATGAAAGCTGAATTTGAGGAAACCCAGTCGCTCCTTGAGGGGGAAAAAAACCGCCTGGCGGGAGAACTCAGCCACCTGAAACTGGAACTTGAATCCCTAAAATCGAGCAACGACAGCATGAATTCCCTGATTGAAACCCAGCAGCAGCGAATTGATAAATTATTAAAGATCAATGCTTCCAATTTTGAAAAGATAAAAATTTATGAAAGCGAACTGAAAACACTCCGCGAAATAATGAAAAGCTACATCATCCAGATTGATTCTTTAAATACCCGCAACCAGATTCTGATGGCCGAAAATGCAGATGTGAAAGACAAACTGGAAGATGCCCGCAAAAAAACACTCAAACTGGAAGAAGAAAAAAAGGACCTGAGTTCAAAAGTGGAAATCGCCTCTTCATTAAGTGCCAAAAACATCACTGCAACAGGCCTCAACAAAAGAGGAAACGAAACCGACAGGATTTCCAGAATCGTGAAGCTGAAAATATGCTTTACCCTGCGCGAAAATGCGATTGCTAAAGCAGGAGAAAAAACCATTTATGTGCGCCTGTCCCGCCCTGACAACCTGCTGCTGGTTTCATCAGCCGACGAAGTATTTGAATTTGAAGGGCAAAAACTCCCTTTTACAGCCAAACGGACCATTCAATATGAAAATAAGGACCTGGATGTGTGCATTTACTGGGATAATAACAACAACCTCATTGCAGGGAATTATACCGTGGATCTTTTCTGCGAAGAAAAACTTATCGGATCTTCTGTCTTTACGTTAAAGTAAACATCTTAAGATCAATGTTTTAAATAAAAATTTTCAATTATTTTTTAAATAAAAAAAAGATATTTACTTTTGCACTTCCTTTAATTTAAATGATGTAAACAGATGGCAAATCACAAATCAGCAGAAAAAAGAAACAGGCAGGGGGAAAAAAGGAGAACAGAAAACCGGTATTATGCCAAAACCACCCGCAATGCCATAAAAAAAATCCGCACTTCTTCCGACAAAGAAGAAGTGTTGAAACTTATTCCAAAAGCAAGTTCGATGCTTGACAAACTGGCCAAAAAAGGAATTATTCATAAAAACAAAGCGGCCAACCTGAAAAGCAGTCTGATGAAGCATGCCATGGCACTGGCTGCAAAGCAGTAAGATATTTGTATAAAACATTCACTGTTAACATCTTTCCCTTGTGGAAAGATGTTTTTTTATTTTTTCTTTTGTTTGCAGAAGGTGTCCATATTATCTTTGGACTGCAAATGCCAACCATGTCTGAGAATAAATATCTGACCATTAAATCGTGGCTGCCTGATGACCGTCCACGTGAAAAAATGCTTCTGAAAGGCTCATCGCATGTGACGGATACTGAACTGCTGGCCATTCTGCTTGGCTCCGGCACCCGCCATGAAACGGTGATGGATCTTTCCCGGAAATTGCTGGCAAGTGCCAACAACGACCTCAGCGTACTTTCCCGTTTCAGCATCGCCGAACTTGTGAAAATAAAAGGCATCGGAAAGGCAAAAGCCTTAACCATTGCTGCTGCCTTTGAACTGGGACGCCGGCGTAATGCGACGGAAACAATGCAGTCGAAAGAAAAATTTCTTTCCAGTTCCGACGTAGCGGGTTTTTTCCGCATGCACATCGGGCATCTTCCCCACGAAGAATTCTGGGTGCTCCTTCTCAACCGTTCCAATCATCTGATAGAAAAAATAAAAATCAGCCAGGGAGGCATTTCCGGCACCACCGTCGACATCCGCATCATGCTCAAACAGGCTCTTGAAAAACTTGCTTCGGCACTCATTATATGCCACAATCACCCTTCCGGAAACATCAAACCCAGCGAGGAAGATATCTCCCTGACCAAAAAAATTAAAGAAGCGGGGAAAATCATGGACATCCGCCTGCTGGATCACGTCATCGTATCGGACTGTGCCTCTTATTTCAGCTTTGCTGACGAAGGACTGATATAGGCCGTTTCTTTCAGCTCAAATCTTCCTGTCAAACGAATATCCTGCGATGAGCTTCCAATAAAGATTTTAAAATATCCTTTCTCGGCCACAAATTTCTTTTGCCGGTCATCCCAGAATGACAATTCCTTTGCTGTAATGTTAAACGTCACCTTTGCTGCCTGTCCTGCACGCAGAAATACCTTTTCAAACCCTTTCAGCTCTTTATAAGGCCGTTCTACGGTGCTTACTTCGTCGTGTATATACAACTGCACCACTTCTGCCCCATCCCGTGTGCCGGAATTGAGTACTTTTAAAGACACCATCAGCGTATCGTTCGGATTGATTGCCGGAGAAGACAGGACAAGACTGTCGTACCGGAAAGTGGTATAGCTGAGGCCATGTCCAAAACAAAACAAGGGCTTAATGTTCCGGCTTTCATACCAGCGGTAGCCGGTAAAAATACCTTCAGTGTAATGCACCGTGCCATCTTCACCGGGATATTCCTTTGACGTTTGGGCATGGGCAGGAACATCTTTTAAATTGACAGGATAGGTAAAACATAATTTTCCGCTGGGATTTACTTCGCCGAAAAGAACAGCGGCGATGGCATTTCCTGCTTCCATGCCTGCGTAAGAACTGTACAACAACGCCGGTACCTTGCCGGCAAAAGGAGCAAGGGAATAAGCCGGTCCGGCAATGACCACCACAATGGTTCTCGGATTGGCTTTACGGACTGCCTCAATCAGTTCATATTGCCCCCATGGAAGTTCCCAGGTACGGTTATCAAATCCTTCGTTATCCCATCCTGTCCATCTTCCATTTTCTTCTTTTGCTACATGGGTAAGTCCTGCAAACACAATGGCCACCTGCGAAGCAGAAGCTGCTTTCACTGCTTCCCTGAGTAGTTTTTTTCTGTCGACCGTTGTATCGGGCGAATATCCTTCAGCCACATGAAATGTGATTTTCTTCCCGTATTTCCTTTGCAGCCCTTCGAGGGGAGTAATTTCATACAAAGCCTTGATGTAGGCACTTCCTCCGCCGCCGGCATGCCGCTGAAAAGCATTGTGGCCGATGACAGCCACCGTCTTAATCCGCTGGCTGTCGAGGGGCAACAGATGACGATCGTTTTTCAGCAATACAATGCCTTCGCTGGCCACATATAAACAATGCAGCTGATGTTCTTTTGTGTTAAAAGCCCCACGCGGCCTTTCACCAGCCATCGTGGTACTGAAAATAAGCCGCAATACCCGCCGGACTTTTTCATTAAGCAAAGATTCTTTATAACGGCCTTCTTTCAGTCCCTGCAGAAAAGGATCGGCAAGATAATATTCATTGTATTTTTTTCCGCCTTCGGTTCCCATTTCTATATCAAGGCCATTGAGTACAGCCTCGTCGGTACTGTGGCAGCCATCCCAGTCCGAAATAACCACGCCACCAAAATTCATTTCGCCTTTCAAAAGATCCTGCAGCAAATATTTATGATGGCAGCAATGCTGACCACGAAATTTGTTGTAAGCTCCCATTACACACATCACGCCGGCTTCTTCTACCGCTGCCCTGAAGGCAGGCAAATAGATTTCATGAAGGGTACGTTCGTCCATCTCAACATTGATGGTGTTGCGTTGATACTCCTGATTGTTGGCCAGAAAATGTTTTACACATGCCGCCGTTCCCTGTGATTGGATGCCTCTGATAAGATTCACGGCCATGCGGGAAGTGAGAAAAGGATCTTCGCCGAGGTATTCAAAATTACGTCCGCAGAGAGGTGTCCGCATGATATTAACCCCGGGAGCAAGAATCACATCTTTATTCCGGTAGCGTGCTTCGGCACCAAGCACAATACCCTGCTGAAGGGCAAGCTGTTTGTTCCACGTACAGGCCAGCACCACCTGCGAAGGCAATGCAGTGGAAGAATCGTCCGTACGGCCTGCACTGCCCCAGGCATCCCGAAGGCAATCCTCACGCACTCCGCAGGGACCATCACTCATGGTGAGTTCGGGAATGTTAAACCGCGGCAAGCCTGAAATGGTAAATTTGGAATTGCCATGACACAGGGAAACCTTTTCCTGAAGGGTAAGCTGCGGCAACAGATTTTCCACACGCTGATCCACCGGAAGGGTGGAATCGAGGTATAACGTATTGTTACGAAACACCCCCATCATAAAACCTATGGTCACAAGGGAACATAAGACCACCGCTACCGTAAGGATGATTTTCTTTTTCATGTGCCGGATGATTTTCTTTCAAAACACATTAAACGTAAATGTGCATGGAAATCGTTTTTCTGCTAATGCAAACATAATACAATAAAGATACTTTTACATAAAAAGAGGAAAGAAAAAACCTTTCAATGTCATCCTTCTGTACCTTGTGTTTTACTGTATTGTTCCATTGCTTCGTAACTCATTCCCATGGATGAAAATCCGCCGTCATGGTAAAGATTCTGCATGGTCACCTTACGGGTTAAGTCGGAAAAAAGCGTAATGATATAATCAGCACATTCTTCTGCTGTAGCGTTTCCGAGAGGTGCCATCCGGTGTGAAAAATCAAACAAGGAAGAAAAACCTTTGATCGGTCCGGCAGCTGTGGTGACTGTAGGAGACTGAGAAACCGTATTAATTCTTACTTTCTTTTCACGGCCACAGATGTATCCGAAATTTCTGACAATAGATTCCAGCATGGCCTTGGCATCTGCCATGTCATTGTATCCATAAAAAGTGCGTTGCGAGGCTATATAAGACAAAGTCACCACCGATGCCCCTTCATTGAAAGCATCCAACGTACGGCAGGTTTGTAAAATTTTATGCAACGACAAAGCCGACACATCAAGGGTCTTTAAATAGTTTTCATAATTGATGTTTTCATAGGGAATTCCTTTCCGGACATTAGGAGACATTCCAATGGAGTGGAGAAGAAAATCTATTTTACCATTCAATTTTTGCATCGTAAATTGAATGAGATTTTTAAGATCATCAAGATTCGTGGCATCGGCATAAAAAACTTCGGCGTTACATGTACGCGCAAGGGTTTCAACATCTCCCAAACGTTTGGCAGCAGGAGCATTGGTAAGCACCATGGTGGCCCCCTCCTCAAAAGCCCTTTCTGCTACTTTCCACGCAATGGATTGATTATTTAACGCACCAAAGATTATTCCTTTTTTCCCTTTTAAAAGATTGTATGGCATAATGGCAGTTCCTTTAATTTTTCTAATAAACAATTCTTTACCGGATTTGTTTACATAAAAATTATCCGCCTCCTGTCATTCTCATTTCAAACAGATGCCCGAAAAATTTTTATTTAATGCAATAAGCTACCACATAGTTGTGATAAGAGAAATAATGCACCTCGTAAATTTCAGTTCCGAAGCGGTTGGTTACTGTACATAACACCGCTCCCCTGCTGGCAGGGTCAAAAGGCGACACGGTAATGTTTTGCTTGAAATTAATATCCTGCTTGTCACAAATTTTATAAATGGCTTCCTTGATGCACCAGTGAATATACAGGTGATAATCCTGTTTTGCCTTTTCCGGCACAATGTATTCTTTTTCATTCATAAATTTACCTGCAATACGACTGATGGGATGCGACATGTACTCAAGGTCGATGCCCACGCGGCGGTGCCGGCTCACAAGAATGGCTGTGAGGCAGAAGGAATGGGAAATGCTGATGGCATACGAACGGTCATCCAGAAAAGGTTTGTTGTCTTCATTATAAATGATGGCAGCTTTGCGGTGAAGCATCTGATTAATCAACGCACGTACACTGAGCCATTCCACCCTTCTTTTTTCGTTACGGAACGACATGACGGTTTGTTCTTCGCGGGGAGTCAGCATAGCCATGGGGAGCAACTCATCAAATGTCTCATTGATTTCCCACAGACCCAGCAGGCAATCATCGGCAATATATTCGTTTTTCAGCAAGCCCATACTTTTACTTCCACGAAAAAGTTTCAATCAGATGTTCTATATCGGTCCGGCAAAATTTCAATGCCGGCATGAGTGAATCCTGATTGGGACGGACATAAAAATACAACGATGCCCGGAGAAAATGGCGGCAACTGTCGGTGAGAGTAAACTGGATGGATGAGGCCACATTTCCGCGGATGTCATATAAAATACCATACACCTTTTTTTCAGGATGACGGATAAGCACTTCGTCAATGGCTTCGGCCTTAACCGTGTGCTTGTAAGCAAGGGTACGGGCATCCTCACTCAGCGCCGGAAGATTATCATGCAGTTTTTTGTAACTGATGTGTATTTTCCCTTTCAGCAAAGGAAAAACAATGTTGATCCAGTAAGGTTCTGCATTTTTGTCCCTGTCGGGCTCAATAAAACAATACACGGGATATTCAAACCGGTAAGGGAAAGCAGTATCAAACAGCCGGTATTGCTTTTCGGGAAAGTCGGTCCGCAGGTATCCTGTTGGCTTGGGATAATAATTCTGTTTGCAGGCAACAACAAACAAAAGAAGCAAGAGGAACGAAAAATATATTTTGTTTTTTATCATGGCAAAAACAGATAAGGTTTTTATTTTCTGTTCAGGTCATTCCCCGGAAGATGGATGAATAATCACTTTGATCTGGTTGATTCGTTTTTTATCCACCGACTCAACGAGAAAAGTAAAATTTCCATACACTATTTTTTCCTTTTTGGCCGGAATTTCGCCTTTTATTTCAAGGATAAGTCCTGCGAGGGTGTCAGCTTCGCCCACCACCCGGCTGAACGCCGTTTCATCAACGCCGGTGATTTTATAAAAATCGTTAAGAAGAATTTTCCCTTCGAACAGCCAGGTGTGTTCATCAATGCGTGTATACACCGGTTCTTCGTCATCCGATTCATCGCTGATCTCGCCCACGATTTCTTCCAGAATATCCTCCATGGTAACAATGCCTGACGTTCCGCCGTATTCATCCACCACGACAGCCATGTGAATTTTATTTTTCTGAAATTCATTTAACAGAAGATTGATTTTTTTGTTTTCCGGGACAAACCATGCAGGACGTATGAGGTATTCCCAGCGGTAATCCTCTTTTTCATCAAGATGAGGAAGTAAATCTTTGATGTATAAAATGCCTTTGATCTGATCGAGCGACTCTTCATACACAGGAATGCGGGAATATTCCGATTCGGCAATCACAGAAAGAACCTTTGAAAGAGGCCATGAGATGTCAATGGCTACGACACTGGTACGTGGGCACATGATTTCCCTGACGGCCATGTTGCCGAATTCCACAATGCCCTTTAAAATTTTCTTTTCTTCTTCGTCGGCCGGCGAAGTCAGGTCGATAGCTTCTGAAATGTCGGTCAGTGAAAGTGTCTGGCGGCGGCGAACCAGAAAGCGGTTTTTCACAAACGTTCCGGCCGATAGGAGCAGACTGCTGAAAGGAGTAAGCAACTGGCAAAGGACAAACATCGGCGAAGCCATGAAGCGGGCTATCGGGAGGGTATGTTGTGTGGCATACACCTTGGGCAGGATTTCGGCCACAAACAAAATCATAAAGGTAATCACCACAGCCTCAAGAATAAATCCCAGCACCGGCGAGGCTGAAAAATCAAACAACAGGGAAGACAGGTAAGCCGAAAAAACAACCACGGCGATATTCAGAAAATTATTGGCAAGAAGAATGGTGGCCAGTACCTTTTCTTTTTTTTCATAAAACAACTGAAGGATGCGCTGACTTTGCTTTGTTTTTTCTTCCTGCAGACGCTGAATGTCTTTGGGAGAAAGGGAAAAGAAAGCCACTTCGGTGGCCGAGAGGAGAGCCGACCCAAGCAAAAGCAACAGCAACACCAGAAAATCCAGTGCTGTCTGCAGAGAAAAAGGTGACACCGCCACAGGAAAAGACATTACAAGCAGGAATGGAAAACCACACGTTCCCATTGCTGATGGATGTTGACGGTCAGAAAGGGAGGTCATCTTCTTCGGCGGGAAGATCAACAGGAGGAACTTCTGCGGCAGGCAGTTTTCCGGCGGCCGGTTCCGTTGTTCCGTTCTCGTCCTGACGGCGGCCAAGCATCTGCATGTTATCGCCCTGCACTTCCACGATCCACTTCTGATTTCCGTCTTTGTCGTTATAAGAACGCGAACGCAGCCTTCCTTCGATGTACAATTGCTGCCCTTTCCGTACATATTTTTCGGCCACTTCGGCCAGATTCCTCCACAACACAATATTGTGCCATTCGGTCTGGGTTATCTTTTCGCCGTTTTTGTTTTTGTACGTCTCACTGGTCGCCAGCGGAAAACGGGCCACTGCCACCCCGCCCTCAAGGTAACGGACTTCCGGGTCCTTCCCTACATTCCCTATCAGAATCACTTTGTTGATTGACATAAAAAATGCTTTTTGATTAAGAAAACAAAAATACTAAATTCCCCTGCCTCCGGCAAGGAAGATTTTTCCTGCTGCAGATCAATCATTTTTCGTGAGCTGGGCTTCCACCTGTTCTTCGTCAGCAGTAAAGGAAAGGGTAATAGATTTTTTATTGGAAGCCACCGAACCACTGCCGTATAATTCAAAATTAGACACTGTTTGCCGGGGAATAGAAAGGATGTTACCCGACATGATCACTTCCACATTGCTTTTCAGATTGTACAGATTGTAAAAATACATTTTGTCGTCTTCCAGCGGTGCCTTGCTTACCGACACCTGGTAGCTTTGTCCGCCGGTTTCCCTGCATGTCCATGACCCTTCGAGCGGATCCCTCACATCGGTGGAGTTAAGCGACGGATCACAGGCTGTGACCACCCATGTGAAAAACAACAAAGGAAAAAGGTAATTGATCCTTCCGGTTTTTTTCATTGCATGTAAATTAACTATCTTTGAACAGAATTAAACAATAAAAATACAAAAAAATGAAAACATCCAAAACAGGAATATGGTTCATGGTTTTTGCCCTTCCTTTTTTCACAGGGTGCGGATACAACAAGATGGTAAGTTTGGAAGAGAAAGTCAAAGCCCAATGGGCGCAGGTGCAAAACGTGTATCAGCGCCGGGCCGACCTGATCCCCAACCTGGTGAACACAGTCAAAGGAGCAGCAAACTTTGAAAAAGAAACCTTAACACAGGTGATTGAAGCCCGGGCGAAAGCAACGTCGGTGAATGTAGATGCTTCCAAACTTACTCCTGAAACATTCCGGCAATTTCAGGAAGCCCAGGACAACCTTACCGGAGCTCTCTCCCGCCTGATGGTGGTCGTGGAAAAATATCCTGAATTAAAAGCCAACCAGAACTTTCTTGAATTGCAGGCCCAGCTGGAAGGAACAGAAAACCGCATCACCGTGGAACGCCAGAAATACAACGATGCGGTGATGGAATACAACGCCTTTATCAGGGGATTCATTCAGCGCTTCTGGGCAAATATGTTTGGTTTTCAGGAAAAACCTTATTTTCAGTCGGCCCCGGGAGCTGAAAAAGCACCCGAAGTAAAATTCTGAACGGTTTTTCTGCAACCACTGAACACCATCAGATGAAAGCTTCCGACTTTTTGACAAAGGAACAGCAACAGGCTATCGTGGAGGCAATTGCTGAAGCTGAAAAACAAACTTCAGGAGAAATCAGGGTACACCTTGAAATGTCCTGCAACGAAGATGTGCTTGACCGTGCCGTCAAGGTATTTGAAAAACTGGGCATGCACAAGACACGGGAACGGAACGGGGTGCTTATTTACATTGCCATCCGGAACCGGGAGTTTGCCATCATCGGCGATGCGGGAATCAATGCAAAAGTACCTCCCAGCTTCTGGGAAGAAACCAAAAATACCATGATCAGTTATTTTAAAGAAGAAAAATACGCCGAAGGAATTATCCACGGCATTCGCAGTGCAGGCGAACACCTGAAAAAATATTTTCCATACCGCCAGGACGACGTAAACGAATTGTCTGATGAAATTTCTTTCGGCTCTTAGGAAAATTCTGCCGGGAACGGTTGTTCTTTTTCTGCTGCAGGCAACGGCAGCAAAGGCCGGCAGCATTCCCGAAAGACCTGTTCCGCCGCGACTGGTCAATGACTTTGCCGGAATTCTTTCCCCTGCCCAGCAACAAACGCTGGAACAAAAGCTGGTAGCCTTTAACGATTCCACCTCCACGCAGATTGCGGTGGTCACATTGAAAGGTCTTAACGGACTGGACAAAGCCGAGATGGCTTACCGCATTGGAGAATCGTGGGGCGTAGGACAAAAAGGAAAAAACAACGGAGTGGTTATTCTTGTAAAGCCCCCTGCAGCGGGAGAAAGAGGAGAAGTATTTATTGCTCCCGGCTACGGCCTTGAAGCGGTATTGCCCGATGCCCTCTGCAAACGCATTATAGAAACCCGCATGATCCCCGAATTTAAAAAAGGCGATTATTTTACAGGGATCTCAAATGCCGTTGACATCATCATGAAAGCCTCGGCAGGAGAATATACAGCCGAACCCAGTGATGACGAAGGGTCGGCCCTTCCCTTTCTCATCATGGTGGGTACCTTTTTCGTGCTGCTGTGGTTCATTAACAACCGCCGCGGACGTTCCCACACCCTTGGCCGGAGGCCTCCCCGTGGAGGTGGATGGTTTTACGGCTTTCCGGTGGGGGGAAAAAGCGACTGGGGAAGCTTTTCTTCGGGCAGCGGAAGCTTTGGAGGATTCGGCGGCGGAAGTTTCGGTGGCGGAGGAGCCGGCGGAAGCTGGTAATCGCATGGCAGGCCGGTTACCCGGATGATGGAAAACAGGTGGACAATGAATCAACAAAACAACAACAGGATAAAAATTTTTCGCGGTTTTTTCTTTTGCCGCAGGGAAGTGCTTTTTGTTCCGTTCCTTTTCTTCTTTTCTTTTTCCTTTTCCCGGACTTATGAAGATTCATGCCGGCAGCAGATTACCCTTTCCTTTGCAGGCGACATGATGTGCCACATGCCGCAGATTCATGCCGCCTATGTGGAAGAAGCCGACAGCTTTGACTTTTCCCCTTCTTTTGCTTTTCTGAAGCCCTATTTTTCACACACCGACATTGCCGTAGTGAACCTTGAAACCACATTCGGGGGCAAGCCTTATTCGGGATATCCGCAATTTTCGGCTCCTGCTGCTCTTGCGCGGGCTGCCAAAGATGCAGGGCTGCACTATTTTGTGATGGCCAACAACCACTGTTATGACCGTGGCGCCGCAGGTTTCGAAAAAACCCTGCAAACCCTTGACTCCCTGCAAATCATCCATACGGGGGTTTTTCGCAACCGACGCGAACGCGATACCACTTACCCGCTGATCATTCGCAAAAAAGGCTTTACCATTGCCCTGCTCAACTACACCTATGGCACCAACGGCATTGCGGTAACTCCTCCTCACATCGTGAATAATATTGATACTGCCCGGATAGCTGCCGACATTGATTCCTGCCTTCGCTTCTCGCCCGACATTGTGATTGCCTGCATGCACTGGGGAACAGAATACGAACGAAAACCCAATGCCCGGCAGGAACAGCTGGCTCAATGGCTCATAAAAAAAGGATGCCATGCCGTTATCGGCTCCCATCCCCATGTGGTGCAGCCTGTTCGTGTATATTTCCCTGAAAGCAAAGACAGTTCCTGTATGAACGTGGTGTACTTTTCACTCGGAAATTTCCTTTCCAATCAGCGCGACCGTTACCGTGACGGAGGAATCATCGCAGAACTCACTTTTGAAAAAAACGAAAAAACCCGCTTAATTAAATTCAACTATCTTCCCTTCTGGGTATATAAAGGAACCCTTCATGGCCGTTACCATTACTATGCCATCCCCGTGATGCTTTTTTTGAAACAACCCGGAATGTTTCCCCTGCCGGAAACAGAAAAGGCTAAAATGTTAGAATTTTATAACGACACCCGCCAGTGGCTTCACCATATCCCCGAAAATGATTTTTTTGCTTTGCCCGACCAGCAACAGAACACTACACCGTAAAAACATTCATCTGCCACGCGTTCGTGATTCTTTCCCTGACTTCTGATGACTCAACTTTTTCACTGTACTTTTTTATAAACAGCAGTAAAATTAACTACGATTCAAAAGATAAAGGTCACAATCGCTACAGGTTTTGATAGGTTTACCGGTTACCCAGTCAGGATTTCCATTATCGTATAAAATTTTTGCAGGCAAAACATTCGAAGGCAAAACCATGTTCCCCGTGGTAGAAGAGTTCATCTCTGCTCATCTGCAAACCAGGCCAATTATTAAAAGAAATTATGAAAACCCCT
>Ga0101944_10003529_pt1 | contig 21503 bp, 14 predicted proteins | sample DewCreD2012metaG_FD_75245 | JGI IMG/M metagenome (GOLD analysis project Ga0101944, IMG submission 75245) | Hot spring sediment bacterial and archeal communities from British Columbia, Canada, to study Microbial Dark Matter (Phase II) - Dewar... ... | reverse complement strand
GCGGCGGAGTCCGCGGGACGGGACTGTCTGCTTCGGGCCCGAGCGCACGGGCGGGAACGTTCGTTGCGGCGTTCAGCCGTCGGTGTCGATGTCGGCTCCCGTCAGATGCCAGGCGTCGGGTCGAGAGGCCGCGTCCGGCAGCTCGCGGTCTTTCTCGTAGACCATGGCCTTGCGTCCGGACGGGCGCTGCCAGAAGCCGAATCGGCGCAGGGCGTCGCAGACCGTGGGGCTCCCGCAGTAGAGCATGACCGCGGTCTCCGCTCCCTCGCGCCGCGCAAGCCGCAGGAATTCGGCCATCAGGCGATCGAGCTGCCTTGGGTCGGCCACCAGCAGGTCGGCCAGGTGCATGGCCTCCTCCCGGCGGCCGAAGACGGCGTAGCCGACCAGCTCGCCGTCGGGCTCGGCCAGGACCAAGGCGCGGTAGCGTTGATCCGGGCACCGGGAGAACCGCCAGGTCAGATAAGCGGAATCCCGCTGGCCCAGGATCGGGAACTGGCTTGCCGCGCGACGCCAAAGGCTGTCGAAGCGATCGTCGAAGGAATCGACCTCGGCGACTCGGATTCCCGGGGCGAGGCGATCGCGCCGCGCCGCGCGCCTTCGGGGCAAGAAGGGATCGGCGAAGGCGGAGGCGCTTCGGGCGAGCCAGTTCGGCCAACCCCAATGGCGGAAGACCGCGCGGCAGGAGAGGATCTTGACCCAGCGCTGCAAGTCGCCCAACGGTCGATAGCCGATGCGGCGGAGCACGGGTTCGGACCGTTGGTTGGGAAAGGCGTAGGCCATGCCCAGCGCGCCTGAGTCCACCACGCCCACCACCGCCCGTTGCAGCCCCAGGGCCGGCCCCACCGTGCGATGCTCCGGATCGACGTTCAGGTCGATCGCCTGTCCGGCCTGGAGAAGCTGACCGAAGGCGAGAAAGTCGCGGCGCATCAACCCCGCCGCGCCCACGGGCTTGCCCCCCGTGGCTCGGAGCACGAATCCCGTGGCCAAACCGCTCTCATAGAGCCAGGGGTAGCGGTCCGCAGAGGCGTCGGGCAGATTTCGCCGCCAGAGTTCGAGGATCGCCTCTCGAGCGCTGGCCGGCTCGGACGAAGTGATCGTGTAGTTCATGGGACGGGACTCGGGGGCAACGGCAACGGTCGTCAAGCGGGTTTTCGCGTGGTTGGCTTGAGCCACTTGCGGTGCGCCTAGGATTCGTCATTCGCCAGCAGCGGCGCGCAGTGCAGGTAGTGGGCCACCTTGCGTTTCGCGTCGATGTCGTCATACACGCGTTGGACCTGCTCGGGCGTCAAGCCGGTTGCCGCCGCGACCTCGTCGCAGGGGATGCCCCGGTCCTTCGCGTAAAGGCACAGGTCGAGCTGATCGTAGGGGAGCGAGAAATAGAATTCCTCTTGCGATTGTTCCAGCGAATAGGTGTCGGTGGTTGGCGGACGGCGGCGGATCGCCTCCGGGACGCCGAGGTATTCCGCCATTTGATACACTTGGGTCTTGTAAAGGTGGGCGATGGGCTTGAAGTCGGCGGAACCGTCGCCGTTCTTGACGAAGAAGCCCTGATCGTATTCGAGCCGGTTCGGGGTGCCCGCCACCGCGTACCGGAGTCGATCGGCGTGGTAATACTCCATCATTTTCCGCACCCGTTGCTTGAAATTCGTCGCCGCCACCACCTGCTGATAGGCCTCCAGCGGCAGGCGCTTCCGGCGGACTTCGCCGGACGGCGATTGGATCACCGCCGAAAACACGCGGTAGCTTTCGCCTTCCAGCAGAGGGGACAAGACGATCTTGCTCTTGTAGCCAGGCCCATATTCCGGAAACACGCCGCGGATCGCCTCGTCGCGGCGGCGATAGCATCCGGCGGCCTCCAACACCGGCCCAATCTCTTCCAGGACGGTGGGGATCTTGAAGTGGTCCGCCAGGAGTTGTCCCAGGCGGAGGCTGTCGGGCGAGGAGTCGTGCTCAGGCATGAACAGTCCGAGCACGCGATCCGGGCCCATCGCTCGGACGGAAAGCGCCGCCACCACGCTGCTGTCGATCCCGCCGGAAAGCCCCACCACCACCCCTTTCCGACGCAACTCCACGCCCACCTGCCGCCGAATGGCCGCGGCGATGCGGTCGGCTTCCTTTTCCGCGTCCAAGGTCAGGGCAGCCGCCCAATCCGGTTGGAAACATGCCTTGCGGATCATGCAACACCTCATGAGGATGATTGGGTTTCCGAGGATTCCTTATCGTCATGGTTCCCGAGCCGGGGACGGGCTCGTTTTTCGGGCCGTTTCGCCAAACAATACGCCTGTCGTCTTCCCCGCCACGGGGACAGTTCCGTGTTGGCGGACTTCGCCGCGAAAATCGCGAAAGTCCCCGTGAACGGTTGCGTTCCCGCCAGCGGCCACCATCCGCTCAATCGTTCGTCTCCCCCTGGCCCAGGCGTTTCTCAGGTTCTGGCTACCCCCCTTGTCCCGTCGCGGAAAAGGCCTGGGGAATTGAGGCGAAACCAGGGCCGCCGGCCTCGTTGCCCTGGGGCAACGCCTGGGCAAGCGACGTGGCGGGCAATTCGGACGGGGAGAGCAGGGCCCGCTTGTCAATCTTCCCATTGGCCGTTCTCGGCAGCGACGGGCGAATCTCCACCAGCTTGGGCACCATGTAGTCCTCCAGTCGCTCCGCGCAGTGGCGGAGCACGTCGCGTTCGGTCACGGCCCGGCCCTGGCGGAGCACGACCACGGCCTTGACCGCCTGGCCAAGGATGGCGTCGGGCACGCCCACGACCGCGGCCTCGGCCACATCCGGGTGCTGGCAGAGGACGTTTTCGACTTCCTTCGGACTGACCTTCTCGCCGCGGCTCTTGATGATGTCGTCCTTGCGGCCCACGAAGTACAGGAACCCTTCTTCGTCGGTCCGGAATAGATCGCCGGTGTACAGCACGCGCTGTCCCGGCAGGGGGCCGGGGCGCAGACGCTGTTCGGTTTCGGCGGGCAGGTTCCAGTAGCCCTGCATGACGTGGGAGCCGCGCACGACCAGCTCGCCGACCACGCCCGGCGCTGCCCGCCGCCCCTCCTCGTCCACCACGTAGGCCTCCTGGTTGGGAATGCCGCGGCCGACGGAGTCGGGGCGGCGGTCGATTTCCTCGGGCGGCAGGTACGACGCCCTCAGGCACTCCGTCAACCCATACATCGAATACATCCGCACGTGCGGCAAAAGCCGCCGCAGCTTGCGGATGTGCTCGGTCGGCAGGGCCGCGCCCGCATTGGTTATGTAGCGCAGGCTGGAAAAATCGTATTTGCCCAAGTCCATCTGGAGCAGCATGGCGGCCATGGTGGGCACGAGTGGAAATCCCGTGGCGCGGTGTTCGACCAGCCGCTGGAGGACCACATGCGGATAGGCGAAGGATCGTTCCAGCACGAGCGTGGCGCCGACCTTGACCGCGGTGAAGAGCTGACACAAGCCATAGCCGAAGGACAGCGGCAACACGTTGAGGATCACGTCGTCCGCGGTGTTTTCCAGGTAGCCGGCGATCGAGGAGATGGCGGCGACAAGGTTCGCGTGGGTCAGCATGACCCCCTTGGGTGTCCCGGTCGAACCGGAGGTATACGCCAGGGCCGCCAGATCCAGGTCGATCGCGCGCTTCGGCGGGACCGCGTCGCTGCCGGAGTGAAGGAGGTCCTCCAGGGCGACGCACCGCCGCGCCGGGGCCGGGTCCGAGGGCAACGGCCGCCCCACCCCGACGGCGAGCCGCAAGCCTGGCGCGCCGGCCAGGGTTTGGGCCATGGCGACGAGCCGCGCGGCCGGAGCCACAAGCGCCGCGGCTTGGGAGTCGTCGAGCAGCGTTCGCAGCTTGTCCGCCTTCGTCGTGGGATTGACCATCATGAACGCGGCGCCCGCCTTCAGCGCGGCGAAGATGGCCGTGGCGGCCTCGAAGCCATTTTCAAGGCAGATGGCCACCCGGTCGCCCCGCTCGATCCCTTCGGCCAGGAGTCCGTGGGCAAGGCGATTGGCCGAGGCGTCGAGTTCGGCGTACGTCCAGCGCCAGCGGCCCGCCACCAGCGCCGTCTTGTCCGGCGTGCGCCGCGCGCTGGCCTCGAGAAACGATTCAAGCTGCATGGCCCATGCCCCCTAAGCCCGAGACGACGCGAGGGCTTCTTCCTGCTTCGCTCGCTTCCTCTCGACGAAACGGACGAGGTTGTGGATCGAGTCGAGGTTCTCGGGCACGAGTTCGTCGTCGGCGACGTGGATTGCGAACTGCTTTTCCAGCAAGGCGACAAGTTCCAGCACGCCCGTCGAATCGATGATTCCCAGCCCCAAGAAGGAATCCTCGTCCGAAAAGGGGGTGTCCTGGCCGAACAGGAAGTTCTCGCGGACAAACGCCCGCAGGGTGGATGCAATGTCGGTCATGGTGGGTTGCGTCTTCAGGGGGTGTTACGAAACGACAACGCTTTCCGCTCCCGTCCACGACGAGAGCGCCGCGGCCGCGTCGGCCGCGAAGCCGCCGCGGTCGGAATCGGCGGCGAGCCACTCCTTGCCGGCCGCCGGGGAAAAGCCGCGGATGTATTGGTCGATCAGGAGCTGGGTGGACAGGATGCCCACCAGCGCCATGTTGTCCTTGATTCCCAGGGGGGCGTCGCCCCGCGCCTTGCGCAGCAGGCGTTGGACGGCCTCGGGCTCAAAGATTCCATCGTCTTGAAGCCGCCGGGGCGCGAGGAGTTCATCCACGTACTCGTGCCGGTTTCGCCCTCCGCCGGTCGCCACGAAGCATTTTGCGTCCGGCGCCCGGTACGGTTGCTTGGGGCGCGCCAACACCGCGGGCGGAATCAGCCGCGCCGCGGCCCGTTTGAGCAAATGTTTCTCGTCGAGCCCCGCCATCTTGAGTCGGGGGGCAAGCCCGGCCGCGAATTCGGCCACGCGGTGGTCGAGAAACGGAAAACGTCCTTCCACGGCGTGGGCCATCGCCATCCGGTCCCCTTGGGAGGAGAGGATGTAGCCCGGCAGCAGCAAGGCGGTCTCCAGCCACTGGGCCTGGCAGAACGGCCGCCAGCGGCCAAACGCCTCGGGCAGCAGCGCGAAGCAATCGGCATAGGCCTCGCGCCCGGCCAGTTCCGCGCGCATGGCCTTGGAAAAAAAGACCTTCAGCCGCGAGGTCAGTTCCCAGCGCGGCAGATGCGAGAACCAGGGGCTGCCGAGGTCTTCGGGCCGAACGTGGAAAAACGCCTTCCGGTAGGCCGTCGACTGGGCCCGCAGATTCGGCAAATAGGGATAGAGCCGTTCCAGCAGGCGGGCGCGGGCGTCGGAGTCGGGCCGGGCAGCCCAGAACCGCCGCACCTTGGCCTCCTTGAAAATGTCGTACCCCCCGAACATCTCGTCGGCCCCCTCGCCGGTCAGCACCACCTTGAACCCCTCGTCGCGGACCAGGCGGGCCAAAAGATACATCGGGGCCGGCGCGGTGCGGAGCAAGGGACGCTCGGCGTGCCAGACCACGTCGGGAAACACGCGCCCGATGTCTTCCAGGCGGCAGCGAATCGTCCGGTGCTCGGTCTGGAGGGCCTCGACCGCGATCCGCTGGTACGCGCTCTCGTCGAATTCGGCGTCCTCGAAGGCGATCGAGAAGGTGCGCAGCGATCCCGTCGTCGCGCGACGTGCCAGCGCGGCCGTGATGGTCGAGTCCAGCCCTCCGCTCAGGTACGCCCCCACCGGAACGTCCGAGCGCAGCCGCAACCGCGTGGCGTCGCTCAACAGCGACAGCGCCTGCTCCGCGCAGGCCTCCGGCGACATGGCGCCGTCCTCGCGATACTCGAGATGCCAGTAGCGGGCCAGGCGGAGCCTGGTTTCGCTGACCACGAGGTTGTGGGCGGGCGGAAGCTCGCAGACTCCGCGAAACACGGTCCGCGGGGCCACCGGGCACCAGAACGTGAACACCTGGTCCAACCCGATCGGGTCCAGCTCCCGAACCGCCTCCGGATGCGCGAAGATCGCCTTGACTTCCGAGCCGAAGAGGAACTTCGCGTTCACGCAGGCGAAGAAAAGCGGCCGAACTCCCAGCCGGTCGCGCGACAGGAACATCGTCTTCCGCCGCGCGTCCCAGAGGGCGAACGCCCATTGGCCGTTGAACCGCCGCACGCACTCCTCGCCGTACTTCTCGTAGGCATGGAGGATCACTTCGGTGTCGGAGCGGGTGGCGAAGCGGTGCCCTTGGGCCTGGAGGGCCTCGCGCAGTTCCACGTAGTTGAAGATCTCGCCGTTGAACGTGATCCACAACGAGCCGTCTTCGTTGGTCATCGGCTGGCGCCCGCCCTCCAGGTCGATGATGCTCAGCCGCGCGTGGGCCAGGCCCGCGGGGCCTTCGATGCGCACGCCGCACGCATCCGGCCCGCGATGGCGAATCGCCGCCAACATCCGTTCGACCAATGTCCGGTCGACGGGACTGGCGTCGAAATGAACGATTCCGGCAATGCCGCACATAAGCAGGGATTACCTTCGTGAAGGAACGCCGACGGTGTCGCCCGAGGCGCCAACAGGCCGCGGCCCAGCCGTCGCCCGAGGCGCTGCGCCGCGGCTAGACAAGTCTAGGATACTCCGGCGGGGGCGGCGGTCCCGCTGTGTCCCGGAAAGGGATGTTGAGAAAAGGCAGCCGCTGACGGGAACGGTTTCGGTGTTCGCGGCGAAGTCCGCGAAAATGGGGCTTCGCCCAGTTGACCGTTCATAGTCGGTCTTGCAGGTCCCCGCGAGAGAATGTTGCGAAAATGCAACGTCGCGCGGCTCCCAGGCCGATTGGCCGGGAAACCGAAATGCAATCCCTTGCCAAGAGAGGAGTTGAGACGTCGCGTCGGGCGGCGCCGCGCGTCGGCGACGACCGCCGCGGCTCATGCCGCGTCCCGCCTACACGCTTTCGGGCAGTTCATAGCCCTTGCGTCGGGGGCGGTCGAGCAGCCCATCGGCCTCGGGATCGTCGAGGAACTGTTCGCGCGCCGGGTCCCAGCGGAGGCGGCGGCCCAGCCAGCGGGCGATGTTGCCCAAATGGCACACCGTAGCCGAGCGATGGCCGATCTCCGCGTCGGCCACCGGGCGTTGGCGGCTTTTGATGCAATCCAGCCAGTTGCGCATGTGATCGTCGCTCTTCGCGAGGCGGATCTCGTCCGCGCGGATCGGCTGCTTGCCAATGTCTTCCGGCTCCGACGAGCAGCGGCCTCGGTCGATGAGGATCTTGCCCTTCTCCCCGATGAAGATCGCGCCGCCGTGCGGGCCGTCGCCCAGTTCCATCACGATGTCGCCCGGATAGCGAAAGAACACCTTGGGCACGCTGCACATCTTGTTGCCCCGAGACTGGGAATCGGGGGCGGTGTAGGTGGGCGGATTGAACTTGGGGCCCTCGGTCCAAACTTCGATCGGTCCGCTTTCGTCCATGCCCAACGCCCATTGCACCTGGTCCAGGCCGTGCGAGCCCCAGCCGGTCATTTCGCCGCCGGAGTACGGCCGGAAGGAAATCCAACCCGGCTTCGCCCGCGGCGTGAACAGGTCGATATGATACGGCACCAAAGGCGTCGGCCCACACCACTGGTTCCAGTCGAGGCCCTCGGGCACGGGCTGGGCCGGCAGGGCGCATTCCCATGGACTGGGATAATTGAACGTGACGACGCGATGGATCTTTCCAATGCGGCCGTTGCGAACCCATTCGCAGCCCGTCCGGCACGCGCGGTCGGAACGCTGCTGGCTGCCGGTCTGGAACACGCGGCCGTACTTGCGGACCGCTTGGACGATCCGCCGCCCCTCGCGGACCGTCAGGGTCATCGGTTTTTCCGCGTAGACGTCTTTGCCCGCCTGGCACGCGTGGATGCACACCAGCGCGCGCCAATGGTCGGGCGTCGCCGTGATGATCGCGTCGACGTCCTTGCGTTCCAGCAGCTTGCGGTAATCGGTATAGGCCTCGGCCTGGAACTTCGCGGCGAACTCCCTGGCCCGGCGTTCATACACGTCGGCGACGGCGACGATGCGGGCAAGTTGGGTCGCGGCGGCGTTCTGCACGACTCCGCTGCCCTGCCGGCCGACCCCAATCCCGCCGATCCCGATCCGATCGTTCGCCCCCGGGTGGTCGGCCGCGGCCAGCACGCCGCGGGGAATGATGGTCGGGGCCGCGAAACCGGCCGCGGCGCAGACAAGTCCCCGGCCAAGAAACTGTCGTCGAGTGGGTCGGATGGTCGATCTCATCGGAAATTCCTCTTGGAAGGGCGATGGCCTCGGGGGCTACCGTTCTCTCACATATGCCATCAGTCGCAAGACGTTTTCGGGCGGCGTCTCGTAAGGGACCGCGCCCGTGCCCATGCACACGTTCGGCCGGCCCGCCACCAGGCGCAGGATGCGTTCCGCGTCGGCACGAATCGCTTCCCATGGTCCGCGGGAAATAATCTCAGAACCGGTGTTCACGCGGATGCGGATGTCGGTCCGGTCCCAAATCTTGCGCACGAAGACCTCTTGATTGGTTTCGTAGGGCGCGACCACGTAGCTCGTGCCAGTTTCGAGCATTGCTTCCAGGATGGGGGCGGTGTCGCCGCCGATGATGCAAGGCACCGGATGACCAAGAATCTCCGCCATCCCGCCCAAAAGCGCCTTCAACGCGGGCAACTCCAGACGACGGAAATTGGCTGGCGACAGGAGGGGCGGGCAGGCCGCCGACTCGAAAAACGCGATGTCCACCCCCTGCTGGCGGATCTCCTCGGCAAACGCCAACTGCCCGCGCACCAGGTGCATCAGGGCCGCCGCGACCACGTCGGGCCGCGCGGCCACGTCGCACAACAGCGACTCAAAACCCACCAGATTGCTGGCGATCGAAAATGGCCCGCTCACCGGCACGCGCACCTGCGTCTCGGGAAACGCCTTGGCTAGCCGCGCCGCGACGCGGATCGCCATGGGGATTCGCCCATCGGTTCGGGGGTTGAGCGGCTTGAGGTCCAATAGCTCCGCCGCCGAACGGCACGTCGGCCTCGCAATGGCTGGAATGCCCGTCCCGCCAGGGTTCTCGACCTTCGCCCCGTAGGCTTCCGCTTCCAAGTTGTAGATGTCGATCCCCGGCATGATCGGGGTGTGCCGGTACAGCCGGTACGCTTCGGCGTGGCCGGCAAACAGAAGGTCGGGATCGCGCGACACCTCCCAGGGCGTCCGCCCGATCACCGCCGCCGCATGTTCGTACACCGAGGGCGAAAGGTCCATGCGAGCATCATCCCCGCCCCGCGCCCGGCTTTCAAGTGGGGCGGAAGCAACGGCCGGGGTTTCACGGGGGCCGCAAGGGCGGGCCGTCCTGGAGCCGCGCGCAGAGTCCCGCGGCAACGCGGACGAGAGGTTCGTCGCGTGGGGACTGGAAAACATCCAGCCGATTTGATATGAAGTACCCCGTGAAGAACGCGGCTTCCGCGGCCCCGGGGCCTTGCCGCAACCACTCCCGCCGATCGGAACCGCTGCGCGTCGCGCGTGACGGGCGTTTGGGCAGGCGAGCCCCCGCTTGCTCCCCAAGGATTTCGGAAGGAACGACTCGTGGACATCGATTGCTTGTGCGCCGGGATTCTTTTTGCCGATTACACCTGCGTCCCCATTCCGCGGATGCCCGAGCCGGGCGAACTCGTCCCCACCGAGGGCATCCAACTGGCGTTGGGCGGGTGCGCCGCCAACGCCGGGCTGGACCTGGCGCGGCTGGGGGTCAAGGTCGGCGTTTCCGGCTGCGTGGGCGACGATCCGTTTGGCCAGTTCATTATCGACACGCTCCGCGCGGGCTGCGTGGACGTTTCCGGCGTGCATCGCCTGCCGGGCATCGGCACCGCCAGCACCATGGTGATCAACGTCAAAGGCCAGGACCGCCGCTTCATCAGCACGCCGGGCGCCAACACCCGTTTCACCGTCGCCCACATCCCGCCCCATTGGGTCCGGCAAGCGAAAGTCTTCTACGTGGGCGGGTATCTGATGATGCCGGGCCTGGAAACCGACGAGTTCTTCGAGCTGTTCCGTTCTGCCCGCGCCGGCGGGGCGAAGACCGTCCTCGACGTGGTGCTTTTCGGCGGCGAGCACTATTGGGAAACCCTCGCCAAGGTCCTCCCCGAGACCGACGTCTTCCTCCCCAATGACGACGAGGCGGCGCTGATCACCGGATGCAAAGATCCGCTCCAGCAGGCCGAGCGATTCCGCGACGCGGGGGCCAAGACCGTGGTCATCACCCAAGGAAGCCGCGGCAGCCTGCTCGTGACCGACAACCTTCGGCTCCGCGCGGGAACGTACCCCGTGGAGTTCGTCGGCGGGGTGGGCTCTGGCGACGCGTTCGATGCGGGCTACATCATGGGCCTCTTGCTCGGCGAGGACCCTGCCGGCTGTCTCCGCTGGGGCAGCGCGCTGGGCGCCAGTTGCGTGCGGGCCATCGGCGCCACCGAGGGCGTCTTCACCCGGCCTGAAGCCGAGGCCTTCATGCGCCAGCACCCCCTGGTCATCGAGCGCGTCTGATCGTTCCCCGCCCATCGGGCGAGCCGCAGGCTTGACCATCGCCCCGGCACGGCCAGGCCGCGATGACCCGCCGAGCCTGTCTCAGAAGCCGGCACGCGGCCTCGCAAAGACCAAAAAAGCTGGCGAACCGCAGGCAAGCCAAGGCTGCTTGCGGTTCGCCAGCCCGCGGTCCAAGTGCGGACAGAATCATTTCTTCGCCGGTGCGGTTTGGCTCGCTGGGGCGGGAACGCCGGCCTTGGAAGCTTCAGCCTTCGGAGCCTCAGGCTTCGGCGCTTCAGGCTTGGCAGCTTCGGGCTTCGGCGCTTCAGGCTTGGCAGCTTCGGGCTTCGGCGCTTCAGGCTTCGGCGCTTCGGGCTTCGGCGCTTCGGGCTTCGGCGCTTCGGGCTTGGGGGCCTCCATCTTGGGAGATTCCGCCTTAGGGGCCGGCACAGCGTCCTTGAGTTCTTTGAGTTCCGCGGGGCTGTTGGCCGGGGCAGCCGGCTTTTCCTCCTTGCGCTCGCCGTCTTTCTTTTCCTCTTCCTTTTTCTCTTTCTTTTTCACCACGTCCTTGCGGCTGAGGTGGATCTTCTGGTACACGTCGTCGGCGATCACGTAGTACCAGTCGGCGAATCGAGCGTTCAGCTCCTTGACGCGTTCCTCGCCCTTCTTGAGTTTCTCCTTGTACTCCTCTTCCTTCTTCTGGTTCTCTTTTTGGATTCGCTCGCGCTCGGCCTTGGGATCGGGTTTTTCGCCCTTCTTTTCCTCCTTCTTTTCGTCCTTTTTCTCCGGTTCCTTGCTGGCCCCGTCCTTCTTTTCGTCCTTCTTTGCTTCTTCCTTTTTCGGCTCGGGCTTGGTTTCGCCAGGTTTGGGCTCGGGGGGCAGCGGCTCCAGCTTGGGCTTTTCGATCACATCGGGGTTGAACTCCGCCATCACGAACAGGTAGCGGTTCACCCCGGCCGACTTCTGGTGATCGTCCTTGTCCTTCGCGCTGTCCTTCTTGGGCGCGGGGCTGCTGGTTCCGGCGATCTGGCCGAAGCGGAGCACGTAGGCCACGCCGTCCTTCATGATCACGCGGATTTCGCCCTCGCTGGAGAGGAGCTCCTCGCGGCCCTCGACGCGGGCCACGTAGAACCCCCGCTGGGCAAGCGACTCGACCGACCGGCGGTCCTTGCGGACCTCGCCCGCATTGCGCAGGTTGGCGCTCAGCCCGGCCGGCTTGCGCTGCACATCGACGATCTTCAAGTCGCCGAGGGCGTATTTCATGTCGTCGAGTTTCTGGGTGTTGAGTTCTTCATCCGGGGCCATGGTTTGGGAAACCCATTGCCCGTCCCGCTGCTGATACACCTTGTCCTCGAGGATCTTCCAGCGGGGATCGCCGCTGTCGTTGTATTCCAGCGCGATCTGTCCGCGTTGGAGCAATTGGCCCTGGACCGCGTCGACCGAGTAGTCGTAGATCTGCACGCCCTTGATGTCCCAGGTGCTGATCTTGAGGAGGTCTTTCTCGATCCAGTCGCCGAAGTTGGCCGAGAGTTTGTCGGTTTTCAGGGCGACTTCGTAGACCGGGTCCTGGTCCACCTTGCGCACGTAGCGGATGTCCTTCCGGTCGGGGACCTCCTTGCCGACGATGAGGGCCAAGAGGACCTTGTCTTCCTTGTCGCGGAGGGTCACCCGCATCCCCACGCCCACGGCGCCAGGCTTGACGTCCTTGCCCATCGGGTCGACTACCCCATAGGTGTAGAAGTCGCCGGGGTTCTGGGTGGCCAGGCCGAGCACCTTGAGGTCCATCAGGCTGGCGGCCGCTTCGGCGAGGTGGTCCTTGGCGTCGGCGGGGTAGTTTTCGTGCGAGGGAATGCCGAAGCCCGCCGGCTTTCCATCCTTGTCCTTGACCTGGGCCACCTTGAACGGCTTGACCTCGCCCGACTGCTCGTCGTACTGGACGATTTCCAGGCTGGTGACGGCCAGCGGGTTGGTGAACTCGGGGAACAGGGGCTGGTTGAGGACGTCGACGGTCTCGTCGAAGCCGGGCAACTTCGGACGCGCGGCCCAAGCCACCACGGCCGCCACCACGGCGACGAACGCGAATAGAATCGTCTTGTTGTTTTCACTCATGGTCGTCTTGCCTCGCGAAACGTTTCCCAGGGACCGACGGCGAGGAACGAAGGCGGAACAACGGCGCGGCGTCGGCCGGGCGCCGCCTCATCCCGCCTCCTTGCCCTCCCACGATCGGCCCATGCTTCTCCTCGTTCATCCCTTCCTCCGCGCTACGACCGGATTCGGCTGCGGGAGACCCCTTCGTACTCGCGGACGCGCCGGGTGATGAAGACCACCAGGGCCAGCGCGGCGGGGAAGATCGGCGGCAGGAACACGGCGGCCATTTTGTACCAGTCCTGGACCCTGCGGATCTCGACCGCCAGGTTCGTCTCGATCTCGCTGATCTTCTGGTCGCGTTCCCGCTTCAATTGCTCCTTCTTGGCCTCGATCCGCTGCTGGCCGGCCTTCAACTCGATGGCCACGCGCTGGGCCACGTCGAGCGTGTTGATCTGTTCCTTCTTGAGTTGCTCTTCCAGGTCCTTGATCCGCTTGTCGAGGTTTTTCTGCTCCTCCTCGATGGCCTTTTCATATTCGTCCTCGAACCGCTTGCGTTCGCTGGCCGCGGCCTTGCGCGACGCCTCGGTGACCTGGTCGATCCGTTCCAGGGTGCGGTGCTGCGGGCGGCGCTTGCGGATGTCGATGAACCGCCGGTCGCCCGCTAGCTCGTCGAGCACGTTCATCACGAACGTCACGTTGTCGAAGTCGAAGCGGATGCCGGCCTCGGGAATGTCGCCCTGCTCGCGGATCCGGAAAAACTCCTGGTGGAGCATGTCGATGTCGGCCACCACCACGACGTTGAGCGAAGCGCCCTCCGTCTTGGGCGGATCGGACTTCTTCGCGTCGTCGCCCGCCGGGGCGGCGGCCGGGGCCTTGCCCCGGATCTGGGCCGCCATCACGTACGACACCCCTTGGGGGATCTTCCGGCGGTCCGGGTTCAATCCGCCTCCGCCGAACATCGCCATCGGGTCGAGCATGTCGCGATAGCGGACGATCCCCGTCTTCTCGCCCGTCTTCACCAGCGCGGTGAAGTCCATCGTCGAGGAATTCAGCTTGGACACAGCGCCGGGGAAGGGGAACAGCAAATGCTGAAGCCCGGAGCTGATGACATTCTCTTCGTTGAACGGTTCCCGGGCCCCGCACGCCCGGTCGACGAAGACGAATTCCTCGGGCAGGCGGCTCAACTTGGGATAAGGGTTGTAATCCTGCCAGATGATCTCCTCGGCGGTGAAGCCGACGCCCAACAGTTCCCACAGCGGCCGGATGTCGCCCTTGGGCATGGGCTGCTGGCCCATCATCATCATCGGGTTTCCCGGCGGGCGCTTGGGGGCGCTGGTGCCGGGCACGTTGCCGGCGAAGACGGGGAAGGGGTCCTCGAAGATGGCCGTCGGCTGGCCGCTCTGGACCGCCGCGATGAAGTGTTTCATCTGCTCGGGGCCGAGCGACGAGGGTTGGACGGCCAGGAGCGCGTCGTATTTCTCGGTGATCGGGCTGTTCGCGTCGACTTGGACCACTTCATAGGCCCGCTGGAGTTCGTCGATGATCGGCCAGTTCGGGCTCTGCCGGAACGTCTGGAAGTCCATCCCGCCGAACAGCCGGGCGTCGGTCTGGAGCACGCCGATCCGCTTCCGCTTCTGCTGGGTGACCGACATGATCGAGCGGACCAGTTCATACTCCACCGGCGTGCCGCGGTCGACGAACGGCAGCGTCACCTTCTGAAGGCCGCAGCTCATCGCCACGCCGAGGAAAATATAGTCCTCGGTGATCGCTCCCCGGTTGAACGTGGTGACCTGCCGGGGCGTGATTCCGAATCGCTTCTCCGCCCGCGCCGCCTCCTCCGTGAATCGCTCGGTCGGCGTGATCCGCACGTTGACCGCCTCCTCGCCGAGGGCCTGGATTTCCTGGAGGATCGAGATGAGGTTCAGCCGGGTCTGGACGTAGGCTTCGGGGACGGTCGGGCTGATGAAGGCCTCGATCTGGACCACGCGGGGCGTCTGAAGCTCGTCGAACAGCGCGATCGTGGAGGGCGAAAGCGAACTGAGCTTTTCGCTGGTCACGTCGCGGCGCACGTCGTGGTGCCGGAAGAAGACCACCAGGCCGATGGTCAAGACGACCAGCGACGCCACGCGGGCCGTGTAGTGGCCGGCCATGACGTACCAGTCCCGCCCGCGGACCCAGTGCCGCCGGGAAATCAAGACCATGCTCAAATACAGCATGACCGCCACGATCATCAGAAAATAGGTCAGCCCGGACAGCGAGATAATCCCGCGCCCAAAATCGCGGAACTGTTCGCCGATGCTCCACTGCTTGATGGCCAAGGCCGTCTCGCGCCCGGCGACCACTTCGGCGAAGACGGCGAAAACCAGCGGGGCGTTGAACAGGGCCCCCAGAATGAACGCCACGGTCAGATTGGCCGTGAGGAAGGACGCCACCATGCCGATGGCCAGCATCGCCAGCCCCACCAGCCAGTAGCCGACGTACGTGCCGAAGAACAGGCCCACGTCGGGCCGGCCCAGGGTCCTCAGCACCAGGAAATTGCACACCAGCGAGAACAACAGCGAGACCGAGTAGATGGCGATGGCCGCCAGGTACTTGCCCGCCACGATGTCCACGTCGCTGGCCGGAATCGTCAGCAACAGTTCGTCCGTCCCCTGGCGGCGTTCCTCCGCCCAGATGCTCATCGCGATGGCCGGAATGAAGACCAGCATGATGAACGGAAACCACCGATTGAGCTGGTCGAGATTCGCCAGGTTCGTGTTGAAGAACTCGTTCGGCCAGAAAGCCGCCAAAACGCTCAGCGACACGAACACGCAGATGAACACGTAGCCCAAGGGGCTCGCGAAGTAGCTCACGAAGTTCCGCCGGAAAACTGCAAGCAACGGTGTATTCATGGTTTCTGCCGCACTAAAGCGTGTTTTGGAAGAATCAAAACCTCGGGAAGTCTGTTCCGCTTTCACTCGCCGTCCCTCTGCGGTCCAACGGGAGCGGGCACTGGCTCACGACTTGGCCGCGCTGGTCAGCTCGCGGAAACTCTCGTCGAGGGCCTTGCCGCCGCGGGTCAACTCGCTGACCGGGCCATCAAACACCAGGCGGCCCTCGTCGATGAACAGCACGCGGCGGGCCATGGCCTCGACTTCCTGAAGGATGTGCGTGGAAAGCAGGATCGTCTTGTCTTCGCCAAGCTTGCGAATCGTCTCACGCACGTCGTGGATCTGGTTCGGGTCGAGCCCCGCCGTCGGCTCGTCCAGGATCAGCACGTCGGGCTCATGCAACAGGACCTGGGCCATTCCCACGCGCTGGCGATACCCGCGCGAAAGCTTGCTGATCGGCTTGCCGATCACGCTGCCCAACGCGCACAGCTCGACCACGGCCTGAATCCGTTCCCGTTTGCGAACCGGCGACATCCCCCGCGCGTCCGCAAAGAACTCCAGGAGCGATCGGGGGGTCATGTCGGGGTAGAGGGGACCATTCTCAGGCAGGTAGCCCAGCCGGGCCGCGCCGGCGAGCCGATCGGTCGCCATGTTGTGCCCAGCAATCCTGGCTACTCCCGCAGAGGGTGCAAGATACCCCGTAAGGAGCTTCATCGTGGTGCTCTTGCCGGCCCCGTTAGGCCCCAGAAAGGCCACCACCTCGCCTTGGTACACCTTGAAACTTACGTTTTCGATCGCAGCAAAACCGCCATAGTATTTCGACAGCCCCTCGGCCTCGATCATGGCCGGACCTTGCTGTGGACTCATGGTGACTCGCTCCAAAAAAGGAAAACGTTCCGATTCCTTGTGAGGCTGAATGGGGCTGAAGCGGTCGCAGCCCCGGCGTGGGAAACCGTCATTATAACCTTGCCAAGCACACACGCTATAGGGTCAAGGTTTCTCTATCTTGCCAGGAATTAAGGACATCAACTATCTACTACGCAAGTCGGTGCTCATGGTTCACCCTGCCGCACTGCGTGGTTGGGTCCCCTCACGACGTATCCAGGAACGATCCGCGATCCCGCAAGATGGAGTGGGTTAACCCATTCAGACAGTTTTCACCAACTCATCCGAGGGGACCACGAACACCAGCTCTGGCCGTCAAACGGACTAGACGCGGGCGACATGCCCGTAACCGTTCAAAGGCCGGGGACTTGCGCGTTTTTCGGACCGGCCAAGGGGGACAGTCCCATTTTCGCGGACTTCGCCGCGAAAATCGGGACAGTCCCCGTGAACGGTTACACATGCCCGCAATCGCACACCGTGCCGCTGCTTCTTGACATCGCCTCGGCTGGCCAAGAGAATCGCGGAACGTCGATCGTCGGGTCTTGCTGCCGCACGTTGTTTTTCCAGCGACAAAGGAGACGCCCATGCCAGAATCGGATCGCGAGCATTGGTCGAGGGTGCGACCCCATTGTTGTCCGTGCTCGTCTCACGAACGTGCGTCCGCCGGCGATTCCGCCCGACTTGGCCTCCTGGACGCGGCGGCGCTGGCCGGGGTTGCCTTGACCGGGCTGAGTTGGTCGGGCCTTGTGGCGGCCGAGCCGGACTTGCCCCAGGCCCCGCCCCGCCGCCCGCTGGTCGTCAAGCCGATCTTCACCTATCCCTTGCCGCACCGCGCGCCGCAGACAAGCTGGCGCAACTGGGGCGGCATCCAGACGCAGCAGGACATCGAGGCCGAAGCGGCCCGCATCCGCGGCGAACTCGACAAGCTCAAGGCCGCGGCCGATTTCCCGCTGGAAGTCTTGCCGCTGGCCCAGATTCGCACCGCCGCCGAGCTAGCCAAGGTGGACGACCTTGGCCGGGCCGACACGATCCTGCTCTATGCCGCCGGCGACGGCGGGGGTGACCTGATGGGCAGCATCAATCCCATCGCGGCCCTGGGTAAGGACACGATCCTCTTCGTCCGCCACCAGTCGGGACCGCTCTACTACTGGTACGAAGGGATGATGGCCCGGTTCCTGCACCAGCACACCGACGACCTGGCCGTCAAAGGGATCGACTACACCGACGTGGTCGTGGACAGCCACGACGAGATCCTCTGGCGTCTCCGGGCCCTGTGCGGCCTGAGGAACACGATCGGAAGCCGCATCGTGGCCATCGGCGGCCCGAGCGGCTGGGCCACGCCCCAGGCCCCCGACCTTGCCCGGAAGAAATGGAAGCTCGACATCCAGACCGTCCCGTACGCCGAGCTTGGCAAGTTGATCCAGCAGGCCCAGGCCGACCAGAAGACCGTCGAGGCGGCCCGCCGCCGCGCCGCCGAGTACCTGAAGGACTCCGGTGTCAAGCTGGAAACGGAAAAGGGCTTTGTGGAGCGATGCTTTGTGCTGGAGCAGGTCTTCCGGGCCTTGATGGCCCGGTTCGGCACGCGCGCGATCACCATCAACGAGTGCATGACCACGATCATGCCGATGGCGCAAACCACGGCCTGCCTGACGCTTTCGACGCTCAACGACGCGGGCTATCTGGCCTTTTGCGAGTCGGACTTCGTGGTGGTTCCGGCGGGAATTCTCCTGGCGAACATCTCGAACCGTCCGGTGTTCCTCAACGACCCGACCTATCCGCACGACGGCCTAATCACGCTGGCCCATTGCACCGCCCCGCGCAGGCTCGACGGCAAGACCCTCGACCCGGCGCGCATCGTCACGCACTTCGAGTCGGACTACGGGGCCGCTCCCAAGGTGGAGATGCGCAAGGGAGAGCGGGTCACGAACATCATTCCCGACTTCAAGGCCGAACGTTTTGCCGGTTTCGTGGGCGAGATCGTCGCAGCCCCGTTCCTGCCCATCTGCCGCTCGCAGATCGACGTGGCCTTCAAGTTCCCCGACCTTCGCCTGGCCGAGGACATGCCCGGCTTCCACTGGATCACCTGCTATGGCGACTATGCCCGCGAGGTGGGCTACGCCCTGAAGAAGATCCCCATCGGCTGGAGAGTCTATTCATGACGCGCGTGTTGGCGTTTTCCATCCTTGTGTGCGTCCAAACCACGATGGCCGATGAGTGGCCGCAGTGGCGGGGTCCGAATCGGGACGGCGTGTGGCGCGAGACCGGGATCCTGGAACGTTTTTCCTCGCCGGACATCGCCCTGAAGTGGAAGGTCCCGATCTCCAGCGGATACAGCGGCCCGACGGTGGCCGCCGGGCGAGTGTACGTCATGGATCGGGTGGCCAAGCCGGTCGAACTCGAGCGCGTCCATTGCTTCGATTGGCAGACCGGCCGAGCGATCTGGTCGCACGCTTACGAGTGCCGCTACGAAGGGTTCGGCTACACGGCGGGCCCGAGGGCCTCGGTGCTCATCGACGACGGGCGCGCGTACAGCCTCGGGGCGACCGGCCGCCTGGTGTGCCTTGACGCCGAAAAGGGAACCCTCCACTGGCAGCACGATCTGAAGACCGAGTATAAAATCCGCATGCCCAATTGGGGCATTGCCGCCGCGCCGCTGGTCGAGGGCGATCTGGTGATCGTCCACATCGGCGGCGACGACGGGGCTTGCCTGTGCGCCTTCGATAAACGGAGCGGCCAGGCGCGATGGAAGGCCCTGCCCGACGTGGCGTCGTACTCCGCCCCGATTGTGATCGACCAGGCGGGCCGGCGCGTGGTTGTTTGCCAGACCGGCGACCGGATCGTGGGCCTGGAGGCCGCCAGCGGCCAGTTGCTCTGGGCCTACCCCTTTCCCTGGCAAAGCTGGCCGATCGGCATCGCCACGCCGGTGGTCCACGGTGACTTGCTGCTCATTTCCGACGCCCACCAGGGCACCATCCTGCTTCGCCTCGATCAGCAGAAGCCGGGCGTGGAGAAGCTCTGGCACCGCAAGAGCAAAGACGTCCCGGACGGCAAGGCGCTGCACTGCCTCAACTCGACTCCGATGATCCACGACGGGCACATCTACGGCGCGGACGGGCGCGGCGTGCTGCGGTGCCTGCGTCTGGACACGGGCGAGCAGGTCTGGGAAGACAAGACCGCCGTGCCCGAGGACAAGTTCGCCACGATCCACCTCGTGCGCCACGGCGATCGCACCTGGATGTTCAACGAGCGGGGCGAGCTGATCATCGCCGAACTGACGCCGAAGGGTTTCCGCGAGATCAGCCGGGCGAAGCTGATCGAGCCGACGCGGGAGCAGAACCCCGGCCGCCGGGGCGGCGTGACCTGGTCGCATCCCGCGTTCGCCTACCAGCACGTCTTCGCGCGCAACGACAAGGAACTCGTCTCAGCGGACCTCTCCGCCCGTTGAACCCTGCCGTGCGCCCGCCCTTATTCCGCGGCCAGGACGTGGACCGGCCGACGCAATTGCCCGTCCGCCGGGCTATGGCGCGCCTCGCTGTTGAGGAGGCAACCGCTCACAGGGACTGTGCCGATTTTCGCGGCAGAGGCCGCGAAAATGGGGTTGTCGTAATGGCCGGTCGGGGGATAAACGCATTTCTTGGCGCGAAACGGCCCGAAAAACGCGTCAATCCCAGGTCTGTGAACGTTTCCTTGAGGAGAGGGCCGGGAGTCGATGCGGTAAGGGAACTCCCACCGCCAAGCTTATCTCCGGCCCCTCGCGACGCATGGCTACGCCCTGGCCGCCCGGAGGAATCTGACTTCGGGCTTGCGCCGGAAGAAACGTTCTTCGCGATGGTGCGATCTCTGGCCAACAGACTCGTGGCGCAAGCGGCGAAGGCTCGATGGCGGCGATTTTCCCCTTTTGGGGTGATTCGTGGGCTAGAGTGGCTAAGAGGGGCGCTTGGCGAGCGGGCGTAGCCCCGTGGATGGCGTCTCGCGCGATTCTCGGCATTCGGAAAGGTCCTTGCCCATGGCCTTGCGAGAGATTCGGGTCCTGGTGGTCGACGACTCGGCGGTCGTGCGTTCGATCATCGCCGACAGCATCGCCGCCACGCCCGACATGAAGGTCATCGCCACGGCCGGCGACGGGCGGCAGGTGTTGGAAATCCTGGAGACGGCGCGGCCCGACGTGATCACGCTGGACATCCAGATGCCGAACATGGACGGGCTGGCCACGCTGGATTCGATCCTGGCGCGGCGGCCGATCCCGGTGATCATGGTCAGTTCGTTGACCAAGCTGGGGGCCGAGATCACGCTCGACGCGCTGGACCGCGGGGCGGTCGATTACCTGGAAAAACCCGACTACGGCGCCAAGACGCGGGCCGCGCTGCGCGAGGAGCTTCCGCGCAAGATTCGGGCCGCGGCCGGATTGGACGTCGAGCGGATCCTCCAGATCCGGCGGAACCGGAAGCAGCGCCGCGCCGAGGCCGACAAGGCCGCGGCCGAACGCCACCTCGTGGCCTCCCGCCCGGAAAAGGCCCAAGCCGCCTGCTGCCCGCCCGAGTTGGCCGACAAGTGCATCGCGATCGGCATTTCGACGGGCGGGCCGCCCGCCTTGGCCGAGTTGTTCCGCGCGCTGCGCCCTCCCTTGCCGCCGATCGTGGTCGTGCAGCACATGCCCCCGAGCTTCACCAGGCCGCTGGCCTGGCGACTGGATGCGCTCAGCCCGCTGTCGATCAAGGAAGCCGCCCAAGGCGACGTGCTTCAACCCAACCATGTGCTGATCGCCCCGGGCGGGAAACACTTGCAGGTTCGGCGGGTGGGCAACGCGGTCAAGGCGGTCGTCCGCGACGGCGCTCCGGTGAGCGGCCACAAGCCCTCGGTCGACGTGATGATGCTCAGCGTCGTCGAGGCGTTCGGGAGCGGATGCCTGGGCGTGATCATGACCGGCATGGGCCGCGACGGGGCCAACGGCTGTCGGGCGATCCGCGCGGCCGGCGGCTACGTCCTCGGCCAGGACGAGGCCACCTCCGACGTTTACGGCATGAACAAGGTCGCGTTCGTCGAAGGCCACGTCGACCGCCAGTTCGCCCTCGAAGACGCCGCCGCGGCGATCACCCTCGAAGTCCACCGCCTCCGCTGTCCGGCGCCGACCGTGGCCTGACTTTGGCGGCTTGACATTGCCGCAGCGTGACCTAGCCCCAAAACAAGCGAGGTTCCATAGCATTTGAGTCACTGTTGTGAGCATGG
>Ga0101944_10003528_pt1 | contig 21505 bp, 18 predicted proteins | sample DewCreD2012metaG_FD_75245 | JGI IMG/M metagenome (GOLD analysis project Ga0101944, IMG submission 75245) | Hot spring sediment bacterial and archeal communities from British Columbia, Canada, to study Microbial Dark Matter (Phase II) - Dewar... ... | reverse complement strand
GGCTTTATTCGTGGACTGCGCAAATTCGACGAAACACTTACTGTCTATTCGCCCAACAAAGTTGTTGAAATAGCCTTCCCCAGCCCATTTCTCAAGAATGCTCCAACCATGGTCGAGACATGGGAGATGAATGGCAGCGTCTATAGCGAAAGCCATCACCTGGCTCCGTACGAGGAGGCGTTCAAAGAGGAACTACGTCATTTCCATACCTGCATTGTGGAAGATCGAACACCAGAGACCCCAGTCACCGAAGGGCGCGAGGACATTGCCCTGCTCATCCACGAGGGAGGCCTCGGCAGCGATGGCATTCAGCGTGAACGCCTTCGCCGTGCGGCCCATCGTCCACACGACGGTCGTGGTTGTCCCGCCCCGGTCAAAGGTCACCACCTGCACATCGCCGAAACGTTCCCACTGGGCAGACCGGAATCCCGCCAGGTAGGTGGTCATCGTGCGATAAGCCTCGAAGACCGGCCGTCGCGAATCGTCGGCGCGCAGGAGACCGTACGGCTCGACGCTTTCGGGATGGTCGGCGCTGTTGCGCAGCTTGTAGAACTCGACCCGGTTGGCCCCACTCGCGAACGCCAGACTGGACTCCTGGATGACAAAAGCACTCTGTTCCTCCAGCGACACCGCGAAGCGCGGCGTGCCCAGTGGCGGCTCCTGAGGGTCATCGGAAGGCGGAGCGTTGGTCTCGTTGATCCAGAGCTCCTTGCCCATGATGCCACGCTCACCCAGAATGGACTGAATCTCCGCAATGATAGCCGGGGCCTGAAGCGGTTTGTAGTACAGATGGTAGACCACCCCATCGAAGTAGAAGCCACGGGCGGGCGAGTCGGGATCTCCACGCACAACGTCGAGCAACCGGGCGAGATACTGCTGGCGACCGTATTGCTGATCCCAGAAGTAGGTGAGACCCGCCATCAGCACCTGGGCGCCGGGATCCTCATCCTTGATGGCAAGATAGGCGGTCTTGAGCAGCTGATAGTAGTCGAATTCTGATCCCAGCCACGTGCTACCGGGATGTGAGGCATCCCAGACATCGGGCTCGTTCCAGATGACCCAATGCCTGATGCGGCCACGATACTGCTGGACGACCTGGCGCACAAAGCGCTCCCAGTAATCCATCCTGGGAACGGCGCGGGGGTCATCGCTGCCATCGGCGGTCGCCCAGGCCGGCGTGCCGATCAGGATGGTCACCAGTTCGCGGCCCGCCGCCAGCTCCCTTTCAATGAATGGGTCGGGGACGTTTGCGGGCTTCCAGTCACCCCCATTGGCCGGTTGAATGACATCCCAGCGCAGGATGATGCGCGAGTAGCCGGCGCCGGCTTCACTGGCGGCCTCCGAGTTCAGGTAAGCTTCAACAATGCCAAAGCGCGCGTCGCGGGTGGGCGACTGAGCGGAAGCCGGTGACAGCCCGCCGACGGACCAGACCGCGAGAAGCAGCACCACCACCAGCCAGCCTGGAGCGCGCATCCTCACCCGTGTCCGCGTCGCCGATTCGGCCGTGTGGCAGTGTTTCGAAAGCCGCGTCACAGCTCGATCACTGCACACGGGGCACAGGAATCGATTCGATCTGCTCGATCATCCGCCGCACAACGTCGAAACCACCCTGCCAGAAGTCGGCACGGCTGACATCAATGCCCGCCTCACTCAGAATGCGCATCGGGGACTCGGAACTGCCAGCCGCAAGCAGCCTGAGATAGCGTGGTTTGAAGGTCTCACCCTCGCTCTGGTACTGGCTATACAGTGACAGCACCAACAGCTGCCCGAATCCGTACGCATAGACGTAGAATGGCGTGTGGTATATGTGGGGAATGGACAGCCACTCCCAGCGGAACTCAGGACTGATCTCCACCGCAACCCCCAGCTGTTCCTGGAGGTTCTGAAGATAGACGTTGGCCAGGTCATCAACAGAAGCGCCCTCCTGCACCAACGCGTGTGCCTGGCGCTCGAACAGCGCGAAGTACGCCTGGCGCAGGATTGTGGCATAGGTATCATCAATCTGATTGAACAGCAGATCGTGACGCACGGAGGGATCTTTTTCCTCCGCTAGGAGCCGTTCGAGAAGCAGTATCTCGCCGAAGGTTGAGGCCGTCTCTGCCAGCGGCAGGGCACTATGATAGGTGAGAATGCTGTGGTGACCGGCAATCAGACTGTGCACGGCGTGACCCAGCTCGTGCGCCAGCGTGCTGACATCGTTGGGCCGGCCCTGATAGTTGACCAGAACCCAGGGCGTCAGCTGCGGGTCAACCCCCCAGCAGAAGGCCCCACTGCGCTTGCCCTTGCGCACCTCGGCGTCCAGGTGATTCGCGTCCAATACCTGACGCGCCATGTCAGCAACCTGGGGCGAGAAGTGGCCAAATGCCTCAAGTACCATCTGCACGGCGGTCCCAAACCGGTATGTCTTGTCCGTGCGCGTCACCGGCGCATACAGGTCATAGCGCCGTAATCGTTCCATCCCCAGCCAGGCGGCTTTCAGTTGGAAGAAACGCTGATACAGAGGGGCATTGCGCCGGCACACTTCCAGAAGTGTGTCCACCACATCATCCGGCACATCATTACTCAGGTTGCGCACGCTGATCGGGCTGCGGAAGCCACGCAGACCAATCTGCTCGTTGTGCCAGTCACGCACAAGGGTTTGATACATCTGGCCGAGGATGTTGCTGTCGTCACCATACACCCGATACAGCTCCTGGTAGGCTCTGGCCCGGAGGTCGGCGTCGTGGTGACGGAAATAGACACTGATCTCGCCTCGTGTCAGCCTCCTGGTACGGCCGTTGACGCGCAGTCTAAACGTGTAGCGGTTGGTAATAGCGTCGTAGAGGGTGCGCCACGCGTTCGCACCGGTGACATCTTTGAGATTGATGATCTTCTCCTCAGCCTCTGACAGGGTGTAGGGCTTGAAGTGGCGCATCTCCTCCAGCCAGTAGCGGAACTCGCCGGCGGCGTCCATCAGGCGCGCGGCGTTACGGTCATCCAATTCCTTCCACCACAGGCTGAAAAACAGCACCCGGTTGCTGATCTGGGCGCCCAGTTGATCCATGCGTGACACCAATCCCTGCGCCTGTTGATTCTGGGTGTCTTCAGCGAAGAGCAATCCCGCATAGGCGTACAACCGGTGCAAGTGCCGGGTGATCATCTCCAGCTGGCGGATGCCTTCCTGCAGCTGCTCTGGCGAGATATTGGCGGCCAGTTGGGGACGCAGCTGTTCAAAGGCAACCGTTCGTTCCTCCAGCTCCTTGAGCGCTGCGTTCATCTCTGGACTGTCGGGTGCCGAAAACAGGTCGGTCAGGCTCCAACGACGTTGCGAGTACGAAGTCCCCCTTGCTGCCATCTATGCGCATTCCTTTCAAGTACCTTGAGTTCATTCCAACGAGGCAAGCCGCTTCTTTTCCAGCGTTGCCAGGCTGGCCCAGGCTGTGGCCCCTACCTGGCATTCGACACCTGCGTGTGTGGGTCACGATATGGTTGCGAGGGATTATAGCAAACAGAACGGGGGCGAGACAACCTCTCGCCCCCGTGTGGAAACCGTGTCACCCTGTAGCGACGTCGGTCTACTTGTACATCTTGATGGTCAGATCTACCGGATCCTCCTGCTGATCGTCTATCATAAAGTCCTCCGCTACGATCGGCTGATAGCCCTTCGCCACCACAAACACGGTGTAGGTGACGTTGCGCTCGAGCGGCTGGCTGAGGACGAACTTGCCCTTGGTGTCGGTCTGACCGGCCGAGAAGACATCTTCGGTCGGGAACTTTGCGTCCACCCACTCCTGGGCACCGACGCCCGGATTCAGGACGATAAACATCGCCCCGGCAATCGGTTTCTTTGTCTTGCCGTCTACGATGGTTCCCTGCACCGTCACGGTAGCGGCCTGGTCTTCACCTTCCTCATCGCCCCAGTTCCAGATGTCGTCAATGCTGGTGGACTCCTCATCGTCCCCTGTTTCGTCGCCGATGTCCTCGACATCCTCCTTGGTGCCACCGCCGACGGTGATCTCCCCCTGGCTGGCCAGCTTCTTATTGATATACCACTCCACCTGCCAGTCTCCTTCCGGGATCGGCGTACCGTCATCATAGCCGATGTACCACCAGAAGGTGCCGCCCTCGTTAGTAGCCTTCTCCTTGGAGCTGTCGGTGAACACCGGCTCGGTGTCGAAACCGCCATAGTAGTATACGACCGTCACCGTCGTGTTCTTGGGGATGCAGTTGTACTCGAACCCGGCTGCAATGTAGGAGGTGCCATCAGGGTATTGCTTGACGATCTTGTCAGCGTAGACGTTCCCCTCCTTGTCGGTGGCAAACCACAGCGATGGATTGCTGATCTCCATCTTGGTGCACTTGGCCTGGGCAGGCACCCGCGCACCATCATCTGTCCCGACGAGGTTACCTGCCGCCGCCTGCCAATGCGGGCCGCCAGCCAGGGCAGTGAACACCGAGGCCAGCAAGAGTATCAGCGTGCTCAGGATGGCCAGGAAAAGCTTGAGTTGTGCGTTCATCTCAGTTCACGTCCCTTTCCGTCAGAATGTCAACCGCTCGACGAATTGCTGGAACTGCGGCTCGACATCGGGCAGATTGTCCGGCGTCGTCAGCATCGTAATGACGATGGCCCGGTTGCCGTCGAGCACAATGTAGTCCTTGCCCTCGACCACGATGGGCAAAGCCTTGACCAGCGTCCGCATATCAACATAGGCGAATCGTTGCATCAGAGCCGGCTTGCCGTTCAGCGTAGTTTCTGCGGACTCCAACACCTTGTAAGCCTGGAACTCCGTGCCCCGCTGCACCGTCAGCCGCGCAGCGACACGGTTGGCATCCTCGCCTGCCTCGAGGTCCAGCGTCTGGATGGCGAATTCAGCCCCGCTGCCCAGCGTGTCGGCCACGCGCAACACGTCCCCCTCGCGCGTCGCCAGGCCGAAATGGGCCGGGTAGTCGCCCTTGAAACCACTCACGTCGAAGGAGGTCATACCGCCGGTCACCACCGCAGCGGTAATAATCCCGACGATGATCAGCACCGCAAACATGCCCACCGTCACACGGTTGGACTGCATATCGCCAATGTGCGCATCCACCGCCGCGCGGCTGCCCCGGGTCTCCGTGTGGCTGATGTCACGCCTGATCAGCGCGGCGATGATGGCGGCGACGACCAGTGCCAGGGCACCAGCCAGGATGAGCCCCGTGATCGAAGGCAGGACACTGGCCGCTCCCACCACGATCGAGCCCGATTCCAATCGGCTGCGCGCGATGATGAACAGGCCGTTCAACACAGTAGCCAGCAGCAGACCGATGGGCAGCCACCATATCCTCTCGCGTTCCAGCTTGGCGCGCCCCAGGAAATAGCCCAGCACACCGGCAAAGGCCGCGTGGGCCAGCGCCACCTCCGCGATGAAAACCTCAGCACCCCCCAGGGCCGCGCCGCCGCTGCCGAGGATGAACTGAACGTTGAGGGCCGTGGCGTAGCCCAGACCAGCCGCCGTCCCATACACCATGCCGTCCGTGCGCTCGTTGAACTCATCGGAGTCATAGATGAAATGGCGCACCGTCAGGTAGATGATGAAAGCCTCTATGGCACCGATTACAAAGATTGCGCCCAGCACCAGCGACGTCGAGCTGCGATAGAGCCAATCCTCGACACGGAACACCTGATCGGTGAGCGGGATGCCAATCGCACTGGCCAGAGCCAACCCCACGATGAATATCTTGAACACCTCCCGCTTTGGTTCCGGCTCCAGACGATCCTGCAGGTAGAAGAACACCAGCCACAGGATCGCCGGAACGATTGCCAGGATGATGCCAACGATGATGAGGGACGTCCCGGTCAGCTGGGGCTGGAAGGCGGCATCCAGACCGATCACGATGCCTACAAACACCAGCACACCGACCACGGCGAGGATGGCAGATTGCCACCACGCTGCCCGCTGTCTTACAACCGGTTGTTGTTGCGCCATGCTCGTACCTCCTTGATTCGATTGCTGTTGGTTGGGTTCCGGGCTGGTTGGGTGTCGGTTGTGGCTCTGTCGGACGGCAGTCGGCAGATACCAGCACGCAACCGCTTGCCCCTACTATACACCCAAACCACGGCGTTTGGCAAGCAATTTCGCAAAGATAAGTGACATGCCTTACGGGATTCTGCCCCCGGCCAGCTCGAACAACCACTTGCACAAATTGATGTTCCGGTCTACACTGGTCATAAGATCAGGCATTCCAGCGCGCTCCGCCGTTGCTATGGTGAGGTCATACAAATGGGTAGCCCACCTTCTGACATGCTTGACGATGCCGAAATGGCCTATGCTCAGGCCAAGCGTTACAGCCAGGACCTGGTGCGCATCTACAAAGAGGAACGCGCCAAACGCCTGGAGCTCGAGATTGCCAACCAGAAGCTCAACGCGGTCTGGGCAACCGCGCCCAATGGCCTGGCGGTCCTTGACGAGCAAATGCGGGTCGTGCAGGCCAATCCACGTTTCGAGGCCCTGGTCGAGAGCGTGGGCGGTAGCGCGGGCCAGCTTCTGGTAGATCTGCTGCCATCTCCCGAGCTTGCAGAGCATCTCAGCCGGGCGGCCCACAATGGCACACCGTTCCGAGACGTCGAAGTCACGCTGACGCGTTCGACGCCGCGGACGTTGCAAGTCAACGGTGCTTCACTGGCAGCTGGCGCTCAGCGCGGCTGGGTGATCAGTGTGTTCGACCTTACTGAGCGCAAGCGGTTGGAGGGTCTCAAAGAGGAATTTATTGACATTGCGGCACACGAACTGCGCACCCCTCTGGCCATCATCCTGGGTTTTGCAAGCGTCTTGAGCGAAGACATGGCCCAGGCCCACGACCCCGACGCGCTCGCGCCGGTCGAGGCGATCGTCGGCGCCGCCAACCGCCTGAAGATGATCATCAACGAGCTGGTGGAATTTGCGGCGGCCAAAGGGCGCAGTGTCGGCCCGGGCTCCGATCAGTTCGATCTGTGGAAGACTATTGATCACGCCGTCAACACCCTCTCCCAACAGGCCAGCCAGGCAGGCATCGAGATCAGCGTCTCTCCACCAGGACAGGCACTGCCAGCCAGGGGCGATCGGGTCATGATGGCCCAGGCCCTCGTCCACTTACTGGAAAACGCCATCAAGTATAACCGGCCCGGGGGGCGAGTGCACGTGCGCGCCTTTCGACACAATGATGAGACAATCGTCGAGATTGAGGATACCGGCATCGGTATTCCCGCTGCTGAGATCGAACGCATTTTTGACATGTTCTATCAGGTCGAGGAGCATATGACGCGCGCCCGGGGTGGTCTGGGGATGGGGTTGTCCATTGCCAGGCGCGCGATCGAGTTGCACGGCGGCCAGATTCAGGTGTCCAGCAGGGTCGGTCGCGGCAGTTGCTTTCGCGTGATCCTGCCACCGCCGTCGCAACAACCTGACATCATCCCCGAGGTGCGACTGGACACCGCCCATCAGCAAATGCTGGCCTACGGACGCGACCTGGCGCGTGCCTACGCCGCCCAGCGCGCGCTGGCTCAGAAGGTGCGCCGCCTGTGTCAGGTCGGCCAGCAGCTGGACCAGGCACTCGCCAGCGGGCACATCGCAGAAGCGCGGCGTCTGGCCGCCGCGATGGCGAGCGAGGCAACGGTCGCTGACGAACCGCGCAACTGGCCGGAGACACGGTGAGCGAAGACACACTTGAGCGCGCCCTCCGGGTCAAAGAACGCCACCTGGCGCAGCTCCTCAGCAAGGCCAACGTGATCAGCGTGGGTGTGGGCTACCGTCAGCGGGCGGGTCAGCTGACGGGTGAGGTAGTTCTCGTGGTCAACGTGATGCGCAAACTGCCGTTGCACCAGCTGCGCCCCGAGGACGTGATTCCCCCGATCCTGGACGGCGTCCCGGTGGATGTGCAGGAGAGCGGGGCCGTGCAGGCGTTGTGAGGCAACCGGGCGTGGAGTCGGTGACGCGCGAGATCCTGCAGGCGGCGCTGATTGCCAAACAGCGTCATCTCGATTCGATACTTCGCCTGCCCAATGTGATCGCCTGCGGGGTAGGCTACAAGCATATAGAACAATCGTTGACCCGTGAGGTGGCCGTGGTGGTGTCGGTCACCCGCAAGTTGCCGCCGGCTGTGCTTGCGGCCACCGAGCTGGTGCCGCGCCTGCTGGACGGCATCCGCACCGACGTGGTCGAGACAGGGGTGCTGCGTGCCCTTCAAAGCCCGCGCGAGCGGTGGCGGCCCGTGATTCCGGCCGGCGTCTCAGTCGGACATTACCAGGCCACTGCCGGGACGTTGGGTTGCCTGGTCCACCGCGCAGGCGAGGTCTTCATCCTTAGCAATAACCACGTCCTGGCCAATGCCAACCTCTGCCACCTGGGCGATCCAATTCTGCAGCCCGGGCGGCTCGACGGCGGCACCGGCGATGATCGCATCGCGACGCTGGCTGACTTCGTACCGCTGGACTTCGGCGGCGAGAGCCCGACGTGTCGCATCGCGTCGGGACTCGAACGGGGCCTCAATGCGCTCGCCGGCGTGGTGGGGTCGCAGCATCGGTGGATGACTTATCAGCGCACCGCAGGCTGCAATCGCGTGGACGCTGCCCTGGCGAAGCCGGTTGACCCGGCAACGCTGTCGCCCGACATCATCGGCATCGGCCAACCGCGGGGTGCACGCCGTGCCGTGCTGGGGATGCCGGTCCGCAAGAGCGGCCGCACCACCGGTTACACCGAGGGACGCATCATCCAGATAGATGTCACCAGCACGGTTGCCTACGGCCCGGCCCAGCTGCGCTTCTACGGCCAGCTGATGGCAACAGGCATGAGCCAACCGGGCGACTCGGGCGCAGCGGTCCTGGATGCCGAGAACTATGTCGTCGGTCTTCTCTTCGCCGGCTCCGATAACACGACGCTGATTACCCCGATCCAGCCCATTCTGGAGGCGTTTGGCGTGGAGGTTGTGTCCTGACTGGCCCACCTGATGCCGCCACGCCGTACCGTCGCCTGCCGCTGCCCCTGGCAAGACCGGTCTTCACATTCGCCCTGCTCGCCGTCAACGTGGCGGTCTTTGTGGCCATGACCGCCGCCGGCGGCTCGACCAACACCGAGGTGCTCATCCGTTTTGGCGCCAAGGTGAACGTCCTCATTGCTGAGGGTCAGGTCTGGCGGCTGTTCACGGCGATGTTTCTCCACATCGGTGTGATGCACCTGGCCTTCAACAGTTACGCCCTGTTCATCGAGGGGATTGAAGTGGAACGGCTGTATGGCCGTCAGCTGTTCCTTGTGATCTACATCCTGGCAGGTTTGTGGGGTTCGTTGTTCAGTTTTGCCCTCGGCAGGGGCATCTCGGCCGGCGCCTCAGGTGCGATCTTCGGCCTGTTTGGTGCTCTGATCGCCTACTTCGTGCGTCACCGGGAGGTGTTCGGCACGCTGGGCCGTCAGCGGCTGCTGAGCCTCCTGGGCGTGGTCGGCCTGAATCTCTTTCTGGGTTTCAGCACTCCCGGCATTGACAATCTCGCCCACCTCGGCGGCTTGGTGAGTGGAGCCGCGCTGGGCTGGGGACTGGCGCCGGACTATGCCGCCGATTGGAATGCTCCGACCGGCCCACGCGTTGTGGACCGTCGCAGTCCTCTGGCGCGCAGCGGGGTGATCGCGTTAGCGGTCTTACTGTTGCTGGCCGCCACACAGGCCGCGCTAACTCAACAACGCCAGTCGCCCGCCACGCTGGTCTACCAGGGGCAGCAGGCACTCCAGGCGGGCGATCTGCCCACCGCCGAGTCGTTCCTGCGGCAGGCCGTTGCCCGGGATCCAACGTCAGTGGACGGGCAGTTCTACCTGGGTGTGGTGTTGTCTCAGCAGGAGCGACCGGCTGAGGCGATCGAAGCGTACACAGCGGCCCTGCGGTTGCGCTCCGATCTGCCCGAAGCGCGCTGGAACCTGGCGTTGGCCTACGTGGCGCTGGAACGTTACACTGACGCGATCGCCGAATTCGAGACGTTCATCGCGCTCAACCCTGCCTCGCCCGATGCCGACCGCGCGCGCACGTTCATCGCCCGGCTGCAGGCGGCGTTGCAATGACAGATTCTTCGCTTCGCTCAGAATGACATGTGGCGAGGGTGCGACTCCCCACGGCCTGTCATTCTGACCGGGTTGACTGCGGGCTCAACGCCGGAGAGGCACGACCAGCGAAGACTCTCAGCACCCGGGCATTGATCTCGCTGAGAGTCTTCGCAGGTCGCCCAGCGTCGAAAACGGTATCTGTACCACCCGCTACTCAGCAACTACCCCCTGTCACCCTGAACGGAGCGCTTCGCAATGACGACAAGATCGAGATTCTTCACTGCGCTCGTCTGACGGCAGGACGCCGCTCGTTATTGAAGCGGAGTGAAGGGTCTCAGCGCGTTGGTGACAGAACGCCGCTTCGTTCAGAATGACAGGTCAAGGGATCGGGCATCGCCAGGATTATGGGTCAGAGCCGGAGAGAATCGTGCCTGCTACTCCAGAAACCGGCCCTGTCAGCCGGCCATACCGCTAACACCCGTGCCCCCCGTGCCGCCAGCCAGAATGCGATCGAGTCGGCCAGCGATAGCATGTGGATCCATCAGCGCCACCTGGCGCTCGAGCAGGTCCGCATGACCGTCGGTCAGCACCAGCGCCGGGATCAGCCACACGCCGTAGTGCCGCGCCGCCGTGCGCCCGACAGGACCCAGGAAATCCAGGCGGATGACCTGCAGCCAGCGGCCATATCGGTCCCTCCAACCCATCCACGCTGTTATGATACGTGCTCCAGGCGGTTTCGGATTGGCACATAGCATACACGGAGAATCAATTGTTGTTGCAATCACTTGCAGAAAGGTCTATACTGCTGCGCGGGTGAGGTGGGGAGAAACAGAATGGACATCGGGGGCCGGGTCGCCATTGTCACCGGTGGAGCGATGCGCCTGGGGCGCGCGCTGGCACTGGCGCTGGCACAAAACGGTGCGCGCGTCGTGGTTCACTACGGCTCATCCTTCGACGCCGCGCAGGAGACACTGACCCACATCCGGGCAGTCAGCGACGGCATCGCGCTGGCAGCCGACTTGCAGGACGTGGCGCAGGCGCGTGGGGTGGTCGAACGTGCCGCGCAGCACTTTGGCCAGGTGGACATCCTGGTCAACAGCGCCGCCATCTTCGAGCCGGGCGATATCTTCAGCACCAGCGAAGCGGACTGGGAGCGCCACTTCGCCATCAACCTCAAGGCCCCCTTCTTTCTGAGCCAGACCTTCGCCGCCCACGTCGGTCGCGAACGCCGCGCCCACATCATCAACATCGCCGACTGGCGCGCGCTGCGCCCCGGCCCCGACTACGCCGCCTATACGCTCACCAAGGCGGCGCTGGTGACGATGACTTACAGTCTGGCCCGGGCGTTGGCACCCAACATCCAGGTCAATGCCATCGCGCCTGGTCTGATCCTGCCGCCGCCCGGCCAGGATGCGAGCTATCTGGAGCGCAAGGCGCAGGCTATCCCGGCCCGCCGCGCCGGGTCGCCGGACGAAATCGTGCGCGCGATGCTCTACCTGCTGCAATCCGACTTCGTCACCGGTGAGGTCATTTTCGTCACCGGTGGTGAGCACCTGTAAGGGAATCCCGTGGCCGATCAGATTCACATCAAGGACCTCTTGTTGCGCACCGTGATCGGCATCAACGCCGAGGAGCGGCGCGACCGACAGGATGTGCTCATCAATATCACGCTGACAGCCGACCTGTGCCCCGCCGGTCACTCCGACAACATTGAGGATGCGGTCAACTATCGCTCCATCACCAAGCAGATCATCCAGCTGGTCGAGGGCTCACAGTTCTACCTGGTCGAGAAACTGGCAGCCGAGATTGCAGCGGTGTGCCTGGCCGACCCGCGCGTCGAAAGCGCCCGCGTGACGGTCGAAAAGCCGGGTGCGCTGCGCTTTGCACGTTCGGTGGGCGTGACCGTCGAGCGCAATCGTATGGAGCGTGTCTTCATCGCAATGGGTTCCAACATCGAGGCCGAGCGCAATCTGCGACAGGCGGTGCACCTGCTGGCCGGGCGCTGTCGTCTCCTGGCGGTGTCGCCGGTCTACGAGACACTGCCCGTCGGCACCACTGACCAGCCCAACTTCCTGAATGCCGCGGCACTGATCGAGACCGACCTCTCGCCCGCCGCGCTCAAGAGCCAGGTGCTGCAACCCATTGAGCGTCACCTGGGCCGTCGCCGCAGCGCCGACAAGAACGCCCCGCGCACCATTGACCTGGACATTTCCCTGTACGGTCAGCGGGTGACCGAGGTGGGCGATCGGCACATCCCCGACCCCGAGATTCTGTGCTATCCGCATCTGGCCCGCCCGCTGGCCGATCTGTCGCCGGACTTTGTTCACCCCGTGACCGGCGAGACGCTGGGCGAAATCGCCCTGCGACTGGGCGACAGCGGGCTGACCTTGCGTCCGGATATTGCTCTGTGGCCCGCGTGAGCCACCGCCAAAATCAGACAGAGAGGATTCACCATGCCAGTCTTACAAATCAACCCGGCCGAGTTCGACATCTTTCGCGACGACCTGGAGGACCGGCCGCCACAACCGTGCGAGGACGACATCGAATGCGCCGTGCGCGCCATCCTGAGCGCGATCGGCGAGGACGTGACGCGCGAGGGGCTGTTACGCACCCCCAACCGTGTGGCCCGCATGTACGAAGAGCTGACCGCCGGCTACCACGTTGATCCGGTCAAGCTGGTCAACAACGCCATCTTTGACGTGGACTACTGCGAGATGGTGCTGGTGAAAGACATTGACTACTACAGCCTGTGCGAGCATCATATGTTGCCCTTCTTTGGCCGCGCCCACGTCGCCTACATCCCCTCCGGCAAGGTCATCGGCCTGAGCAAAATACCGCGCATTGTGGAGATGTTCGCCCGTCGCCTCCAGGTGCAGGAGCGGATGACCACCCAGATCGCCGATTTTCTGGACGAGGTGATCCATCCGCAGGGCGTGGCGGTGGTGGTCGAGGGGGCACATATGTGTAGCATGATGCGCGGGGTGAAGAAGGCCAATGCCAGCATGGTCACCAGCGCCGTCAAGGGGGTGTTTGAGACCAACCCCAAGACGCGCGCCGAATTCATGGAGCACCTCGGCCGGCGCCGCTTCGACGACTGAGGCGGCTCCGAGGTTGTCCCCATAGCAGAACGGGGCGGCCCGGAAGTGGCCGCCCCGTTCCACCTTGTCCTGTCGCAACGGTTCAACGAATCCCCAGCTGCACCGCCACATCCAGCGGCAGGTCGTTGAGGATCGCGTGATTGGGGTTGAAGAGCAGGTGCTCGTCCAGCGACAGGCCGAACAGCGCCCCTTCCTTCACCGCAGCGTTCAGGTTGCGCGGCCGCACCGCATCGCCAACGTTGATCACCCGCAAACCGGCGGCGACCATCTCATCCAGCAGCGCCGTGTTCGGGCGGGTGTGGCAGGTCACGATGTCGTCCACCTCGAGCGTCTGGCGGTTGAAGTCGCGGTCCTGGATGACCACCTTGCCCTCGCCGATCTCGTAGAGCGTCGAGTTCTGAATCACCTTCACCGGATACTTGTACGGCTTGGAGTGCAGCGCCTCGGCGTCGGTCTGCTGGAAGCGTTTGCGCAACACGTACATATGGATGACCTCCACCGTCGAGCCGAACTCCTTCTTCTCGGTGACAATGGTCACATCCTTGCCAATGGCAGCCAGGAAGGCCACCGTGTCGGCCGCGGCATAGTGGTCGCCCCAGACCAGGACACGCTCACCCACGTGGCGCGCCTTGCGATTCGAGCCCTGCGGATACCACTCGCACTTGACCCTGGGACAGGCGATGACTTCCTCGAAGGGGATCACCCGCTCGGCGTGGCCGTGCACCTGAGGCACGTAGGAATGGGCGCCCGTCGCGTTGAGGACTACGTCGTACCCCTTGAGCTCCTCGATCGTCGGCGCGTGGCCCAGCCGCACCTCAACACCCAGATCACGGATCTCGTTGCGCAGCCAGTCAGCATACCACTTCATCTTGTCCTTGTCGGGCACCATGCAGCAACCGAGGATGGCGCCACCCAGCTCGCCCGTCTTCTCGAACACGGTCGGTTTGTGGCCGCGCACCGTGGCAATGCGTGCCGCCTCCAGCCCGGCCGGCCCGCCACCGACGATCGCCACCCGCAGCGGGTTGGTGGTGCGCCGCATTTCCGCAAATCGCAGGTCGCCGCAGGCCGGATTCACGGCACAGGCAATCTCCTTCTTCGCCATCAGCGACTCCTGCCAGCAGCCGGTCAGGCACGAGATGCACTTGCGGATCTTCTCCGGCTTGCCCAGATAGACCTTGGCCGCCCAGTAAGGATCGGCCAGAATCTGACGCGACAGGCCGACCATATCGGTCTTGCCCTCGGCCAGCACCCGTTCGCAGTAGTCGGGGTCGCGCAGCGTGTGGCTGTTGATCACCGGTATTTTGACCAACGGTTTGATCGCCTCCGAGGCGTACATCGTCCAGCCCTCGGGGTATTGCATCGGGTCGAAGCCGGCGCCGGGGCTTTCCTGGATGCACTGGCTGAGGTCGAGCGCCGCCACACCCGCCTGCTCGAACACTTGCGCCACCAGCTTGCTTTCCTCCAGATCGCGCCCGCCTGGAACCCACTCGTCGACCGAGAAGCGCACCAGGATCGGAAAGTCGCGGCCACACTTGTCCTGAATCCGCTTGATGATCGCCAATGGGAAACGCATGCGGTTCTCGAAGCTGCCGCCGAAACGATCGTTGCGCCGGTTGATGTACGGGCTCATGAAGCTGGAGATCAGGTAGCCGTGGGCGGCGTGCAGTTGCACCGCATCAAAACCCGCCTGCTGGACGCGCCAGGCGGCCTCGGCGAAGAGCTCGATCATCTCCAGCACTTCCTCGGTCGTCATGCCACGCACTTCCTTCCCCTTCTCCTCGGCATTGGCGTAGACGATCTCGTGGCCGGCTGACCAGGGCAGTTTGAGCACTACGTCGTTGGTGGACATCGTGTTGTGGCGCGGAATCGCACACTGCCGACCCGGATGCATCAGTTGCACCGCGCACCTGGCGCCATACTGGTGCATCGCGGCAGCCAGACGCGCCAGACCGGGAATGTAGTTGTCGTTGTCGGCGACCAGGCAGGTCACCGTGGGTCGGCCGGTCTTGCTGTCGGGGGTGGTGGCGCCCACAATAACCAGCCCACACCCGCCTTTGGCGATCTCGCGGTGGTGATAGATGTCGCGCTCACTGACCGAGCCATCGGCATTGGAGCTGCTGATGTCGGTCGGCTCGTGGACGATGCGATTCGGCACCTCCACATTACCGATGCGAATGGGTTGAAACAGGTGGGGATACTTCGTCATTGATTGAGTCCTCCTCGTCTGATATAGGCTCCGCCGGCCGCGCGCCCGCTGGCAGACACTGAGCTGGCGTAGGGGGCGCGGATGAGCCGTATTGTAGTGCCTGCCGGGAGCTTGTCAAGGCAGGTTTTGCTCCCGACGCCGCGCACGTGGACAGATTTTTTCAGTATTGACAAGGTCACCGATTCATGCCATAATAGTCCGCGACAAGAGAGACAGCTTCTTGTCCTGGTTGTGCCATCCTAGGACAGGGAGGTGATGCTAATGGATAGTTGTAGTAGCATGCGTTGCGCCGTGGCGTCACCTCCGGTTTTCCGGTAAGACGTCACGGCGCGGCATGGGACCTCTTCCTCCGGGACGGGGTCCCATGTTTCCGTAACCACCATCCCACTTCCCTGGAGACGACCCCGTGACAGCCCTGCTGCCGGTAGGCAAGCTGCCGGCCGACCACCTGAACCGCTTGCTTGCACGCCATCGTCGCCACGACCCGCGTCTGGTCGTCGGGCCGCAGGTGGGCGAGGACGCCGCCGTCATTGATATGGGCGACCGTTATCTGGTGGCCAAGACCGATCCCATCACCTTCGCCACCGATGAGATTGGCCGGTACGTCGTCAACGTCAATGCCAACGACATCGCATGCGCCGGTGCAACGCCGCGCTGGTTCCTGGCCACCCTGTTGTTGCCGGCCGGCAGAACCGAGGTGGCGCTGGTGGATGCCATCTTTGCTCAGATCGCCGAAGCCTGCGACGCTCTCGGCATTGCCCTGGCGGGCGGCCACACCGAGATTACTCACGGCCTGGATCGCCCGATTGTGGTCGGTCAGATGTTGGGCGAAACGACACGTGCCGATTATGTATGCACCTCCGGTGTGCAGCCCGGTGACGACATTCTGCTGACCAAGGGAATCGCCATTGAAGCCACCGCCCTGATCGCCCGCGAAAAGGAGGCCGATCTGGCCGGCGTGGCGCCACCGGATTACCTGGCACGTTGCCGCAACTTCCTGCACGATCCGGGCATCAGCGTAGTGCGCGATTCGCAGCTGGCGCAGGCCGGCGGCCGGGTGCACGCCATGCACGACCCCACCGAGGGCGGCCTGGCAACCGGATTGTGGGAGATGGCGACGGCGGCAGGCGTCGGCCTGTCAGTCGAGCTGGCCGCTATCCCGGTGTTCCCGGAGACCCGGCGGCTGTGTGCGCATTTCGGGCTCGATCCGCTGGGAGTCATCGCGTCAGGCGCTCTGCTGATCGCCTGTCCTCCGGACGATACGGCGGGCATCGTGCGCCAGCTGACCGCAAACAGCATTCCCGTCGCGGTGATTGGCCGCGCAACCGAGCCGGCAGCGGGCTGCACGCTCATTACACCGACCGGCACCCAACCGTTGCCGACGTTCGCGCGCGACGAGATCGCGCGGCTGTTTGAGTGATCGGCGATTGCGCCACAGCCACGTCCCCATGGACCAGCTGCCCTTTCTGACCCGAACGCTCCCCGGCACGGGCGGCCAGATCAAGACCTGTCCGGATGACTTTGTGGTCGAGGAGATCCCGCTGTATCAGCCGTGCGGCGACGGCGGGCACACCTACCTACTGGTCGAGAAGCGCGGCCTCAGCACCCATCACATGGTCGGCCGGATCGCGCGAGCGCTGCGTGTCGCCCCGGACGCGATCGGCTACGCCGGCCTGAAGGATGCTCGCGCCGTCACCCGCCAGTTCATCTCGGTCGAAGGTGTGACGCCGGAGCAGGCGCACAGCCTGCAGGTGGAGGGGGTACGCGTCCTGGCGGTGGCCCGTCATCGCAACAAGCTGAAGCTGGGCCACCTGGCCGGCAACCATTTCACCGTGCGCGTCCGCGGCGTCGAAACGGCCGCCGTGGCGGTGGCCGAAGCGGTGCTGGCTGAGCTGTCGCAACGCGGTGTCCCAAACTACTTCGGCGAGCAGCGCTTTGGCGCACGCGACAACACGCACCGATTGGGATTGACCCTCTTGCGCGGAGACGCAATCGGCTTCGTGCGCGAGTACCTGGGCAGTCCCCGCCCGGATGAACGACCCGACCTGCAGGCGGCGCGAACGCTGGTGGATGCCGGTGACTATGCCGCCGCCCTGGCGCGCTGGCCGGGCGGCTTGCGCGATGAGCGTCGCGTCCTGGAGGCGCTGGTGCGCGCCGATGGCGATGCTGGCCGGGCCGTCCGCGCCCTGAACAACGAGCTGCGACGACTGGCGCTGACAGCCTACCAGGCCCATTTATTCAACCAGCTGCTGGCCGAGCGCATAGACCGGCTGGGGCAGATCGAGGCCGGTGACGTCGCCTTCATCCACGCCAGCGGCGCCGCCTTCATCGTGCAAGACCCGGCGGTCGAACAGCCACGCGCTGACCGATTTGAGATCAGCCCATCTGGCCCCCTGTTCGGGCCGAAATGTCTGCTGGCCGAAGGGGCGCCCGGCGCCCGCGAGCGCGCGCTGTTGGCCGAGTCAGGCCTCACGCTTGACTCCTTCCGCCTGCCGGGCATCAAAATGAAAGGGGCGCGTCGCCCTTATCGCGTGCCCATCCACGACATCGCGGTCAGCTGGGATGAGGGACTCATACTGCAGTTCCGCCTGCCGCCGGGGAGCTATGCCACCCAGGTGCTGCGCGAGGTGATGAAGCATGACTGAACGCCTCTACTACGCCGATCCCTACCTGACGGTCTTTCGCGCCCGTGTCCTTACCGCGGAGGAATCCGGTGATTTCCTGGCCGTGATCCTGGACCGCAGCGCTTTCTATCCCACCAGCGGCGGTCAGCCACACGACACTGGCACACTGGCGGGGCAGCCGGTCGTGGACGTGCGAGAGCGCGAGACAGACGGCGCGGTCGTCCACTGCCTCCCGGCGGGGAGCGTGTTGCCCTCCGACGGCGTCGAGGGCCGAGTGGACTGGCCGCGCCGCTTCGACCATATGCAGCAGCACACCGGCCAGCACATCCTGTCGCAGGCGTTCGCGCAGCTGTATGACGCGGACACGGTCGGATTCCATCTGAGCCAGACGTACAGCACCATAGACCTCAACCGCAGCACCTTGAGCGATGAGGACATCAGCCGCGCTGAGACGCTGGCCAACCAGGTCGTCTTCGAGGACCGACCTGTCACCTGGCAGTTTGTGACGGCCGATGAGGCAAGCCGGTTGCCGCTGCGCAAGCCCCCGGCTGTGCGCGAGGACATCCGCGTCGTCCAGATCGAAGGGTTTGACTGGTCGGCTTGCGGCGGCACACACGTGGCGCGCACGGGATCAGTCGGTCTGATCAAGGTGGTGCGGACCGAGCGTCGCGGCCAGGAACTGCGGCTGACCTTCCTGTGCGGCCGCCGGGCATTGTCGCACTATGACCGGCTGAACCAGCTGACCGACAGCCTAGCCCGTCGGCTGACGGTAAGTGTGGACGATCTGGTACAGACGGTCGAGCGATTGCAGGCCGAGGCGCGCCAGGAACATAAGGAACGCGAGCGGCTTGAGGAAGCGCTGGTGGAGTACGAGGCAGCCGCCCTGGCTGCCGAGGCGCAGACGGTCGGAGCGCTGCGCGTGGTGGTGCGCGTCTTCACGGACCGCGACCCGCAGGCAGTGCGCCGGCTGGCCGGCCGCATTGCCAGCCGCCCCAGACACATCGCGTTGCTGGCGGCGCGGCCGTCCGCCGAACCGACGGGCGGCAGGCCGGGCAAGGCGCATCTGATCTTTGCCCGCGCCTCCGACCTGCCACACGATCTACGGCCGCTCCTCCAGGAGGTCTGCCGTCGGGTGGGCGGCGGTGGTGGCGGCAGCCCTGACCTGGTGCAGGGTGGCGGTTGCGACCCGGCGCGCGTGGACGAGGGACTCCAGTTTGCCCTGGCGATCATCCTCGGCGAGTGAGTGACGCAGGTGCGCGCTACGCCCGGGGCTGCGCTGCACCCAGCCGCTCTGCCAGCGCCAGGAGACCCCCGGCAAAGGTCTCGATCGTCTCGCGCAGCGCCAGTCGCGCCCGCCACTGCGGTGGTATGGCCGACGCGCCGTAGAACGCCCCGGCCAGCTGGCCATACACCGCCCCGGTGGTGTCGGCGTCGTCGCCCAGGTTAACCGCCAGCAGACACCCCTCGCGGAAGGAAGTGCTGTGGTAGAACGCCCACAGCGCCGCCTCGAGCGAGCGGACGACGTAGCCACTGCCACGGATTTCCGGCGGCTGGCGTGTCTTGAACGATCCGCGCGCCACCTCCTCGACCTCCGGGTGCAGGGGCTGTGCCTCCCATACGCCGTCCACTGGCGCATAGCGATCGCTCAGCAACACCTCCCGGTCAACCCCATTGAGCGCGCCAACCAGCAAGCCGCCAAAGTAACGACAGGCGTCCACCGCCGTCGTCGCCGCGTGGGTGGTGCGCGAGCTGTCGGCGCAGCGCACGATCGCCTCGGCCGGCCGCCGTGCATAGGCCATCGGCACCGGCGCCAGCCGCATCAGCGACCCGTTGCCCGCCTGACGCGGGTCGGTGGAGCCACAGAACGGCTCCCGTGTCCGCTCGAAGCGCGCCAGCGCGGCGCGGGTGGTGCCGCCGACATCGAAGGCATAGCCGATGCTGCTGAGATACCCCTCACGCCACCAACGCAGGTAGCGCTCCATCTGATCGCGCGGCTCGAAGCCCTGACACTCAATCAGGCTGGCAGCCAGACACAGCGCGAGGGACGTGTCATCCGTCCATTCGCCAGGCTGCAGCCCGAACGGACCGCCACCCACCATATCCTCGATCGGCGTGAAGGTGCCGGGCGTCGTGAACTCCAACGTCGTGCCCAGCGCATCGCCGCACGCCAGGCCCAGCAGACTGCCCAGATAGCGTTCTGTCAGCTCCATCGTGAACCATCCTGAAGGTGAGATTAGGACAGCGTCGGTCGCTGCTGCTGACGCCGACGCAACGAGGCACGCGCCATACCCGTCGTCGCAGCACGCGCTGAGCCACCCAGGGCCGGGAAAGCCACCAGATGCACAATCACGTCCTGGTAAACCAGCGCAGATCCTTCGACCGCCTTGCTCTCCAGCCGCAGGTCAGTGCCAAGGCCAGGCGACGGATACTGTTCGATCTTTGCGCTGACGATGCTGGCCAGGAATTCGCTGACCACCCCGTCGCCAATGGCGCCGCCCTCCGGAGAACGCAGGGCATCCAGCGCATAGCTGCGCACCAGTTTGCTCCACAGGCGGGCGGCCGTGGCGGATTGATCGAACGCATCCAGTCCCGCCAGACTGCCGACGATGGCAACCGCCATGCCAACCGCTCCCTCTACCACGGGAAAGGCACGCTCATAGTCGGCCAGCGAGGCCGACTTCTGACGATAGATATCGTGCATCGCGCCGGTCGGTGACGATGAGCTCATCTCCACCGCCACATCCGCGATGTTGGCCCACACCCTGCCCTGATCGGCAGCGGGTCGTCCGCGAGCGCGCAGCGCCTCCTTGACCTGGCGGGACGTCTGCCGACGCAGCTCGCCATACACCGCTTCACCCACGCCAAATCGGTCACTGGTATGACGCCAGCGACCGTGCTCAACGCACGTAACCGGCAGCGCCATCTCACTGCGCTGCGCGATCAGGAAGCTGGCGTTTACCATGCGATTCTGCTTGCCGCCGGTGACTTCCTCGCCACCCATCACCAGCACCATCGAGTCGGAGTGATTGACCAACCACAACTCGGGCACCGTCGCCACCGGCTTTTCTCGCACCTCCACCGATCCATCCGCCAGCGCATCGGCCAACACCCGATAGTGCAGGGGACTATCGGTGTCGCTCATCAGCGGGAACAGGGTCATCGCCCCGAAGTGAGCACCCTCCCCCGCACGCAGACCTGTCACATACTGCTCCAACACACCGTGCATGGTCCCTGATCCTCCCTCTGTAGAATTGTGTGGCTCATTGATGACCACATCAAGGGTGGCGCCGTCGTCTGAGTGCCCCCGGTGGCTGTCAGCCGGATGTCACACGTCAAGATCGGCAACCACCGCCCGTGCCACCCGAAGCAGCTGCTGAATTAACTTATGATGGCGCGCCAGTGTCTCCCGCTCCACCCTCAGCTCGATTCCCGGCGCCACGCGCCAGCGCAACCAGTTGTCGTCTGCATCCGCCTCGATCGGCGGTGTCGGCGGCGCCGGTGCTGCATAATGACGACGGTATTCGACGTCTGGCAACCGGTCGTACAGAAGGCGCCGCCGCA
>Ga0101944_10003526_pt1 | contig 21525 bp, 18 predicted proteins | sample DewCreD2012metaG_FD_75245 | JGI IMG/M metagenome (GOLD analysis project Ga0101944, IMG submission 75245) | Hot spring sediment bacterial and archeal communities from British Columbia, Canada, to study Microbial Dark Matter (Phase II) - Dewar... ... | reverse complement strand
GGCTTCCAGGTGGTCGATATCGTGGAGTACCACTCCAGGAAGCGACCCCACAGCCAGGTCCACGTCTCGTGGGACGGCGATGTCGACGAACACGAGCGGCGTTCCCTGCCGCCCCTCCAACACAGGGGCGACGTCCTCTACCTCGATCACCGGATGCGGGGAGCCCGTGGCCGCGACGACGGCGTCGGCCTCCGCCAGGGCCCGGGCCAGCTCTGCCCACGGTCTGGCCCGGCAGCCCAAGCGCTCAGCCAACGCCTGGGCGGTAGTGAAGGTGCGGTTGACACAACATACATCCGTGGCGCCGTGCTTGCGTAGAGCCTGAACAGCCAGCTCGGCCGTCTCTCCTGCTCCCACGACTAGCACAGAGCGTGGAGCTAAGTCTCCTAGTTCTTTCTCCAGAAGGGCAACCGCCGCGTGGCTGATGGAGGTGAAGCCGCGGCTTATGTCGGTCTCCGAGCGCGCTCGCTTGCCAGCATGTGCTGCTCGGGTGAAGAGGTAAGTCAGCACTGACCCCGAGGTGCCGGCGGCACGAGCAGTGGCGAAAGCCTGAGCCACCTGGCCCAAGATCTGCGTCTCACCTAGCACCTGAGAATCGAGGCCGCAGGCCACCCGTATCAGGTGGTGCACCGCTTCCGCGTCGCGCTTGTGATAAAGGTGGGGTTCGAGCTCATCGTAGGACAGCTCGCCCAAGGCGGCCAAAGCGCCAAGGATCTGGTTGTACGGGGTGCTGCCAGCTCCGGTCGGGACTGCGTAGACCTCGAAGCGGTTGCAGGTGGAAAGCACGGCCAGCTCTTTGAGGGCAGCACTCTGCCACAACGGGAGGGCGGCGCTCGGGCCGCCGTTGCCGGCGGCGGGCCGGAGCGCCATCGACAGCCTCTCCCGTAGGGCCACTGGGGCCGTCCTTTGGCTTAGGCCGACCAGGATGATGCTCATCCCCGTCCCCCCGGCTCATAAGCGCAGAACGGCTCCTCGGCCAGATGATCACCGCAGCTGCCGTAAGCACGCGCTCGGCAGCCCCCACACACGCGCACATAGCCGCATCGGCTGCACTTGCCTTTGAGGCGACTGGTGTCTCGGAGTTCGGCAAAAAGCTCGCTGTGCAGCCAAATGTCGGCCAGACTGCTCTGTCGGATATCGCCTGCCTCGATGGGCATGTAGCCGCAGCCATAGACTTTGCCTACGTGCGAAACGAAGCAGACCCCGGTGCCGGCCAAGCATCCCCGGGTCGCGGAATGAAGCGGTGGCCTGCTTGCGCTATTGCCACCTCCATCTTGCCGTTGGTCGTGCCCCTGGACAGTCGTCGAAGGGGCGCGGTCCCTGCTCCGGGATCCAGCCTCCCGCTGCCGCACCACTCGGAAATAGTGGGGAGCGCAGGTCGCTTTCAGTTGGAGGGCGCTCTCGCGGCGCTCGGTCTCGTACAGCCAATCCAGGGTCTTCTCATAAGCGTCGGCCTGGAGCGTCTGCTCTTTGGCGATGTCCATTCCGCATCCGACCGGTACCAAGAGGAAGAAGTGAAGCGCCGAAGCCCCCAGTCCTTTCGCCAAATCGACCATGCGATCCAGCTGGTCTGCGTTGTGCCGGGCCACGGTGACGTTCAGTTGCAGGGCCACGCCTTGCGCGCGGACTCTCTCTGCACCGGTGAGCGTCGCCTGGAACGAGCCGGGCATGCGCCGAAAACCGTCGTGAGTGGCGGCATCGGCCCCATCGAGAGAGATGCTCACCCGGTCGACGCCTACTTGGCTTATCCGTTCAGCCGAACTCTGGTCGATCAACGTCCCATTGGTCGCTAGGGCGACCAGGAGACCTTTGCTCCGTGCATACTCCAACAGGGGGAAGATGTCATGCCTAAGCAGCGGTTCGCCACCAGAGAAGACGAGGATAGTGCGCCCCCACCCGGCGATCTCATCGATGAGTCGGAGGCCCTCTCGCGTCGATAGTTCGTCTGGAGCAGCCCCGTCGGTTATTTCAGTCCGTCGGCAGTGGGAACAGACGAGGTTGCAGGCCGCCGTCGTCTCCCAGAAGACCAGGCGGGGCCAGGGATAGCCGACAGTCGTGGTCGGGTTCACCGACTCGGTCTTCAGGTTCAGGCTGCCCATCGGTCCACCAGTGAAGCTAAGCTGTTGATGAGAGCTGGACCATCGTTCAAGAGGGGTGTCCGGGCCAGTTCTAAGCCGTGGTTCTCCGCCTCCCGTCGGGCTGTCAGGTCGAGGTCGAAAAGGATTTCCGCTTGGTCTACCACGGACCCGAGCGGGCAAAGGGTGACCCTGCGTATGCCGCGCTCCGCTAACTCCGGCCAGAGGTCGCTAACCTGGGGACCGAGCCAACCTTCGCCGGAATCAGCGGCATTTTGGAAAGCCAGAGTCCACTTCTCTGGCCGGAGCCCCAGCGCACCCGCCACCAACTCAGCCGACTCCTTGAGCTGAAGTTCGTAAGGGTCTGCGGGGGGCAGGGCCGCCTTCGGGAGACTGTGGGCACAGAACACCAGGTGATTCTGGCTCTTCGGCTGCACCTCGACGGCTGCCTCCCAGCCATGTTCCCGCCAGCACGCGAGGACGGACTGCGCCAGACCTTCCACGTAAGCGGGCAGCGTATGCCAGCTCTCGACAAAATCGACCGCAAGGCTGCATTCGCGGGCGACTTCCAGCGTTCTGCGCCTATATCGCCCGACGCTGCAGGCGCTGTAATGAGGCACCAGACAGATGGCGAGGATTCTTCTGATCTCTTGTGAGGTCAGACGCGGCATGACCTCGTCCAGCAACGGGTCCCAATGGAGCATCGCAAAGTGGACAGGGAACGAGCAGACCTTCCGCAATCGGTCTGCGATGCGCGCGACAAGGCCAGGCAAAGGCGAGGCGCCGCCGAGGGCGCGGTACTTGGCCAGCGTCTGTTCCAGCAGTTCGGGAGAGGGTGGGCGCCCCCCACGGAGTCGCTCAAGAAAAGGGGGGACCTCTTGCAGGGAACCGGGACCACCATGAGCGAGCAGCAAAATCCCAAGCACAGTCCTGTTTCTCACTCCCGGTCCAATGACATCAGGTGCTATGACGTCGGCCGTTCTGTCGCCACGACCGGGCATCTCGCGACCGACCCTCTCAGGGTGAATGACCCAGCCGAAAGCTATTCTTCAGCGGTATCTCAGTGTACTGAGCAGAGTAGGTCAAACCAAGACTATGTTACTAACGTTTAGGAGTTTTTTGGGCGAGTGCTGGTACCATCACCGGGGTCAGGTCGCAAGACCTGTGATGAAGGGAGCGGGCTCGGGTGGTGCGCGTTATCGCAGTATTTGCGGCCGTGGTGCTGGTGACTCTGCCGTTCGGCTTCTACCGGGCGTACACTCGCCGATTGTCGCTCCGGTGGTTCTTGGCCATCCACGTGCCGGTGGTCGTGGCTTTCCTGCTCCGGACCGAGGCGCGCTTGTCTTACGCCTTCATCCCGTTGACCGCCGTTGCCTTTGCCGCTGCCCAGTTTGGAGGAGCGAGGCTGGGACGTTGGTGGATCAAGCAGCACCCGGTCGAACAAAGACAAGCTGACGCTACCTCCGGCGAGCCAGAGACTGCGGCCGTGGTGTTGCCAAGAGCCGGGGATCCCTGATGGGGATAAGGGCGACAGAGGGGGCAGCCGGAAAGGCAGAGCCGGGGAGTGGCGACGCCACGCCTGACAGGCGCAGCCGCATCATGGGGGACCTGGAGGCTGCCGTCATGGACTGCGTGTGGGAGTTGGGCACCGCGTCGGTGCGAGACGTCCACCGGTGCCTGCTGGTTCGCAAGCCGATCGCTTACACGACTGTCATGACAGTGATGAGTAGACTCGCGGCCAAGGGGATGCTGGTTGCCCGACCGTTGGAGCGGGCTTATCTGTACGAGGCGACAACCGGACGACACGAGTTCTACGCGGGCGTGATTCGGGACTTCATGTCTGATGCGCTGGCGGGGGCCGACCGGGCGGTATTGGCGCAGTTCGTCGACACGGTGACCGAGCGCGATAGGGAGCAGCTAGAGCTCCTCGCTCAGATCATTGAAGAAAAAAGGCGGGAAGGCCTATCGCCACGCTGACTCTACTGCTTGGCTCTTTTCTCCCTCTAGTGGTGGCTCCCTTCATAGTGCACCACTTCGCCGAGAGGCCGGCATTTCCGCGAGCGCTGGCCTGGGTCTACCTGAGCCTGGTAGTCGCTGTGGTGCTGGTGGTCGCCGGGCTCTCCGTGTTTCTTTTCGTCTCTCTGCTGCCGGGCCGCGCGTCGGGGCACAGCGTGGCGGGTTGCCTGGAACGGACCTACTGTTTGTACGCTCTGCCCGCCTGGGCGCGGCTCAGCCTGTGGTCATTGGCTGCCGCCGCTCTGGCTTGGCTGGTGGGTAGGATGGGGACCGCGGCTCTAGTCGCTGTGCGGACTTCTCGCAGGTTGAGAGACTTGATCACGTCCCACGCTCGCCTGTTGGACACCCCAGGCCCTGGTGCGGCCTACGAGGTCGCCGATTCGTCGCTGTACGCTGTCACTTTCGGGGTCAGGCGGCCGGTAGTGTTGCTTTCTGAAGGTCTGCGGCGGTGCTTGGGTCCTCGGGAGCTGGAAGTGGTCCTCGCGCATGAGGAAGCTCACATCCGGGGGCGGGACGCTCTGCTTCTCACCGTCTCGCGGGTACTGGCGGCCGGCGTGTCCTATGTGCCGGGTGTGGGGTTGGCCAGCCGGCGTCTGGAGACGTTCCTCGACGTGGCGGCCGATGAGGGAGCTTGCTTTGCGATCGGTGATGTTCTGGCGGTCGCGGCCTGTCTAGGTCGGGTGGCGAGCCTCAAGCTTGACTCAGTGTGCGGCGGGCAGGCACTGCCGGGAGCGGGGTGCACGGCTTTCGCTGGTGAGGGGCCAGTGGTGGAGAGGGTACGGTTCTTGGTCGGGGGATGTGAAACGTGCAAATCGCGTAGGCAAGCTCTCTACAGCGCTATGGTGCTAGTGCTCAGCATGTCCTTGCTGGGCGCCGGGTTGCTAATGATGGTCGCCGGCGGCTTATTGAGCCACTCGTCGGCTGTGGTCGCTTGCATTCTGTCTGGCCAAGGGTGAGCCGGGGAGGAAAGAGTCTTCCGGTCTACTACAAAACGTAGTAGACTAATCAGCATTGTCAGCTTACAGCCCACCCGGCCCCAGCCGGTGGCTCGACTAGGAGGATGCAGGCCATGCCGAAGCAGCGGGCGTCCAGTCAAAGGAAAGCGGTGGCTCCCATGGACAAGCGGGAGAGGTTCGAAAGGGCCGGGCGCTTCCCGGTGATCAAGACGGCCGTGCTGAGTGTAGTGGTGGTGGGGGTGGTCGTCGGCGGCCTCCTCGGTTATCGGGCGGCCGCCGCGGAGCCACAGGTCGGTGGCTCGGTGGTCGAGCAGAGTGGTGTCCGCTACGAGGACGGGCCGGTAGCCATGACGCTTCTGACTACGGCCAAGGTCGCCGCCGACCGTCTGGAGATACCGGTCGCCGACGTCAAGGCGAAGAAGATCGTAGGTCTGCTATACAGCCGCCAGAACCCCATGCCTCCCGGGTATGACGATATCGCGGGTACCAACAGCCTCCCTCTGCTCGCCTACGTCGCGCCGAGCGGTCGTCTGGTGGTCGCTAGTTCCCTGTGCGAGCCCTGCCACTCGTATGAGTTCCATATCGAGGGGCAAGACCTTGTGTGTAATACGTGCTTCACGCATTGGGACTTGAACACCCTGGAAGGAAAGAGTGGCGGCTGCCAGGCCTATCCGCCCAGCGTGCTGACCACTTCCGTCGAGGGCGACGTCGTCGCCGTGCCGGTCGACGCGCTCGAGAGCTGGGTTCCACGCACGTAGGTCGCCCGCGCCTTTCATACCGGCCATTCGTCGGAATCTATGGCGATGCGTCTTTCCTTCATCGCTTTGCGCAACATGCGCAGGCATCTGACACGTACGCTCGTGCTCGGTTTCCTTATGACTTCCGTGGTGGCAGTGGTGGCTCTGCTCTATTTCGTCAATGAAAGTGCGGCCGGTGATCTGGCCGACAAGGTGGATGAGTACGGCGCCAACATCGTCGTGGTGCCGCGTAGCGACGAGCTTCCTCTCACGTATGGTGGGGTGAGCGTGGGCGCGGTCACTTTTGAGGCGCGTCCACTCAGCATGGACGACGTCGGACGTATCCGCACCATCAGGAACAAGGAGAACATCAATCGGGTGGCTCCGAAGCTACTGCAACTCGCCCAGGTGGGAGGCGTCGACTTACTCGCCGTCGGGGTGCAGTGGGACCAAGAACTGGGACTGAAGCAATGGTGGGACATCGAGGGAAATAGACCGAGCAGTTCGCACGAGGTGCTTCTGGGCTCGCGCGCTGCTCGCAGTCTTGGTGTGATGAGTGGCTCCAGCATCGAGATCAAAGGGGAGCGATTCGCGGTCACCGGCGTCATACGGCCCACTGGGTCGCAGGAGGACGACGTCCTTTTCTTGGATCTGGCGGTGGCTCAGCGACTCTGGGACCGTCCCCGTGAAGTGAGTCTCGTCGAGGTCTCGGCCTGGTGCAGCTCTTGTCCGATCGAGGACATAGCGGCTCAGATCGCGAGCGCGCTCCCTGGCGCGCGGGTCTCCCCCCTCCGGGCGGCCATGGAGTCGCGCGAGATTCTTGTGGACCGGTTCCGGCTGTTCAGCGTCGTGGTGGCCATCTTCATGCTGGTGGCTGGTGGTCTGGTCGTTCTGGCCTCCAACCTGGGGGCGGTCCGGGCGCGCCAGGCGGAGATCGGGGTCTTCCGAGCGCTCGGGTTCCGGCGGACCCATGTGATGAAGGTGGTCATCTTCGAAAGTCTCGCAATGGGACTGGCCGCCTCGATAGTGGGTGTGTCGCTGGCGGCTCTGCTAGCGGGCCCCTTCGCCCGTTTCGTGGTAGGGGTGGCATCTCCGACCGCTCCCAGACCCCTGATGATGCTGGGCGTGGTGGTGGCGGCGACGATCCTGGTGCTCCTGTCCAGCCTCTATCCGGCTTGGGTGGCGTCGCGACACAGTCCTTTGAACGCTCTGCGTGGGGCCTGACTGAGGGACAGAGATGGGGTTGAACACGATCGTCCGCGCCCACTTGGCCCGCTATCGAGGTAGAAGCGCGTTGGTCGTCTTGGGTCTGGCCATGGCGGTGGCGGCATTCGTAGGGATGGTGTCGCTGGTGGTCTCTCTGCACACGACTGTGGAGGATCGGTTAGCGCGCTTCGGTAGCAGCCTTACCGTGGTTCCGCGTAGGGCCCAGCTGTCTCTCGAGTACGGGGGGATAAGCGTGGCCACAGTCGGCTCCGCGCAGGCGCTCTCTTTGGAGGCGTCGGTACTCTCCGCGGTCCAAAGCATCCCTTCTCGCGCCCAACTGGCGGCCGTTCTCCCCGTCTCTTTGCACGCGGCACAGGTCTCCGGGGTTCGTTCGCTCGTCATCGGGACCGACGTGGCGTCCGCGACCACTGTGAAACCTTGGTGGGAGGTGGTCGGGGCGGTCATCGCTGACCCGGACCATGCGCTCATCGGACTTAACGCTCGCAACCGGCTTGGGGTGGATCCCGGCGACCGTCTCACGATCGGACGTCGGTCCTTTGTAGTGGGTGGAGTGCTCAAGGAGACAGGGGGCGAGGAGGATAACGCCATCATCGTCGAGCGTACGGCCTTGGCGACCGCCCTAGGAGTCGACCCCTCACCCAACTTGATAGAAGTCGTCGTCTCCAACCAGGCAGCGGTGGACACGGTGCTTCGCGAGATCGAGTCGGCGGTGCCGACCGTCGAGGTGAGGTCCGTGAAGAAGAGCCTGGAGTTCAAAGAGCGGGCGACTTCTTCTCTGGCCGCTATAGGCCTGGGAGCTACGGTGCTCGTCATCCTGGTGGCGACCCTCGTCGTGGTGCTCACCATGGTCGCGGCTGTGCGAGAGCGGACGAAGGAGATAGGGGTTCTGCGAGCTCTCGGCTTTCGGGCTCGGGATGTGGTGAGTCTGCTGTTCCGGGAATCGCTCGTGCTCGGCGGTGCCGCGGCGATGGCAGGTGCTGGTCTAGGTGTCGTCGGGGCGCTCTACGGCCCCTCGCTGATACCCCGGCTGGAGCTTGAGCCCGCCATCCGTGCCCCGATTGTAGGAGGTGGGCTGTTACTGGCGATCGTGTTGGCGACCGCGGCCACTATCTATCCTGCCTGGCTGGCGACTCGGATAGAGCCGGCGGTCGCTCTTCGGAAGATCTAGGAGGGTCTCGTATGTTGTCCATGGTCCACGTGTGCAAGGAATACGGGCCTGCGGGACCAGGAAGGGTAGTCGCGCTGGCAGACGTCACCCTTGAGATAGGGACGGGGGAGTTCGTGGCCCTCATGGGGCCCTCGGGCTCGGGTAAGTCGACCCTTCTCTCCATCCTGGGGGCGATGAACCCACCCACACAGGGCACCGTCACCATAGACGGCATCGACGTGTACAAGCTCTCGGTAGAACGGCAAGCGGACCTTCGCCGGGAATACATCGGCTTCGTCTTTCAGCACTTGGAGTTGTTGCCGTACTTGACGGCACTGGAGAACGTGATGCTCCCTCTCGCCGTCCTGAAGTGGCCCGACAAGAAAGGGAAGGCGTTGCAGGCGCTGGAGCGACTGGGCGTCGATGCGAAGAAGGCAGCTCGACTGCCCAGTGAGCTGTCGGGAGGGGAACAGGGTAGAGTGGCTATCGCGCGGGCGGTCGTCAACGACCCGCCCATCATCCTGGCCGACGAGCCCACGGGCAGCCTAGACAGCGAGAACGGGCGGACAGTACTGGACCTGCTTCGCGGGCTCGCCGCCGCCGGCCATGCCGTGGTGATGGCGACCCACAATCCTGAGTCGCGCCTGGTGGCCGACCGAGTGATAAACATCCGCGACGGGCGTCTAGTCACCTAGCTGCGGCGCCGCATCATCGCCGTCACCCGCAGCGGGGCGCGCCGTCTTCTCACTCCACCCTTCCTCGCAGGTCTTAGGTCCTAAAATAGGGCGTCGACCGACGCGCTCGATCCAGTCGGGCCGAGCGGTTCACTCGGCCTGGGCGTCTCGGTCCGGAGTAAGAGAGCATTACCCCGTACGAGGAGGTCGGGATGAGCACAGCGAGGGAGGTTGTATTGCGGCGCCGGTCGTGCGTCATGGTGTGGTCGTTCTTGGCCGCCGTGGTCGCGATGGTCTTGTCTTCTTGCGGTGGCGGCGCGGGTGGTCTCGTCTCAACCACCACTCTCACTACTTGGTCTCCCGGCGCTACGTCCACGGTGGTAAGCCTCGACGGGTCCGCTGCTTCGTCCTCCGTGCCACGCGGCGACATCCCTGCTAGAGAGGCGATGGCGCTTCTGGTCACCGAAGCCCGAGAATGGGCGCAAGATGCGTTGCCGCTTAATCTGGGCGCGTTACCGCGGAACGCCGCCATCACGGACGGGAGATGCAACTGCTGGAGCGCCAGCTTCTACTCAGCGTCTGAGCAAGAGGTCTATGCCTTCAACTACTTCCAAGATGCCCATACACCCGAGCCCCAGGTCGGACGGGCTCTCAAGCCTCTGTTCCAAGGCGTGGCCTGGCAAATCGCGGATCTCCTCGCGGCCTGGAGCATAGACAGTCCTGAGGCGGCGAAGATTGCCTCCGAGCACGGGCTGGGGGCAGTGCGGGTGATGGAACTATCGTTAAGACAGACGCGACCTGATGTAGCTCCGCCTCCGCAGGTCCCGGAGTCGTGTGACGCCTATTGGCGGGTCGAGGACACCGCGGGAAACGAGATATACATCGACGCGAGCGACGGTGAGGTGCTTGGTTAGATCGAGGCTGGGCTAGGGTAACACTCGCCGGAACGTATGCTTTGTGCGAAAGGAAGGAGGGTGTCAGTGAGGAGAAGAGAGACCTTGGTGTGCGGAGAAGTCAGGCGCTGGCGCGGTCTGGGCTGGGTGCTGATCTTGGTCCTGATTCTGGCGGGGATGGCCGTCCTAGCGACTGCTTGCGGTGAGAACGCCGCCGAGAAAGCCATCGAGAAAGCCATGGAAGAAGCGGCCAAAGAATCGGGCCAGGAGGTCGATGTCGACGTAGATGTGAAAGATGGCTCTGCCTCGGTGAGCGTCTCGGGCCAGGACGGTGGCATGCAGTGGCAGGCCGGCGTGGACCTCGAGCTGCCGGAAGGTTTCCCCGCTGAACTAGTGCCCAAGGGTGGCAAAGTCGCGGGGGTCTATGCCTCGGGCGCCGACCAGACCGTGGTTTTTCAGACATCCGACGATGCCAAGAAAATCTACGACTACTACCTGAAGACCCTTCCCGACCTCGGCTACGAGGTGACCGACAAGCTGCAGATGGAACAGGGCGGCGAGTCCATCATCGCGGTCAGCGCCCAGAAGGCCGGGTCTACGGTGACGGTATCGGGTGGTCAAAAAGCGGATAGTGGCTTCGCCTACTCCGTCCAGTTGATCCAGGGGGAGTGAGTTCGCAGGGTAGCTGTGCGCCGGTGACTTTGGGGGTCTGCCCAGACCGCTACGTCTGGGGGGTGGGTCAACCTCGGGCCAATCAGGATTGGAACTGAACGAGATTCAGTTGCTATCCTGTAGGGCGCGTGGTCAAGCTGCTTCTTAGTGTCTGTCATCGGGAGGCTTATCATGTCCCACTCCCCTTTGCTGACCGTCTACAACCCGGCCGGCCGGTTAGTCCAGACCGTGGATACGGCGGCTGTGCCGGTCGCACCTCGTTCTCAGCTCGCGCCCCGGCTGGACACTTTGGAGGGCAAGGTCGTCTACCTGGTCGACACCGGGTTTGGTGGCAGCTACCTGTTCATGCAGCAACTGCAGAAGTGGTTGGCGGAGCACATGCCGGGGGTAACGACTATCCGCAAGCGCAAGCCCGGCCACGTGTTCGCCGATGATAACGACACGCTCTGGGAGGAGATCAAGACCAAAGGGGGCCATGCGGTCGTCGTCGGAGTGGGTGGCTGACCAGGCTGCGCCGCGGCGGTCGCCGCGAGCAGCAACAAACTAGAGCGCAAGTACGGCATCCCTACTGCGCCCCTCTCCACTCATGAGTACGCTGGTCATGTCCGCCGCGAGATGCGCTCGCTGGGCGTGGAGCTGCCTTTTGTTTATACGCCGCATCCGGTTGTGAGCATGCCGCCCGAGACGCTGTATTCGTATCTGGAGGGCCCCGACCCTCTCACCGGGAGACGAGTCATCGATGAGATCATAGCGGCTTTGACTGAACCTCAAGTAGAGAGTGATGCTGCTGCCGAAGTGCGTCTCGCCTCAGAAGGGGAGACGGCCCGCGAGACCTTGCTCGAACCCGGCACCGAGGATGACCTGCAGCGCCTGTTCCACGAGCGAGGTTGGACCGACGGGCTTCCGGTCATCCTCCCCACCGAGGAGCGGGTGGAGCGCATGCTCGCGGGCACCGGTCGCCCCCGCGACGAGCAGGTGGGAGAGATCTTTCTGCACGACACCAAGGAGATGCTCACCTACACCGTCCTTGACATTGCCGTGGTAGCGGTCATGGCCGGGGCTCGACCGGAGCACCTTCCAGTCATCCTGGCGACTGCGGCGACCAAGCACTCTTCGCTCACGCCCTCTACGACGCCCTTCGGAAGCATGCTTCTGGTGAACGGTCCCATCCGCAACGAGATCGGGATGAACTCGGGCCTGGCCGCCTTCAGCCCGGCCAATCTGGCGAACGCGGTCATCGGTCGCGCCTGGACTCTGATGTCCATCTGCTGGGGTTTCGCGCGGCCCAAAGTGACGTTGTGGAGTTCGCAGGGCAATGGCTTCCTTTACAACAACATGTGCTTCGCAGAGAACGAGGAGCGGAGTGTATGGGCGCCCTTCCATGTGCAGAAAGGCTTCGAGCCGGATGAGAGCGTGGTCAGCGTTTTCAAGGGCTGGTTCGTCATGAACAGCCTGCAGGCGGCGTCTAAACGCACGGTGGGCGAGGAGATCACTCTGCAGCTCAGCGTCATACCCGCCCTTCACTCCAACGCGACCCTCCTCCTCGACCCGCTGGTGGCCCGCCAGCTGAAAGAGATCGACGGCTTCGCGGCCAAGGAGGATTTCAGCCGGTGGCTCTCGGCGAACGCCCTGATTCCTGCTGGACGCTACTGGGGTACCGACCACATCGACATGCTGGTGGCCCCCCTGGCCGACTCCGGGGTGGAGCCTTTCGCCACCTGGCGCAAGGCCGCGGGGGACGAGCTGATACCCCACTACCACGACCCGGAGCGTATCAACATCGTGGTGGTCGGTGGCGAGACCAGCCCGGTCTGGAAGACGACGGACTACGGGTGCTGGGGCTCGGCTTCGGTGGACTACTGGCGACCGGAGCAGGCGGCTAAGCCGGCGGGGGCGGAGTGCGCCGACGGAGTGTGTGGCCTGCCTGACCCCGAGGTGGAGTATGACGACTAGAGAGCGGGCCGAGACGTGTGCCAGCGGGGCCGGGGTGTGCTCCAGCGGGCCGAGGTGCGTCTCGGTGGGCGGAAGTCGCGCCCGGTCAACCGTCGTGGCTGAAGATCTTGCGGTGGCCGATCCAGCCGACTAAGAACCTGCCGGAGGGGAGCTGGTCGAAGTAGACGCGAAGACGCTCACTTGACTCGACCCGCGCCTTGAGGTGCTGTAGCCCCAAGTACTTTCGACCCTCATGCTCGCGGAACTCCCGGCGGTACCGTTCCTTGGTCTCTGCGGATTCCGTGGCGGCGTAGCGGTCGCCGAACCGCTCTTCGAAAGTAGGTGGTGGCGTGCCCTCGGCGGCAGCGAGCGCGCGGTCGCGGGCGAACTCGCCCAGTTGTTCCAGCAGCTCGAACAGCTGCTCACGCTCTTTGGAGGTGAGTGGGGGGCGGAGCCGCTTGGCGGTGGCTCTGGCCTCGTCGTGGATGAGCACGAAACCGCTCCATTTCTTGGCGAAACGGTCGAGTACCTGTTCCACGCTGCCGAACTGGACAAGATCCACTGGCCCTTCCGGCGGGGCCTCCTCGACCGCAGGCAGCCCCTTGTCTCGGAGGCTTAGGAACAACTGTTTCCAGCGGGCCGTCTCTTCCTCCGCTTGCCGTACGCGCTGTTCCGCGTCGCGGATCGCCTCCTCTCCTTTCTTCAGGCGCTCCTTCTCTCGCCAGGCCTCAAGTACCCGCTTTGCTCGGTCGCGGAGGTCTGCGGTGAGTTGGGGGTCTACACTTAGGCTCTGCAGCCGTTCGAAGATCTGCTGCCTTATCTCTTGGGTGGTGACCCAACCTACCTGACCCGGACGGGCCCGGCCTTCTCCTTTCCGACGCAAGTCGGCGATAGTTGGCTTGGCGATCAGTTCCTCGAAGCTGGGGTCGGGTACGCCTGCCTCTGCAGCGGCGCGAGCCACCGACCTGGCCAGTTTCGCCGCGGAGAAGCGCTCCTCCTCACCATCCCTCTTGCACACAGACAAAGGCTGCAACTCCGCCGCGAGCTGTGCCAGGCGCTTGCAGGCCTCTTCCAGGCTTCGCACTGGCTTCTCCGGCTGTACGAGCGACTCAAGGATCGCGTTGTTCATGTGATTAGGGTCGATCAGCACCACCGGCTTCCCCTGTTCGTTTGCCCGGATGATTCCGACGGTGGTGCCTATGGACTCCTTCCACATGTTGGCGAGGACTATGTCGCAGCCCTCGATTTTTGAGATCTCCCGTGGTATGCCTTTGTCGTCGGCCCAATCCAAAGGGTCTTCGAATTCAAACTGGTGGCCTAGGCGTCGCTTGACCTCTTCCCGCCACCAGCGCTTTTGTTCTTCAGTGCATCCGCTTATTGGCCCCGCCAGGTAAACACGCAACTTCTCGGACATGTCTCTTCCTCCCGATCAGTCAGCACAGCCGGGGCGTGCGGTCAAGGCTCCCGCCGCGGCCCCTGCACCAGGGACACCAGCGCGCCCAAGACAGAAATGCCAGCCGCCACCAACATGGCGGTCTGGTAGCCGTCGGCGAACGAGGCGGCCGCGACTTCGCTTGCTTCCTCACCTAAGAAGAGTATCCGGCCGCCCGTGGGGCCCAGCCCGGAAGCGGCGATGGCCCCCAGCAGAGCGATGGAGACTCCCTGGCCTGCGGTGCGCATGGTGCCCAAGAACCCTGAGGCTAGGCTGAGTTCCGATCGTTTGACAGCTCCCATGACCGAGGAGGTATTCGGCGCGCTGAAGGCGGCCATGCCAATACCTACCGCAGCCAGAGCAAGCACCACCCGCCAGGCGGGCGCCGGAGAGGGGAGCAGGCCCAGCTGCACGGTCCCGCAAGCGGTCAGAAGCATCCCGCCCGCCACCGGGGGCCGGGAGCCAATGCGGTCGGAGAGGCGCCCGAAGGCAGGGGAGAGGGCCGCCATGAACGCTGGCTGCACCAGCAGCAGGAGACCTGCGTGCTGGGGCGTGTAGCCCTGGCTTAACTCCAGGAAGACCGCAGTGAGCGTAGTGACCCCATAAATGGCGGCGTAGTTAAGAAAGGCGGTGAAGGTGCTGGCTGCAAACACGCGGTTCTTCCGCACCAAGTCAAGGTCAAGAAGCGGGTCTTTGACCCGGTCCTCGGTCCAGACGAAGAGGAGTAGCAAGACTATGAAGGCTCCCAAGAGACCGAGTGTCGTGACGCTCTTCCAGCCCCAGAAGGGCACCGAGATCAAGGGGACTAGCAGACACACCAGGAGGAAGGCGAGAAGAGCAGTGCCATGCCAGTCTAGGGTGGCGCCACGGCGGCCCGCCGGGGTGCTGCTGCTTGGCGGGGCGCCACTACCCAGCGGGGCGCTGCCACCCAGCGGGGCGCTCCCAGCCGGGGCGGAGTAGCCGGCTCCGTGCAGGCCGCCAAGCATTGAGCCGGCTCCCTCCGAGGAGAACGCGGACCGGTCGCGCCGTTCAGCGCCCAGGAGGAACCAGCCGTTAGCCAGCGTGCCCAGGGCCAGTGGGACATTGATGAGGAATATCCAGCGCCAGCTAGCGTGGCTGACGATGAGCCCTCCGATAGGCGGGCCGGCCATGAGTCCCAAGTACCCAGCCATGGCGTTCAAGCCCAACCCTCGCCCGCGCCATTCCGGCGGGAATACGGTAGTGATGAGAGCCGGGGCGGCTGCGGCGGTGAAAGCGGCCCCGATGCCCTGCAAAGAGCGCATCACGATAAGGAAAGGTCCCGAGAAGGCAAGCGCGCAGGCGACGGACAACACCGCGAAAATCCCCAGCCCTACGAGATAGAAGCGAAGGAGGCCGTGCCGGTCGGCCAGCCGGCCGACCGGTATCAGGAACACGCACATCGTCACCACGTAGGCGGCTTGTACCCACAGGGCTTCGGAATAGGTGAGTCGCAGCGCGGGCCCCATGACCGGGAGCGCCACTGCAACTACGGTCGTGACCAGGGTGCCCATGAACATGCCGATGGAGCCCAGGATCAGGATGCGCCACAGATGACGTCCCAACTCGGTCTGGACCGGGGCGACGGAAGACGGGGCAGAATGTCTGCTCACCGCGGCTCCTTTCTCTGTCGGGGCAGTGGTGCGATCTATCGGGGATGAGGTCTTTCGGCCGACCTGCTAACCGCAATTAGTGGCCTGCGGCGGTGAGCTCGTCAAGTAGTCTCTGGGCACTGTCCCGGCTGGGGTCCAGGCTTACCGCTTTCTCCAAGGCTGCGCGCGCTTCTTCCCATCGCTCAAGCTGCATGTAGCAAGCCCCCACCCACTCCCACAACCCCGCGTTGTTGGGTCGGAGAGCCACCGCTCGTTCGAGTTCGGGCAGGGCCGCGGGGTACTCTTCTTGCTCGTAGAGGATCGCGCCCAACGCCCAATGGGCCATGGCGTCGGTGTCGTCAAAGGCGATGGCTTTCTGAAGGTTCGCCTTGGCTCCTTGCAGGTCGCCCTTGTCCCACAGGGTGCGGCCCAAGCCCCGGTAGGCTGATCCCTCGTAACCCTCGTTCAGTCGCAGCGCCGTGCGGCAGTACTCCAGGGCGGTGTCGAACTCCCCGATCTCTCGATAGGCCCCTGCTAGAGCCAGTGCGTATTGTGGGTAATTGGGCGCGAGCGTGACAGCACGCTTGTAGTAGGTGATGGCGGAATCCCAGTCGTCACCGTCGGCCCTGACAGTGCCGGCTGCCGCCAGCACTTCAGGTTCGCTCGGGGCCAAGCTGAGTGCTTGTGATATCTCGGCCAAAGCCTCTTCCCGGCGATCGGTCGCCGAGTAGATCCTCCCTAAAAACGCGTGAGCGAGTGCGCAGTTCGGGTTCAGCTCGAGCGCCCGGTTACAGGCCTGCAGCGCGGCCGTATAGTCGTTACCGTCGTTTTGGGCGACCGCGTAGTACCGGCAGGCGCCCAGGAAGGCCCAAGCCTGTGCATCCCCGGGGGCGAGAGCTAGGGCAGCCTCTAGCTGTTGGGCGGCCAGTTGCGGCGATTTGGGCAGGTGGTAGTAGGCTATACCGAGTCCGGTCCGGGCGGCGGCGTCATCGGGGTTGATACTCAAGGCCTCCGTATATTTGGCGATCGCCGCATTGAACTTGCCCGCCAGGAGGAGGCTGGCTGCCTCAGCGCGCAGGGCGGCGGTCTGCGGGGACACGTCGGCGGTCCCGGGAGCGCCCGTGGTGGCGGTTGAGCCCTCTGTCATGAAGGGGGCGGTCGCCACGGTGGAGATGAGGCTGGAGACCGCCCCTTCCAGTGAGGCCGTAGTCACGGTGGTCGGTGAAGGCTCACCGCGGGTGCCAAGGATGCCTGCCACTATTGCGACCAGCGCCACCGCGGCCGCTCCAGCGCCCAGCATTCCCGGGTGCCGGCGGAGCCGTTGAGTTAGGCTGGCCTTGGCGGGCGCCTGCCAGGCGGAGTAGAGATCAGGTGCCACTTCCGCATGTCTGGGTTCTCGTGGCGGGGATTCTTGCCTGCCTGGTGACGAGGGGGTGGTGACCGGCCGGCTCTCTATCTGCGTTGGGGCAGGCGCTCCCGGGGCACGGGCGGTGGGCGTGGCCAGCGCCACTCTGACCGCGTCTTGCAGCGCGTGGCCCAGTTCCTGGGCGGTCTGGTAGCGGGCAGCAGGGTCTTTGGCCAGGGCCTTCTCCAGCACGGTTTGCAGTCCCCGCGGGGGGGTGGGGTCGTAGGCGGCCAGAGAAGGGATAGGGGCCACGATGTGTTGGGCAAGGATGGACCCTGTGGTGTCGGCGTCGAACGGGACCCGCCCTGTGAGCATCTGGAAGAGCACCACCCCCAGGGCATAGATGTCGGCGCGTACGTCCACGGCCAACCCTTGCGCCTGCTCCGGGGCCATGTAGTGTGCGCTTCCCATCACCATCCCTGAGGCGGTGAAAGTGGTCCCACTCATCATCCGGGCTATTCCATAGTCGGTCAGGACCGGGTCCCCCGACTTGGTAAGCATGATGTTGGCCGGCTTGATGTCGCGGTGCACCATCCCTTGTCCGGCGGCGTAATCGATGGCCGAGCAGAGGGGAAGCACCAAACGCAGGACCTCGGTGAGCGGAAGTCCCCTCGTGCCCTCCGACCGCTCGGGACCTGCCCGCAAAAGCGTCGCGAGCGTGCCACCGTCGATGAACTCCATGACCATGAAATAGGAGCCACCCTCGACCCCCACGTCGTATACCCGGACGATGTTGGGATGACGCAGAGCGGCTACCGCGCGTGCCTCGTGTTGAAAACGGCCGACGAACGACGCGTCCTGAGCAAGGTGGGGGTGCAGGACTTTAATGGCCACCTCGCGTTCGAGCACCGGATCGAACGCCCGGTAGACGGTGGCCATCCCGCCCGAGCCGACCAGGTCACGGATCTCGTACCTGCCGAACCTGCGTTCCTGTTGTTCGCTCATGACCTCACAACCTGTCTTTTCGCCACTGGAGCAGGCAGACCAAGACGAAGAGAGCCAACGACAGCACGAGCGACATCAGCCAATACAGCCCCACGTTGACGGCGAAGATGTCTCCGTACTGGTCTTTGAGAGAGGTCACCAGCCCCTGCTGCTCTCCCAGGGTGGGCAGGCTCTCCAGCCCAGGCAGGGTCAGTCCCTCCAACCCGCCGCCCAGGCCAGTCCCCCCTGCCACCCGGGCCGTGGTCACTACTGCGCCGAGCTCCCAGCGCGCGGAGGTGAGCCAACCTAGGACGGTCCCGGCCACGCCGATGTCCTTGATGGGGATGACGCCTCCCGAGAACACGAACTGGGGGATGAGCACCGCGATGACCAGAAGCATAGCTCGGTCCTCGGTCGGCGCCAGGGCTGACACCAGGAGCCCCCACATGACCCCCGCGAACGTTCCCAGAACCAAAGGCACCAGTAACCCAAGGGTCTGTCCGGCCGAGAGATGAGAGAAGTCGACGGCGGCGATCATGAACACGAAGAGCATCACCGCGCTGTAGATGGCGAAGAGCATACCGACCGCGGCCTTCGCGCCGACGAAGGGAAGCACCTGCAACCCGACCATGCGCTCGCGCCGGTAGATAGCGTCCTCTTTGACGATCTCTCGGACCGAGGTGATGGTCCCGATGAGGATGGTGATGATGGCCGTGATGAAGAACATCATCACTGCTTGGGTGGCACTGCCTGTCCGGGGGTCGAACATGTCCCGACGCCAGATTAGGAAGTCGAGCATGCCTAAGAAGGGAGCTAGGGCCAGGAGCATGGCAGCTGTCTTCTTGTCGCTCCAGACAGTGTCGACCTGCCGGCGGCAGAGTACGAGAAACTGGCGCCAGGCTGGAACAGGGCGTTGGGCGAATCGGGAACGGAAAGCTTGGGGCGTTGCGGGGGCTGCCGAGACTTCGTCACCGGGCGTGCCTGTCGGTTGTGGAGGCATGGCTGGCAGCGGCTGGGCGGTCGCTAGTCTGGCCGCCACGTTCTGTCTGTAATCAGCAGAGGAGCGGAACCGTTGGTCCCATTCGGGGGCTGCCTCTTCCTCCAGGCGGGTGTAGATCTCGTCGAAATCATCCACCGCGAAGTAGCGGAGCGCGTCCTCCGGTCCCCCGAAGTAGGCAAGATAGCCACCTCGGGCGAGGAAGACCACCTTGTCGCAGATCATGACGTTCTTCGTGGCGTGGGTCACCAGGACCACCGTGCGACCCTCATCGGCCAGTCGCCGGAGAAGCCGCATCATCTGGGTCTCGGTGCCAGGGTCGAGACCAGAGGTGGCTTCATCAAGGAAGAAGAGACTGGGCCGGGTGAGCAGTTCGACCCCTATCGATACCCGCTTGCGCTGTCCGCCACTCAGTTGCCGGACAGGCCGGTCCCAGCAGGTGTGTATGTCGAGCTGGTGGAGCACTTCCTGGATGCGTTGGCGGCGCTCGGCCGGCGTGGTGTCTCGTGGCATCCGCAGCTCCGCGGCGTAGTTCAAGGCACGCATCACGGGAAGGTCGCGATGGATGATGTCGTCCTGCGGCACGTACCCGAGGTCATTGCGGTACGAACTAAAGCTCTGGTAGAGGTCTACTCCGTTCAATAGCACCCGGCCGCTGGTCGCCGGCTGGAACCCGCAGAGAGCGTTGAGAAGGGTCGTCTTACCGGACCCGCTCCCCCCTACTATGGCTACGAACTCCCGGGGAAGGATGGAGAGCGACACATCTTGCAGGATCAGCCGGCCCTTGCCCACCTGGCGCGAGAGGTGGAAGGCGTCAAGACGCAGGTTGCCCTCCTCGTCGGTCACCTGCAACCGGCCCTCCTTGAGTACCAGCCGACTAGGGCCCACCCGCACGACATCGCCTTCGCGCAAGGCCTGTGCCTTGACAAGGCGACCGTTCACATAGGTGCCACTGGAGCTACCCAAGTCCTCGATGACCAACTCAGAACCGCGTCGCGTCAAGCGGGCATGGGCCTTGGAGACCTGGGGATGAGAAAGGACCAGGTCTGCGCTGTCGTCGCGACCGAGCAAGAGGGATTCCGCCCGCGGGACTTCGATTTCTCTCGTGGGGGAACGCTTCTCGGCGGCTCTTGCCGGCACCTCACGTGGGTGAGCCACCGATACTACCGACCCTGCCTCTCCCGGCGGCGACCTGAACTCCAAACGCACTTGCTGGCCGATGGTCAGCACGTCGCCGTCAGCCAGAGTGGCTCGTTGCACCCGCTGTCCGTCGACAGTCAAGAGACCGTTGGCACTACCCAGATCGACGATCTCCCAGCCCTGGTCGCCCCGGCGGAGGGTCGCATGGCGGCGGGATACGATCTGCCAGTCGATGACGATGTCGTTGGACAGCTCCCGACCGAGACTGAGGGTCTCTCCCTGTAGTAAATGCTCACTCGTGCCTCGGGGGGTGGTCACCAGCAGACGGGCGCTCGGCGCGGCGCCGACCACCAAGCGGTCGCGCGAACCCTGCTGTTGCTCTGCGCTTTCCTCACCGACCTCACTCGACCGGCCTGCGACCGATGAATCCCCCGGGACGGGGGGCACATTGGCCACTCGCTCGAAAGAGAGGGTGAACGGCCCGATTTCGATGCGGTCCCCGTCTCTAAGCAACTGTGCGACTCGCGGTTCCAATTCGCGGCCGTTGAGACGGGTCCCGTTGGCACTGCCGAGGTCGATGAGGTGATACCCATCGGCAGAGTGGGCGATGCGGGCGTGAAAGCGGGACACCCGAGGGTCGTCCAGGCACATGGCGTTCGAGGGGTCACGACCCAGTCCCAGGTCGCCGCCGGTCAACAGGAATCGCTCGCTCGCGGGCCGTCCCTCGATCCGCAGAGCGCCGAACACGCGGTCTCACCTCCCAGACGCGCGGACGTAGGCTTTCAGACACACGTTCGTTTCCGGGTCCCAGACGACCGTCACGTCCGACCACTGCTTTCCATCTGGACTGATGTAGCTCTGACCGGGGTCGGCGGTAGCCCCGCTGGCGAAGCGGGGAAGCGGGTACTCCACAGCTACCGGCTCCTCGGCCCCGGGGGAGACCACCTTGACCGCCAGGACGAAGGATCGTCCTCTTGTCAGCGCCACAGGTTCGGGCAGTCGGACCGTGTGATACCCCATGTAGGCCAAAGTGCCCTGTGTCAGTGGTTGCAATTGACTCAAAGTGGGCCCGCTATAGACCACGTACTTGGTGCCGGGTGCGAGCGTGTAGAAACCGGCGGCGCTCAGCCAGGAATCCTCTTTAGCAGTGAACACGTTCGCAAACCAAGCAGTGGGATCATCGAATCCCAAGGAGGTGACTTGGCCCAGAGGATCGTATTGGTAGAGGCGGCTGTAATTGGCCACAGGTTCTGCCCCGTCGACAAAGCCCAGGAGATCGGTGCGGCCGAACACGTTGTCGTAGTAGGACACGTAGAAGTAGCCGTCTTGCCCGAAAGCGGTCCCCCAGCTGTTCTTGACGATGACAGCCCCGTTGCCAGCCGGCGGCATCGTGAAGTTGGAGGCGGGATAGTTGTCATCCCAACCGACGGCCAGCACTGCGTGGTTGGCGTAGGAGTAGCCGAAGTAGTAGTAGCTGGCGTAGTCGGGGTTGTAGTAGGTCGAGCCGCTGGCTGCGCCTTCCCAGCGCATCCCGACATAAACCCCGCCGTAGCGCAATATGGCTCTCTTGAGACTCTCGTTGTCGAGCGCATCAGCTCGGGCCGGCAGCCACTTGACAGTCTGCACGTGCAGACGGGGACGTAGTCCCGAAGGCGTCCGATCGTCGCCATAGGCATCGTCGCTTTCGCTGA
>Ga0101944_10003525_pt1 | contig 21530 bp, 15 predicted proteins | sample DewCreD2012metaG_FD_75245 | JGI IMG/M metagenome (GOLD analysis project Ga0101944, IMG submission 75245) | Hot spring sediment bacterial and archeal communities from British Columbia, Canada, to study Microbial Dark Matter (Phase II) - Dewar... ... | reverse complement strand
CCGCCTCCGATGCCGATGACCGCCGCCGCTTTGTTTGCCCGGGCCGCTTCCGCCATGGCCATAATGTCCTTGCTTTCCGGGTTTGGCACCACCCGGTCCATGATGCTGAGCTTCCAGCGGCGGCCCAGCTCGGCCAGAGCCTGGTCCCGCAGGGGGAAGGGCCGCGGGTCGATGATGCAGAGCACCGGGCCGGTACCGGCACCAGTGCGGTCGTTTGTACTGGCGACGACGTTGCTAGCGCCGGAAAGGCCGGTGCTGTAGACCAGCAACTCATCCAGCGCTGCCGCGGTAAACTGGGGTAGCTCAATAATGTTCGTGGTAGATGCGATGGCACCAATCATTTAAAGTTCTCTTCCTCCAGGGCAACTACCTGGTTAAACGCATTGGTGAGAAAGTCCTTTTTAAACTCCATCTTCTGGGTAAAGGACATGGCAAGCCAGGCATCCACGATTTGACAGCCCAGGAAGGGCGCCGTAATCCAGCCTCCCAGGGTAATCACGTTGGCGTTGTTAATAATCTTAGCCCGTTCACCGGAAAAAATGTCATCCACCACGCAGGCATACACACCCTTGTGCTTATTGGCCACAATGGCCATGCCCTGACCGGTCCCGCAGATAAGNATGCCCTTCTGAGCTTCGCCCCGCTGTACGGCCTTGGCGACCTTGGGAGCCTGCACGAAGTAGGGCTCAGGCTTATCGGCACTCATGATGCCATAATCAATCACGGTAAGCTCCGGATGGTTTTCCGTAAGATGTTTCACAATTTCCCGGGCGAGGGGAAACCCCGAAAGGTCACTGGCGATTGCCAGGGTAATCTTGTCTGCCATAGTCATACTCCTCTACTAAGTTCTTTATATTGATGAATGATTCCTGTTCCCTTACTTTTGTAACAGTCCTGTTGCCGCCTCGACGATAGAGCGGCTGTCCAGCTTAAAGTGCTCCTTAAGCCATTGCTCTGTTCCGACCTGACCAAACTCGTCCCGGATACCGATTCTGCCAAAGGGCTTATATATTCGGTACTCGGCCATGAGCTCCGCCACCGCACTGCCTAAGGCGCCATGGATTTGATGATTCTCACAGCTTATTACTGCCCGGGCGTTCTTCATAGCCGAAAGGAGCCCCTCCGCATCAATGGGCTTTAAAGTAAGCACATCGATAACGGTCACCGAAATGCCCTGGGCTTCCAGGATTTTTGCCGCCTCCAGCGCTTCCTGTACCATAATGCCACCAAGCGCTATGAGCAGTACCGAATTGGGGCCTCCCTGGCGGAGGACCTTGCATTTCCCGATTTGGAATGGTTCCCCTTCACTGTACAGGACCGGCAGAGGTTTCCGGTACAGCCGAATGTAGGCGGGTTTTTGCTGGGCAAGCACTTCCGGTAAGAGCCCTGCAAGGGAAACCGGATCGGAGGGTTCCACAATCGTAAGATCAGGAATCAGCCGCATGGTTCCCAGGTCTTCAAAGGGCATGTGGGTGCCCCCGTTAAAGGCCGCGGAAATTCCCGGATCGGTGCCCACGAGTTTTACCGGCAGATGGGCATAGGCTACGGATATAAAAAACTGATCAAAGACCCGGCGGCTTGCAAAGCACCCAAAGGTCTGGGCTACCGGTATTTTACCGACGCTGGCCAGGCCTGCGGCGACGCCGATCATGTTTGCCTCGGCGACCCCCACATTGATGTGTCGCTCAGGAAAGGTTTGGGCAAAGGACGCCGTGGCGCCAGCCTTGCCCAGGTCTGCATCAATCAGAACGATCCGATCATCCTTTTTGCCTGTTTCGATAAGTGTATTGATAAACACGGTGCGCATTTCCCTGGTTTCCATTATTTTCCCTCCCGGCCTTCCCCGGCCAATGCCGCCAGGGCTACTTCCATCTGTTCCTTTGTAACATTCATGTTATGATTTCCCAGGTTCCCTTCGGCAAAACTGCAACCCTTGCCTTTAACGGTATCCATGATGATCATCACCGGCTGGCCCCTGGTTGTTTTTGCCAGGCTGATGGCTGAGTCCAGGGCTTCTACGTTGTGGCCGTCCAACCGCAGAACCCGCCAGCCAAAGCCCCGCCATTTACCTTCTATATCTCCCAGGTCAAGAATGTCCTGGGTATAGCCATCGATCTGCATCTTGTTGTAGTCCGTAAAGGCGATAAGATGGTCCAGCTTCTTGTGGGAGGCAAACATGGCCGCTTCCCAGTTCTGTCCTTCGTCGCTTTCGCCGTCCCCAATGATGGCATAGGTGTAGGACTCAAGCCCATCGAGCCGGTTCCCGTAGGCGATGCCGCAGGCGGCGGAAAGTCCCTGGCCTAAGGAGCCCGTGGTCATATCAATCCCCGGTGTTTTGGTCCGGTCGCAGTGGCTTGGCAGGCGGGTCCCGCCCTGATTCAGTGTCAGGAGCCAGTCTAAAGGAAAGAATCCCCGCAGGGCCAGAGCCGAATAGAGGGCGGGCCCCGCGTGTCCCTTGGAAAGCACGAGCCGGTCCCGTTCCCGCCATGCGGGATTCTTTGGATCATGCCGTAAGTGTTTGCTGTAAAGGACCGCCAGGACCTCCACAATCGACATGGCGCCTCCAATGTGGCCTACCCCTAAGGTTCCAATAGCCCGGATGGTGTGAATCCGTATCTCCCGGGCAAAGGCTTCTATGGCTAGCCGTTCTTCGTTTGTCATAGCAACTCCTGTTTGCACAAAGGCTGAAAACCGCCGATGCTTCGGTGCGGCGTTTGTAATTACTTACAGAAAGAAACTAATAAAAGAGTACCATTGCCCCGTCCCTTTGTAAAGAGGTTTTTACCAGGCTTTTTTAAGCAGGGAGAGTTTTTCGATTCCAGGGTTTTGCTCTACGGATTTTTCCATAGGGCCAGTAATTCCCGGCACTCAGAAAGTGGAAGTCGAGGGTTAATTTTCATTAGACGTTCCAGAATTTCGGTAGCCTCAGCTCTTACTAAAAGTCCATTGTCAACTAATTCGGATAAAATCCAGAGTGTCCCATGGACGGAAAGGGAGCGCTCTTTGGCGATACGCCTGAGTCGAGCATCACCAGAGAGGACCACCGCGCCTTTCGCTACAGCATGGAAAAGCACCGAGCAGTCTGCGAGGGACAGCGCAGGGGTGAGATTATAGAGCTCCGCGATGCCACTAATTTCTTCTTTTGTTGAGCGTATTACTTCTAATTTTCGCGCCGCCACCATCCTCGCGAGTATGTCTTTTTGTCCCCCGCGAAATATCTCGGTTTCTACGAGATCGGTTGTTTCCATTTTGTATGGAAGGCTTAGCGCTGTTTCGAGGATATCCACTGCAATGAGGTCGATTAGAACGCTTGCGTCATGAATGAGGATTCGCATCGTTTAAAACGAGCTCCTTTTCGATCTCCTGTATGGATTTCCCAGACAAATACGCTGCCTTGGAGATGCTGATCACTTCTTCTGCAAGGGCTCTATGGATTAGTTGCTCGAAGCGGTGGGGAGCATCAGGAACAAGGTAATCCACCGGCTCCTTCTTGCGCCAGCCCTGTGCGCTTATTAATCGTGAAAAACGCTCATAGACATGTTCGGTGATGATCCCGTGCAATTTCGCCCGATACATTATAGCTTGCATTGATATGCCATACTGCTCCTTAAGGGCGCGGAGCTCAGGCAAGGATATTTCGCTTCGCTTCTCACCAAGTTCCCGCTTTAAAATAGTGGCTGGCATCAGAAAAGCGCTTCCGAAGGTATGACAGAGTTTTTCTATTTTGGCATCCGGGATGTCGGCTTTGAAGGTGATACTCTGATGAGCAAACTCGTGAAGTGCGGTTAAGCGTTTCCGGTCGGTGGGGCGATTCCGGTTAAGAATTATAAAGGGCTGTCCCTTTGCTTTACCCGAAACTCCATCGAAATCGTTCATATCATCAATCTCGATTACCTTAACTGAATGTTCCTCCAAAAGGTCAAGAACGTGGGGGATCGCAACATCGACTCCAATACCCCACTCAGAACGGAGTTTAAGCGCCGCTTCTTCGATTGCATCAGAACTGTCAACGATAAAACCTTCCAGCGGGTTTTCAAAGGGTTCAACAAGGTCAAGAAGACTCTCCAGTTCGAGATATCGATCTATGGAATCTCTGACACGCTCAATAAGAGATTCGACATCTCGCTTCCCAAGTGACGAATTCTTACGAAAGTTTACCGCGGAGAGTTCAAGTATACTTCTGGAAAAGAAGAAATCAGGGGAGACGTTGAGGGCATCAGCGAGGAGGATAAGATGCTCACTGTCGGGCATCATAAGCCCATTTTCGTATTTGCTAATGGCGGATTTGGAAAGGCGTTTGCCCAGCCTTTTGACAAGAGCATCCATCGAAAGACCGGCCATGACCCTGGCTGCTTTGAGCCGTTGTCCGAAAGTCTCAGACATATTCATTTTTTATCTCCCTTCTTGTTAACAAATATAAGTAATAAAACTTGAATTGTCTACCATGATGGAGTATTTTTGTCGATGCTTTGTTGAACAAATTTCATATGGAAAAAGAGGTTTTTACCAGGCTTTTTTAAGCAGAGCGAGCTTTTCTATACGGTTAAGTACCCCAGCACAGGTTTCCCAATCTTCTGTCTGGTCCATCTTGCTGTATCGTTCATCAAAGGGATTGATCTTTGGCAGTCGGTCGAGTTCTTGTTGAACTTTTTCTTTTTCACCCAGGGCTATATCAATCCAGACATCTTCCAGGACATCCGGAATTTGACCGAATAATTTATAAATATCCTCTAGGCGCTGGGCAAGCACTTCATGAACCCGGTCTTCTATGGAGTCCTGGTACCTGAGATTTAGTATTTTCACCGAAGCCCGTTTTTGTCCTATTCGTTGAATCCGGCCTTTGCGCTGTTCAAGCCTCGTGGGGTTCCAGGGCAAGTCTATGTTGATGAGGGTCCCCAGGCTTTGAAGGTTAAGGCCTTCACTGGCCGCATCGGTGCCAACCAGGATGGTAAGCTCATAGTTTTTAACCATCCGCTTAAGCTCTTCCCGGTCCTTTCGCAAAATTCTGTTACCCTGAATCAGCATGGACTTCCCCGAGCCTGCATAGAGTCCGATGGGTTTATCCTGGAAGTGCTGTGCTATATGGGTAGCCACCCAGTATGCCGTATCATAATACTGGGAAAAAAGAATACAGCCCTCCTGTGCCCATCCTTTGGTTTGTAAATATTCAAGGATGACTTCTAATTTAGGGTCCCCTTCTGAAAATTGTAAAGAAGATTTACATCGCTCAAGGATTGCTTTTTCTTCTTGAGTTAAAGGGTATAAGGCCGAAAGGGTTTGGTTATCAGTATCCTGATATGCTTCATCTCCTTCATAGTCCTCTGATTCCTCTGAAATCCCATTCTCGGAGCTTCCTATCATGGCTTCTACGGTTTTTCGACCCGCCTCCATGGAACTGCCAATCCGCCGTAAAAGAAGGGTTTTTAGGAAGCCGGCGGCATGGATTCGTTTTGCAAGCAATTTACAAAATTCTTCCGCCGATTCGTAGGCTTCATTGAGATATCCGACAAGAGGAATCGGTTCCGTTTCACCATATAATTCTATGCCGATGGGTACAAGATAGGGTTCTTTTGTGGCTGGATTGATGGTATTTTCCAAATATGCCCTAGTTCTGCGAATAATACTGCGCACAAAGGGTGTATGCTGGTCAAAAAAGACCCTGCAAAGGTTACTGGCCCATGTTCTTGCGGCAAGCCTCAGTTCTTGAAACGCGAGGTTGTAGACCGGCCGTTCTTCAGTCAGATTTTGATCCTGGCGTAGACGTTTTGCATCGGGACTTTCCCAGGATGGCGGGAAAGGGTTTTTTACCCAGGGCCAGATATCAGAGGGGTCTTCAGGCACAGTAATTTCACCGAGTATGGGTGGCAAAGCCTTGTCCGGATCGAGCCAATAGCTACCTATATCACCTAAGACATGAGGATTATTCTGGGATAAGAGATAGAGCAGGTCCCAGGCTTCTATGGGGTGTAATTGTACCGGCGTAGCGGTAGCCAACACCATGCTGGTTGTTTTGGAAGCAAGTTTAAAAAGGAAGGCATAGAGCCTGTTGCATTCTTCATCGGGATTTCTAATACCGGGTCCCCGTTCAGCAGGATCGGGTAGTTTCCTTCTCCGAGCCCGATGGGCTTCATCGACAATAACACAGGACCATTCACGATTAAGAAGACAGGCGGTTGTTTCCGGGCTGTGAATCACCAATCCCTGAGAGATAAGCCCAATTTTGCGAGGACAGGCAAGGAGGGGTTCTTTCCCGCTCGGCGGGTATTCATAGCCCCCTTCATCAATCCAGCATGAACCATTCCAACGGGCGCTGGGAACCTGTAAGAGGTCCCAGAGTTCGTTCTGCCATTGTTCCATGAGTGTTTTAGGCAGGAGGACCAAAACCGGCTTTTCTGAGGTTAACGCAATAAGCTGGGCAAGCATGCCCAGTTGGACTGTTTTCCCCAACCCTACCTGATCTGCCAACACAAACCGGGCTCCGTAGGTCTGGTGAGCCCTCCAAGCCTGGGTTACAAAATACTTTTGATGCGGCCAGAGTCCAAATTGTTCCCGGTATACCGGAGCTTCTACGGCAACACTGCCCGGATCCGGCGTTTGTTCCCATTCCTCGAACGAAAGCTCCTTGCGTATCGATAGCCGCTCTATCTCCTGAACAACCGCCATGGCCAGGGGCATCGCCAGGGGATGTTCCCAGAGGCGATTAAATTCTTCCTGGACCCAATCGCAAGCTTCCGGGCTGTCATCTTCCCATACAAGCTCATAGTTCAAGGCCCAGCCTGCTAATGTTTCGTTGGCACTGCCCAGAAAACTGGTACGGCGGCCATCCTGATAGGTGATAACTCCGGCTTTACCATGAATAAGGCCAAAAGCCTTATCCGGTAGTACCCGTACTTCCAATCGTGCCGTTCCCTGTCCGGAAAGCAAACGGGCGAGCCGTGTAAGTCTCTCTGTTCCGCCCCTGGCAAGGTCTTCCGGGTCATGCTTAAAAAATGAAAGCCGCTGAGCCTGGTCCCGGGCCGCTGCCGCTGCGGCTTCCACATCTTCAGCTCGAATATCCGAGTTGCAGATGATGCGGATTGTCCCTTGGACCTGCTCCAGCGCTTCCCCGGCAAGTTCAAAGAGGGAAGAGTCAAAATAGCCGGCAATTCTGTCATAGCCAATAGCCCCAGTAAGACGGGTCTCCAGAAAACGCTTCCCCGGCATGGACCGGGAACGCTGAAAGACATGACGGTAAATCATAGGGCTGAATCCTTGGTTTTATACCGCTGTTTCGGGCTTGTGGGCTTGTCGGGCTCAGTAAGTTCAAGCTTACCTGATGCTATAAGCGGCTCGAGGATATCTTTACGGAAATATTCACGATCCTTAAGCCCGAGTAAAGTTTGAATCTCTTCTCTTGAGCGGGGAGTTCTGCAGAATTCAAGAATCCTTCTCGTTCGTTCTGCTTCAGCTTGCTCGGTAGCTTGCGGGGTAGCTTGCGGGGTAGCTTGCGGGGTAGCTTGCGGGGTATTTGCTTCCAGGTATACAAGGACTCGGTAATTTTCATCTTCTTGAATCTCCGCATGACCTCCCTTTGCATAGAGCGGCAGATACTTCATCACATTCATAAGCCCTGAGCCGATTTCCTCAACCCATCCAAGTTGCAAAAACATTCTGGATAACAGGGGATTTTTTTGAAATGGTACAACTGAATCAGGATCAACTCTGCCCCTCCAATGGGGAATACAGGGGTTGGTAAACTCTATTCGGTCCCGATATATCAGAATTCGAGCCTGGTCTGCCTTGGTATATTCACGATGTACCAGAAGATTGGCCACAAGCTCCCGGAATATTTTATCTCTAAGGCTTATTCGCACATCTCCTTCCAAATAAAAAGGATCCGGGAGATGCCGTTCGATAAATTCCATGAGTAGAAGGTATCCTTCGATAATATTCGTTTGCACATAACAACGATCATCGTATCGGTCAACATTGGATCGTTTTAGCAAGGCATCTATTTTATAGAAGGGGAGTATGTTCAGGATTGTTTCTTCCTTGCCAAAAAGCAAAGCCGCCGCCAGGCTAAGCCCTTCCTCACCTCTTTCCTGATCCCGACAATAAAGACCTGCCTTACGTAAAAACTCTTCAGTGGAAAGGTTGAGCCATGGGTGATTCGGTCTTATATATTGCATACGTTCCCGGGTTTTTTGCAGGGTTTTTTCATCCAGGTCCACCACTCGTAAATAGGGGTAAACTTTAGCTTCTGAATAGAAGGTTCGCTTGCGGTTTACCATCTGAGCAATCTGATTAGGATCTGTAACCTTATAGTCCCCCGAAGCCCCTCTGCTGTAGACCTGACCGCGCAGGCGATGAACCTGGGAACTTTCTGGTACCTGAATAACAATGAGCCAGTTGTCTTCGAACAGTATTTTCTGAGGATACAGCAGATAGGGTGGCGAAAAGCGATTACCATTATTTGTTGCATTGGCTATATCAATACACCAGGTATCTACCTTATCATTTGAAAGCCCAACCACTTGGCCTGAATCATCAACACCAAGTAGAATATCCCCTCCCTTATGGTTTAAAAAAGAACATACGGTTTCATATAAAGAATCCGGGACAGAGGACATTGCCTTTTTAAACTCTACTGTTTCATTTTCCCCACCAGCTATCAGCGTCCGAATTCTCTCTGCTCTCATCCCTGGCTCTCCTCTAATTTATGTTATCGGGAACCCACATAGTCGTTGCGGACAAGGCCTGAGAGGAGCTGTGCCATGGCGGCATCCTCTTTCCAGTGGGTAAGGGCACTGACATTGCGGGAGGCAGCAAAGTAGTCTAACAGGTTGATGATGTCCTCCCGCCTCGCCCAGTAGTCTTGCCGTTCAGCCTTGAGGTAATTCATGCCCTCTCGTGGGTTTTCGGTACGGACTGACTCATACACGGCAAAGAGGATCTCCCGTACGAGGCTTTCTGAAAATGCACCGGCCCCTCTGTCACTACTATTCTGGCTGGATGCTAGGTACATGCGCTTGAACTCGCTGGGGGTGCGGAAGCGGGCATGGTTGGCTTCGCTGTCCCCGAGCATGAATTTGTATTCCGCTACCCCAAAGCCCCGGGCCAGTTCCTGGTAGGCCCCATGGCGGGCTTCCCCATGCCGCTCAAGCTCAAGCCCCGAAAGATAGAGCCGTTCGATGGCTTCCAGGTTGCGCCAGGTATACTGGGAAATTCCCTGGGGAATGCGGTAGTTGGTGGCGATGCTCACGGCCCGGTCGATGATCTTTTCAAATTCGCTTGCTTCGTTTTTTGTGCGGGCACGGAAGAGCTCATGGCGGATGTCCATGTCCTCGATGCTGGAAAAGCCCGTCAGCACCCGCAGGGCCGCCGCATAGGCCGCAAGCTGGTAGTCCGTATCGCCAAACTGGGGCTGGAGATTGTCGTCGATGGCCTTCATGCTGTCGAGCTGGCGCTTAACTTCGTCCTCCACCTGGGGATAGAGCTCATCGAGCCAGGCCCGGCGCTCGCCAAGGCGCTTACGGAGCACGAGGCACACGGTGCCCTGGACATAGTTGCCTTCCTTAAGGCCGCTTGAGGTTTCGGTGCCGATGGTCCAGGCGGCGGTAACCTGCAAGCCCGCGGCCCAAAGGATCATGCCCAGGTCTGCCCAGACTCCTGCATCCTGATGGGTGAACATGACAAGCTGGAGGCCATTGTCGCTCATGTGGCGGGCCAGGTTGGAGTAGATGTCCACCATGCTTTTCTTAAAATCCTCGTCGGCACCGCGGACCGCGAGGGCGGCGCGGCTGTCGGCATACCAGTCGGGAAAGAGCTTAGGGAGGTGCTTTTCGTACCAGGCAAGAAAGAAGTCCGCCAGTTCATGGTAGTTCACCGCATCCGCATAGGGCGGGTCGGTAATCCAGAGGTCGGCGGTGTAGGTTACATCCCGGGCATCGAAGGGGAGGATTTGTGACATTGAGTTAAAAGAATAAAAATTATTTTCTATGTTGATATCTAAAATTGATTTAGTAGTAATATATCCTCGTATTGGATAATTATAAAAAGTATTTAATGCTTGATTAGAAAATGTTTGGGACGAACCTTCTCCTGGTCTTAAACTTAACCATTGAATAAGTTTTGAATCCCAATTTATTAATCTACCCATTGAAAGTAACAATGCTGTGATAATATGAGGAGTATTGTTTAATTTATAAAATTTCTCCATCAACAACCCATGCACCAATAACTGCCGCGGGTTAAAGAGGTGGTGCCAGTGGGTCCAGCCTCGTTCGCGGAAAAGGCGGCTTGTTTCTGCACCTTCGGATATCTTCTTTGACGGGATGTAGCCCTTCTCCTGCCACTCGGCAAAGCGTTCGGTAAGGAGCACAAGGACTTTGCGCTCCCGTTCAAGGTCTGCTGATGAAACGGACTTGTAGATCCGCTCCCCTTCCGGTGTTACCCAGCGGACACAGTAGAGCCGTTCCTGAAAGACATCATCGGGCCGGGGCACGAGGTCTTCGTTTTCCCAGAGCCTGAGTCCATAGATGGTTTCCCCATTCGGACCCCGGCGGTCCCCCCGGAGGGATGCGATGGGATAGGTGCGGCTCGGGTCTTCCGGGTCTACCAGGGCAGACTTTTGAACGGTGCCTTGTTTTGCGGCCTTCATTTGTGCCTCGCTGGCTCCTGTTACAATGTCAATGTCGTACCCTTGCCGCTCATCGTTGCGGCGGAGCACCGCCACGACCCGGTATTTTTCACTGATCACCCAGCTCGGAGCCAGGGGTACCCAGAGTCCCGTGGCAGGACAGCGGGCTTCCACACAATAGAGGTAGGCATCGGCCCGGTTGCCCTGGCCATCGTGTTCAATGCCCCAGGCGGTAATCTGTTCATCAACTTTGCGCCAGACTTCTTCCTGGGCCTTGCGGACCTCCTCCTGGACTTCCTTGCCGCCCCCAATCAGGTTGATGGCGCCCCAGGTGAGGAGCACCGCCACGGGATTGAGGTCAGAGCCGTAGGCCTCAAGACCCAGCCGGGCGGCTTCAAAGGGAACCGAGCCGCCGCCGCAGAAACAGTCCCCGACGCGGGCCAGGTGCCCAAAGGCCTTTTGGGAAAGCTCGGTAAAGAGCTCCTGGAGGTTTTGTGCTTGTGTTCCAAGGTGTCTATTGATTTCCTCCCAGGTTGTTGGGCTTGGGCCGTCGATTTCTTCCGGGCGGCAGCAGTAGGTTAATTTTTCTTCATAGGGGAGCCGGGCAAAGGCGAGTTTTTCGAGGCTTTCTTTTTGGTCAGCAGTCACCCCGCTTGCCCAGGCGGGCTTTCCCCCCTTAAGCTCGATAAGGCCTGCATATTCTTCCGGCTTTAGGATCTGCGCAATGCCGGAAGCTCCCAGGGCTTTATTTTTACGCCGCCAGAGGCCGTCTTCGTCCATGGTGAGGATCTTGTAAAAGATTTCCCGGTCTTGCTCAGGCTTGTCCGAGGCGGGCATGAGGAGAGCGAGGAGGGCAGCCCGTACCAGGATGAGGGGCTTCCGGCCCCACCACTTGCCGAGCCCCGTCAGGGTCTGGCCTGAACCGGCCTTGCGTTCCTTGTAACTTTCCGCCGAGAGACGGGCAATGGGGAATTGGGTTTCGATAAAAGGGGTGTAACGCATGGGGGAGTCCTTTATGATAAAAAAGTGTGTATCCTATCAAGTGTTGCTTTTACTTCCGGATCCAGTTCATTGGGCTGTGCCTTTTCCGCAAAGCGGTAGTATTCTCCCTTACTGATTTGTACAGGAAGCTGTAGTTCTTTGTAGTACCGGGAAAGTATTTTTGCCAACCAGTCATCGGAAATTTTGGTGGTTTTCCAAAAATCATGGTTTTTATCCCGGAGCGCCGCCGGTATGGTCTCATCCTGGATTATCTGCCTTAGGGTATCGATAGTGGTGGATTCGAACAGTTCCATGGTTGCCGGCTCCGCATAGTATCGATACAGAGCGTCGGGCAAGGGGATGTAGCATTCAATCTCGTTCCGCTGCCATTGCAGGTGCTCTAAACCAGGAGGAAATTCAAAGTTTCGCCCCAGGTTGTCGGTGAGGAGCAGCCCTTTCAAGTCTGGAACTTCTTCTTGTAACCCAGTAAAATGGCTCCTGCAGGGGTCAAGATTGTTTGAATTGATAGATATAATCCAGGCTCGTTCCAATGCTTGTGCCGCCGGATGTTTTAGGACTTTTGCAAAGGCTTTTAACAAAGCCAGGTCTGTGCTTCCTTCGAGATACAGGATCCTTTTCTGCTCTTCCGCTAAAAGATAATCCTTTGCAGGTATTTCTAGGAGAGCCTTTTTTAACTCCCTTGCTTTTGCTTTTCGGATGGGGTGGGGGTTCCGGACAAAAGCTATAACGGTATCTTCATGTTCAAAGGCGAGGTCTATCATAGCCTCTGAATGGGTTGCAATGAGTAATTGGGTACCCTTTTCATTTGTTTGTTGTACCAGGGCACGATACAACCCCTGTTGCCTGAGGTACTCGAGATGGGCATCGGGTTCATCGAGCATTATAACCGTGTGGGGCTGGTAAAACAGATAGCTGTAGAGCAGCAAAAATTGCTGAAACCCCCGTCCGCTGGTACTCAAATCCATCACAGGTTTTTTTCCTTCCTGTATGGAACAGGTGATAATACTGGTTGCCTGATTATATTCAGGAGTTAAGAGTTCTGCACCAAAGCCTTCCTTTACTGTGTTGCAGAGCAGTTCCCAGGAACTACGATTGGTATCATAAATTTTCCATAACAGATTTCTTAAAACTTCTGCGGTACGGCCTTCGCCGATGCGCCTGCGAATGCTTCCTTCTTCCAGCCGTTCTTCAAAGGCCGAGAGGCCCGACATGGGTGGGAGGTATGCCATGGTTTCGCTCAGTGCCAGTTGCAGGTCCTCTGTTGTTCCAATGCCTTCTACCGGCCGGGCATACAGAGATTCGGGGTTTGCATAGTAAAATTGCAGGGCTGCTTTCCAGCTTTTTTGTTGTGTAAAGCCTTCCAATTGAATGATCATATAAACGGTACTGTTTTCACCTGTACCGGAACGGGTGTGTATGTCATGCCAAAGTAGCTTTGCTTCCGGAATAGGAATGGCATACAAATCCTGCCGGTTAATGGTAACGCCCTTTCGTTCCTTTGCTTTGCTGGAGGCTTTTTGGTCCCACCATTTCCGCAGGGCTATATCCCATAGGGTCAAAGCCTGGAGCAGGGTCGTTTTTCCCGAATTATTAGGCCCCACAAGGAGCGTAACCTGGCCAAGGGGTATAGCAAGTTTTTTAAAGGTCTTAAAATTGGTTAACTCAATGCGCTGTATCATTTAGTTAGCCCCGTCAAACAAGGTTGGTTCAAGGATAGGGCGTTTTCGTATAATAGGAGCCGACACCGGGTTTTCACACAATGCAAAGCGTACGGCCTTGCGCCAGCCCCGGTTGCGGCCTGCAAAAGCCTGCCCCGTAGCCGCGTTGGTCATGGTATAGAGCCACCAGCGTTCTTCTGGTGACAGCCCCTGCCAGTTATGTACTGCATTCTGAACATCATTTAAGGTGGCATCTTCAATTGCCCACAGGAGGAGAAGCAATTCCTTGCCAAAGTTAGCAGAAAGAAGGGTGGTGCCGCCACGAATTGGCCATTTACCACTAGGTAAGCCTTGAGCCGTAAGCCGTCGGTTGAATTCTGCCTTAACTGGATCGGCTATTTCCTTAAAATAATCCCGCCTTATGATTGCCTTAAGGTCCCGGTACTCATTAGGTATGTCTGCATCATCGGGTATATCGCCTTTCCATTCAAAATGCTCCACAACTTTTATGGGACTGTCTTCTTTTGTGCTAGCAGGAAAGTGGACAGCAAAAAAATGGGCTTGCTGTTCAGGATCAAAACCAAAACCGGGAAAACGGGGCTTCACTGCCGCACCTCGCTCGTAAAGTCATAGGGAATTTTGTCCTTATTGGTCCAATCCAAAAAGTCCTGACCACGGGAAAAGTGGATCCGTTGGATCGTGAGGCCGATATTCACAGTTCCCGCATAATTGCTGATAAGTTCCAGAATATCTTTTATATCTTCTCCACTTTTACGGATACCCTCTGGAGCGGTATAGTTAAATTCCTCACCTCCGGTTTCCGGGAGTTCAAAGTAAATGGTAAGGCCCTCTGCCTCTCCGCTATGTTCAATGAGTCTTGTAACTACCTGCCAGGCTTCGCTTGTTGCTATGTTTTGGAACCGCTTTGTTTTCCAGGTGAGTGGTTTTGCGGGGTCTACTGCGGTACGTTCCTGTTGGGTTACGTCCCGGCTGAGGATCTCGCTTTCTATGTCATCTTTTTTTGCGATAGCCTGTATGACCCGGCAACTGCGGGGAATGGGGAAAGGTCCTGCGTAGGGGACACCCCTGGTGCGGGGGTCAGACCCATCGGTGGTATAAAAAATTGGTACTTGTGGTGCGGAAACAAACTCTATGTACCGTTCTCCGGCTTGTTCAAAGATCCTGCTTTTTAAGCTGACTTTGTTTTTCCAAACCACCGGCCTAGCTTCATGGTTTGGGTCATTTTCATCGATACAAACAAAGGTGAGCTTTAAGTCATCTGTTTCAAAGGCACTATAATTGGAAACCGGAGAACTCGCGGTGGTGGGTATAATTTCCCCAATTTCATAGAGCACCTTGGTGCCCCCTATTGGGCGTATTTCTAAAACAGCTTTGCCGGTGTTTTCATCCCGGTTTTTAACAATGACGCTTATTCCAGTAGGTTCCTTGGGGAACGGTCCTTTTCGGACATACTCCCCTTCTTCCCGCCATTTGCCGGTACGTACCGCATGTCCCTTTATGTCATCGAGTAGTCGGGGAAGATGCAATTGCCAGTTTGTTTTGCTGGCGGCCCGGGCTTTTACATCCTTCCAGCGTACCGGGTTCTGGTTGTCAAAGAGCCGTTCTTCTACCTTTCCAATCCAGGCATCCAGGTTTTTTGTATCATCACTGAATTTACGGGCATTAAGCAGGGCTGAGCGAATCTGGCTTTCCCCCTCATAGTTGTTATTGTCAAAGTTGAACCGTATAATTTCTTTCCGCAGTCTGTCTGCGGAGGGGTATACTACGGTGCTGTAGGTTTGTTGAATGGCACTCCTCAGGTTGATTAAAATCCTGTCCTTACTTTTTTTTGCCTCAATTCGCTGGGGATCCCGTTCCGAAAGTCTTTCACTATCCTGTTCCGCCAGGATGGTTTCGATAGCCTTGAGCAAAGCGGCATTCTTTAATACCTCTGTCATGGTATCCCGATCGCCGGTTAAAAAGAGAATCCGGTTCTTATATTCAAGCTGTTCATAGAGCCGAATAAAATCGGGGTGTAAGGGTATTTGATCCTGACCTTGAACCTGGTAGGGTTCGGTTACCACAAGAATGGTCTTATCCTGTTCCGGTTGCACTTCTTGCCACAATGGAAGCACAAGGCAAGCCTGGTATACATCCCCCAGATTAGGCTTAAATAAACTGCTGAGATATTCCTTTAACTCTTTGATTCTTGTTTCTTGTGTATAGGATTCGACATAGCTGTGCAGGGTTGCCGCCAGGTTTCGTACATTCTTAAAATATAAGCGGCCATCGGTGGAAACATGAAGGTACCAGGCGCTTGTCGGGAGCTGTTCCAGGACATCGGTTTTTAGCCTGGAAATATCATAATCGGGCCTGCAAAGCCATGCAATGAGTTCGCTGTCCCTGAGTCCCAGTTCGGGATTCTGGGCTGTAGAAAGGGAAGCCACATAGAGCAGTTTGGCCGCATCCTGGGCCTGGGTGCCGCCGCCAAGTTTGGCATCCAATGCTTCTGCATGGGAACTCCCATGGTTGGCAATATCAAGGCGAACCGCTTCATTAAGGTTTGGATTGATGGTAGAAAATTCGCTGAAAATTTCCTGATTATTCAGGTCGATATCATAGGGATGAATCAGCTCAAGCTGTTTCGCCAGTTCTGTTTCCCAGAGATTGGATACCACAGCCCGCATTAAGCGCAATAAGCCCCGGGTCTGCTGAAATCCAGGATTTGCCTTAAACCTGCCATAGAGGTCCCGGAGTGCATAATGGAAGGGATAGGATTCCCGAATTAAAGTGGCAAATGAGGCTGATGATTGGGCAGTGAGTTCCATGTGTTTTGCCTGATCAACCGCTTCGGCATAGCGGCATGCAACCTTGTCAATTTCTGCAATACCAGGGAGGCTTTCAAATAACCGGGTTCTGAGAATATGAAAGATTTCATCTCCCTGGGTTGCTACGGGTTCGATGGGGACAATACTGCGTTGGGTCTCCTGCCTAAGGTTCTCGAGGGCCTGATTAATGAAACCAGAGCCTTCAGCGTAAGCCGTTGCTGATAGATCTGAAATAACAATAACCACATTCGCCAGTTCTGCCTTATTGGCGGCCACTAATAAATTGGACAATGCGGTTGCAGTGACATCCGCCAAATTGGAAGCCCCAATCTGTATGGAACGGGCATTGTCAAAATAGGGGGGCAGTTCATCTAATAAAATAATAACCGGCTCCTCCTGTAACAGGCTCATCCAGGACGTAACTCCCGGTGCTTTAAGGGGGGTGTAATGGTCCTTAAAGAGCTCCTCTTTCCCCAATTGCTTGGCCAGGGCTCCCCAAAGGCCATAGGGATAGTCCGATTCACGGCCATCAAAGCCAATGACGGTGTACTTTTTAAACGGATCCGGCAATTGCAATCCCAGGTTTTGTCGTAATTCAGGATAACGGGCCAATAAACCAAGGACAATCATGCTGTGGGTTTTACCGCCGCCCATGGCCTGGGATAACAGATACGCCGAGGGTTGATCATGGGTGCTTGAAAGGCGGTCAAAGCTTTTTTGAATGAGCAATTTCATGCCCGAAGTAACAAAATTCTCACTCAAAAATTGCTTTGCAGAATTTTCATCAAAATGATGATTTAAAAAATCACTTAGATTAAGGACCGTGTCTCTCCGGTTTCTATCGAACACGGAGGCTCTGGGTTTGCAGTTTGTAAATAAATTCATAATAGGTTATTATTAGGCACTTCTGTAATTAAGGCAATAGGTAACTATGGTTCATCAATTTGCGCGAACGGAACTGGTGTTTGGCTCCGAGGCTTTGCAGGTACTTAAAGAGAGCCGGGTAGCGGTCTTTGGGCTGGGCGGGGTAGGTGGGATGGCTGCGGAGGCCCTGGCCCGGTCAGGGGTTGGCCGCTTTCTCCTCGTCGATTTTGATGTGGTCTCCATCACCAACCTGAACCGCCAGGTGATCGCCCTTCATTCTTCTATTGGAAAACCAAAGGTCCAGGTGATGCAGGAACGGATTCTGGACATCAATCCCCTGGCCCAGGTCGAGGCCCGGCAGGAAACCTATACACCAGCAACGGCCGAAGGTTTTTTTGCCACCCCCATCGATTATGTGGTGGATGCCATCGATATGGTAAGTGCAAAAATTGACCTTATCCTGCAAGCCCAAGGGCGAGGAATCCCGATAATCAGCTCCATGGGAACCGGCAACAAGCTGGACCCTTCTCAGCTGGAACTGGCGGATATCTATGAAACCTCCGTGTGTCCCCTGGCCCGGGTGCTCAGACGGGAATTAAAGAAGCGGGGTTGCAAGGCTCTTAGGGTGGTTTATTCCCGGGAAAGCCCCGGGGTGCTCCAAAACGGGGAGCGGGCCTTTACCGAGGACTCCAATCCCGGAAAGCACATCCCCGGCAGTACGGCCTTTGTCCCCCCCGCCGCTGGGCTCCTCCTCGCATCCTGGGTGGTCCGGGACCTTGTACAGCGCTGGGCAAACAAGGATTTCGGCCTTTAATACGGCGCTTTCACTCCAGTACTCCGGAAAAGAGGAACATCAAAATGCTCTGTACAAACAAAGAGACCGGGTTTAGAATAGGGTAATACTTATTTACTGGAAGTAACTATGAGCGGATTACCTCTGAGAAGCGCTGATATTCGGGAACGGAATGCAAAAATAATACTCGGTCTTGTACAAAACCGCAAGCAGATATCTCAATCGGAAGTTGTGACCCTTACCGGTCTCAGGGCACCCACTGTTTTCCGGATCTTTACGGAACTGGAAAAACAGGGCTTAATCCGTCCAGCAAAAACGCCGCGGAGCGAAGAAATCCTGGCAAGCCAAAGCGGGGGCGAGGAAAGGAAGGGCCGTAAACCCCAATATTTCGAGGTTGTCCCGGAAGCCTTTTACAGCATCGGCATCGATTTCTGGTCCCGTTCAGCCGCCCTGGCTTTGAGCGATTTTTCAGGGGAAATTCGGTATATTGATGAAGAGCTGTTCCCGGATTTGATGGATGCAAATGCCTTGGTCGCCTCCCTTCATGGATTAATTCAACGGGCCTTGCATAATAGCCATATCGATCCAAGCCGCATTTTAGGTTTTGGAATCGGAGCCCCGGGCCGCATCGATCTGGAAGCAGGCATGATTATCTCCTATCCCCGAATAGCAGAGCTTTCTCATTTTCCCCTGGTTGCAAAGTTGCAGGAACAGTATGCAGCGCCGGTCTACCTGCACAACAATGCAAGCCTTGCCGCCATGGCAGAACTTAAGTACGGAGCAGCCCGGGGGGCGAAGAGCCTTTTTGCCTTTCTAGTTCGTTCCGGCGTCGGCGGGGCCTATATCGAAGGCTCCCAGCCCTTTACGGTTCTTGGAAAAACAGCCCTGGAAGTGGGGCACCTTTCCTTTAACTGTGAAGGTCCCCATTGCACCTGCGGGGGCCAGGGCTGTCTGGAAGCCTATATAGCCGAAGACGCCATTCTGGGCTGGATCCAAAGGGTCTATCCCCTTACATCCCTGGCCGAGCTGGACCAGGTTTTGGATACCCCAACAGGGGATGCAATTCGTTCCGCCCTGAATGAACCGCTTCACATATTCAGCCTGGCAGTGCGGAATATCCATACCCTTTTTTCTGCAGAAAGCTACCTTATTATAAGCCGGTTCCCCGGTTATGCAAGGCTTTTGCAGGAGGAGCTCCAGAAACGTCTGCAAGACCTAATCAACGACCGGGAGCATCCCATCAAACTGGTGTCCGATGTCTATGATTCCCGCCGCATCGGCCGCGGTGCCACCGACCTCGTAATTGAGCAGTTTTTAAGGGGATAAAGGCCTGCGGGCCCGCTATCCCGACATTTTTATTGACAACTGCGGGTTTCCATGTTTTACTTACTTAGTGAAAGTAATCAAAGGAGGTTCGGTATGAAACGAACACTAGGATTGATTGGTATTCTTTTGCTGGCAACTTCATTCTTTGCCATGGCAGAAGGACAGAAAGATGCCGGTTCCAAGGAAGTAGTGCTTAAATGGCCCTGCATTTGGGTCGGCAAGGATTCCAAGGCCGCGGAAGTGGAAAAACTGGTTAACGAATTTAATGCGGCCAATGCGGGCAAAATTCGGGTAGAAATTGAGCCCCAGCCCGATTACGATGGATATGAGCAAAAGATTCGTACATCCATTGCTGCCGGTATTGTTCCGGACATTTTTACCCTGAAACTGAACCCCACCACCGCGGAATATTACAAATCAGACCTTTTAATGGATTTCTCCAAAGAAATTTCCGGTGACTGGAAAGCCTCCTTTAAAGCAGGAACCCTGGAACAGGCTACTATTAATGGGGTTATGAAGTCCCTTCCCTACGAAATTGCCATTACCCCCATTTGGTATAACGAAGCCCTCCTTAAAAAGGCTGGGGTTGCCTATCCCAAGACGGTAGATGAAATGTGGACCGCCTTTGATAAGCTGAAAGCCGCAGGCGTAACCCCTGCCAGCCAAATGACCGGCGGCACCAATGCCTGGACCAGCATGCTCTGGTTCTCCCATTTTGCCGCATCCATCGGCGGCCCAAAGGTGTGGGACAAACCCCTTACGGACCCCGTATTCGTACAGGCGGCGGCTCTGCTCAAGAAAATGTATGAAAACGGCAACACTACCCCCGATGCAGTCGGTGGCGATGCGGGCGTTTCAGGCGGTCATTTCCTGGCAGGACGCACTGCCCTCTTCAGCAATGGCCCCTGGTATATAGGCCGGGTAAAGAAGGAAGCTCCCGAGGTTTTTGCCAATGCGAAAGTGGCTCCCGCCCCTGCCGCTGGAACCTATAAAAATGCTATGATCGGTTTCCTCCAGGCAAATATTGCCGCCGGCAACACCAAGGATCCCGCTAAGAAGGCCGCTCAGATTGCATTCCTTAAATGGATGACCAAGCCGGAACATGTAAAACGGATTGCCCTCTCCTCAGGAGCCATGTTCGCAGTTTCCTTTAATCTAACTGAAGCGGACCCGGTAGACCCCCTGATGAAGCAGTTCTATGAGCTTTCTAACAGCTCCGCCTTCAATGTGATGCATCTGGAAGGCGCCAAGGGTGCTGAGGTTGTGGCCGAATTCGGCCAGCAGCTGGCCAAGATGGCCCTCGGCCAGGCTACCCCGGAAGAGTTTATGAAAGCTGTTGCAGCAAAGGAGAAACGGTAATATGAGACGAGACGGGAGCGGTGTCTCTGGCCGTCATAGACTGGGGATCGGGATATTTCTCGCTCCCGTCTTGATCTTGTATGGGGCCTTTTTTCTGTATCCTTTGTTTTTCATCAGTATAACCAGCTTGATGGAATGGACCGGCATATCAAAAGCCCAGTTTGTAGGTTTTGCAAACTACAAAAAGCTTTTTTCCGACAGTACCTTTACCTTGGGAATTCGGAACAACTTTATCTGGGCTTTTGCTTCCGGTTTTATCCAGATACCCCTGGCTACCCTGGTAGCCCTTATATTAGCCCGCAAGCCTCCCCTGTGGAAATTCCTGCGGACCCTCTACTTTCTTCCCAATGTCATATCAGCGGTGGCCCTGGCCATGCTCTGGAAGGCTATTTATAATCCCACCTATGGGCTTTTAAATGGGCTCCTTGCACTGGTGGGCATGAAGGGCCACAACTGGCTCGGGGACACCGCCACCGCCCTGACTGCCGTAATCGCCCAGTCGGTCCTTTATATCGGCTACTTTATGATCATCATCCTGGCGGCGATCAGCAATATTCCAGACAGCCTGTATGAAGCCGCCGAGATTGATGGGGCTTCGGTACTTCAGCAAACCTTTAGAATTACCCTCCCCATGATTACCGGAACCCTGGTGACCAGCATCACCCTGGCTATGGCCTACGGTATGCGGCATTTCGAGGCTACCTTCCTTATGACCGGCGGCGGCCCTGCCTATGCTACCACCACCATGGGTATACAGCTCTACAACAAGATGGATGCTTTCCGGTATGGCGAGGCCAGCGCCATTGGGGCCATACTGATCCTCCTGGGGACCGTTCTCATTGTGCTGATCCGGTCTCTGCTTTCTAAAAATGATCCCATGGCGGAGGCGGCACAATGAAAGCGTATTCACTTCAGCGGATAGACACTATGAAACAGCGCCCCCTTCAGCGGATTGTAGCTCTTGCCGGTACCATCGGCGTCATAACCGTCCTTGCCTTTTTCTTTCTCATAGCGGCCTTTCCGCTGCTCTGGCTTTTTATCTCTTCGTTAAAGACAAACCTGGAATTGCAGGTTTCTCCCTT
>Ga0101944_10003524_pt1 | contig 21551 bp, 19 predicted proteins | sample DewCreD2012metaG_FD_75245 | JGI IMG/M metagenome (GOLD analysis project Ga0101944, IMG submission 75245) | Hot spring sediment bacterial and archeal communities from British Columbia, Canada, to study Microbial Dark Matter (Phase II) - Dewar... ... | reverse complement strand
TTCATGAAGCCCTCGGTTTTCCCAAGGGGCATCTTCCCTATGCTGCACTGATGGTGGGATATCCAAAGGCGGTCTATCACCGCATTCCACCTCGAAAACCCTTGTCTGTCGTTTGGAAAACGTGAGATATGGGGGAACAGGAGTCAGGAGTCAGGGGTCAGGAGCCAGAAGTCAGAAGTCAGGAGGAAGAAGAAAAGCGGTAGATTCCCCGGGGGTGGCGACCACCTCTAATCCCCCATTTTTTAAAGGAGGGATGTGGAAAAAATTTTAGAGGTCATCGCTCAGGAACCAGTGGTGCCGAATTATCATTCGCAGGAGTTGATAAAACCCATCGTCACGAACCATCTATCAAACAGGAGTTATCCGCTTTTCTCCTGACCCCTGACTCCTGACTTTTTTACGAATGATGTTCATCGATTCACGAAAGGAGCATCCGATGGCGAAACTGACCTATCACTGCGAAGCATGCAAGCAGAAAACGATGGTTGAATCCGATGCGACAGCGCCGGAGTGCTGCGGAAATCCCATGAAACCGGTAGACCCGCTTCCCGTTTGTGAAATGGCTGTAAGCCCCGAGCATTCCCGACTGGATGGCGGGGACCCCTGTGATGACGGCAGGGCTGGCTGATGAGTTCTCCGTTCATGCCCTCCATGCCAAGTCATTTTGCACCCATCGTCTGAAACGATGGCATGAGCGTTTTCCGGGTTGAGCTTGTTCCCACATTCGGGATGAACGCACGCTTCGCATGCCATCATGTGGTGATGGGGCGGGCTTGGCGCATGGAAGATTTTTTCTGTGATTGGTCACCCGGAGCCATTGCCCGATGAAAACGACTGCACGATATTTCCGGAAGGTGCGTTGGTCAGGGGCGTTGATCCTGCTCTTGTTTTGTACCACCGTTGCCGGGGCCGAAACCCTCGAGGAGGCCTGGCAGGTCGCCCTGGCCCATGACAACCGGTTGAAGGCCGCTCAGGAATCTGCGGCTGCAGCGGATGAAAGCCTCTCCTCTGCGGCAGCCAACCGGCTGCCGGTCTTGAAGGGGCAGGCAGCCTACAGCCAACTGAATCAAACGCCCGAAACCGCAATCACCATCCCCCCATTCCCATCCATGACCATCCCCCTTCTGAAGGACGATACGGTCTTTGCATCGCAGATGCAACTTTCCGTCCCCCTGTTTACGAGCGGTCGCATCTCGAAAGGAATCGCATCGGCGCGAGCTGCAGCCGAAGCATACAGGCAGGAAGTCGAACAGGTTCGGCAGCAGGTCAAGTTCGAGGTTGCCGAAGCCTTCGTTCGGGTGCTGCGGGCGAAGGCTTTGGTCGAAGTCGCCGGAAGCCATGTCGATTCCCTGCTGGCCCACCGGCAGGATGTCTTGCGGATGGATCGGGAGGGGCTCGTTTCGAGAAACGACGTGCTTTCCGTCGAAGTGGCTCTGGCGGATGCGAAACAATCCCTGCTGCAGGCGGAAAACGGGCTTTCTCTTGCCGCAAGCGCCTACAACCGTCTGTTGGGAAGGCCGTTCGATCATCCGGTCGCCCTCGAGTGGACGGCGCAGGACGCTTTTGAGCAATCGGAAAACGAAGAGGTGCTTCGCAGCGCAGCGGTTTCCCGTCGGCCCGAGTTAAAAGGTTTGTTTCATCAGGCGGAAGCTTACGGGGCTCGGGCAGACAGCATCCGGGCCGAGGCGCTTCCGCAGCTTGCCGCGCAGGGAAGCTGGCTGCATTTCGATCAAGTCCCCCTGACCGACAACGACATCTGGCAGGCCGGGCTCTTGCTGGAGTGGAACATGTTCGATAGCGGCGTCATCCGACATCGAGCCGCAGCTGAGGAGCGAAAGGCTCGGATGATCGATCACCGCAGAGAAGACGTCCGCACCCTCATCGAGCTTCAGGTTCGTCAGGCCTTGTTGGATGTGCAGCAGAGCGTGCAGCGAAAGGTGGTATCGGAGCGGGCCCTCGAGCAGGCCGAAGAAAATCTGAAAGTTGCCAGAAACCGCTATGTTCAGGAAATCGGCACCCACACCGAGGTGTTGGATGCCGAAACCCTGCGGATTCGGAGCCGAAGCAACGAGGTGCAGGCGCGCTACGACCTCATGCTGGCCCGTATCCGGCTCAAATATGTCGTTGGGGATTTATAGGGCGCCCGAAGACTTCGCCCATGTTCGATCTTAGAGGATCACGATATGCATCTGTCCCGATGGCTCAAAACGATTCTCCTCCTGCTCTTTCTCTCGGTTCTGGGAACCGGCGGGTGGTATCTCTTTCGCAAGACCTTGATGCCCCGAACCCTTCCGGACGGCCTCATCCAGGCGAACGGGCGGATCGAGGGTGAGACCAACGGAGTCGCCACGAAAATCGCCGGGAAGATCGTTCGGGTGACGGTTGCTGAAGGGGATGCCGTTCGAGCCGGAGACATCATGGCCGTTCTCGATGACCGTCCGGTTCGGGAACGGGTGCAACAGGCGGTCTCTGCCCTGTCATCCATCAAGGCCAAACTGGAGGCGTCCCAAGCCGCCTACAGGCTTCTCGAAAAGGAAATTCCGCTTAGCATCGAGCGGGCGAAGGCTGCCAGAAGCCATGCGCAGGCCCTTCTTGCGAAAGCCGAGGCGGCCGAGCGTCAGGCGGCCCGAGATGCCGATCGTTACAGCCGTTTGGCAGAAGAGGGAAGCATCGGCCGTCAGAAAAGCGAGCATGCGTTGCTGGCCCTCGCCTCTGCACGAAGCGACCGGCAGAGTGCAGAAAGCGGGCTCATCCAAGCACAGAAGGTTTTGGAAGATGCCCTGCTGGGGTCCTCCAGGCTTCAGGCCAAAGCAGACGAGATTCGGGCCGTCGAGGCCCAGGTCGCTCAGGCCGAAGCCGCCCTGGCCGAGGTCCGAAGCATCGAGGCCGATTTGACGGTTCGGGCCCCCGTATCCGGAATCGTGACCGTGAAATCGGTCAATCCCGGGGAAGTGGTCGCTGCAGGCACCCCGCTCTTCACGATGGTGAATCTCGACGATCTCTACCTGAAGGCCTATGTTCCGGAGAAGGAAATCGGCAAACTCCGGCGAGGCCTTCCCGCCCGCATCTGGATCGATGCACTGCCCGACACCCCCTTCGAGGGAACCATCACCTTCATCGCCTCTCGGGCGGAATTCACTCCCAAGGAAGTCCAGACACCCGACGAACGGGTGAAGCTTGTCTATGCGGTGAAAATCGCCGTCGATCGCAATCCGGAGCACCGGCTGACCCCGGGGATTCCGGCGGATACCGTCATCCGCTGGAAAGACGAAGCTTCATGGGTCAAACCCATATGGTGAACTCGCCCGAAGCGTCTTTGGTCGCCATACACGGCTTTCAAAAGGCCTATGGACGAACGATCGCCGTTCGCAACGTCGATCTTCGGGTGCGGCAAGGCGAAATGTACGGGTTGATCGGTCCGGACGGCGCGGGCAAGAGCACGCTCATGAAGGCGGTTGCCGGGGTGCTGGCCTACGATGGAGGCCGGGTCGAGGTGTTCGGTCATCCGGTGGGCAGCGAGGCGGAGGCCGAGCGGATCAAGGACCGCATCGGGTTTATGCCCCAGGGGCTCGGGCTCAATCTCTATCCGGAGCTTTCCATCGAAGAGAATGTCGATTTCTTCGCCCGGCTGCGCCTGGTTCCAAAGGAAGCCCTTGTCGAGCGGAAGCGGAAGCTTCTTTCCGTCACCCGGCTCGAGGCCTTCAAACATCGCCCGATGAAGCAACTTTCGGGCGGCATGAAGCAGAAATTGGGGCTTGTCTGCAGCCTCATCCACGAGCCGGACCTCGTCATTCTCGATGAGCCGACGACAGGGGTCGATCCGGTGTCTCGGCGGGATTTTTGGGCCATCTTGGCAGGTCTTCTTTCCGAAAAGGGAACCAGCGCCCTCATCTCGACGGCCTACATGGAAGAGGCAAGCCGTTTTCACCGGATTGCGCTGATGCATGAAGGTCGGGTGCTTGCAGAAGGCGAACCGTCCGACATCATCGCAAGGATGGCGGGAACCCTCGTCTCCCTTCGCGGCGAACCGCAGTGGAATGCCGTCGAGCGGTTGCGCAAGAGCTATCCGTCGCTGCGGGTGGAACAAGAGTGGATTCGGGTCTTCGTTCCGGAGATGGATCCGGAGGGGGCTTCCGCCTGTATTCGGCAGCAGCTCTCGTCTTCGACCCGCATTGTGGACATGCGATGCGACGCTCCCGATCTCGAAGATGTCTTTCTCGAGCTGATCCGGGATCGATCCGTGGACGGGGCTGCCTGTGGCGGACCCGAGGTGAGTTCCTTTGCAGCAGAGGATGCCCTGGTGAAGCAGGAGGGGGCCGACGGGACGGTTTCTGCTGGAGACGCTGCTTCCACCTCTGGGATCACCGAAAACGCTTCCGGCATTGCCATTGCCGCAAGCGGCCTCGTTCGAGATTTCGGCGCTTTCCGAGCGGTCGATCGGGTGAGCTTTCGGGTTCCCTATGGGGAAATCTTCGGACTTCTGGGCGCCAACGGCGCCGGAAAGACCACGGTGATCAAGATGTTGACGGGAATTCTTCGGCCCACGGCCGGAGAAGGGCAGGTGGCCGGTGTGGATATGCGCCGGGCAGGCCGCGTGATCAAGGAAAAGATCGGCTACATGTCCCAGGCTTTTTCGCTCTACACGGATCTGACGGTTTTGGAAAACATCCGTCTCTATGCCGGTATTTATGGGTTGGATCGGCGAAGGACCCGGGAGCGTACCGATTGGGTGCTCGATATGGCCGAGCTGCACACCTATCGGGACCGGCTGGCCGGAAGCCTTCCGATGGGCATTCGCCAGCGCCTGGCCCTGGGCTGTGCCGTCGTCCACCGACCCGGTGTGCTGTTTCTGGATGAGCCGACTTCAGGTGTTGATCCGCTCGGCAGACGCAGGCTGTGGGAAACCTTCTACCGGCTTGCCCGCCAGGAAGGAGTGGCCGTTCTCGTGACCACCCATTACATGAGCGAGGCCGAACACTGCGACCATCTGGCTCTGATGTTCGCAGGAAGGATCGTGGCCGATGCCACGCCTGCAGCCATGAAGGCCGATGTCGAACGGGAGGCCGGATCGCTCGTTCAGATCGGGACGGACCGCCCCCTCGAGGCCCTGCAAGTCCTGCAGCGTAACGGGTATCGGGAAGCGGCCCTTCATGGAAAATTCATCCATGTGCTCACCCGGGATGTGGCGGAGTCGAAGGCGCGGCTTTCGGCGCTCTTCGCGAAGGAAGGGATCGGAATCACCGGATTCGAACCGCGGCCACTGTCGATGGAAGATGTCTTCGTCTACCGGGTGCTTTCGTTGGAAGCGGCCTGAGAGGAGCCGATGAACCTTCGTCGTGTCTTTGCCGTCAGCCATAAGGAATGGCGGGAAATCGTCAGGGACAGGGTGTTCTTCGCCCTGGCCTTTTTGGTGCCGGTTTCCATGATGATCCTCCTCGGATACGGTCTTTCTCTCGATGTCGAAGGCATTCCGCTGGCCGTTCTCGACGAGGACCACAGTTCAACCAGCCGAGACTATGCCTACCGGTTCATCGGCTCGCGGTATTTCGATTTCCGGGGATACGTGACCAGCGAACGTGCGTTGAACGCGCTGCTGACCGAAAACCGGATCCGGGCGGCGATCGTGATCCCACCCGAATTCGAGAAACGGCTGCTTTCCGGCAAATCGGCACCCGTTCAAACCTTGATCGACGGCACCTTCCCGTTTCGAGCCCAAACCACCAAGGGATACATTGTCGCCATCAACGCCGCAGCGAACATGGATCTGCTGGCGGCCCATCTGTCGAAGGCGTTCGGGGTATCCCAGGAAATGGTTCGCGACAGGCTCCAGCCCGTGCGGTTGGAAACCCGCTATCTCTACAATCAGAGTCTGAAAAGCATCTGGTCGCTGGCGCCCAAACTCGTCATGCTCATCCTGATGATTTCGCCGCCTTTTCTGACGGCCTTGGGGGTGGTTCGGGAAAAAGAGAGCGGATCGATCTACAACATCTATGTCTCGACGGTGAGCCGGGGGGAATTTCTCGTCGGAAAGCTTTTCCCTTATGTGGCCATTTCCATGGTCAATGCCGGGGTGCTCTTCGTTCTGGCGACCGCGCTCTTTGGGGCGCCGTTCAAAGGGAGTGTGGCTACGTTCTTTGCGGCTACGCTTCTGTACGTCATTTGCACGACGGGGATCGGATTGCTGGTTTCCGTGTTCGTCCGCACCCAGATTGCAGCCATGATTGTCGTATCCATCATTACCCTCGTGCCTGCCGTGCTGTACTCGGGGGTGCTCATCCCCGTCTTTTCCCTCGAGACCACTGCCCGGATGGTCGCACACATCCTTCCGGCCATGTATTACACGAATATCGTCACTTCCTGCTTCATGAAGGGCATCGGTATCGCCTCTTTCTGGCCGGATGTCGTCGTCCTTGCCGGCTACGCCCTTCTGCTGATGGGGCTTGGGTATGTCCTGTTTCGAAAACGGACGAAAGGATGATGGATGAAGCCATGATCCGACTGACGGTTTGGTTCAGAAGACTGGTTGTCATGACGTCCAAAGAGTTCTTGCAGCTGGCTCGGGATTGGATGCTGCTCGTTTTTATTGTGTACGCATTTACGGCGGACATCTACCTTGCCGGATCGGGCGTCAGCCTCCAGCTGCGTCAGGCGGTGCTGCACGTTCTGGACCAGGACGGGAGTGCCGCATCGCGGGAGCTGATCGGCCGCTTCCAGCCTCCCCATTTCCAGTTTGCCGGACGGATCACCGAAGGCCCGAGAGAGGCCCTTCGACTGCTGGACAGGGGACAGACCATGGTGGTGCTCGACATTCCGGCGGATTTCGAATCGGATCTGCTCTCCGGAATTCCGACTCGGATCCAGATGCAGATCGATACGAGCAATTCCGTCCAGGGATTTTTGGCATCCTCCTATGCGCAGCGGATCATCGCCGATTTCGGTACTGAACGGGCGATGGCCGAGCTGCATGCTCAGAGCGGGGGGGCCGGATCGATGCCTCGGATCGTCGATGATCACCGGGTGTGGTTCAACCCGAATCAAAACGATACCTGGTTCATGAGTATTACCGAGCTTCTGACCATCATCACCTTGTTTGCGGTTCTGCTTCCTGCAGCCGCCATGGTGCGGGAAAAGGAGAGGGGAACTGTGGAGCAGCTGCTTGTTTCGCCGCTGTCTTCCTTTCAGATCATGTTTCCCAAGGTGCTGTCGATGACGGTCGTCATCCTGATCGGATGCGCCGTGAGTCTCGCACTCGTGCTGCGGGGCATGTTTCACGTTCCGGTGCGTGGAAGCCTTGCGCTCTTTTTCGGCATCACGACCCTCTTCGTGTTCACGACGGCAGGTCTCGGCCTGCTCATATCCACCATCGCCCGAAACCTTGCCCAGGTCGGGATGATGACCATCCTCGTTTTCACCCCCATGCTGTTTCTGTCCGGCGCTTGGACACCGCCGGAAGCCATGCCTGTCTGGATGCGGACGATCATGTACGCATCTCCCCTGCACTATTTCATCGATACGGGTTTCGGCATTCTCCTGAAGGGTGCAGGCATCGATGTTCTCTGGCGGGAAATCGCCGCCATGGCGGCGTTGGGAGGGATCATTTTCGGCACCGGCATGCTCCGGTTCCGGAACCAGTTCGGCAATTGACGGAGGCCGGCCAATACCTGAAATGTTTTTGGTTGACGGTTTTGGGATTTTGGTTGCCGTCCGCTATCTTCTTCCTTCTGCCTTCTGTCTGCTACCTCCTGACTCCTGTCTCCTGAAATTATATCCTTGATTTTTCGCCGACGATTGCGTTATCAGACCTTCAAAGCCTACTGGAGAATGATCGCCGGGGAATGCCCCGGCCGCCTTCGCATGAACCGTTCGATCAGAGGAGATATCCCATGCAGATCACCGTTTCGAAAGCCGCTTCACTCAAACCCAAGCCGGATCCCCACCATCTCGGCTTCGGCACCATTTTCACCGACCACATGTTCAACATGGACTATGCGCCCGACAAGGGATGGCACAACCCGCGGATAGAACCCTACGGCCCCATCGCCATGGAGCCCAGCACCATGGTGTTGCATTACGGGCAGGCCGTATTCGAGGGGTTGAAAGCATACCGCAATCCATCCGGTGGCGTTCAGTTGTTCCGGCCCCAGGCCAACTTCAAACGGATGAACCACTCCTGCCACCTGCTGTGTATCCCGGAATACGACGAGGGGATGGCGCTCGAATGTCTGAAGGAGCTGCTGCGGGTGGAACAGGATTGGGTACCCGATGCACCCGGCACCTCCCTCTACATTCGGCCGACCATCATTGCGACGGATCCATTTTTGGGGGTTCGGGCCAGCCATACCTATAGGTTCTTCATTATTTTGTCGCCTGTTGGCGCCTATTATGCGGCAGGCTTCAATCCGGTGAAGATCTGGGTGACGAGAAGCCACGTGCGTGCGGTTCGGGGCGGGGTCGGCGAAGCCAAAACGCCGGGGAATTATGCGGCGAGTCTGTATGCGGGTGAGATGGCCCACAAGCATGGGTATACGCAGGTCCTCTGGTTGGATGGGGTGGAGCAGAAATACGTCGAAGAAGTCGGGGCCATGAACATCTTTTTTGTCATCGACGGAGAAGTCATCACACCCGAGCTCAACGGCAGCATCCTGCCGGGGATTACCCGGGATTCGGTGCTTGCGCTTTGCCGATCGTGGGGATGGAAAACCACGGAGCGGAAAATCTCCATCGACGAGGTCATGGACGCCCACCGCAGCGGCAAGCTGCAGGAGATCTTCGGATCGGGAACGGCGGCCGTCATTTCTCCCGTCGGTGAGCTCAAGTACGGGGAGGAGATCATTTCCGTCACCGAAGGCAAGGTCGGACCGATTGCCATGAAGCTTTATCAAGCCTTGACCGACATCCAATACGGCAGAGCACCCGATCCGATGGGCTGGGTGGAGCCGGTGTAAAGAACCGTCGAACGGTGAAGAGACGTTTTCTTCGAAGACTTCCAAGGGAGGATGGACGATAAGGTCGGGTTTCCAACCCGGCCTCATCATCCGGTGGGATACCCCCGAAGAGAAACAGAGGGCGCTTCCCAACGACTGGCCGCTGACCATAGCCCATTTTCGATTGCCTACCGCCAACGCCCCAGGAGATGGTGCCGAAGGCTATGCAACCAAGCACAGAACACGCCAACATGAACCTGTTCGTCCGGAAAATGCAGGATGCAGGTCTTCATCCGGAAGTGATCGATACATTCTGTTTTTATTATCGGAAAGTCGTTTCCGGAGATCGGGGTCTCATCTACAGCAAGGACATCCGGCCCGTCGAGGATGCCGAAATCGCACATCGTAACCAGCTGGACGCTTTCGCGAAGGTGGGGGCTCGGGAAAAGGACCGTGCGGTGTTGATCGTTTTGAACGGGGGGCTTGGTACCAGCATGGGACTTGCCGGTCCCAAGAGTCTCTTGACTGTAAGGGCCGGAAAAACGTTTCTGGAAATCATCTGCCGCCAGGCCGAGCGCCAGAACCTCCGCTTGGCCTTCATGAACAGTTTCAACACCGATGCGGCAACACGTGCTGCCCTGTCTGAAATGAACCTGGCGCACGAGCCGGTCTGTTTCGTGCAGAACAAGTTTCCCAAGATCCTGCAGCAAGGTCTGGTGCCTGCCGAGTGGCCTGCCAACCGGGAGCTCGAATGGAATCCACCTGGTCACGGCGATTTGTATGGGGCGATCTTTCAGTCGGGTGTGCTGAAGCAGCTTCTCGATACAGGAATTCGGTATGCTCTCGTCGTCAATTGCGACAATCTCGGGGCTGCTTTTGATGATGCCCTGCTGGGCTATCTGGTCGAACAGCGGATTCCCTTCATGATGGAGGTGGCCCGCAGGAAACCCGTGGATTTCAAGGGCGGCCATCTGGCCGTCGATCGAACCACAGGCCGCTTGCTGCTTCGGGAATCGGCTCAATGTCCGGAAGAGGAAATCGCAGTCAGCCGTGACATTGCAACCTACCGGTACTTCAACACGAACAATCTCTGGATCGATCTTGAGTTTCTCTATGGGCTGATGATGCGGGAGCGCTTCGTTCGTCTGCCCATGATCCTGAACCCCAAGACACTCGACCCGAGGGATGAAACCAGTCCCGATGTTTATCAGATCGAAACGGCCATGGGGTCGGCCATCGTTTTGTTCGAGGGGGCGGCAGCCGTGGAAGTGCCCAGAAGTCGGTTCTATCCTGTGAAGAAATGCAACGAGCTGCTCGCGATCCGCTCCGACTGTTTTCTCTACGACGAAGACGACGGCTTTCGGAAACACCCGGATCGCGGTCTGGAACCCCCTGCAATCGATCTTGACAGCAAGTACTACGGCCGGATCGACCGATTCGAGGCACGGTTTCCTTTCGGTCCTCCGTCGCTTCTGCGTTGCTCGTCCCTGCGCGTGAAAGGGGATGTGGTGTTCGGCCGCAACGTCGAGCTTGTCGGGGATGTAGAGATCATCAACGAACGTGACGTGCAGATGCGCATTCCCGATGAGGCCGTGGTGGAAGGGACGTTGTATCTGTAAGTCCGGATATCCCCGCAACAAATCGAGAACCGGCTCGGAACACCATTCCTGCAGTAGCGATCGCAACCTGTTTTCGGACACATCCGTGCTCTTCACATACCGTGGTTCGGAGATATGATCGTCTCCTTTCTTTTCGTCCTTCGCCGGTTCTTCCTGCCGATCATCTGGCTCAAGCGGATACCCCTATGGGGCTTCGGGGCATGTTCGCTGTATGCCGCAGTATTCCTGTTCTATCCTCCCGCGGTTTCGGCGTCCAAGCTCGACATTCCTCAAAACGGCGCCTATACCGGCGCCTATGTCGATTTCGGGGAAGGGGAAGATGAGCTGACCGTAGAGGCGCTGCAGCGCTTCGAGAAATTGGCCGGAAAGCATCAGGCGATCATCGCTTGTGGCGCCTTCTGGGGGGAGCCGGGCTTTCCCCTGCGGCTGGTTCAGATCATCGACCGGTACGGCGCGATCCCCCTGTTGTTCTGGTCCCCCTGGGGGAAGCCTTATACGGAGGGAAAACCGCCGGATCGATTCGACCTCAACAGCATCCGCAAAGGAGCGTGGGACGGCTATATCGATCGGTGGGCCGAAGCCGCCGCTTCTTGGGGAAAACCGCTTCTGGTGAGCTGGGGCCTTGAAATGAACGGCACCTGGTTTCCCTGGTCCGGATATTTCTACAACAAGCCCAGGAAAAAAGGGGAAAAGCCCGACCCGCATCCCGAGGGACCCGAAATCTACAAGGCCGCTTATCGGCATGTGGTCGATCGGGTGCGTGCCAAAGGAGCGATGAATATCCAATGGGTGTTTCATGTCAATCATTCCCCTCTGCCCATCGAGAAATGGAACACGTTTGCCGCCTACTATCCGGGTGACACCTATGCCGATTGGCTGGGGATCAGCGTATACGGCAAGATTTTCTGGGATCAGGGTTGGACGAGATTCGATCCGATTTATCTCAATGCCTATCAGGAACTGTCGGCCTTGCATCCGACAAAGCCCATCATCATTGCAGAGTGGGGCGTCGGGGAATTTCCGGCTTCCGGAAACAAGGCCCAGTTTCTCCAAGAAGCCTTCGACACGATTCGAATGAAATCCCCCAGGGTCAAGGCCGCCGTTTACTGGCATGAACGCTGGCAGAACGAAGACGGCAGTTACAGCAACCTGCGGATCACCTCAAGCCCCGAAGCCCTGGAAACCTATCGTCGGAATGTGGCAGATGCCTTCTGGATCGGTTATCCGATCGTCAAGCCTTAATGGATGCAAGGAAGATGTTTCCTTCAGACAGTCCGCCGGTCAGGATATCCTTTGGCCATTGCCGATATCGTCCATGATGTGTTTGATCAGTCCCACCATGTCACCTGTATTCAACCTGGCCGCCGAAGAATACTTGTTAGCTGTCGGCCGGGAAGACTGCTTCTTGCTCTGGCAAAACAGTTGTGCCGTCATCGTGGGCCGCAATCAGAATGCCTGGGCGGAAATCAACGCCCCATTTGTTCGGGAAAAGGGGTGAAACAGCAGCTTTTGATGTGGAGAACACAATGACAAAAAACGAGATCGGAAATGGTCGGCCGCATGTTGAAATGTGTCGAAGATTGTCGGATGGGACAGAAACCATCCAGATATATTCCCTTCATGACATGCTGCAACAAGCGGAAGGAATTGAGTTGAACCGTCGGGATATTTTAAAGACCTTGATGCTTATGGGGGCATCTGTTCTCATGACAATGGATCACAACCCAGGTCTTGTCGCCGCGGCTCCCGGCAACGAAGGATCAGAAGTGAAAGGATGCAAGGGGGTTCGTGCGCATGAATCATGGATTAACAGCATAGCCTTTAGCCCGGATGGTGCGCTTCTTGCTTCTGGAAGTGAGGATAAAACCCTGCGTTTGTGGCGTGTTAACGATGGCAGCATCGTTCATATGCTGACACAGATGGAACAACTTTCCATGCCACCGATCAAAAGTCTTGCCTTCAGCCCCGATGGAAAGCTTCTGGCTTCTGGAGGAGGGGACAAGTTCCTGCGGCTGTGGGATGTGAGCAGCGGAACGCTTGTTCGCAAATTGCTCGGCCACAAAAACTGGGTGATCAGCGTTGCCTTCAGTCCGGATGGAAAATTTTTGGTCTCAGGTAGTGGAGATGCGACCGTACGATTGTGGCGTGTAAGTGATTGGTCTATGGTTCATCAATTCGTTGGGCACACTTCCATGGTTGGCAGCCTTGCTTTCAGTCCGGACGGAAAACTGCTTGTCACCGGAAGCGGTGATCACTCCCTGCGGATATGGAATGTACAGGATGGAAGGCTTTTACGGACATTGGAAGGGCACACGAATCGGATCAACACGGTTGCTTTCAGTCCGAAGGATGACCTTGTCGCCTCGGGAAGCGATGATACAACCGTACGCTTGTGGCGTGCGAGCGATGGGAAACCAGTTTACAAATGTGAGGGACACAACCATCCCGTCATCAGTGTCGCCTTCAGTCCAAATGGGAGGTTTCTTGCGTCAGGTGGTGGGGACAATGCCTTGCGGCTGTGGAATGTGAATCATGGAACGCTGGCCCGTAAATTGGATGGACATGCTTCCTCGGTGAGTAGTCTTGCCTTTAGCCCAAACGGGACCCTTTTATCCTCTGGGGATGCCGATGGCTCCCTGATGCTTTGGGATGCGATTGGTACTGAAGGTATGATTACATGCTTTTTTGATCCTTCGGTAACCCCTCAAGATGTCATGACAAATGTGTATAAAGTTGTGAATGCTTATGGAATTACCCATACCTATACACTTCCCTGCGGAGCGCCCATTCCGCCGGGAGCCATCTGTACCTGCAATTGTATTCCGGGAACCCTCCGTACCTCCTCACCGGTGAAACCCAATGGGGGTGTCATTTGTACCTGTAACCAAGTCTGTGTTTGTGTTCCGGTAAGGCGGTAAAATTGTTTCGTCCTGTTCAAGTCAAAAAACGCCGATAGAAACGATGAACATCCGAACGGAAATTTTCATTGTTCCTTTGCTGGGAAAGTTTCTTGTTTATGCCCCTCTTCGCAGAGTGGCCTTCATCACGGATAGTGCGGGAACCAAATTTCTTGAAAACCTGCGTCGAAGCGAAACACCGCGTCTTGATCGACAACATGAGCCTTTCATGGATTTTCTACGGGCAATTCATGTATTGGGAGATGAGGGTGATCTGCCGATCAGTACCTTTGAAAATCGGACGTTCAAACCAACGGAGGTAACCCTTTTTCTGACATCACGTTGTAACCTGCGGTGCATATACTGTTACGCTCTGGCTGGAGATCGACCGGCATCTGAAATGAGTTTGATAACGGCTATGCGCGGAATAGAATATGTTTGGCGAAATACTATAGAGAAAGGAAAAACGGAATTCACGGTGGGGTATCATGGTGGAGGTGAACCCACAATGAATTGGGAAGTTCTAAAGGAATCCTTTGAATATGCAAAGCGACTGGCTCGATCAACTGGAATGCAAGCTCACGGTTATATGGCTACAAATGGGGTACTTTCCTATGAAAAGCGACAATGGATCGCCAACCATTTTTGCGGGGTCAATGTTTCGATAGATGGATTACCCGATGTCCAGAACATTCAACGACCGATGCGTTCCGGACGGCAATCTTCTGATGAAGTATTGGAAACGGTCAGGTTCTTCGACAATGTGCAGTTCCGATATGGTATCCGCATGACGGTAACGGCGCTATCCCTCGAACGCCTTCCCCAAAGCGTTGCATACTTGTTGGAGAGCACCCGTCCAACGCATATCCAGGTAGAACCGATGTATCTATTGGGTAGGGGCAAGGATATCGGGATGGCGGTTGAACCGCTCGCTTTCGTTCAGGCGTTTATGGAAGCAAGATCGATAGCCCGACAACGCAATGTGGATATGTTTTATTCCGCAGCTCGGATGGATGTTTTGACCGATCATTTTTGTCAAAGCTGCGGTGAAGGGTTTAACCTAACTCCTCAGGGTTTTGTATCTTCTTGTTATGAAGTGCCTGGACCGGAGTTTGAGTTTGCCGATGAATTCATCTTTGGAAGGTACAACAATGATTCTCGACGATTTGAATTCGATGAAGAGAAAGTAATACGCTTGCGTGATCGCAGCATTGAACCTATCGCGTGGTGTGACAAATGTTTCTGTAAATGGCATTGTGCAGGAGATTGTTTCTACAAGAAGAAACATAGATCTGTTGAACATGATTTTGCGGGAGACCCTCGATGCGAGATCACGCGTTTACTGACGCTTCAGCAGATTTTGGAAAAAATCGGGCAAAACGGCGGAAAGGTCTGGGTGGAGGGATATCACACCGAGGCGCTTCGCCGAATCGAGGCGCAATACAAGATGAGGGATAGACGGAAATCAAATGAGGACCAACAGACGAGGAGAATAATCCGATGAACATCCAATCGTGCGACAAGGTGGAAATCCTCACATTGCAGGACAATTACATCGAAATTACGGCAATGGACAATACCGACGTGATTCAGCGTGCGAGTCTGTTCTCCAAAGACCTGAAAAGGGCAGGCTCCATATTTGCGGAACACGGGTTTTCGGCGCTGGTGAAGGTCTATGACGGTAGTTTTGCGGCATCGTTTCTCTTCGATTTTGGATTTTCAGAGGATGGTGCGGCCAGAAATGCCGACGCACTGAATGCCGATTGGGGATCGATTCGGGCCGTCGTTTTGTCGCATGGCCACATGGACCATACCGGCGGATTGAAAGCCTTCAGCGAACGCATCCCTGGAGACAAAACAGCCATCGATTTCGTCGTCCATCCCATGGTCTTTGTCCAGCCCAGGTATCTCAAGCTCGGCCCTGAGCTGAAGCTGGATTTTCCAGTTTTCCGTCGGGAAGAAGTGCTTGAGACAGGGTTTCATTTGGTGGAAACCACCACGCCATACCCGCTTCTGGATGACCATGCCTTGTTTTTGGGAGAAATACCCCGGGTAACCGACTTCGAGAAAGGTTTCCCCATTGCATACCGACAACGAAACGGTCGTGAGGAATGGGATCCGATCGAAGACGATTCGGGAGTCGTCATGCACGTGAAAGGCAAAGGGCTTGTGGTCTTGACGGGATGCGCCCATGCTGGAGCCGTCAATACGGTGCATCACGCCATCCGAACGACGGGAATCGATCAGGTGTATGCCGTAATGGGCGGCTTTCACCTGAGCGGACCGCTTTTCGAGCCGATCATCGGAAAAACGACGGAAGAGATGAAAAAATTTGATCCGAAATACATCATCCCCTGTCACTGTACGGGCAGAAAGGCGGTCATGCACATGGAAAGGGAGATGCCCGACAAATTCATCCTCAACATGGCCGGAACGAAGCTCACATTTGCCGGATGAAGCGGTTTTTTTCGTGAGGGCGTGACGGAGGTGAAGGTGTAAGGGATGAGATGATGTGACGATAGGGAAAGGAAAGAACCCGGTGCGCGAAACCCCTGTCTATATTTCGGTTGCAACCGAACAGCCACCGCTCCGGCTGGAAGCCCGGATGGGGTTGTCGATGGCTTCGACCTCAAGCGATGCCGCTGGTGTCGTGATCTGCCATCCCCATCCATTGTATGGCGGGGACATGGACAATTCCGTTGTCCGTGCGCTGCAAGAGGTTTTTTACGACATGGGTTGGACGACCCTGCGGTTCAATTTCCGGGGGGTAGGGGGCAGCAGCGGACGGTATGGGGAAGGCGTGGGGGAGGTGGCGGACGTGTGTGCCGCCTTTTCCTTCTTGAAGGCGAAAGGGGTCTCTCGGTGCTATAGCGCAGGCTATTCCTTCGGCACTTGGGTGCTGCTCCAATCGCTCATGGGGCAGACCGATGTCGATCGTCTCGATGTGCCGCTCTCAGGGCTCGTTCTCGTCTCCCCGCCGGTCGATGTCATGAATTTCAAGAGCCTGCAATTACCCCATGACATTCCTTCGTTGATTCTTGTGGGATCGGATGATTGCTTCTGCAGCATCCGCTCTCTTCAAACCTGGCTTGGAGCCAATCCGCCGAACGATTGCTCGGTGGTGACAATCGCAGACGCGGATCATTTTTATGGCCATCGCCTCACTGAGTTGCAGCGTCACGTTCGTCGCGTGGTTACCGGATGGTCGTAGATGGAAGAGGAACGTCGCCGAACCGGCGGCCTTCAAAACAAAAGGAGTTATCCGCTTTTCTTCTGACTCCTGTTTCCCGATATTCGGCAGAAGGCCGCCTCTTTCCAATGGCCTGCCCACAGGCGACGAACTGCCTCATATCGAGGGTTGCGTTTCAGCATGACCGATCGCCCATCGCCTAGGGCCTATCGCCTGTATCCATCCAGCGCGTGGATGTGTTTGAAATAGCGGTTTTCATCTAAGTTCCTACGCAACTGCTCCGCATCGTATGCAATGCGATGCAAGCTCAAGGTGGCATTGCCGTCATCCACCACAAGGCTGTTTGCAGCAAACACCCCATCCCGATAAGGCCCGCCGACGCTCCCGGTTTTCACCCAGTAACGGTTGCCTTCCCTCATGCGGATCGTGAACACGGCTTCGTCGTTTGGCCGGTGGACGAGGAGACGATCCGAAAGAGCACCCGTTCCTGCATCGTCCTGCCGAAGCTCGAAGACTGCGGGAACGTGGTCGTGGCCGCTCACGATGAGGGGAGTGGGATACTCGGCCCAGGTGCTCAGACTTGCATCAAGGGTTTTGACATCGAGGTAGGGGAAATGGATAATGGCAGGCGCCTCATCTTCCTTCGGCAGGCTGAACGGACTGTGGTGGACGACGGTCATCCCCGGATAATCGAGCTGGAGGGGGAGGCTGGCCAGGGTGAGAAGCGCTTCGCTCTGAGGATACCTGCAGCTCAGCAGGGCTGCATTGTAGGCACTGGCCTGCATTCGGTCGGTCTGATGCAGGTGATCCGGAAAGACGCCTGCCACCATCAGGTCGTGGTTGCCGGACACGCTCGGGATCCCAAGGCGGATCATCCGTTCATAGGTGCGATCGCCGAAGGGAAGCCATCCCACCCAGTCCCCGAGGCAGACGAGGCGTTCCGCATGGAGGCTCTCTGCGTGTCGCAGAACGGCCTCCAGCGCCCAGATGTTTCCGTGGATGTCGCCGAAGAAACAGGTCTTCATGGCCGCATCACCTTCCTTTGAATTGGGGGGCGCGTTTTTCGCTGAAAGCGGCAAAGGCTTCCATCAGGTCTTCCGAAAGAAGCAGTGCGGCGTTTTTCTGGGCGACATACGACAGGCCTGTAGCGACATCGTGGTCCCGACTGAAGCGAAGCACATCTTTCACTCCCTGAACCGCAAGGGGCGAGAGGGCTGCAATGTCCGAAGCGATGGCACGTGCGGCTTCACCGAGGGCCGCTTCATCGGGAAGAACTCGGGAGAGAAGTCCCATCTCGAGCGCTTCGGATGCGTTAAAATCCCTGCCCGTCAGGGCCAGTTCGGCAGCCATGCCGTAACCGACGATGTGATGCAGGCGCTGAAGGGTTCCAAGATCGGCGATGATGGCCACACGGGTTTCCCGGATGCTGAACCAGGCGTTCTGGGTGGCGATGCGGATGTCGCAGGCGCAGATCAGATCCACTCCTCCGCCGATGCAGGGGCCGTTCACCGCTGCAATCACCGGTTTGCTGCACGTTTCCAGGGAGCTGAAACTGTTCTGAAGGCCCAGGATGTGTTTTCGCAAGGTCTCCCTTCCGGAGGCGGAAGCGTCCGACAGCAGGGAGCCGGCCTCCATCAAATCGAGTCCGGCCGTGAACACCGGGCCTTCGGCCCGTAGAACGATGACCCGGATCTCCGGGTCTTCGTCCGCCTTTCGGACCAGGCCTTCGAGGGTGCTGAAAAAATCGAGCCCCATACGGTTCTTCTTTTCCGGACGGTTCAACACGATGAAGGCTGTATGGCCGTCGATGTCCATTCGGATGGGATATTCAGTGGTCATGGGGTTCCTTTCGAATTAGGGTTCGTTGACGATTTCGTTGTCGTTATCGTTCGAGACAAAGAGATTCGGGAATATCAGTAGTCAGTGGTCAGTGGTCAGTAGTCAGAAATCAGTGGAAAAATGGGCGACTCCTTCTGGATGGGGTGGATGGTCCAAATGCCGTTTGGGATGTAACCAAATCGGCTGGATGATGTCAATACGATAGGCATAACTGCCACGATTTGCTGGGAAGAGCGTTCGGGATGAGGGGAGTGAGGGATGACGTTGCGGGTTCAGGATACCTTTGATGTGGATATCGACGGTATGGCCTTCGGTGGAAACGGCGTCGTTCGCATCGGTGGCATGACGGTGTTCGTGGAAGGGGGGATCCCGAAGGACAGGGTTCGGATTCGGATCGTCCAGAAGAAGCGCCGTTATGCCGTGGCGCGAATCGTCGACATCGTCGAACCATCTCCTGATCGGATCGTTCCGCCATGTCCCTATGCCGGGGTTTGCGGCGGATGCACCATGCAGGCCGTTCGTCCCGAGATGCAGCTTGTGTTCAAACACCGTCATATCGTTGAATCCCTCCAGCATATCGGCAGGGTTTCCGATCCTCCGGTCTTGGAACCGATCGCTTCTCCGCTGTTGTGGGGGTATCGCAACAAGGTCGAATGGACGTGCTCCCCACGGCGATGGGTGGAGGCTGGGGATCTGGATCGGACATCGGCTGCGGCCATTGGGTTTCATGCCCCGCGGGTCTTCTCCAAGGTAATCGACATGGAAGCCTGTCTGCTGGTGCCCGAGGCAGGAAACCGCATCTATCGGGCCATTCGCTCGGCTGTCTTCTCCTCCGGACTTCCGATGTACGATCAGACGGGCCACGATGGGTTTTGGCGGTTCGTGATGCTGCGGCATTCCGTTCTGGAGGATCGCTGGATGGTGAATCTTATCACGAGTCGGGAAGAACCGGATGCCATGCGACGAATGACAGAACATCTCCAAAACGACTTTCCGCAGATAGCGACCATCGTCAACAACATCACGGCAAAAAAGGCACAGATTGCTGTCGGCGAGCGGGAAACGATCCGGATGGGGCCGGGATACCTAAACGAACGAATCGGGGGGCTTACCTTTCGGATATCGGCCAACTCCTTCTTTCAGACGAATACCCGGGGGGCAGGGCTGCTGTACGATGCCGTTTCGGCATTTGCCGATCTTCAGGGAAACGAAACGGTCCTCGACCTCTATACGGGTACGGGGACCATCGCCATGGTGCTTGCGGGACGGGCCAAGCGGGTGATCGGTGTCGAGCTTGCGCCATCATCCATCGTCGATGCCATCGCCAATGCCGATCGAAACGGCATCCGAAATTGCACCTTTTTACAGGGTGATATCCGAAAGGTTTATCCATCTCTGCGGGAAACGGTGCATCTTGTTGTTCTCGATCCGCCCAGAAGCGGCCTGCATCCCGACGTGGTGAAGCATCTGCTGCTAAACGGTCCGGAACGGATGGTCTATGTCTCGTGCAATCCTGCAACCCTTGCCCGGGATGTATCGATGCTGGCGGACCGCTATGAATTGCAGCGAGTACAACCCATCGATATGTTTCCGCATACCTACCATATCGAGTCCGTATCCCTGCTGCAGCGGAAGCCATCGGCAAGGATCATTTCATAACGACGAAAAAACCGGAAACAAGAGCGATGCAACCCAAGAAAACATTTGCCATGTTGGATTTCGATGCGTGTCGTCCGAAGGAATGCGATTCGGAGAACGGACGATGTGCTGCGGCAACAGCCTGCACCCACAAGGTCTTCAAGCAAATCGACGGCCGTTTCGAACAGCCGATGATTTTTCAGGATATGTGTATGGGCTGCTGGGACTGCGTCGAGGCATGCCCCTTGCAGGCCGTTCGGATCCATCATGTAACGTAACCCAACTTCATGGTTCATACACAAAGAAGCAACAAGAACATGCGATTCAAGTGAGCCGCTTTGCGGCGGTTTTTTCTTTATCCCAAGCCTGGGCATTGATCACGAAATCGTAATTTTTTGAAGCCCGCCATTTCCTGATCCCTTTGAAACCTATGCATGGTATTTTCCCTTTGGGTTTCTTTCCGATAACTCAAACAAGCAAAGACTTCGTGCATCAAACATTCAAATCCCCTGGTACGACAAAACCATCATTCCATTGCAACTGGCAGACACGGGAGAACAACTTAAGGAAGCTTATGCACAATCCGTCCATCACCTATTGGAATACTGGAACCCACATTCCACACCCTTTTGAGCCCTGATCCTATGGATCCTCCGGAAATGGAGACGGCTTGGTGGATGGAAAGATGGCCTCGGATAGTCCAAGCGCCCGGAGATAGTCCATTTGGAAAGGGTGGAGTGGTTACTTGAGTATTCGGACGTTGCCGTGTCGGATGATCCGAAAGGAACGGTAATGGGTGAGCATCGCAAAGGTAGTGGGGCGGCTGGTCTTACGGCGATCCAGCCCTTCAATGGTGAATTTGGTTTTATCGAGGTACATGTCTTGGTCTTCTCCCGAACAAAACCAATGTCTTCGTCTGTGATGAGACGGTTTTGGATGAGGGTCGGCACTTTCATGGCCAACCTTTTACCACATTCATTATGATTCGAGTTCAGGAAAAAATAGGCTTAGTGCGGCCGGGCAAGGTCGCGTGTTTTAGTGGGTGAGAAGCCCATCCCGGAAGACTTAGCCAGTCACCGGGTAGCGAGTCCTTGGACACAAGGGGGTGACCCTGAGTGTTAAGCGTAGGACAGCGAGCTGGCAGGCCGTAAGCCGCAAGGCTGAAGTGATTGAGCCCCGAAATTTTTAAACATGGGAAAGACGACGCTTTTAACTTGGCGGAAGTCGATGCAAAGTCGGCGATAGTGGCGAGCCGATGGCGTTTCCCCGGGGTCTGAGAGCATGGCATGTCGGATATTGCGAACACGTGGAAACCCGGGAGGCCCTGAATTCGCTTGCAAGGAGGCGAGTATGCCGGACAACCGATAACAAAGGAAGGAAGGCAAAGAGGATTCAGGGAGTCGGATGACGTCGTAGTACCGATGAAGGCGGGTAATGCTGCTGG
>Ga0101944_10003523_pt1 | contig 21555 bp, 17 predicted proteins | sample DewCreD2012metaG_FD_75245 | JGI IMG/M metagenome (GOLD analysis project Ga0101944, IMG submission 75245) | Hot spring sediment bacterial and archeal communities from British Columbia, Canada, to study Microbial Dark Matter (Phase II) - Dewar... ... | reverse complement strand
TGAAATCCTTCAGCCGCCTGGGTGCGGCCCCGCTCCTGGTCTGCCTTCGCCCCATGCTCACAACAGTGACTCAAATGCTATGGAACCTCGCTTGTTTTGGGACTAATCCGGAGTGCCGCGAAGACCCGAAGCACCCGATTGAAGACGACCATCTCCTCGGGCCGGACCTCTGCTCGGATACGATCTTGAAAAGCACAGATAAGGTGTTGGGGTGGCTGCAACCGCGATAATAGTTTCTCGAGGTTCTGCCATGCCTTATCTGATGGACCATCCACAGGGCCACAGAAGGAATGTCCGAAGCCGGTCAACATTCTCGGCCCCTGTGATGCCAGGACACCGAGCGTCACTCCCACCAAAGGCCTTTTGCTGTTCCGATCCGTAAGGAGCCATAGGCTGGGGGCGGCGCCACCTTTGGAGACGTCTCGGCAGGAAGCCCTGCATGCATATTGGAAGAGAGCATCACAATCGTTTCGGATTAGGACGACTCTCGGTCCCTTGAACTCCAAATCCTTTAGGATTCGAAACTCACCGATTGTATCCACCTGCTTGAGCCCGTCAGGCACGATGTTGGCTATCCGATCAGCAATCATCTGGTCGGAGCCAGGGGAGTCGGAGTATATGGAGAGGTTCACCGGAATGCTCATCCGGCCTGCGGCAGTGCTCAAAAACAGGAGCATGCTCAAGAAATCGCAACCTACGCCCAGATGCTCACCCAGGGTGTTCGCCAGTCCGAGAAGGGGGGTGCCTTCCAACAGCTTGGCCAAACTTTCTTCCACCCGGTTGGACTGAGATTCCCTTTCACCATCTCCATCCTGCGGTGAAGTTGGGGAACCGTTTGGCTTTGGCTCGTATTACTCCAGGCTCTCGACCTGGACAGATGGTGCCGGCATGGCCTTACTGACCTCCCTCTTCGGGGGCCGTATTTCCAGGCACCTTGAGCCGCCGGAGAACTTGGGTTACCCTGGCCCGGCTGACGCCCAGATATCGGGCCAAGCCCGCCCGGTTTTCGACCACCCCTGTGTCCAGCAGGCCTCTGTAGAACCGGGCCAAGGCGAGCGGATCACGGTTAACAGGGGAGGCCGAAGAGAGGCCCTCAGGGGCTTGAGAAGAGGCAGCCCATGGGATAAACTCAACCAGTGAGGATCGGCGTAACCTCCTTATCCGACAACGGCCTTCTTCAACAAAGGAGTTCTTTGTCCCAAGGTCGACTCGGGGAGCCTTACGATTCTCCGCGAAACCGCCCGACCCACCAATTGACGCCCGGGCCCGGATTGAGGGGTTGCGGGCGTTTCGCTTTAACCCCATTTTCCGCAACGCTTTACGCCGATCCGCCTTCGGGCCCGGCGATCTCGGTTTCGAGATAGCCCCCCGTCGGGGATCGAAGGCAACCCTATAGGATTGCCCTCGCAGCCCGAAGCTTCGGCCTCGAACTCTCGGACTCTCTGGTCAACGGGCTCGTCGAGTTAACCGCCCGCGCGGGTCGCGCGCGAGGGCATGCCGTCTGCGGCCAAAAGTTGCCGATCGGCTGTGCAGCCGCGTGGCGATCTTCGTCGCTCAGAAGGGGGAAGCCCACTGATCCCTGCCTGGATAAAAACGCATACACTTACTAGAATCTGTTTGCGTTTTTATCCATCCTTGACGGAGGCAACCACGATGGCTTCTGGGATTGCCCAAGCCCGCCAGCTTTTTCGTCAACGCGGCGGTGCACTCAGGACCAAAGAGGCCCTGGCCGCCGGCGTCCATCCGCGCACTCTCTATGCGATGCATCGCAACGGCGAGTTGGAGAGACTCGCCCGGGGGCTATATCGGCTGGCGGAGCTTCCGACCCCAACCGACCCCGACCTGGCCACCGTGGCCAAGCGGGTCCCGCAGGGCGTCATCTGTTTGATCTCGGCCTTGGCTCACCACGGCCTGACGACGCAGATTCCTCACGTCGTTGACTTGGCTCTTCCCCGCACGGCCCGGCGTCCGGCGCTCGATTACCCACCGCTCCGTGTTTTCCGGTTCTCTGGGCAGGCGTTCGAAGCGGGAATCGAGACGCACGTGATGGATGGCGTTGCGGTGCGCATTTACAGTCCCGAGAAAACCCTGGCCGACTGCTTCAAGTTCCGCAACAAGATCGGGCTAGATGTTGCGATTGAGGCGATTCGCGCGTACCGGGCACGGCGTGATGCGCGACTCGAAAGGGTCTTGGAGTACGCACGAATCTGTCGCGTGGAGAAGCTGGTGCGCCCCGTGTTGGAGGCGCTTGCATGACCAGGAATGTCGCCGCCTCCGTGCATCAGCGTTTGCTGAACGCCGCCAAGCAAAGGCATCGTCGCTTCAACGATTTGCTTCAGCTTTACGCGTTGGAGCGTTGGCTGTTCCGGCTTTCCCGCTCCGCCTACGCGGACCGCTGCATCCTGAAGGGCGCCTTGTTGCTCATGGCGTGGAATACTCCGACAACCCGGCCAACCCGTGACATCGACCTACTCGGTCGGATTGCCAACGACCTCGACCACGTTCGCTCGGTAATCGCCGAGATTTGTCAAACGCGCGTGGATGACGATGGACTCCTGTTCGACCCACGCAGCGTCACCACCGAGCGGATCGCCGAGGATGCAGACTACGAGGGCGTGCGTGCCAAGTTCCTGGGGCGTCTCGGAAACGCTCGGGTCACCATGCAGGTCGACATCGGATTCAGCGACGTGGTCACCCCCTCGCCATCCCGCGTGACCTATCCGACGATACTCGGCCAGCCGGCGGCCGAGCTTCTCGCCTACAACTGGGAAACGACGATCGCTGAGAAGTTCGAGGCGATCGTCAAACTGGGCCAACTGAACAGCCGGATGAAAGACTTCTTCGACATCTGGCTGCTGGCGTCCGTTTTTCCGTTTGACGGCAACGATTTGGGCGATGCCATTCGGGCCACCTTCGCAAGGCGGCAAACGCCCATCGAACCTGCGCCTGTCGGGTTCTCGGGTGAGTTCGCCCACGATCCCTCGAAAGCGGTGCAGTGGAAAGCTTTCGTTCGTCGCTCTCTCCTGCAAGAAGCTCCAAAGGAGTTCTACGACGTGGCGGAGTGCGTCCGCCGATTTCTTCATCCGGTTGCGGCTGCCATCGTGTCGAACCAGGCATTCGCAGCGAATTGGACGCCCGGTGGACCGTGGAGCCCCAAGACGCCTTCGTCGAGGTGATCGGACGGCAGGCCCCGGCGGCGAATGCGATGGTCGCCATCAAGATTTCGAAGACCAATTGCGACACCTCGAACCGGCGTCCGGTAGGTTAACGGCATAGGGCCGCGCGACCGGCCGTGCCGCCGCCTTCACCGGTCCGCAGGCGCCGCCCGCGCGCGGCATGCTTCCCCGACCGGCTATGTATCCCCCCCAGGCGGCTGGGCGGGCGTCATCTTCTTCGGGAGCGTTCCCATGTTCGACTGCGCTCGCACTGCGCGCCGTTCACCCGACGAACGTTCAGGCGAGATCGCGGCCATCCTCGCGGCTCGGTGCTGCGCGGTGGCTTCAATGGGACCGCGGCCGATTGGCCGCGGAAACCTTGATTACCCGAGACCACCGTGGGTCAAGTACGATCCGGCTTCAATGGGGCCGCGGCCGATTGGCCGCGGAAACCACTTTACCGGGGTGGGAACACAGCGTGGGTGTGCAACTTCAATGGGGCCGCGGCCGATTGGCCGCGGAAACCAGACTTCAAGCCGCACACGCTCGCGCGGCTGGCCGGCACTTCAATGGGGCCGCGGCCGATTGGCCGCGGAAACCAGGTGGCTTGGCCAACAGGTCGCGAATGTCTTTCAGACTTCAATGGGGCCGCGGCCGATTGGCCGCGGAAACTGTCGGGCAGAACTTGCCTTTGCACCTCTGCGCCTTACTTCAATGGGGCCGCGGCCGATTGGCCGCGGAAACGATGGAGACCCATGCCCTCTTGTCCGCCGGGGCCGTCACTTCAATGGGGCCGCGGCCGATTGGCCGCGGAAACCGGCCAAATGAGCGCGCCGATGGCAAAACCGACGGTCGTGACTTCAATGGGGCCGCGGCCGATTGGCCGCGGAAACCCGACGGGTCTGGGTGCGTCACGCATTGATGGCCTCCACTTCAATGGGGCCGCGGCCGATTGGCCGCGGAAACCGGGATAAGATGCGCCTCATCCACGATCGCCAAATCACTTCAATGGGGCCGCGGCCGATTGGCCGCGGAAACTTGACGTGGACGCCGACAAGTCCATGCTCAGTCTGACACTTCAATGGGGCCGCGGCCGATTGGCCGCGGAAACTCGCGCGGGCATTCGCCCTCGCGATGTGGGTGAGTGGACTTCAATGGGGCCGCGGCCGATTGGCCGCGGAAACTCCTCGGCTGTGGGCCGGACACGCTGCTGGTCGGCCACTTCAATGGGGCCGCGGCCGATTGGCCGCGGAAACTTGCGGGCCCCTTCGGCACAGGTCTCGGCCAGTCGCCACTTCAATGGGGCCGCGGCCGATTGGCCGCGGAAACGGTTTCCTCTCCCCGAATCGGCTGCGGCCTCTGGAGCAACTTCAATGGGGCCGCGGCCGATTGGCCGCGGAAACGCCGGACTGGCGGGTGTAACCCACGTCTCCGGCAGAACTTCAATGGGGCCGCGGCCGATTGGCCGCGGAAACGGGCTATGTGATCGACTACGGCACGTGGCCCAGGCAACTTCAATGGGGCCGCGGCCGATTGGCCGCGGAAACCTGACGACTGTCCCGCTACGTCACGGTAGCGCCCAACAGACTTCAATGGGGCCGCGGCCGATTGGCCGCGGAAACTGCCGGAGTGGCCACACCAATGGTTCTGGGACGGGCCGACTTCAATGGGGCCGCGGCCGATTGGCCGCGGAAACCTCGGCGAGGAGTGGGCGTGGAAACGGCGGAGATCCCACTTCAATGGGGCCGCGGCCGATTGGCCGCGGAAACCTCACCCAAGCCACCATCGTTGACCTGCGACAGGTTCAACTTCAATGGGGCCGCGGCCGATTGGCCGCGGAAACATGGCGGCCCTGCGGGCGGAGAGCCGCTGGTATGCCACTTCAATGGGGCCGCGGCCGATTGGCCGCGGAAACTTGGTCACTCTCATAAGCGCGGCACCAGCGCGAATCACACTTCAATGGGGCCGCGGCCGATTGGCCGCGGAAACCGTCCCGCTGGGCGTCACATAGCGTCGCCCTAACCCACTTCAATGGGGCCGCGGCCGATTGGCCGCGGAAACCTCGCGACTCCCGCCTCGCCTTAAGGGTTTCGGCCGAACTTCAATGGGGCCGCGGCCGATTGGCCGCGGAAACATGGAAGTGATTCTCCCCCTGGGCGAGCTGGGTTGGTTACTTCAATGGGGCCGCGGCCGATTGGCCGCGGAAACTACGACAACAACCTTCTCGCGGTCCTGCGCGACAAATACTTCAATGGGGCCGCGGCCGATTGGCCGCGGAAACAGGCGGTTCGCTCCACACTGGAAGCCTTGGCCCAACTACTTCAATGGGGCCGCGGCCGATTGGCCGCGGAAACTCACTGCCGCCCTATCCGCGATCCACTCCTCACCCGCACTTCAATGGGGCCGCGGCCGATTGGCCGCGGAAACAACTCCGATTTCTGTGGTTTCAGAACGCCCATATCCAACTTCAATGGGGCCGCGGCCGATTGGCCGCGGAAACTTCGAATATCTGCCGCTCGTTCTACGTGTCCGAGGGAACTTCAATGGGGCCGCGGCCGATTGGCCGCGGAAACTGGCGGGGCGATCCGCTTGACGGCGAAGAGAAGCATCAACTTCAATGGGGCCGCGGCCGATTGGCCGCGGAAACTAGGGATGCCGCCAGTGGAGGCCGGGGTTGAGACCCGAACTTCAATGGGGCCGCGGCCGATTGGCCGCGGAAACGGGCGAACTGAGGACGCAAATCGCAATTTGCCACGCACTTCAATGGGGCCGCGGCCGATTGGCCGCGGAAACCCCAGGGGCGCGGCGATGTACCGCGCGGTGCTTCGCACTTCAATGGGGCCGCGGCCGATTGGCCGCGGAAACTGCGGCAGAGTGCACCTACACGGTGCCGGGGGGAACACTTCAATGGGGCCGCGGCCGATTGGCCGCGGAAACCAGGGTGGCGCGCCAGGCGTCTCTTTGAGGTACTACACACTTCAATGGGGCCGCGGCCGATTGGCCGCGGAAACACGTCCTGTCGCTGTGACCATGATCGGTGCGAAAGTCACTTCAATGGGGCCGCGGCCGATTGGCCGCGGAAACCTGGGGAACTCCCTGGGAAACTTCCCGCTACCCCCGTTGCTTCAATGGGGCCGCGGCCGATTGGCCGCGGAAACTCGTTGCGGCGGCGCGGAACTTACGACGGCAGATCGCGCTTCAATGGGGCCGCGGCCGATTGGCCGCGGAAACCACGGGCGGCGGGCGGTGAGGCATGTGCTCTATGACACGCTTCAATGGGGCCGCGGCCGATTGGCCGCGGAAACAACTGGTCCGCGTGGCCGTAGAAGTGGGCGGCCAGAGCTTCAATGGGGCCGCGGCCGATTGGCCGCGGAAACCTGGAGCAGCGGGCCCTGCTCACCATGCCCGGCGGTTGACTTCAATGGGGCCGCGGCCGATTGGCCGCGGAAACAAGGCGGCGGCGCAGCCCAATCGCGGGATACGATTCTCACTTCAATGGGGCCGCGGCCGATTGGCCGCGGAAACCGTAGGGGCTGGGTGACGTATGGCTATCAGTGTGTACGACTTCAATGGGGCCGCGGCCGATTGGCCGCGGAAACTTGAAACCCGACCATCGGTTCGATCTGGGACGCATCACTTCAATGGGGCCGCGGCCGATTGGCCGCGGAAACAATCCGTTTCGTCAGAAGGATTTAGGAAAAAGAAGGACTTCAATGGGGCCGCGGCCGATTGGCCGCGGAAACGACGCCACCGCTGCCAGGGCCCCGGACGCGGCAGAACTACTTCAATGGGGCCGCGGCCGATTGGCCGCGGAAACGCCGACGAATGGTAACGCGACTGAGACATTTGGCGGAAACTTCAATGGGGCCGCGGCCGATTGGCCGCGGAAACTTGCTGTACGGTGGCGGGTTGGGGAACGGGGGTAGCGGACTTCAATGGGGCCGCGGCCGATTGGCCGCGGAAACGGCGAGACGTGCATCGGAGCGTGGGCCGATGGGGCGGACTTCAATGGGGCCGCGGCCGATTGGCCGCGGAAACCGTGGGCCCCGATCGGTCATCGCCCCCGTTCCGATCGGACTTCAATGGGGCCGCGGCCGATTGGCCGCGGAAACTCCTCCACCCGGCATGCGCACCGGGTGGAAATGGCCGCACTTCAATGGGGCCGCGGCCGATTGGCCGCGGAAACGACCGGGGGAGTGAAAGAAAGTCCCAATGGGTGGTCGACTTCAATGGGGCCGCGGCCGATTGGCCGCGGAAACCTTCCCTTCCAGATGCTCAACCTCCCGGCAGGCGTCATACTTCAATGGGGCCGCGGCCGATTGGCCGCGGAAACTGCGCCACTCGGCCGCGTGGACGCTCAGTCGGTGGCACTTCAATGGGGCCGCGGCCGATTGGCCGCGGAAACGGGCAGTCGCTCACAGATCGCGCGGATTGAGCTCATACTTCAATGGGGCCGCGGCCGATTGGCCGCGGAAACCACGGTTTGGGGACCGGTGGCGGCGGCGGGGCGAGCAACTTCAATGGGGCCGCGGCCGATTGGCCGCGGAAACGAGCGTCGCCATTGGCACTTCCCGCTTCAGAAACGGATACTTCAATGGGGCCGCGGCCGATTGGCCGCGGAAACTGGTTTTTGACGAGGGTGCTTCTATAGAAGCGACCCTCACTTCAATGGGGCCGCGGCCGATTGGCCGCGGAAACCCGCGACAAACATCCTGAGTGGAACGGTGAGCGAGCCACTTCAATGGGGCCGCGGCCGATTGGCCGCGGAAACAGGTCCCCACCAAAATAACTCACACCTCGCATGGCGAACTTCAATGGGGCCGCGGCCGATTGGCCGCGGAAACGACATGTTTTCGCTGGCGCTCCTCTTCGAGCACGCCCTTCAATGGGGCCGCGGCCGATTGGCCGCGGAAACCAGCGTATCCGTAATAATGTCGCAACCCATTGGTGTGCCTTCAATGGGGCCGCGGCCGATTGGCCGCGGAAACTCGCCGGCAACGACCATTCCGCGCAAACCGAGCCCACCTTCAATGGGGCCGCGGCCGATTGGCCGCGGAAACTTGCGCGGAATTGTCATTGCCGGCGATCTGGCGGCCCCTTCAATGGGGCCGCGGCCGATTGGCCGCGGAAACAAAGCCTTGGACCAGCAGTTTTTGGCCGCCTGCGATCCTTCAATGGGGCCGCGGCCGATTGGCCGCGGAAACAGGTGCCGCCTTGCTCCAGCGTCGGCTTCAGCGTGAACTCCTTCAATGGGGCCGCGGCCGATTGGCCGCGGAAACCCGTCATCGGATCGCGGCATCGCGGACATGGGGTTCCCCTTCAATGGGGCCGCGGCCGATTGGCCGCGGAAACTTGAAGGGCATGTTCAAACAGCGGGCTATCTCGTTGACCTTCAATGGGGCCGCGGCCGATTGGCCGCGGAAACACCCTCAACACTATCGCGGGTAACACCGATCGCCCCGCCCCTTCAATGGGGCCGCGGCCGATTGGCCGCGGAAACGCTGTCATCACGCAGCGTGTCGCGCTGGAGCATCTCCCTTCAATGGGGCCGCGGCCGATTGGCCGCGGAAACCCCACGCCCGGCCGGCCGGCCAGCACGCAGAGCCGGCCCTTCAATGGGGCCGCGGCCGATTGGCCGCGGAAACCATTCACGTTCCACCTGCCTTGGTCGCCGGACCACCTCCTTCAATGGGGCCGCGGCCGATTGGCCGCGGAAACCGCATAGCCAACGGCCGCGTCCACCGCGCCGGACACCCTTCAATGGGGCCGCGGCCGATTGGCCGCGGAAACACGGCCCGTTTAGCCGTGTCGGGCACCGGGTCGGGCCCTTCAATGGGGCCGCGGCCGATTGGCCGCGGAAACTTCCAGAGAGGCGAAGTACACGCGGCGCCCACTGCTGGCCTTCAATGGGGCCGCGGCCGATTGGCCGCGGAAACTTCGTGACCGTGACCGCCCACGTCCCATTGTCCACGTCCTTCAATGGGGCCGCGGCCGATTGGCCGCGGAAACCTTCTTTGGCCGAAACCGCGTCTTTCCAGATCCCCCTCCCTTCAATGGGGCCGCGGCCGATTGGCCGCGGAAACCGCAGGGTTCGTAACCTGTTGCCTGCGTGGAAGTTAGTCTAACGGTTGCGAGCGGTCCGTGTCCAGGGGCGTCGATGGAGATCATGGCGACACCGCCTTCGTCACAACGTTCGACTGCAAAACGACTTGGGTCCGCGAGAGGTCCCGGGGGTTTTTGCGTCACCGGACCTCTCGCACGGCGTCTAGCCGGGTTTCCGGTACCTTTCCCAGGCCCGGGAGTGGCTCGTTTTTCGGGCCGTTTGGCGCCGAAAAATGTGCGTGTCCCCTGACCGGCCAGGGGAACAGTCCCATTTTCGCGGACTTCGCCGCGAAAATCGGGACAGTCCCCGGGAGCGGTTACGATGTTCGCGGACTGCGCCCCGTCGGGCGTCCGTGGCACATTGTGCACGGCCGTGGGGCGCTTCGTTAAACGATCACCGCGGCGCGGCTGGTCGGCGTGACCCGAGGCTCGCCCCAAAATTCGACGCAGTCGTCGCCTCGGGCACCGACTGGTCCCAGGTCGATCAGCATGACCCGATCGTGTTCCCAGTTCAAGATCGACCAGAGGGCCTCCTTCATCAGTTGTCTTTCGGTAGGCGACAGCTCGCAGCGGAAGACGGAATACTGGAGCGGGTCGCCGAACCCGCGCATTTTCTTGTAGGTGCGGCGGAGTCGGTTCTCGTCGCCGACGTCGTAGCATACGAGGTAAACGTTTCTCATCGGAGTTTGCTCCCACGGCAGGTGGTTTGTCTACCGAGTGCAGAACGGCGGGTAATCGGGGATCTCGGCCAACAGGGCGCGGCCGAGCAAGCGGGCCTGCACCTCCAACACCCGGCGGTAGCTGATCTGGTAGCCGAAGATGGGGTGGGTGACGAGGGTATCCAAGCGGCGTTCGAAGGCGGCCAGGACGGCGCGGCGGCCGGCGTCGGTGAGGGCCACGGCGCCCGCCCGGCGGATGAAGCTGGCCGGCCCGACTTCGCCATTGTTGACCACCATCAAGACCACCGAGTCGGCGATGAGCGGCCGGAACTCTTCGGCCAGGTCCAGCGCCAGCGAGGGGCGGCCATAGCGCGGGCGGTGGTAAAAGCCGAGCATCGGATCCAAGCCCGCGGCGTGGACGACGATGGTCAGCTCTTTGACCAGGAGGGCGTAGACGAACGACAAGAGGGCATTGACCGGATCGCGCGGCGGACGGCGGTTGCGGGCTTCGATCGAAAACGTCTGGTCGCCCTTGAGCATGCGCGAGAAGCCGGCGAAGTAGAGCCTGGCCGCCATACCTTCCAGGCCGAGCAGCGTGGCGGCGTCGTCGGCCGCGGCGGCCTTCTGGCTCAGCCCGGCCAGTTCCGCAAGCACGTCGCGATCCCCGTCGGCGAGATGCCGGCGGAGGAGCGTGCGGCAATTCTTGATCTTGCCGACGACGAACTGGCGGGCGAAACGCAAGGCGCGGTCCGGCTGGGCCGCGGCGGCGAACTGCGCGATCCGCAGCTCGACATTCTTATGGATCAAGCCGGTGGTCAGGGCGTGAAACCAGCCGCCGTAGGAGAAGTGGCAGATGGGAATCCCCGCGGCCGTGAGGTCGCGAAGGGCCTGGGCCGTGATCTGGGCGTTGCCGAAGACGGAGACCTGGGACACGTCGATCAGTTTGACCTGCCGGAGCACTTCCTGCCGGATTTTCACCGTCAGCTCGTCGCCGGTTTTGCCGAGGGTCGCTCCTTGCTGCTGCACGTAGAGCGGCATGGCGTCGTCGCGGGCGGGCGTGAGGCGGCGGACGTTGCCCGCCTCTCCTCGCCCGGGCGCCGCCGAGGGGCCGGCGGGGACGACGTCGGGCGCCTCGGCGGCCAAGAGCCGGGTTTCGTCGGGCAAGCAAATGCCGACCAACGAGCAGCGAGGGCACTTGGGACTGTCGACCAGCGGCGGCGGAATGGCGGCCGAGGCCGCCATGGCGCGCATTTGCTGGACGAGCTCCCGAGTCCGCTGCACCAGCGATTCGTCGAAGGGCACGGAGACGCGTCGCCGCGACTGGGTGAAGTACAGGATGCCCCCTTCGCAGTGATACCCGTTTTCGCGAAGGATCAGCCCCTGGGCGCAGAGCTGGACGCGTTCGGGCTCGTAGGCGTTGCCGGGGACATCGGGGACCCGGCCCCGCTTGTAATCGACCGGGATCGCCTCGGCGGCGCTGAGATCCACCAGGTCCATGTTGGCGATCAGGCCTTCGCGGGGGGCGGAAAGCATGAGCGAGCGCGTGTGAATGGTCGGCGGGGCGGGGGAGTGGTCCTCGCCGTCGGCCGCGTCGCCGTGTTCGTCGGCCGGCGCGGGCACGCTGCCCCGTGACGGTTTCTCGACGCGGCGATGTTCAAATCGCCCTTCGAGCACTTCCAGGTTGTCGGCGAACTCGCCCTGGACCCACTCCAAGTAGGCCAGACGCGGACAATAGGCGAACTCGTTGAGCATCCGAGCGGGAATCAACTCGGGCACGTCCCTTTCCCGTTCCACTTCCAGATCAGTCGTTGCCATGGCAGCACCTCACAAATCGGGAAACAAGAAACGTCAGGCGTCCGTGCTGCCAAAAGACGTAACCGTTCATGGGCCGGGGACTGGCGCGTTTTTCGGGCCGTTTGGCGCCGAAAAATGCGTCTGTCCCCTGACCGGCCAAGGGCGACAGTCCCATTTTCGCAGACTTCGCCGCGAAAATCGGGACAGTCCTGAACGGTTACCAAAAGACTCTCCTTGGACGGCCGGATGCCGGGCGCCGCGCCGGGGCGCTTGGGGGGCGCGGCCAGCGCGGCGCCGGCTTCGATCGTCCGCCGGCGGTTCACCGCCGAACGCGGACGCGAACTGACCGGCCAGCGAGCCAGTCGACAGGTTTTGGTTGGGATCGAATTGTCAAAGAGCGAGGGGGGGCAGTCAGTGTCGACACGGAACAAACAGGCCGAGGCCGAAGTGGGACGAATGGCCCAGACAAATGGGGCCGCGCACCTGTTTCGGGAACACAATCTGGAACGCGGCGGCAGGACGGCGGCCGCCGTCGTCGCCCCGCTTGCGGCGAAACCTGACGAACTGGATCGGGCGGAGCCCGAGCCTGCCATGGGCGCGCGGGATACGGAACACACCATGGCGGTCCACACAGGGCTGTACTCGAATATCTTCCAGGCGAATGCCGGCCAAATCGGGGCGTCGCTCGATGAGACGATTCAGTTCTTCGCCCAAGACGGCTTGCAAGAAGTTGGGAAGGCAACCGAGCAATTCGGGGGGATCGCGCTTGGTGCCGCGGGGTTTGGGGAATCTTGGGGCGACGAAGGGGGTCGCGGAGATCCACGTCGTAGCGGGCTGGAGGGGGCCCGGGGCGTAGTCGGCCAGTCGGCCGGAAGCCAGCCAGACGAGCCGCAACGGATGGCCCAATTCCTCGCGTTGGGCGGTCGTCAACTCGTGGAAGCGGTCGAGGGCCTTGAGTTCGCTCGGGCCGAAGCCTTCCTCGGCCAAGATGGTCAAGTGGTCGAGCCGGCCATCCTGGTCCTCATCGGTGGGGAGGTAGAAGGCGTGGCGATGGCCGTTGAGCGGCCTGCCGCTGCTGTCCTTGCCGGAGAGCACCGGCGATCTCCCTTTGGAACCGTCCGGGTTGGGGAACAGTCGTCCATAGATGCCCATGAGTGCGCGGCGGGCCGCCTCGGCGATGGCAAGGGTCTCGGTCACGGGAGGCAAGACGGCCGAGTCGAGGGCGAACCGAACGACCTGGGGTGGAGGGCGGTTGAGAAGACGCGTGGGCGCGGGCTCGATCTTGAAGCAATCGCGAAGTCGGGCGTAGGGGACCCAACGGCTGCCGGGTGGATCGGACCATCGTTCGCTGTGAAGCCAGAGGGTTTCGGCGCAGAGGTGCCAATCGGGGTCATACGCTGGTGCGGTTCTCTCGGCCTCTTGCATCATCTTGCCGCGAATCTTCCGTTGCACCAATTTCGAGAACGCGCCATTGCGCATCGCCAGGTTGGGATCGGTGCAGAGCACGCGAACCAATTCACGATCCGCGGCGACGGGCGTTCCATGGACAGGCATACAGTTCGCTTGACCGAAGGCCGATTCGGCTTGCTCCTGGCTCAGCAGCCGGGCTTCGCACCATGACTCGGCTCGGCCGAGAAAGCCAAGATGGGCAAGGATTGAGCCGAGTTGGTCCTTCTGGAAGGGGGTCAGTTGGGCGGCTGGCCAAAGGATCATGATTGAGGCTTCGCGCGGCAGAGCGACAAATGCGTCGAAGACCAGGGTTTTGTCCTCCGGCCCTTTCTTGAACCACGGCATGTAGTGCCTGGCGTGGCCAGTGCTCGCCCGCGGTAATTGAAACACTGGCGGTTCGAGCAGTTGCGCGAGAATCGCTTCAACATCGGCTTGGGCAAGCTGGCCGTCCAGTTTTCGTTTCCAGGTGGCCACGAGGGACCGCAGGAATCGCCACGGCGAGGGCGGCCATTCTGGCGCGCCCTCGTTCGTATGCCGCCCCCAGGGCGTGGCATGGAATCGGCCGGAAAGGAAACGCAGGGCAATGCCGATCATGCCTGGTCCTCCCCTTCGTCCGAGGTTTCCGCTTCCTTGCTCTTGGCGGCCTTGCGCAGAGGCTCCCACGTGACGGTCGTCACGGGAGGCTGGGCGAATAGGCCCTGCTGGGCGCAGGCGTGGATCAGGCGACGGCATTCAGCCAGCAGGGCTGGCTCGTCGGGCACCCCGAAGCCGGTGGGCTGGGTGACGACCAGATCGCCGTCGACCGTAAGGTCGCAGGCGGTGCGCAACCGCAGACCCGTGGAAAGAAAACGGCGAATCTTGAACAGAGCGAGGGCGATCAAAAGTTTCGTGGCGTCTTCGTGCAGGCCATACCCGCGCAGCAGGGCCACGTCCAGGTTGAAGTACGCGACGATCTTTTCGGCCACGAATTCCGTGCGATGGAAGGGGACGTTGCCAAACCCTTGTTTCGTATCGCCGCTAGGATTGACGCGGTCGTTCTTGACGCCGCCGCTCTCGGCGACGCGCACACTTGAGGCTTCGATGAAACCGCTGAGGGCGCGACTGAGGCGCAATCGTCCGCCGGCGAGGTCGCTTTTGGCCAGGAACACCCCATGCAGGACTGCGTTGGCATCGTGCTTGAAGACCAAGGAGGCGAGCTGCCGGAGCTTTACTGGCCCGATTTCCATGCCGGCCGCGTCCGCTTTGAGACGATCGAAAACACTGCGGTCGGTTCCCTCAAGAATGTACGGTGAATTGATGCGATGGGCTTCGAGAATCGAGTTGGTGAGTCGCTTTCCATTTCCGTTGACCACGAGGATGTAAGGCAGTCCATTGAGTTCCGGAATGAGATCATCCGCGGCCTCGTCCCAGCAGGCTGCCTCCATACGATTGGCCACGGACTGCGCGCTTTCGACCAGCAGCATTTCGGTGCCGTCGGGCAGCGTGTAGCAGGCCGGGCCGAGGTCGGCAAACCCGGTCGGCTGGAACCGGTTCCCTTGAAGCGGGCGCAGCCGAGCCTCCATCAGAAGGCGGGGGACGTTGTGCAAGGCATCATACTGAATCGTCATGGTTCCAACTCTCCTTTCCAGCGATCGAGGGGGAAGGTATTTGCTCCAACGTGTGGGGTCGAAGAACAAGTTGCGCGAGCCTGGCTGCGTCCGAGGGCGTGATGGGGATCAGCAAGGCGGCGGCCAATCGCTTGCCCGAAATGTTGGACGTGTTGGCCTCCTGCCAATCGGCGTCGCGGGTTGCGCTGCCGGATCGGGCATAGGGCATCGGCATAAGGCCAGAGGAGCGGAGTCGCCGCAGGGCAATCGCGCAGGCTTCGCCGATACGGCCGGCGCGCAACAGCGGCGGAATCCGGGGTTCGGGGCGGATGTTGTATTCTGTCTGGTCGATTCGGAGGGGGTTTGGCAGGAACAGGAGCTTGAGCAGCGCGTAGGGGCGCGGCAGAGGCGGGCTGTCTGGCGCGCAGCAAGGAGGAAGGCGGGCCGGCTGCACCAGGCCGAGGGCCCACACGAGGTCCTCGATCTTGCGATCGACCGTCTGACCGAGGAGAAACGCGCTGATCGCGGCCAGCGAAGCGGGCGAAGTGGAGGCCAAGGGCATGGAATCGCAGGCGGCCCTCTGCGCGTCCATCAACCGACGGATGAGCACCGCGGACATGCTGGCGGCCAGATCGGCGGAGGTCCAGACGACCGAGCGGCCGCGGTCGGCCCAGGCGCGGCATGCGCGTTGCCAATCCACCGGCTCCCAATGGACCCGCAACGGACCGATCTTGTCTTTCTCGCCGTACATACCGGCCAAGGCCGCGGCGATTTCGAACTCCACAGAGCCGTCGTTGCTCTCGGCCAGCCAGGCCTGGGAGAGTCCCGCCAGGGGCCGGATCACTTGCTTGCCAACCTTCCCGGCGGCAAGGGCCAAGGCGCGCTCGGCGCGGCCGAGAGCAATCAGGACGGCTTGAACGAAGCGATGGTCTCGATAGCGGCAAAGATCGAAGATGGCGCGGTCGATGGCCACAAGCGCCTGTCGCAGTCGTGCCGGCTCCTTGCTTCCGCACGCGTTGCGGAAGGCATCCAGCCACGCGTCGATTTCGTGGAGCAGGGCGACTTCGGACCGGGGTTGTGTCGGCACTTCGATCCGGCCGAGGGATGCTGCGAGGTACGCCTTTCCGCTTCGCCGCAGAAAGCCCAGGCGGACGAACTCGCCAATCCCCCGATCGACTCCGAGGCCAGCGACGGCCCTGGCGAATTCCACGCCGCTGCGGGCCGTGCGGCGGCCCACCGTGGCTCGTCCTTCACCGAACAGGGCGCGAAGTTCAGCGAGGCGCGCGGGTCGCGTCCAAACCGGCAACCACAACTCCCCCCGCGAGGGAACGACATCGGCTTCTGCGCTGGACGCAAAGCCGGCCGGCGATGGCATCACTGTAAATGGGAGGGCTGCACGGGACTCGCGCTTGGCGCTCAGGCGGCGGACTGCGGCTCCACCAAGACAAAGTGTTCCCTCGATCATCAGGACGAATTCCCAGGGGTTGTCGATCGGATCGCCGTCCATCCCTTGGGTTGCGTTGGGGCCGCCCGCCCGGCCCGGCGCAAACTGGCCTACGCTAGCTTTGGGTAGCCCTGAAAGAGGCCGGCCGAACAGCGCGTGCACAAGCCAGGGATGCGCGTCCCGGGCTGGCGATTGTCGGTGGAGTCCAAGCACCACGAGCCGACCCATGAAATTCTGCGTGAAGTCGAGCCGGCCGTCGTTGCCACCGGTTCCCAAGAGCGGTGCGAAGGTCTGGCCATCTTCTCTCAAGACCATAGCCGCGTCCATCCACTCGACGATCTCCGCAGGCAACTCGCGGCGGTAACGCCGAAGGAGCTGGTCCTTTTCTTTCTCTCCGGGCTTCGCGGCGATCTTTTCTTCGGCCAGTATCTCGCGCACGCGGCGGATCGCGTCACGGTACCGGTGGCACCTTGCGGAAACATTGTCCGCTGCCAGCGCGTCGACAGCGTCATGGTTGTCCTTTGGAAAAAACCCCGAGCCGCCCGCCCAAGGCGCCACGATCGGCGTGGGTTGGTATCGGCCAAGGAAGAACCCCATCAGGGCGTCTCGGTCGAGGGTGCTCGAAAGAACGAACACGTCGTTTCGCCAGCAGGCGCGAGCCTCAGCGTCTGCTTGCTCGCTGACCAGGCGCAGCACGCCCAGCGCCTTGAGGTAGCTCATCAACGGCTCAGGGGTGCAACCTTCGAGAACGAGTTCGGGCATTGCAATTTCCCCTAGGTAGAGTGCTTCAGGGTTTGGTGAGCACGACTGGCGCGCCAGTCGGCGGATCTCAAAAGGGCCTCAAGGAAGGCCAGGCGGAATGGACCGAGCGTGTCACGGAGCCGCAGCATGCGTTCGGCCCAACTGGGCTGATGGGTAAACGGTGGCGACTCGCAAAGCCCCAGCTCCATCGGTTCCAGCGACAGGCGCGCCTCGGGCGCGATGACGCCGTCGCCCAACTCCGTGACAGGCAAAGTGTCTCCGTCCCAAACGCCCCGGGCGAATCGCTGGAAAGGTCCTGGGGGCGAAAACTCATTGGGCAGAGAACGGATCGACAATCGGACCTTCCCGTGATGGGCGGCCACAAGATACGCAGCCAGGTCCCGGATCTCAGCAGCCCCCGCTTCCTCGGGCATCATGAGGAGTGCTAGAGCCGAGGCCAACTCGTGCCGAAAGTGTCGGCGGCGTCCGTCGTTCGGGTCCCACGTGGCGTTCGGGGGCAGTATGGGACGCCAACACGAGCGCGGAGCCTTGGCAACCTGCCCGCCCGATTCCGCCCGTATGCGTTGGGCTTCAAACGACTCCAAAGCCTCCGGTTTGAGCTTGGCGACGAACGCCGGATGGGCCTTCCCACGGTCGTGCCAGCGCGCCGCCCAACGCAGGGATTCGGCATCGCGGGGTGCAATCTCCAGGCCGTCAAGTATTCGATCCAGTTCTTGGCAAACCACGTCGGAGTGCTGGGCGATCGACTGCCAGTGTCCGACTTCGGAGTCCGGATCGTCCTCGTTCGCCTCGGGAGCGGGCGGCGGTCCAGGAAGGGCCACGGGGGCAACGGCCGTGTTGGCCTTTGCGTCCCAGCCGGTATCGGCCGAATAACCGCCTGCGCTGACGTGCAGCAGATAGACTTGCCCGGAATAGACTGCTTCGGCGCCAGCGCGGACCCAGACTTTCTCCAGAAAGTCCCAGCGGTAGGCCAACGGCGGGCGTCCTTCGTTCTTCGTGCGCAAAAAGGCGCGAAACTCCTCCACGGGCACGGGGCAGAGTTCCTGGCGCTGCGGTGCTTTTTCCTCGGGTGGCTCGTTCTTCTCCCAATCGCGCCAATAGACGTGCACGTCGCTTGCTTCCACGTCGCGGACGTAGCGGTCGATGTCAATGTCATGTCCGGCCAGGTCGGGCGTGGTGTCGAAAAGATCCAGCAAGTCCTTGCTGCGCACCACGTGCCGGTGTTGGTAGGGCAGTTTGACATGGGGGAGATCGGCTGGCCCCACCTGGCGGCACTCGCGCAAATGCGCGCGAGCCACGTCAAGGTCCTCCAGGGCATAAGGCATCGCGGCGTCCTTGCCCCTATTGCCACCAGGAATGTCAATCCAGAAGACTCCGGCATCGCAATCGGCACCGGCTCGATTGCACCGCCCAAAGCGTTGCACTAATGATGCCCACGGGGCCAGCTCGGTAAACAGCGTCACGGCGCTGACATCGACCCCGGCCTCCACGACCTGCGTGGAAACCACGATGGTCCCCTGCGGCCCCGGATCCCTCAGGAGCTGATCGACAACGCGTTGCCGGTCCGGCGGCCGAAAACGGGAGTGAATCAGGATCAGATCGGGTCGCGGTTTGGCCTTCTTCAAGGACTTTTGCAGCGCGGAGTAAAGATCGCGGGCACGCCGCACGGTGTTGACGACGATCAAGGTGCGCGTCCCTGGCCGGTGTGCCCGGCTGATTTCGTCTGCAAGCCCCGCGTGATCACCGACGGCGTGCTCGGCTTTCGTGATCGGCTTCTTGGCGTTGAAACGTCGGCGCGCCTCGTCCACCTGAAGGTCTTGCCCTTGAAGCTTAAGGATGCGAAGGCGGTCAGGGTCGAAATCCACGGTGCGGAGCCAACTGCGGTCGAGCGTTGCGGACATCCAGACGGATTGGCACGCGCACGCGGGCGGCCAAAGCCTCTGGCGAAATGCCTCGAGTTGGGCGGTCGTGGCCAGTCCGCTCCCCATGAGCTGGATCTCATCGAACACCCAAAGGCAGTCGTTGTTCAATAAGCCAAACTGCACAGGCCAATGGCTGCGGCTCATGGCGTAGCCTCGGTTGAGGGCCCGCGACAGCAGGACGTCCTGCGTGCCAATGAGAATGGCATCCTGTTCGGGGAAGCAGTCCCAGTCCGCCGCAGCCTCGCCGCCCATCAAGACATGGACTGCTATTGGCGATCGTGAACCGGCCTCCTCGGGGCGACCCGTTCCGCGGTCGTGAGTATCCCGAGTGGGCTGATCGTTCTTGAGGCGCCCTCCGCACAGGCTGTCCGACGGGGCATTGCCTGCAAGCAACCCCAACCGGTCCAGCCATCGCACGGAATTCTCAAGCGTTTGCTCGACGAGGACGCGCATGGGAAGGCAGTAAACAAGGCGACGCGGCGTGGCGTCTCTGATCGCGGCGGGTGCAAACCTGCGGCGCCATAGCCAAGCGAGAACAACGGCAGCGGTTTTTCCCAGGCCAGTGGGAATCTCCACCAACTCGGGTAGTTCCTCCGCCACCGCAAGTCGGACTTGGTAATCGTAAGGCCGGTTGCCTGTGGCTTTCTCGAAAAAGCATTCGTAGGACTTCTGGGCGTCCATGGGGCGGTGTTCCTTCAATCGTGGGTCCGAGATGACTTCTCCCCAGCCGCCAGACTTCTGTGATATTGACCCAGCAACGCACGGATTTCTTCTGCCAGTTCCCGCCGGAGGGCGTCGGGCTGGAGGGCTTCCGCGTGGCGGCCGAAGGAGAGGAGCCAGCGTTTGATCTCTTCGGTGGCGTCGAGGTCGAATTCGGCGATGAGGCTGCCGTCCTTCGCGGGGGTGAGCTTCTGGCTGGGGTGCCATTTCTTTTCTTGGACATAGCGGGCGACTTCGGGCGAGAAGCGGACCTTGACGTGCACGTCGCCTTCGCCCCGAAACACGCCGAAGGACTTGGCCATGTGTTCGCGGAGACTGAAGCCCTCGGGCCGGACAAAGCGGAACTCCGTCAGTTCGGCGTCGTCCATCCGGTCGATCTTCCAGTGGCGGATCTCCTCGCGCTGCGGGGCCCAGCCGACCAGGTAGAGCGAGCCGCGATGATGGATCAGCCCGTAGGGATAGACCTCGTAGGTGACCGGCTCGGTCGCGCGGAGCGAACGGTAGGTGACAAACACCGCCCGACGGTCCTCGACGCCGATCAGCAGTTTGTCGACGAGTTCGGCTTTCTTCGAGTAATCGCTGGCGCCGACCATGGTCTGGTGAAACAGCTCGGCGAAGCGGTCGACGTGCTTCAGCGCCTCCGTGCCCAGGGTGGCCCGGATCTTGCCGAACGCACGCTGGGCGGCTTCCCAGAACGGGGTGCCGGCCAGGGGTTCCATGAGGCGGCGGGCCAGATACAAGGCCAAGGCCTCGTCGAAGGCGAAGGAAAAACCGGGCCCGGATTGGGAAGCGGCAATGGACCATCTCTTGCGCCCGAACTCGGCCGCGGACTCCTGGAGGGGGAAACCGGCGTTCTTGAACGTCTCCAGGTCGCGGCGAATGGTCTTCTGGCTGACGCCCAGCTCTTCGGCTGCTTGCTTGACCGTCAGTCCTTCGCTCCGTCGCGACAACGCCCGCAATAGCGTCCACTGCCGCACCAAGGGTGACATGGGAGCCATGGATTTTCGCTACCTCGGGAAGTGATTCGACACTATTTGACAGCAGCGGGACCATCCTTGCCAAGCTGCCGACCGGCCGTTGGCGCTCTCGGGCGACGCCTACGGATTGGCCGGTTGCAGCTCGGTGGTTGCCGGCAACATGCGCGAGTGACGGGCGTGATGCAAGCGGCGGTTGGACATACTGTGTCCACCCCCTCGGCGGAATGGGCGGGGGCAGACCTTGAAAGATAAAATGGCGGGAAGCGAGAAGACAGCGAGGGGCCGCATTTCGGACGTCTTCGCAATTCGGGATGCTTCCTCGTCGTCCTCCCGTCAAGGTCGATCCCGAAACCCGTTGGATCTCGGCCGCGAGATGGCGAACCGGTTGCCCGCACTCCACGTTCGAGGATCGGGTCCAAGAAGCTGCGCGCCATCCTCGTTGCGCGCAGGCGAGCAAAAAGGGCCTTCCAAAGGGAATCGTCGACGGTTTTCGGCGGCTAGAATACCACCTGGAAACCGCGGGCTGCCCCCTGTTGTTCTGGAATGGGATAGACCATGAACAAGATCGTGACCGTTCACAGGCCGGACCGGCCAAGGGGGACCGTCCCATTTTCGCGGACTTCGCCGCGAAAATCGGGACAGTCCCCGAGAACGGTTACACAAGAACGTCCTTGACCTGGCCCTGGTGATCGGGATGGTTGGAACTCCCCTTCTTGCCCAACCGGCGGTGCGGCCGGCGGAGGTGGCAGGCGCCGTGGCCTTGGTCCAAGTGATCCTCGATGCGACGATGGAGTTCCCGGGCGGCCTGTTCCTTGGACAGCAGGCGTAGTTCCCATTTCCACGCCTCGAGTCGCTCGGTTGGAAACGAGTCGGCGAGGCGAAGGGTCACGGTCTGCCAAATCTCGCCGGCGTCGAAGTGCGGCAAGTAGCCGCGGTAGTGCCATCCGACCGGCGTGCGACCATGGAGCGCGGGCGTCTCGCCCGC
>Ga0101944_10003522_pt1 | contig 21559 bp, 17 predicted proteins | sample DewCreD2012metaG_FD_75245 | JGI IMG/M metagenome (GOLD analysis project Ga0101944, IMG submission 75245) | Hot spring sediment bacterial and archeal communities from British Columbia, Canada, to study Microbial Dark Matter (Phase II) - Dewar... ... | reverse complement strand
GAGCACCCATGGGGAGCGTGGATGAATTTGCACTCCCCGTGGCCGTCGCCCTGCACTAGTATGGCGAGCGGTCCGTACTCCTTGTGGATGCGCTTTATCTCGTTCGCGATGATGGTGGCCGCCTCATCCCAGGAGATGCGCACATACTTGCTCTTGCCGCGGTTCTGGGTGTTACGACCGCCGGGGCCGACCGAGCCGGGAGCACCGTTGGGGTCCCAGTCCACCCTCTTCAGCGGGTACTTGATGCGGTTGGGGGAATAGGTGCGTTTCTTGTAGGCCAGGCTCCAAGGGGAGGGAGCGGCCTTCAGCAGAGGTTCCAAGGCCTTGCCGTTCTTGGTGATCTTCCAAGGCCGGAAGCGCGCCGGATCATACTTGGAGTCCCAGTGAAGCGGCCGGATGCGAAGCACCTTGCCGTTCTTGACGTCGACTGCGCAGGGTACGGCGCCGTAGATGCCTCCACTTAGCCCCATGGCTTTGAGGACGGTCTTGTCCGCACCGGGACCCGTCCCGCTACTCTTGCCGGCCATGTTCCCCCCTTTCGTGAACCGCCGGGATACCTCCTCCATCATAGTGCGCCGAAAACACAGCCGGCCACGCTCTTGGGGCAAGAGCGTGGCCGGCCTCACGGCCTCCAGCGGTTACGGCCTCGCCGTCTCCGCCCCGATACCGAGGTGAGCAGAAGCTAGGTGAGCGGGATGTCTCCTAGGTTTATCTCCACCTCGGTCGTGTCGAGCCCGGCGAAAGACTTACTCTTGCCGCCGTAGGTCAGTTCCAGGTCGTACACGCCCGGCTCGATGCCCTCGAACCAGAAGTCACCGTAGCTGTCGGTCTCGGTGGTGAGCACCGAGCCGTCCGCTGCCTTCAAGGTCGCCTTGGCCCCGATGATGACCTCTTCTTCCACCGGGTCGTACAAGGTGCCGGCGATGAAGCGCTTCGGGATGTTGAGGTAGTACACACGCGGTTTGACCTTGTCCTTGAGCTCGGGCATCCACACCTGAGCCTTGGCGATGAGGGCCTGCGCCTCGGGGTCGTCCTCGTCGTACATCTTAAGGGCGAGGGTGGGGCAGGCGTCGGCGCAACGCGGTTCCGACCAGCCGTCATCGAGCAGATGGGCGCAGCCGGTGCACTTCTGAGCCAGGTTGAGGTCCTCGTTGAAGTAGATGACCCCATAGGGGCAGAGGTCCACGCAAGCCTTACAACCGGTGCACTTGAGCGGGTCGATGATGACGAGGCCGTCTCCCCGCTTGTAGAGGGCGCCCTCCACTTTGCAGGCAGCCATACAAGGGGCATCGTCGCAATGCATGCAGAGATGCGGCCGGTACGAGACCTTGACCTTGGGTACGGTCCCGCGCACCCGCTCAGTCAGCTCGAGCCAGAACTGCCCCACCTCCGGCTGCGGCTTGGCGATGGGCGTCCAGTCGTTGCCGACGTGCTCGTCTTTGCAGACTATCTGACAGCAGTAGCAGCCGTTGCACTTGCCGACGTCGATGATGAAGACCTTCTTGCCCATCACTACCTCTCTTCCTCGATCCAGGCGTTGAAGCGGAGTCCCGAGGCCGGGTCGTACTCACGGGTGAAGGCTTCCGGATACTGCCGCATCCATTCTTCCATCTGGCCCATGGTGACCTTCTCCACCTCCACCAAGTACCCACTGGTAGCTTGGCCGGCCGCGTGCCGTGAAGTCAAGCCTTCGGGGGCGATGACGTTGATGGCGCCGCCGCGGTCCAAGGTGTAGGGGATGATGAAGTCGGCCCGGGCGCCGTGATCGACCGAGACCACCCCCGGCATGATGCGCTCCCAGACCAAGGCGCCGCAGAGAACCGCGCCGCGCTCGTTGTAGACCTTGACGATGTCACCCGTCTTGATGCCCCGGGGTTCGGCCACGCTGGGATGCATCCAGCACGGCTCATACAGGTAGCCGTCGAACCCCCGCACTTTGCCGGTGAGGGCCTCCCGGGTCCAAGGGATGTCATCGCACTGGGCGTGCGTGCGCCACCGTCCGTGGTTGGACATCAGAAGCAGCGGATAAGCCTTGGCCCGCTTGCTGGAGATACGCTCGTCGTGCGTGATGCCCTTTTCGATCCACTTGGGGATGGGCGGACGCTCTTCGTCGTCGGGGAAGGCCTTCTCCAGGCTCTCCGACCAGAACTCCAACTTGCCGGTGGGCGTGGGCAGTGGGTTGGCCTCTGGGTCTTTCCAGAAGTTGTAAAGACCGGCCGGGTATTTCTCCCAGTCGGGGGCTACCGGCAGCACGCAGTACTGCTTCTCTTTGAACTCCTCCCACGGCACCACGGTGTCGAACTTCATGCCCTCGTAGGTGCCGCGGATAAGTTCCTGCTCGCTGAAGCCGTCGGTGACCGCTTCGAGCATCCCCAACTTCTCAGCCACGGCGCAGACCGCTTCGTAGTCACTGCGCGACTCACCGATGGGCTCGATGGCCCGGTTCATGAGGATGACGCTCTGGAAGCTGTCACCCTCCCGGATGCAGGGCGAGATGTCGTTGACTTCGAGGGTCGTATTGGTGGGGAGGATGATGTCGGCCGACAGCACGTCGTTCTCAAGCCAGGGATGCTGGGCCACGATGCACTCGATCTTGGGGTCGCGCATGGCTTCCATGACGTCGCTGCCGCAGTTCCAGCAGGTCACCCGGCAGGGGGTGTCGGTCCACATCATGTGGATCTCGGTGCCACCCTCTTCCTTGGGGATAGGATAGGTGTACTTCTTGTACTGGTCGGCGGTGGGTTCCTCGTGGCCGCCGGTGCCCCAGAACTCCACCTTGCCCTTCTTGATGGCCTCTTCGATCATGGTCTTGGGGATCATCTGCTTGCCCCAAGCAGTGGGTGTACCCCGGTGCGGCTTGAGCAGGCGCTCGCCGTAGGGGGTGGCGGTCAGGTTGGCGAAGGGGCCCATGTGGTCTGCGCCACCGGTGATGACGTTCTTGGGCATACCGGTGTACGCGATCTGCGCCTGATGCACGCCGGGTTTGCCCAGGCCCTGCATACCTAGGATGACCACTTCCAGGCGGGCCGGCTCATGGGAGTAAGGACCACGGGCCATGCCACCGCCGAAGTAGTGGCCGATGGTGACCGTCTTCTTGGCCCAATCGCGAGCCAGAGCCTTGATGGTCCACACCGGCACCCCGCACTTCTCCGACGCCCACTTGGGGGTCTTGGGGATACCGTCCTCTTCGCCTAAGACGTAGGCCTTGATCTTGTCGAAGCCCACGGTGTGGGTGGCCACGTACTCCTTGTCGTAGGTGTCCTCGGTTATCCAGATGTAGATGATGGCGAGCTGTAGAGCGGCGTCGGTGTTGGGCAGGATGGGGATCCACTTGTCGGCATGGATGGCCGCCGCGTAGTTGAGGTCGGGGCAGATGTAGACTTGCTTGATGCCGACCTCGGTCCAGAAGTAGAGCAACCTACTCGCGAACTGCCCCCGAAATCCCCAGGGCGTCGTCTCCGGGTCGCCACCCCATACCACCACCATGTCCGAATGCTGTATGACATCGTTCACGATATTGTCGGCCGGGTTCATCATCCCGACCAAGCCTTTGCCCCAGATGTGGCGCGAACCCCAGTACCAGCCTTCCCAGCTGTCGGGGTTACGCACCTGCTGGGTGAAGCCGCCCATCTTGTCAAGGAGCAGAGTGGAGCAGCCGTGGGGCGCGTGCACCATCTTGCACTCCCCATGGCCGTCGCCCTGCACTAGTATGGCGAGCGGTCCGTACTCCTTGTGGATGCGCTTTATCTCGTTCGCGATGATGGTGGCCGCCTCATCCCAGGAGATGCGCACATACTTACTCTTGCCGCGGTTCTGGGTGTTACGGCCGCCGGGGCCGACCGAGCCGGGGGCACCGTTGGGGTCCCAGTCCACCCGCTTCAGCGGATACTTGATGCGGTTGGGGGAATAGGCACGCTTCTTATAAGCGAGACTCCAGGGAGCCGGCACTGCCTTGTAAAGAGGCTCCAGGGTCTTCCCGTTCTTGGTGATCTTCCAAGGATTGAAGGTCTTGGGATCGTACTCCGAGTCCCAATGGAGCGGCCGGATGCGGATGATCTTGCCGTCCTTGACATCCACGGCACAGGGGCAGGCTCCGAAGATCCCCCCGCTTAAGCCGAGTGCCTTGAGGACGGTCTTGTCCGCTCCAGTCGGTTTGCTCTGAGGCCGCTTGTTGTCGCCTGCCATTCGGCTCCCCTCCTAGGTCTGATACATCGAGTGGTCAGCTCACTACAAGTCACTGGCCCCGGAATCCCATGGTGGCTGTCCCACTGCTGGGGCCAGTATCGCCCATAGTAGTCATGGCGGCGACTCCCGACGGCCGTTTCCGACAACTTTTCATGATTCCTGCGACCTATGAACTCCGTGTATGGGTCGTCTACGGCTGACCCGCGGAGGGTGCTGTGGGGCTTTGCCGGGCTGGCGGGGGTACGGTGTTGCTAAGTCCATGCACGCGAAGTTAAGCTGTGACGAACTCACGGACCTGTCGTGGTCTTTCCGCGACGAGCAGGCCCCTCTACGGCGATCGGGGTCTCGCCTTCGCGGAAAGCGAGAATGCGCTGATATCAGGGGGAGTGCTGACATGGGACAACGTGTCGTCCGTTCCACCGCCTGGTCGCCTGGCCCCGGCTGTCATGGCGGCTGCGGCCTAGAGTTCCACGTGGAGGATGGCCGTCTGGTCAGGGTGGAAGGAGACGAGCGTCATCCTTATAGCCAGGGACGCCTTTGTCCGCGCGCTTTGGCGCTCAAACAGTTCATCTATCACCCGGACCGCTTCCTTTATCCTCTCAAGCGAGTGGGCGAGCGGGGTGAGGGCCGTTTCGAACGCATGACCTGGGACGAAGCCCTCGACCACGTGGAAGAGCGTCTGCGCGCCATCCGCGACCGGTACGGCCCGGAGTCGGTCATGTTCGTCCAAGGCACGGGCCGCGATGTGGGCGGTCCCATCTCCTTTCTCTGCTACTCGTTCGGCAGTCCCAACTGGGTGCAGCTGGGGTTGGCCGGCCATTCCTGCTACACGCCTCGTCTCGCGGCCATGATGTTCACGCATGGAGACTACGCCGTTCTGGACGCCGGTCAGTTCTCCCCCGAAGGTATGGCCGACCCCGAGTACCGAGTGCCCGAGGTCATCATCGTCTGGGCCCAGAACCCCGCTGCCGGCTGCCAGGACGCTTTCTACGGCCATTGGGTGGTGGACTGCGTGAAGCGCGGCTCGAGGCTCATCGTAGTCGATCCGCGCTGGACCTGGTTCAGTTCTCGGGCCGAGGTGTTCCTGCAGTTGAGGCCGGGCACCGACGCCGCTCTGGCTCTGGGTATGCTCAACGTCATCATCTCCGAAGGCCTCTACGACCACGAGTTCGTGGAGAAGTGGTGTTTCGGGTTCGACAAGCTTGCTGCCCGAGCCGCGGAATACCCTCTGGAGAGGGTCTCGGAGATCACCTGGGTGCCGGCGGAGGACATCGCCGCCGCCGCCCGTCTGTACGCCAAAGCCAAGCCGGCTGCCATCCAATGGGGGCTCCCGGTGGACATGTGCCCGGCGGGTACGACCACCGCGCAGGCGGTCACTCACTTGTGGTCGATCACCGGCAACCTGGATGTGCCAGGCGGTCAGGTCATCGCACGCCCCGCATTCGGGGTCACCACCTACCCCTTCTCCACACAGGAACTGCACGCTCTCTACGGCGAGGAGTTCGTCCAGCGCATGAACGAGAAGCGCATCGGGGCTCAGGAGTTCGCTCTTCTTCGGAACTTCCGGGGGTGGGGCCAGCCTGACCGAGCCGTGGAGCAGATGATCACCGGGAAGCCCTACCCCATCAAAGCTTGCTGGATCCAGACCACCAATATCCTAGGTGGGCAGGCGGCCAACACCCGTCTCCACTACGAAGCACTGCGGAAGATGGAATTCAACGTGGTCGTGGATCTCTTTCCCAATCCCACCACCATGGCGGTGGCGGACGTCATCCTGCCGGCCGCCACTATCGCGGAGAAGGAATCGTTCCGGTCTTGGTGGAGTCCGGTGCAGGTGATGACGCCGGCCATCCAGGTAGGTGAATGCCGCTCTGACTGGGAGATCAACCTGGAACTCGCCAAGCGTTTCAACCCAGAACTCAAGCGGCGCTACGAGACGGTCAAGGACCTCATAGACGAGCGGCTTCGCCCGTCGGGCTACACCTTCGATGACCTCAAAGACGGCAATTGGAAGTTCCCGGACAAAGACACCCCTAGCCGCGCGTACTACCGCTACGAGAAAGGATTGCTGCGGGCTGACGGACAGCCTGGCTTCCGCACCCCCACCGGCAAGGTCGAACTCTATTCCACCAGCTTCGAGCAGTTCGACATGGATCCTCTGCCCTTCTTCACGGAACCGCCGGAAAGTGAGGTACGCACGCCGGAGTTAGCGGCCGAGTGTCCGCTCATCATGGTCACCGGACGGCGCTCCCCCGTCTTCTTCCATGCGGAGCACCGGAACATCCCTTGGCTTAGGGAATGCGATCCTGAACCCATCGTGGAGATCCATCCCCGAACGGCGGCCGAGCTAGGCATCAGTGACGGCGAGTGGGTGGTCATCCGCAACGACCGCGGTCGCATCAAGCGCAAAGCAAAGGTGACCCCCATCGTTCATCCCAAAGTGGTGAGCGTGCCTCACGGCTGGTGGCTACCCGAGACGGAAGGCCGGGAGCCTCATCTGTACGGCATCTGGGACCACAACTGCAATCTGCTCGTGAACATCGGACCGGGCTGCGCCTCGGGCTACGGTGGCGCGCCTTACAAGACCACGCTGGTAGCGGTGGGCAAGCTGGACGAAGGAGACGACTGACCATGGCGAGGAAAGGGCTCCTCATCAACTACGAGTTCTGCACCGGCTGCCACACTTGTGAGGTGGCCTGCAAACAGGAGCATGACTATCCGGCCGGACGCTGGGGCATCATCGTGAAAGACTTGACCCGGGAGACCGAAGGCAAGGTCCAGGTGGACTTCCTACCCTTCCCCACCGATCTGTGCGACCTATGTGCCCGTCGCACCGCCCGGGGAGAGAAGCCGGCCTGCGTCAAGCACTGCATGGCAGCCTGTATGAGCTACGGGACTGTGAGCGAACTCGCCGCCCAGATGGAGGAGCTTCCCCGAAGCGTGCTTTACGTGCCTCGTTAAGGGATCGGGGGTCGTCGAGGCGGGAGGGCTGGGAGAGGTCGTTTGGCGGCACTGTCCCCCGCCGTCGAGCTCCTAAGGGCCAACGCAGCAGCCGCGCCGGCAAAAAAGGTCACCGCCGAGAAGAGGTAGGAAGGGCCGAGCGAACCATACGCATCATTCATGGCTCCTCCCACGAGCGGCCCCACCGTCTGACCTACGCCCACCAGGATGGTTATCAACCCCAGAGCAGCCGGGGCGAGCGCCGGGCCGAAGCGGTCGGCGCAGGCGGCGCCCATGAGACCGGGGAACACCATGCCGCTCGCCCCGAAAAGGATGGCGGACAGCACGAGAGTCGGCGTGGTGGGACGGATTGCGAAGAATAGAGCCGCCACGCCGGAAAGTAGCAGGTTAAGGGCGATAGTGCGACGCCGCCCGAAGCGATCGGAGAGGCTTCCCCAGCCCATGCCGCCGACCAGCCCGGCCACTCCCATCACCATGAAAAAGTAGCCGGCGCTCTGGCCGCTGTAACCCAGGTCCACGGTCAGTCGTTTCTGAAAGAAGGTGAAGTAGAGAAGAAACGCTACCCCGAACAAGAAGTAGACCAGCCCCAGGTGCCAGGCGTAACCGGAGCCCAGGATGCTCTTGAGACCGGGCGTATTCTTCTTGAGCCAAGCCCGGATGGCGGGCGGAGCGTGCTTGTCGTAGACGAGGGCGTCGCGGGGTGCGGGCGCACCCTTGGGCCGGTCACGTTGTAGGACAGCGCTGGCCAGAGTGAGGACGGCGGTCACGATGGCGAAGAAATACCATGCCCAGCGCCACCCATCATCGCCCCCGGCGACTATCAGACGGGGCACTACCGGTCCCACCAGGATCATGGCCAGCGAGGAACCCGTGGGGACCAAGGTGGAAGCCAGTCCCAACTGGCGGACCCGGAACCACGAGGCCATCAGAGCGATCGAGGGGACGAACATCATCCCGTTCCCCATGCCGGTGAGGAGCCGGGCAGCGGAGGCTCCCGCCAGGCCGTCGGCTATCCCGGTGAGGAACATGCCGGCAGCGGTCAGAGCCAGGCCCACGGCGATGACTTTGCGCGCTCCCCAACGGGCGGCTATGACACCACCGATAGCTGCCATGATGGTGTAGCCGGCGAGGTTCCAGGAGGCGAGCGAACCGGCGGCGGCGCTGTTGATCCCCAAAGCCTTCTGCATGGTGGGCAGGACGGCACTGTAACCGAAGCGCCCGAAGCCTAACCCCCCGAACACCCCGAGGAAAGCCACGGCCAGCACCACCCAGCGGTATCTCGGCTCCGGTTCTGTTCGCAAGAGCATCCTCTCCGCGTATCTTCCGCTGTCCCGGCGCGGTTGCCGCCGCCCTAGATGTTCATCCCACCGTCGGCCATGAACACACTTCCCGTGGAGAAGCTGCTCTGGTCAGAGGCAAGGAAGAGGACCATGCGGGCGACTTCTTCGGCCTTCCCGTGACGGCCCAGAGGGATGATGCGGTTGAGGAACTCCGTACCGTCCTGACCTACTATCTGCGTGAGTTGAGCCTCGATCTCGCCCTGGAACTCGTTCTCGATGGGGCCGGGAGCGAAGACGTTCACCCGAATGTTGCGCGGTGCCGCCTCCTTGGCCACCACCTTAGCCAAACCTATCAGGGCGTGCTTGGAGGTCGCGTAGGCGGACACCCCCGGGTCGGCGCGGGTACCCATGATGCTGGAAGTGATGATGATGCTGCCTCCGTCGTTCATGCGGGGTAGGCCATACTTGCAGGCGAGGAAGGTCCCGCGCACGTTGATGGCCATCACGGCATCGAAAACGTCCTCGGGATACTCGGTGACGGGCTTGATGACCCCCGCGATGCCGGCGTGACTGAAGAGCACGTCGATCTTGCCCCAGTTACTGACGGCCCGGTCAAGATAGGCTTGGGTCTGCGCCGCGTCAGAGACATCGGCCACGAACGTGTCCACGAAACTGGGCGCGACACCCAGGGAGGCGGCGGCCCGCTCCAGCTTCTCGGCGCTGCGGCCGACCAGAAGGACACGGGCTCCCTCTGCCGCCAAAGCGGCTGCCGCCGCTCGACCGATGCTTCCGCCACCGCCGGTGACCACGCAGACCTTGCCTTCCATGATTCCCATCGTCCCCCTCCCGGGTGCTGTCGTTCTCCCGGCGACAATGATACCGGCGCGCAGACCTTCCCGCAGTGCGGCCCGTCCGGGGGTGCGACCTGCCCCCGAAGGGCGCGGTCGGGTCGAAGGGCGACGGCGTGGGTCGACGTCTCGCCGGGCAGGCGCCCACTGTCTGGGAGCGCTTCGTCCACTCTCCGGCAACGCCTCGTCCGCTCCCCGGTGGCGCCCCGGCGACTGTCCGGCAGCGCCTGTGTTAGAGTCACGAACATGGACATAGTACGTACTCCCATCACGCTGAGCGACCTTCAGACTATGGCAGAGTCGACCTTCGGGGAGCTGGTCAAGGCGGTGGTCGATGTCGAACGCGGCATCATGGCCGTGGACGCGGAGCTCCACTCTGACGAGGAAGCCGCCTTGCTGTCGGACGGGTCTATGCAGGCCGACCTCTGGGGCATCAACCTGAGACCCGGGCTTTACCCTGAGGAGGACTGGGTCGAGTTCGACTCCCTGATCAATCTGCGACCCTGGCAGGGCAACCGCTCGCGCGGGGTCGAGGATGAAGCGGTGAGGAGGCGCATCCTAGCTATCGTCGATTCACTCGTAGTTCCCTAAGGAGCCGGTTCATGAAGGAGGCAGCGCCTCGAAATGCGAGTTTCCAGCATGCCAGCTTGGCTTCTGGCAGATGGCGGGAGCTGGATCTCCTCGAGCAACTGGCCAACGTCGGGAGCGAGGTCGAACGGAGTCTGGCCTGGGCGGCTAAGAACAAGCCCGAAGTGAGTTGGACGGCGTTGGAGCGTGCTTTGGAGCTAATCGATCTCACTCTGGCGGACCCTAAGCACCGAATTAAGCCGGGCCGGCTGAAAGAGCTGGCCAGGTTGCGCGAGGTCCTACTTGATTATTTCGTCGGTGGGAACGAGTTCGGCTCCTCCGAGGCGGCGTGGCGAAGCTACTTCGGCGCGTTCGCCATGGCAGTGGCACTCAGACGGGCCCCGGCTGAGATGCGGGCCCCCGCTGAGTCGCCCGAGGAGCGATGTGAGCCGGGTCCAGGGAGAAGCTGATGGATGATGCGGGTGGCGGCCGGCGGTCGACCGGTGGCTCACTCGAAGGGGAGCTGCCCCGTTGTGCCTGGGCCGCCGTCAATCCCTTACTTCTCGCCTACCACGATGAGGAGTGGGGAGTCCCCATCCGGGACGACCGGCTGCTCTTTGAGTTCTTGGTGCTGGAGGGCGCGCAAGCCGGGCTGAGCTGGCTGACCGTGCTGCGCAAGCGAGAGGCTTACCGTCAGGCCTTCCTTGGCTTCGATCCCGAGCAGGTAGCGCGCTTCGGGTCGGCCGACGTCGCCCAACTGCTGGCAGACCCGGGCCTCATCCGTAATCGCGCCAAGCTGGAAGCCGCGGTGAACAACGCCCGAGCTGTGCTGCGGATTCAGGAGACGTTCGGTACTTTCGCTGAGTACGTTTGGAGTTTCGTCGGCGGGGAGACCATCCACAACAAGTGGAAACTGCTCGCGGAAATCCCGGCCAAGACTTTGGAATCCGAACGCATGAGCCGGGAGTTGAAGAAACGAGGCTTCCGCTTTGTGGGAGCTACTACCTGCTATGCCTTCATGCAGGCGACAGGCATGGTCAACGATCACACGGTCGATTGTTTCCGCTGGCACGAGCTACAGGCCCTTCGGGCGGCCGACCAGTCCCCGTCGGCAGCACGAGAGGCAAGAGGAGGATTCTCATGAAATGCGAGAGCGGTAAGGACAACGGTGCTCTTCCCCTGGTAGAACGAAGACCGCTCGCTCCTGAGGAGCTGGCCCGCATAGACGCCTATTGGCGGGCAGCCAACTATCTTTGCGTCGGGCAGGTCTACCTGTTGGACAATCCGCTGCTGCGTCGTCCCTTGCGCCGGGAGGATGTCAAGACGCGGTTGCTAGGCCATTGGGGCACCTGCCCGGGGCTCAACCTCATATACGTCCATCTGAACCGGGTCATCAAATCCCGGGACCTGAATGTCATCTATGTCTGCGGTCCCGGCCACGGTGGACCGGCTATGGTAGCGAACGTCTACCTGGAGGGCACTTACAGCGAGTATTACCCGCACGTGTCGCAGGATGAAAAGGGCCTCAAGCGCCTGTTCAAGCAGTTCTCCTTCCCAGGGGGTGTTCCTAGTCACGTGGCGGCGGAGACGCCGGGCTCCATTCACGAGGGTGGGGAGCTTGGCTATGCGTTGTCACACGCCTATGGGGCGGCGTTCGACAACCCTGACCTGCTGGTGGCCTGTGTCATCGGGGACGGAGAAGCTGAGACTGGGCCGCTGGCCGCCGCCTGGCACTCGAATAAGTTCCTCAACCCGGCCACTGACGGGGCCGTGCTTCCGATCCTCCACTTGAATGGTTACAAGATCGCCAATCCCACGGTTTTGGCACGCATCGACCGCGCGGAGTTGGAGGATTTCCTGCGGGGTTGTGGATATATCCCCTACTTCGTGGAAGGTGACGAACCGGAGGCCGTTCACCAGCACGATAGCCGGCCAACGCGGCAGGTGTTGGACGATATTCAAGAGATCCAACGCCGGGCCCGCGTCGAGGGTGCTCGGGAGCGACCGCGTTGGCCGGCTATCGTGCTGGTGACGCCGAAGGGATGGACTGGACCCAAGACGGTGGATGGTCTCCCGGTGGAAGGGACCTTCCGCTCCCACCAGGTACCTTTCGCCGAGATGACCGACGATCACGTGCGGCTACTTGAGGACTGGCTGCGCAGCTACAAGCCGGACGAGTTGTTCGACGAGAAGGGGGCCTTTCGTCCTGAGCTGGCGGAACTTGCCCCGCGGGGCACTCGCCGGATGGGTGACAACCCGCACGCGAACGGCGGGCTTCTGCTCAAAGACCTGGAACTGCCTGACTTCCGTGACTTCGCTGTGGAGGTGCCGGGACCTGGAGCGACGGTGGCGGAAGCCACCCGGGTCCTGGGGGACTACCTGGCGGAAGTCATGCGGCTCAACCTGGCTTCGCGCCGCTTCCGCTTGTTCGGGCCGGACGAGACGGTCTCCAACCGGCTGGGAGCGGTGCTGGACGTGAGTCCGCGCACCTGGAATGCGGCCCTCCTACCCACTGACGACCGGCTTGCCCCCGACGGGCGGGTCATGGAGATATTGAGCGAACATACTCTCCAGGGGTGGCTCGAGGGCTACCTGTTGACGGGTCGCCACGGGTTCTTCTCGAGCTATGAGGCCTTCATTCACATCGTCTCCTCGATGTTCAACCAGTACGCCAAGTGGCTTGACGTCTGCGAGGAGATCCCCTGGCGGCGACCGGTGGCCTCACTCAACTACCTGCTGACTTCCCATGTCTGGCGTCAAGACCACAACGGTTTCTCGCACCAGGACCCTGGCTTCATCGACCATGTGCTCACCAAGAAGGCTTCGGTCACCCGGGTCTATCTGCCGCCCGACGCTAACTGCCTGCTTTACATCGCCGACAAGTGTCTGCGTAGTCGCAGCCTCATCAATGTCATCGTGGCCGGTAAGCAGCCGGCTCCTCAGTGGCTGGACATGACGGCCGCCATCCGCCATTGCTCGGCGGGGATCGGGATTTGGTCGTGGGCTAGCAACGATTTCGGCGCTGAGCCCGATGTGGTGATGGCTTGCGCAGGCGACGTGCCCACCATGGAGACACTGGCAGCGGTCGACTTGATGCGACGTTACCTACCGGACCTCAGGATACGGGTGGTGAACGTGGTGGATCTGATGACCCTGCAGCCGCAGGAGGAGCATCCGAACGGGCTGTCCAGCCGGGAGTTCGACGCTCTCTTCACCACCAACAAACCCATCATCTTTGCTTACCACGGCTATCCCTGGTTGATCCACAGACTCACCTACCGCCGGACCAACCATGGCAACCTGCATGTGCGGGGATACAAGGAAGAAGGCACCACGACCACCCCCTTCGACATGACCGTCCGCAACGAGCTGGATCGCTTCAGCCTGGTGCGGGACGTCATCGACCGCGTTCCCGGGCTGATCGACCGGGCGGCACACCTACGCCAACTGGTGAACGACATCCATGTCGACCATGCCCAATACATCCGCGAGCATGGAGACGACCTCCCGGCCATCAAGGACTGGACTTGGGGTTACTACGCCGAGGGTGCCTTGTAGGGCTGACGACCGTTGCAACAGGCGGCACCGTCCGCTGCTCGCTACTGGGTGGCCAACCGAAGGCGAGGTGCCGGCGCTTCCCTCGGGCGACTGGATACTCCGGGCGACTGGATACCCCGGGCCTACTCGGGCTGCCAGACGAAGGTGCGCACCTTGTCGCCGGCCGCGAAGGCCAGGCGGTGAGGTGCCGTGGAGATAGCGGGCAAGAACCAGGGAGGTTCGCCGGTACTCGCGGCCAGGACCTGCTCATAGCCTCCGGTCAGACCGCGAGCGACGACCTGCCAGTCGCCGCCGCTCTTAGGTCGGTAGTAGGCGGCGTAGGTCGGCCCCGCCGAAGGGAAGAGACCCTGGGTGTCGAGGACCCGTGTCTCCCCGTCGGTGAGGTCGAGCAACTTGACCTGACTTCCCTCCTGATAGGCCAACACGTCTCCTCCGATGCTCCCCCCGAAGGCTTCGGGACTCACGATGGAAGGCTGCATGCTCTCGAAATCCATGACATAGGTCCCCGGGTCGAAGGCGTCGATGGCTTCGTGAGTCTCCCAGGAAAGATGGGTGGGGGAGAGGCTGTAGCTCCAGACTGAGTCGCCCATGATAGAGGCCAGGGCCCCGGAGACCAACTCACCAGCCGCCCCTGTGGGGTTGCCCTGGCTGTCCACCCCGGCCTCCCAGATGCGGATGAGCGAGAACTCGTCCGGGCTGGGGGGCCAGTCCTCGATGAGGGTCCAGGCGACCAGCGACCCCGCCACCTGGGGATACCCGAGCTTGGGGTCGGAGACCACCGTCACCTTGGGCCCACTCGGCAGGCGGTAAGCGTGGAGACGAGCTTCAGTCACCTCGTTGTCGGCGTTGTACTTCGCTTCACGCCACACGAGGAGCAAGCCGTCCAGGTCGAGTCCGCCCACCGCCCCCGCGCCGCTTTGCACCGGGATCTGCAGAGTCTCGTCGGTCTCGAACAGGTAGGCGAAAAGCTTGGGTTTGCCGGCCGTGTACTTGACATAGGCGAAAGCCTGGTCGGAGATGGCGATGTCAAAGGTATCGGCAGGAACCCCGGGTACCTTCTTCTCTACCCATTTGCCGGCCGAGTCACCTGGTGGGCCGGGGATGGTGGAAGCCGTGGTCGTGGTAGGTGCCTCGGTCGTGGTCGAGGTCGAGGTCGCCGGTTCCGTGGTAGTGACCGCTGCCGAGGAAGTAGTGGAAGAGAGGACCACGGAAGTCTCGGTGCTGGTGACCTGCACCTCTTGTCCCCGCTCCAGAACGATGATGGGTATGGCCACGGCCAAGGCGACGATGACGACCGCGGCCGCCGCGATGGCAACCCACATGACGACGGACGGTCCGCCGGGCACGACGGGGCCGCCCGCGCCGCCGGGCACGACGGGGCCGCCCGTGCTGCCCGACTCACCCCGCTGGATGACGGCCCCGGCCGCAGTAGCTCCGCAGGCAGGGCAGAACCGGACACCCGGAGCCAGTGGAGTCCCGCATTCGGAGCAATACAAGGCCGTCTTCCTCCTCCTTGACCGCTTCGCCGGCGGAAGTCACAGCGGGCGACAGCGGAAGCTGCTGACCACGCAGTCCCTAGCGTACACCCTGTGATAGCCTTCGCGCATGTTAGAAACAGTCCTGCTTGCAGCGGTCGGTCTGGTGGGGGGGATCTTCGGGTCCATGGTGGGGCTGGGCGGCGGGATATTCATCATCCCCTGTCTCACCCTCTTCCTGGACGTCCCCATCCACTCGGCCATCGCTGCCGGTTTGGTGGCGGTGATCGCTACGTCGACCAGCGGGTCGGTGGCGTACTTGCGTCGGGGGCTGGTCAACCTGCGACTCGCCGTCTGCGTCGAGACCGTCCTCGTCGCCGGAGCGCTGACGGGCGGTCTGGTAGGGGCGATGCTAGACAAGACCGTGTTAAGCGCCATCTTCGGCGGGGTGATGATAGGCGTCGCCTTCTACATGGCTCTCGGACGTTCTGTGTTGGCGCACGCCCACGTCGATAGGGAAAGCGTCGGACTTCTGGGCGGAGGTTACCAAGACGCCCATTCCGGACAGGTCGTCCGATATCGGGTGCGGCGCCTCCCGTTCGGCCTGCTCGCCGGGCTGGTAGCTGGCAATATCTCCGGGCTACTGGGGGTGGGGGGTGGTTTCATGACGGTTCCCGCGATGGTCCTCATCATGAAGGTGCCTATGCGGGCGGCGGCGGCCACGAGCAGCCTGATGTTGGGGGTCACAGCCTGCGCGGGGGCGGTGGCCTACTTCGCTAGGGGGCTGGTGGACCCCACGGTGGCAGTCCCGGTGGTGTTGGGGGTGACGGTCGGGGCGCTCATCGGTTCGCGGCTGGCTGTCAGGGTCCGACAGTCGGTACTGGCCGCTGTCTTGGCCGTGATGCTCTTCGCCCTCTCCGTGCAGATGATCCTGGCAGCGGCAGGGATAAGGGTCCGATGACACCGACCGTCGAGAATGATTTGCCCGATCAGGCGTCCTTCGAACGGTGGCTGGCGAGACTACTGGTGGCAGGCCTGGCCTGCGCGGTTCTGCTGCTCTTGACCGGGGTGACGCTGGTGGCGTTCGGTCGTGGGCACGACGGTCTGCACGCCACGTCAGTGGGTGCCTTGCCGGGTCTGCTGGGAAGGGGAGAAGCGGCTGGCTTCCTTGACCTGGGGCTTCTGGTGCTGTTGGCGGTCCCCGTGTTGAGGGTCTTCTGCCTGCTGGCGGCCTTCGCTCGGCGCCGCGAGTGGTGGTTCGCACTCTGCAGCCTGCTCATCCTGCTGGTGCTTGCCACCGGCGTGGTGGTAGGGATGAAAACGTGGTAGGCGCCTCATGACCAAGATAGCCGAAGAGATGTCGGGCCGGAAGAGGCCTAAGCACGAAGAGGCCTAAACAGGAAAGAGGCCTAATTTTCTATAGCCGGGCCAGTCTGGGGTCGCTTGGCGAAGACGTAGCGCCAGATAGTGGGGAGGTTCCTGCGCCGACGCAGCAAGATGGCTAGGGCCAAGACGATGTACGCGGCCGAGAACGCCAAGCGCACGGTCGTCTCCGGGAAGGGGAACTGCAAGAAGAAAAGACCGGCCAGAGACAAAGCTTCCCACCAGTGGAATCTGAGATCCACCAGCACGGCGAAGCCAAGGACGGTCTGCGCGGAGGTCAGGATGAACTCCTCGGTCTGGCGGGCATCTAAGCCCAGGCTCCCGTCTCCCCCTCCAGCGAGAAAAGCCAGCGGTATGGCGCCTACCAGCAGGGTCCATTGGTTGACTTTGCTTGAGAGTAGGGTCCCCAAGGCGTCGTCAGTCTTGAGCCGGAAGGCCAAGAGACAGGCCACGATGAGTTCCGGCGCCTCGGAGACCAGAGGCGCCAGCCACTGGACCAGAAGGAACTCGTCGATGCCCAGATTTCGCCCGGTCTCTACCAGAGAGTCGGCGAACGGCTCAGCGGCCGCAAGGATGAAGACGGCTGCCGCCACGAAGAGGGCGGAGACCGCCAGGCGGCGCCTGGTCTTGGGCAAGCAGCCCAGGTAGTAGCACACACCTTCCAGTTCTGGCTCTTCGCGGGTCTGCTTGGAGGCCCGCCACAGGTAGAGGCAGTAGATCCCAAGGAGCACTGCGGCGTCGTATAGGGCGATGTTGCGCGTGAAGGGGATGATGAAGCTATAGACGGCGGCGAAGCCAAGGAACAGCAACTCTATCCGCCGTTTGGGATGTAGTGCCAGACCGCGTTGCCTGGCGGCTTCCGCCGGGGCGCTGGACGCTGCCTGTGGGGCTGCCGCCGGTGCGACCGGCGCCGCTCCCGTCTCTCGACCGGCGGTGTGGTGGCGGCGCAAGGCGCGCGTGGCTCTTCTCAGGCCAAAACCGGCGACCAAAGCGACGAGGGGCCAGCCGAAGCCCAAAAGGAGGCGGTTGCTGCCCGTCATGTTGGCGGCGGCGTAATGTGCGTATTCCGGCCTGCTTCCAGCGGAATACGCGAAATAGAGGTCGACGGCATACTCGGGAAGGATGGCGATGAGCGCGAGGACAGCGATGGCCAGACTGCCAGAGATGTCGAGCTGGGCGGTCTCGGCGGCCCAGGCGAGGATGACTGCTGCTCCCACCACTGCCGCGCCGAAGATGATAGCCGAGGGCTCGGGAGCGAGCTCGATACCCAGCAAGCGGATGAACATCCCCGGAAGGGGAAGCACGATGGCGATGATGAGACGAGACAGGGGGCCTATCGGCACCGGACCCTCCTCAATCGCTGCTGCACCCTTGTTCCTCCCCGTCAGGCCCGACCGAGACGACGGCCCAGGCGTTCTGATGACGCTCCGTGCCGGTCTCGTTCGCCTCGGGTAGAGGTGGGGCGCCGGGTCCGGGATGGGACCGTGATGACGATCGCCCGCTCCCCTTCTGGCCGGAGCAGAAGGGTGAACTACTCCCCTGCGGCGGGCATGTTACCAGGTCTTAGTTGGAAGGGCTACCGGTCCCGGACGCGCCTGGGGGTGACTTGGCCTCGGCTGTGCGGGAAAGGTGGGACCGGGACCTAGCTGAGCGGGTCACGGTCCCGGGAAGCCGCGGACACGAATAGGGGACCGTCACGCAGGCCGTCTGCCCAACACCCAGTGCTCTAGAGCTTCGGCGACACCGTCCCTCAAATTGGAGGAGGTGATGACATCAGCGGCAGCCTTGGCGGCCGGGGTGGCGTTCCCCATGGCCACTCCTACCCCCGCCCACTGCAGAAGAGCGGCGTCGCTGTCGTCGTCACCGATAGCCATGACCTGCTCAGCGGAGACCTGCATCTGGCGCGCGAGGCGTTGCGCCATCGCCGCCTTTGAGGCTTCGAGGGAAGTGAATTCGAGCACTCCGGGGACGTTCTCGTTTATAGTCGCGCGTCCGGCGAAGACTCGACGCAGACTGATGAGCGCTGACTCTGCGGTCGCATCAGTCAAGTGGCGCAGGTCCAGGAAGACTTTGTCGATACCCTCTCCGGCCCGGATGACCTCATCCACCCGACCTACCCCGGCAGGTTCTGAGACCTCGTAATCGGTCAGGCTGTCGTGTTCCAGGTCACCCAGGCGGTCGGTGAACCACTCATCGTCGCTCTCGACGTTGGCCACCGCTCCCAGGTCGCGACCCACAGCCACGATCTCAGCGGCGAGGGCAGCGGAGACCGAGGCTCTGTGCAATCCCGCCCCGGTCTGCACATTCCACAATAGTGCACCATTGCAGGCGATCAGAGGGGTCATGAGCCCCAGCTGCTGGTGGTAGGGACGCATCGCTCGGGGTGGTCGTGACGAGACCAGCACTACTTCCACCCCTCCTTCACGCACCTCCGCGATAGTGCGCCTGACCCGCTCCGAGATCAAGCGAGGTCCGGAGATGAGCGTCCCGTCGAGATCGATGAAGGCTAGCCGGATGAGACGCCCAGTCCCCACCAATTGGGCGAGTCCTCGGGCCACATGTTCAAGATGTTGGCGCATGGCTTGCCGCGCTTTCTGCTCGTCACCCGCCCGGATGGCACGGCGGATGGCGTCGTGCTGTTGCTGCAGTGTCACGCCGCCGCCGGGTTCGGAGTAGTAGACGTTGAGAATGGCCGCCATATGGTCGTGAAGGATATCCACAGGCTCGCGGATGACGCGTTCAAAGAGAGGATTGTGGGTGGCTTGGGCGATGGCAGCGTGAAAGGCCACGTCTTCCTCGGGCGTGAGGTTCTTGCCCGGGACCCCGATGGAAGAGAGGCGATGGAGGTCTTCCAAGGTCGCGCGGCGAGCAGCCAAGCCTGCTGCTTCAATCTCCACCGCGCTTCGGACCTCCATCAGCTCGGTCAAGCGCTCGGCACCAGTGCCCAGCAGGGGAGAGAGTGGTTCGGCGAAACTGGGGGCGATGACCCCGGCAACTGTCGTGCCTTGGGCTCCGCGGCCGGTGACTATGAGACCCTGGGCCTTAAGCTCGCGCAAGGCCTCCCTGACCGCAGGCCGTCCCACGCCAAGGCGAGTGGCCAGTTCGCGTTCAGAGGGGATGCGATCGCCAGGCTTGAATTCCCCTGACGTGATAAGCCGCCGTAGTTGATCAGCCACCTGGTCGGCGACGGTGCGAGGGGCGACCGGCTTTAGCCGCTCTTCCAACGAGCGGGCCTCGTCGGTCGCGATGCCCGATTGACTCGGCGGGGGCTTGTCCATAGGTATGATGGTAACACCAAGCTCCAACCGCCTGCAATGTGACCTGCTAGGCTCCGGACCCCCGCAGCGTGGCCCGGTCTGAGCGGCGTGGTCAGGTCATGAGGTGTGACCGGCGTCGTCGAAGGTCAGGAAGACTCGAGACCGCCAGTTTCAGGCAGTCCTTCCGACGGCAGGCCGACTTCTTCGAGGAGAGCGGCCTCGGCTCTTCGCTGCTTGCGCTTGGCGGCCAAGCGGGCCAGCCAGATACCCAGCTCATAAAGCACGACCAGCGGAGCGAGCATCAGCATCATGCTGACCGGGTCCTGGCTGGGTGTGAAGACCATGGCTATCACGGCCTCGACCAGGATGGCGTACTTGCGCACCTTGCGCATCTTCTCATGGTTGACGATCCCGGCCCAGGACAACAGCATCATGACCAGTGGCAGTTCGAATACGACGCCGAAGGCTAGCAAGAACATCGAGACGAAGCTGATGTAACGCTCGGCCTGCAGGAGCTGGTTGAACACGCCACCGCCGTACCCGATCATGAAGTTGAGACCGACCGGAAGCACGATGAAGTACCCGAAGGCTACGCCGCCCAGGAAAAGGGCTGAGGTGGCAAAGACATAGGGCACTATGCTGCGTTTTTCGTTCTCGTAAAGGCCAGGCATGACGAACGCCCAGAACTGGTAGAGGATGAAAGGCAGTGACACCAGCAGCCCGGTGTAGATAGAGACCTTGAGCACCTGCATGAACGCCTCGGTCACACCAAGGGTGGTGAGCTCGTCCACTCCGGTGTTCTTCAGTGGGCGCAGCAGAACCGCGAACACGTACTTCTTCTCGATGAACGCCACGATCATGCACACCACGACCACGATGGCGATGTACGTGATACGGCGGCGCAGCTCGCTCAGATGCCCGGTGAGGGGCATCGTCTTGGTCGGGTCCCTGCTCAAAAAATCCTCAAAAGGTCCTCAGGTTACGATGCTGGCCTGTCTCTCGTAGGTGCGCGAGGGGCCTGGGTGCAGGGCAAATTATAGCCCAGGCGCGCCAGTAGGTCGCGATTGCGCCGGAGTCTGGTGTTTGGTATGTTGCGCAGTAATGTTTGGGATGTCTCGGGGTGCTGATCCGCCTGGCTTAAGGCGCCTCGGGTCCCGAGTGGATCGTGATGGGAGCTCGCTTGGTCGATCCGACCATCGATTTGTTCATACAGTTCGGCCTCATGTTCGCCATCGGCTCCGCTATGGCGATAATGTTCATTACCCTCTCCCACCTCCTTTCCCCCAAGAGCAGGAACCCCAACAAGACCCAACCCTACGAGTGTGGGGTGGTGCCCAAAGGTGACGCCCGGGCGCCTTTCAACATCCACTACTACTTGGTGGCTGTGTTGTTCGTGCTGTTCGATCTGGAGGCGGTGTTCATCTACCCCTGGGCGGTGTCGTTACGTGACCTGGGTACGGCAGCGCTTGTCGAGATGTTCTTCTTCATCGGCGTGCTGCTGGTGGGCTACCTGTATGCATGGAAGAAAGGTGTGTTCGATTGGGAATGACAGACGGGCCTCTTGTGCAGCGCTGGGCCCACGGCGCTGAGGAAGAAGTGCTCGGGGGGCCGGTCCGCTTCCCGGGGGGTATCGCTATGCCGGTCCAGCTCGAGAAGGTGCTGGGTTTCGGGCGTAGCTTCTCGTTCTGGCCCTTACTCTTCGGCCTAGCCTGTTGCGCTATCGAGATGATGGCCCTAGGTGGTCCGCGTTTCGACATGTCGCGTTTCGGGATGGAAGCCATGCGGGCCTCGCCCCGGCAGGCCGATGGCATGATCATCGCCGGCTGGTGCAGTATCAAGATGGCCCCACGGGTGGTGCGGCTCTACGAACAAATCCCTGATCCTAAGTGGGTGCTGGCGATGGGGTCCTGTGCCATATCAGGCAACATCTGGGACACCTACCATGTGGTGCAGGGCATCGACAGCCTCATCCCCGTGGATGTCTATGTGCCTGGCTGCCCCCCTCGCCCGGAGGCGCTATGGGAAGGGCTGGAGATGATCCGGGA
>Ga0101944_10003521_pt1 | contig 21561 bp, 23 predicted proteins | sample DewCreD2012metaG_FD_75245 | JGI IMG/M metagenome (GOLD analysis project Ga0101944, IMG submission 75245) | Hot spring sediment bacterial and archeal communities from British Columbia, Canada, to study Microbial Dark Matter (Phase II) - Dewar... ... | reverse complement strand
GTCGCAGGTCGAGATCCGCGCCGGCGACGCGCTCGCCGTGGCGCGCGCGCTTGCGCCCGGCTCGTTCGACATCGTGTTCCTCGATCCGCCGTACGGCGCCGGGCTGCTCGAACCGGCGCTCGCCGAGGTGCGCCCGCTGCTCGCGCCGGGCGGGCTGATCTATGCGGAAGCGGACGCGCCGCTGACGGAAGAGGTCCTGCAGCCGTTGCGGCTGCGCGCCGTGCGCGCGCAGCGTGCCGGCCGCGTTTGTTTTCATCTGCTGAGTCCTGAATAATCCGCCGGCCGAAGGGAGGGGCCATGGTGATCGCCGTCTATCCGGGCACGTTCGATCCGCTGACGCGGGGCCACGAGGACATCGTCCGTCGCGCCGCCGGGCTGTTCACGAAACTGGTGGTCGGCATCGCCGACAGCCGGCAGAAAAGACCGTTTTTCACGCTCGAAGAACGGCTGGCCATCGCGCGCGAAGTGCTCGGCCATTACCCGAACGTCGAAGTCGGCGGCTTTCGCGGCCTGCTGAAAGACTTCGTGCGCGAGCAGAACGCGCGCGTGATCGTGCGCGGGCTGCGCGCGGTTAGCGATTTCGAGTACGAGTTCCAACTGGCCGGCATGAACCGCTATCTGCTGCCGGAGGTCGAGACCATGTTCATGACGCCGTCCGACCAGTACCAGTTCATCTCCGGCTCGATCGTGCGCGAGATCGCGATGTTGGGCGGCGACGTCAGCAAGTTCGTCTTTCCGTCGGTCGAGAAATGGCTGAAGGCGAAGCTGGCGCAACTGGGCGGAGCGCCGTCTGCGTGACGCCGCGCGCGCGCGCATCGAATGCGTCGACGCGCTGCGCGCGTTCGCGCTCGCCGGCATCCTGCAGGTCAACATCCAGTCGTTCGTCTGGGGCGCCGGCGATTCGCTCGGCTACTTCGCCGGTCCGCCGAGCGCGGCCGACACGGTGGCGCACCTGCTGGTCGGCACGCTCGTCGCCACCAAGTTCATCTCGATCTTCGCGTTCCTGTTCGGCTTCGGCGCGGCGTTGCAACTGCGGTCGATCCGCCGGATGTGCGGCGGCGACATCGAGGCGGCGAAATCCGTGTACCGCCGACGGCTTCGCTTCCTGCTGGCGCTCGGCATCGCGCACGGGCTGTTCCTGTACTACGGCGACATCCTCGCTTTCTACGCGCTCGCCGGCTTCGTGCTCGTGCACTACATGCACCGGCGGCCGGCGGCGCTCGCGCGCGCGACGCGCAACTGGTGGATCGCGTTCGCGGCGCTCACGGTCGCGCTGACGACGCTCTTCGAAGCGGCGCGCCGCGCGATGCCGCCCGAAGTCGACCCGGCGCTGATCCCGCAGGACATCGTCGACAAGTTCGTCGTGTTCACCGAAGGCGGCTACTGGGAGCAGCTCGCGCCGCGCGCGGCCGACTTCGCCTACATCGTGCTCGTGATGGGTCCGTTCGCCGCGCCGCAGATCGTCGCGCTGTTCCTGCTCGGTCATCTCGCCGCGCGGCTCGGCTGGATCGCGCACCCCGAGCGCCATCCGCGCGTCTGGCGCGTCGCGGTCGCGATCGGCATCGCGGCGGCTCCGTTCGCGGTTGCCGGCGCCTGGCTCAACTACGAAACGATCGTCAGTTCACCCGGCGACCCGAGTCTGGTCGGCTTCGGGCTGCAGACCTTCGGTTCACTGCTCGCGTTCCTGTACGTCGCCGCGATCGTCCGCTGGCGCGAGACCGCGCCGCTGCGCACCGCCATCCGCTGGCTCGCACCGGCGGGGCGCATGCCGCTCACGAACTACCTGCTGCAATCGGTCGCGATGGGCGCGCTGCTGTCGGGCTGGGGGCTCGGGTTGGGGGCCGTGCTCGGCAAGGCGCAGCTCGCGCTGCTCGCCGCTGCGATCGTGGCGGTGCAGCTCGTCGCGAGCCGCGCCTGGATCACTCGCTTCGGGCAGGGCCCCGTCGAGGCGCTGTGGCGCAGGGTGACCTACGCGCCGCTGCGTCCCTAGCGCGGCGCGCCGCCGATCTCTTCGACCTTCAGCCACACCCCGCGCCGATTCGTTTCCGCGCGTTGGCCGGACGACAGCATCCCGCCCGACTGCGACTCGCCGCGCACGTCGGCGCCGCCGACCGCGATCCATTCGCCGAGCCGGCCGCGCACCGTGGTCGCGAGCTGCGCGCGTTCGACCGCGCCGGCGACGATCTCCGACTGCTCGGGCGCGAGTTCGATCGTCACCATGTCGCCCGCGATCTGCGGCTGCGCGTGAAAGCCGGTGACCGCGTCGTAATACACGGTTCCGCGCAGTTCGGTGAAACCCTGCGGCGTGACGACAAACTGGCGGAAGCTCATCGGGATCGCCGTGCCGATCGCGATGTAGGCGCGGCCGCCTTCGAGCACGCGGATGCGCTGCTCGGCGCTTCGCGTGCTCGTCGTCCGCGAATCGGCCGCCTCGACGTTGACGTTGCCGTAGACGCGCCGGTTGGTGATCGTCACGCTGCCGTCGGCGCCGACGCGGCGCTCGCCGCTGTCGCCTTCGCGATCCTGCCGCACGGTGATCACGAGCTCGCGCGGCGCGCGGTCGAGCGTGGCGAGCAGTTGCTTAAGTTGCCGCGCGTTGGCGGGCGAGGTTCGCAGAAAGAGCTGGTAACCCTGTCCCGTGAGCGCGCCACCGGGCTCGAGAAACGCGCGAAGCGCGGGCAGCACCTGCTCAGCGGTTCGATGGCGCAACGGGACGATCTCGATGTCCTGCGCGCGAGCGGTGGGGATCAAGGCGAGTGCCGCGGTTGTCGCCAGGAACGTGCGTCTTGAAATCCCCTCTGGTCCCCCGTTTCGAAAGGGGGGAAGGGCCCACAGACTGCCGTCAACCCCCCTTTGCCAAAGCGGGGCAGGGGGGATTTTGCTTCGCCGGCTCACAGGTCGAGCTCGACTTCGACTTCATCGCCGACAGCGAGCCACGCGCCCGCGCCGTCGGCGACGATCGCGTTGACGCCGAACATCACGCCGTTCTCGCGGCGGCGATAGGTCGCCAGCAGATCGGGGACGACGTTCGACGCCTCGCCGGTGGCCGGATCGACGCCCGGCACCGTGCAGCGCGCGCATGGCTTGACGACGCGAAGTTCGGCGCCGTCGATGCGCAGCGCCTTTACGTAGTCCTCCTCGAACGCGGGCAGTCCGTCGAGCACGATGTTGGGGCGGAAGCGGTCCATCGCGATCGGTGCGTGCCCCTGCTTGACAAGTCTGGCGTTGACGTCGTCGAGCGATGCCTGGCCGGTGACGAGCAGCGCGAATGCGTCGGCGAACTTGTACGGCGCGTCGTGCTTGCCCGTGTAGCGATGATTCGACAGCCGCTGCCCTTCGGGATCGAACCGCATCAGTCGCGCGGGCCGCCCCAGGAAGCTCGTGAACCACGCGTCGGCGATCTCGCCCTGGGTGACCGCGGAGACCGTGTCGTCCCACACGCGCACGCGGACGACATCGCCCTCGGATTCGAAAGGCACTTCGAGCTGCAGCATGCCCGGCGCCTTCAGCAGCATCGAACTCGTCGACAGCCGCGTCTCGATCAGCGCCATCCGCGGAAACTCGCGCTGGCTGAGGAACTCGCCGCGGTCGTCGACGACGACCCACTCGCGATCGCCGATCTCCTCGTGCTCGAGCCCGGTCGCCGCGAGCCGCGCCGAACGCAGCGAAACGCCGCGGCAGCCCTTGATCGGGTACAGATTCAGCGCCCGGATCGTCGCCTTCATCGCCGCAAAAGTCCTTTCAACTGGTCCTTCAACCGGTCGCGCTGCTCTTGCAGTTGCGGTGCGACCTTCTGTTTGAGCTGCTCTGTCGCTTTCGCCTTCAGCGCTTCCTGCGCCACGCTGCCCCAGTCGATCGCGTACGACAGTTTCTCGAACGGTCCGTACAGGCGAACTGGGATCGTCACGCCGCGCAACTCCGAGAGCTCCCGACCGTCCTGTCCCTTCAGCGTGCCCACGACCGCGACCTTCGCGCTGTAGTCGATCGTTCCCGCGCCGAGGTCGACCTTGCCGGCGCCGGTCAGCCGCAGCAGCGGCGACTTGCCGTCCAGATCGTTGCTCGTCACCACACCGTCCTTGATCGTGAAGGTCGCCGTCAGCTCCGAGAAGTCGGTCTTTTCGGTGCTGCTCGCGCGCGCGGTGTCCTCCTTGCGCGCCGACAGGAACGAGCGCGCCTCGCGCAGCTTGGCGGCGATGTTCACGCCCTTGATCGCGCCGTCGCGCAGCGCGAGGCTGCCGCTGCCGTTGAGCCCGCGCTTCAGTCCGCCGACGGTCGCACCCGCGGTGGTCGCGGCGAGCTTCACGATGCCGGTGCCTTCCAGGATGTCCTTGTCGAGCGCGTCGCGCAGCAGCGGGCCGATCGCCACACCGGCCAGGTCCGCGTCGACGCCGATCCGGTTGCCCGCGGCCGCGGCGTTGGCCGTGGCGCGGAGCCGCCCGCCATATAGCGCGGCCGTGAGCGGCGCCACGTCGAGCCGCCCGTTGGCGATGCGAACCACGAGCTGAACGTTGCTGGCCCTGACCCCGCGCGCCTTCAGTTGCGCGACGCGCGCCTCGCCGGCGACGTTCAGGTCCTTCAGCGCGGACAGATCGACTTTCGGATCCTCGCGCGGATCGGCGCTGTCGTTGCCCGGGCCGGGCTTGGCCGGCGGAAAGTAGCGATCGATGTCGAGCTTGTCGGCGCCTGCGTCGAAGGTGATGCGCGGCGTCGCGAAACCGCGCACCCCGAACTCGGTGGCGAGCGTGGTCTCGTCGAACTTGGTCGTGAAGCGCGCGTCGACGACCTCCTTCTTCGCGTCGATCGAGAACGCGCCAGTGATCGGCAGCTTGACGGTCTTCTGCGGAATCGCCGGGTCTTCGACGTCGACATTGCCGGCGAGCTTCGTGAGCGCGAAGGTCTGTGCGTCGATGCTCGCCGCGGCCGGGCTCGCGATCGCCGCGACGACGCGACGCGCGCCCTGCTGCAGGCTGCCATCGACCGCGAGCCTGCCGATCGCAAGCTGTTTGGCGTTGCCGCTGATGCCTTCGAGCACGACCCTGGCTTCGACGTTCGGCGAGGTCGCCGCGGCGGCGACCAGTTTCACGTTGGCCTGCACGCGATCGCCGCTCGCCTTGCTCTCGTCGGCTTCGATCCGCGGCGCCTGCAGCGCGGCTTCGAACGCGTCGGCGCCGAGCTTGCCCTTGGCGGAGACTTCGAGCCCGCCGACCGACAGCACCTTGCGCACCGGATCGAATGCGAGCGCGGGCGCCAGCACGCGACTGTCGTCGAGCGCGACGGTGCCGAACGTTCCCTTGGCTCTGGCGTCGAGCTTCGCGACGCTGACCGCGCCGCTCGCGGCGTCGAATTTCGCCTGCCCCAGCTTCGCATTGACATCGACGACGCGCTTGTCGATCGTCCCTTTGACGAGAGCCTCGAGGCCGTTCGCGCCGAAGACGTTCTTCACGAGGTCGATGTCGAGGTCGCCCTTGATCCGCGTTTCGCCCTGCGCAGCGGGCTTGGTCGAAGCGAAGTTCGTCGAGAAGGTCACCGGCGTACGGCCCTGCGGCGCGATTCGGCCGGTCTTCAGTTCCAGCTTCGTCAGCGAGATCGTATTGCCGGTCTGCTGGTCGTTGAACGTCAGCTCGGCGTTGGCGAGCTCGACGCCGCCGATCTCGAACTTCGGCGGCGCGCCGGGCTGCGCGGGCTCGGCCGGCTTTTCGCCGGCGGGCTTGATCAGATCGTCGATGCTCGTGCTGCCGTCGCGCCGGCGCTCGACCGTGGCCTTCAGACCGTCGATGCGCACCGTATCGACGACGATCTCCTTGCGCAGCAGCGGCAGCAGCGCGACGCTGACGCGAGCGCCGTCGAGGCTCGCCGCGACGCGGTCGTCGGCGCGGCTCGACAGCGTGGTCTTCGGCAGCGCGAGCGCGATGCGCGGGAACACCGACAGCGCGAGATCGCCTTCGATCGTGAGCCGTCGCTGGTAGTTGTCCTTGACGTAGGCTTCGATCTGCGGCTTGTACGCGTTGACGTCGACGAAGGCGACGAGCGCGACCGCGCCGATCACGAGCAAACCGACGGCCACGCCGACGCCGATCACGATCTTCTTGAGCATCGCCCGCTCCTCGGCTGCGCACCGCAGCGTGTGAGAATTATCCCACTCGAACAACAAGCTGCCGGAGCCGAAGCATGACCAACAACGATGACGCGCGATCCGCCGAACTCATGAACGCGGTCGATCCCGCACCGGCGCGCGAGCCGCAGGCCACCCGGCTCGAAGCGGCGATGATCGACTCGGCGCGGGCGATCCGCGCGGTCGAAGAGCGTCCCGGCGAGAAGTCGCCCGAGTTGCAGGCCATGCTCGCGCGCTGCCGCGACTTGCACGGGCGCGCGCGCGCGGCGGCGGCGCGCAAAGCGTACTTCGTCGCGTACGACTGCCTGCAGCAGATCGAGCGCGAACTCGTGCTCGCGATGGACGAGGATGCGCGCGCGGCGGCCTTCGCGGTCTACCTGGCCGAAGCGCGAGCGCGGCTCGGCCACTGGCGCTGCGTTGCGGCGGAAGCGCTCGCGGAAGCGGCCGCCGCGAAGGCGCCCTCGATCGCCGCGCTGCAGGCGCTCATGCGGAACGTGCACGAGGCGCGGCAGGATCGCCGGCACAGGATCGAGATCGTTCAGCGGCAGGCGCCGCTGCTGCTGGCGCTGCTGGTCGCGGCCGTGGTGTTCTTCGCGGTCTGGGCGCTCGCGGGCGGGTTCGACTGGGTGATGAACGAGAACATCGAAGTCACGCTGGCGATGGTGCTCGTCACCGGCGTGCTGCTCGGATTCTTCGGCGGGCTGCTCAGCGTCGCGTTCAGCGCGGTGCGGGTGCATGCGGCGCCGAGCGCGCTCGAACTGCGCTGGAACCGCGCGATCACGCTCGCGCGGCCTTTCATCGGCGCGGCGGTCGCGGTGCCGATCGTGCTGTTCCTGCAGTCGGGCCTGATCAATCTCGGCAGCGCCACACCGGCGCTCGCGCTCGTCCTGTGCTTCGTCGGCGGTTTCTCGGAGCGCTGGTTCGTGGCGCAGGTCGAGCGCCTCGCCGGCGCATCCGAACGCACGGCGAAGTGACCGAACGGGCCGCGCGACCGGCGACGGAGGGCGCTCATCCGAGCGCGGCGGCCTCGGGATACAGCCGTTGCAGCACCTCGCGCGCGCACCCGGCGAGCACCGGACGCAGCGCGGCGTCGAGCGCGGGCGCGTCCGCGCCGGCGCGCTTGGTCCAGGCGGCGGCGAAATCGGCGCGGTGCGCTTCGACGACGGCGACGACGAGGTCGCGCCAGAACGGCGGCGATTCCGACGGCTTGAAGTCGCCGCGCCCGCGGCCGTAGTGCGCGACCGCGAGATAACCGAGCAGCGCGTTGATCGCGAGGTCGTGCAGCGCCTCGTCGCTCCAGACGACGACCGAAGCGTCCAGATCGCGCACCAGGTTGTACCCGCGGGCCAGCCCCGCCGCGCCCAGCGCGCCGAGCACTCCGCCGGCGAGCAGCCCGGCGCCGAAGGAAAGCCCGCCGGTGGCGAGATCCGCCTTCAGCCCGGTCAGCGCGCCGGTCACCATGCCGCCGATCACCGCCGCCTTGCCCTCGCTCGCGCGCGCCTTGACCGTGTAGTGCTCGGCGAGCCGCGCCAGCACTTCTTCGGCCGCCTGCCCCGCGAGGTCGTGCAGCGCGATCAGTCGGTCGGTGCCGGCGCGGATGTCGGCCGCGAGCCGCTGGCCGAGCCCGCGCATCGCCCGTTGCTGCGGCGTCTCCTCGGCGTCGCGCGCCACGCCGAGCGCGGCACCGACCTCGCGCAGCCGCGCGCGCAGGCCGTCTTCGATCGGCTCGCGGTCGAGCGCGGCGCGCGCGAGGCGCTGCGCAAGGATCTGCATCGACTGCTCGAACCGCGCGCGCCGCCGCGCCAGCCATTCGCCGCGCAGCCGCGCGAACGCGGCGCGTTTGCCTTCCGGCAACGCGGTTTCGATGCGCGCGAAGAGGGCGCTCTCCTGCACCCAGCAGCGCGCGAACGCATCGAGCGCGATCACCGCGCGCACGATCGGTGTGGCGGCGAAGTGGCGCTGCCAGCGCTCGACCTCGGCGTCCTCCTCCGCGCGCGGGCGCGGCGCACCCAGTTGATTGAGCAGCACGAGCACCGGCTTGCCGAGCAGCGCCAGCACGCGCAGTTCCGGCGCGAGATAGCCGGACTGCTCGGGATGTTCCGCGGCGTTGACCAGATACAGCACGACGTCTGCGTGCTCGAGCACCGTGCGCACCGCCTGCTGCGTCGACCAGAACGGCCGGTCGCGGAAGCGATCCCACACCTCGGTCAGAAACCAGCCGATCGGATTGCCGGCGTGCGCCAGCCGCTTCGCCAGCCGCACGCTGTCGCCGAAGCCGGGCGTGTCCCACAGCGCGAGCGCGTCGCCCGCGGCCGTTTCCAGCAGCGTGTACCGCTCCGAGCGCTCGGTGACGTGCGGCGCGTCGCGCACCTCGCCGATGTCGCGCCCGAGCAGCGTGCGCGCCAGCGTGGTCTTGCCGACGTTGGTGTGCGACACCAGCGCCAGCGCGATCGTTTGCGGCGCGCCCGTCATCGGACCGCCGCGCGCAGCGCCGCTTCGGCGGCGGCGAGATCCGGCTGCTCGAGATCGACGAACAGCGCCGGCACGCGCCGTTCGGCCAGCGCATTGCGCCACAGGGTGCGGCGCTCCTCGATTCGATCGCCGCTGCCGAAGCGGCGGCGAAAGTCCGATTCGTCGATCAACGCCACGACCTGCGCGGCGCTCGCCGCGGCCAGCCGGTCGACGAACGCACCGTGGTTCTCCGGCTCGGGCGTGGCGGTCGCCGCGAACAGCGGCACGACGAGCGTCGCGTCGGCGGCGAGCGCGTTGGCATCGACGTCGTCTTCGTCGCCGAACGCCGTCGCGGGCGCGACGGCGAGCGCGGTGCGCGCGCCGAGCGCCTGCGCGACGAGCGCGTTCAGGTTCAACGTCGCCTGCGGCGAGAGCGCGACACCGTAGGGCGCGACGCGCACGCGCGCCGGTTCGTCGCGCAGCGCGCGCGCCAGGTCGCGGAAGTACGGATCGTCCAGGCGCAGCGGGAAACGCCGCGTCCAGCGCGCTTCGACCCAGCGGTCGCCGAGCGCGAGCAGCAGGCGCGGCGCGAGCACGAACAGCGCCACCGTCGCCGCGATCAGATGCAGCCACGGCGCGGCGTTGACGCCGCCGGCGGCGGAAAAGCGCAGCGCCTCGAACGCCGCTGGGTCGGGCAACGCGATGCCGGTCAGCGCCGATGCGGGCGCGAGCAGCGCGGACAGAATCGCATGCACGGCGGCGGCGTCGAGAAAGGTGCTCTCCCAGCCGGCGCGATACTCCAGCGCCAGCCCGCGCACGTAAAGACCCGCCAGCAGCCCGAGCGCGAACGCGATCGCCGCGACGTGCAGCACACGCCCCACGCGCGCGGCTGCGAGCGGCGCGCTGGCGCGTGCCCAATCGGCGAGAAACGCCGCCAGCGGCGCCGACGCGGCGGGCGGCGCCTGCCGCTGCAGCACGCGCGCAAACGCGCGCGCCAGCGGCCCCAGTGCGCGCGCCCGCGCGCTGAAGAGGCCGAGCGCGCCGCGCACCGCGATCAGCAGATACAGCGCGGCGTTCCACGCCAGCAGCGCCGCCAGCGGCGGCGCCAGCAGGTTGACGCGCTGTGCCGGTCCGATCGCGTCGATCGCGATGCCGGCCGCGAAAGCGAAGACCGCGATCGCCGCGCCGACCCACGGCCGCCACGCGAACGCGCGCAACGCGCGCGTGACGTTGCGGTCGCGCGCCGCGAGCCGCTCCACCGCCAGCACGGCGCGCCGCGCGACGATGCGCTCGAGCGGCGCGCTCGCGCCTTCGACTTCGGCCGCGGCGCGGCTCGCCCACGCGCGATCCCCGTCGGTCCAGCCCGAATTCGGCGTCGTCTCGAACGCGCGCAGCAGCAGCACGTTGCGGGCGGCGGATTCGTTCATATCGGATCGAAGGCTCGCAAGCGGGACGGGAGGGCGGCAACCTTACCCGATCCCCGCAGCGGGCGGCGCAGCCTCGCTGCTGGGCGCCGGATGAGCCGCGCGCGAGCGTCCGCCTCGGTCCGGCGCAGACCGCGCCGCGCGCAACGCGCGTCGAGCCGCGGTCAGACGTTGAACCGGAAGTGCATCACGTCGCCGTCCTGCACGACGTAGTCCTTGCCTTCCAGCCGCATCTTGCCGGCTTCCTTCGCGCCCGCTTCGCCTCTGTACTTGATGTAGTCGTCGAAGGAGATCGTCTCGGCACGGATGAAGCCGCGCTCGAAATCGGTGTGGATCACGCCGGCGGCCTGCGGCGCGGTCGCGCCCTTGCGGACGGTCCACGCGCGCACCTCTTTCGGCCCGGCGGTGAAGAAGGTCTGCAGGCCGAGCAGTTCGTACGCGGCGCGGATCACGCGGGCGAGGCCCGGCTCGGTCATCCCCATGTCGGCGAGGAACACCTCCTTGTCCTCGTCCGACAGGTCGGCGATCTCGGCCTCGACCTTCGCGCACACCGCCACGACCGGCGCACCTTCCTTCGCCGCGTACTCCTTGACCTTCTCCAGCAGCGGGTTGTTCTCGAAGCCGTGCTCCTCGACGTTGGCGACGTACATCGTCGGCTTCATCGTCAGCAGGAACAGCGGCCGCAGCACGGCCTTCTCTTCCTCGTAGAGGTCCACGCTGCGCGCGGGGCGCGCTTCGTTCAACGCCGGCACGATCTTCTCCAGCGCCGCGACCAGCCGCTGCGCTTCCTTGTCGCCGCCGCTCTTGGCGATCTTGCTGTATTTGGCGAGCTGCTTTTCGACCGTCTGCAGGTCGGCGAGCGCCAGTTCGGTGTTGATGACCTCGATGTCGGAGACCGGATCGACCTTGCCCGCGACGTGAACGACGTTCGGATCCTCGAAGCAGCGCACGATGTGCGCGATCGCGTCGCACTCGCGGATGTTGGCGAGGAACTGGTTGCCGAGCCCCTCGCCCTTGCTCGCGCCGGCGACCAGTCCGGCGATGTCGACGAACTCGACCGTGGCCGGGATCACCTTTTCCGGCTTGACGATCTCCGCCAGCGCCGCGAGCCGCGGGTCCGGCACTTCGACGATGCCGACGTTCGGCTCGATCGTGCAGAACGGATAGTTCTCGGCCGCGATGCCGGCCTTGGTGAGCGCGTTGAAGAGCGTCGACTTGCCGACGTTCGGCAGGCCGACGATGCCGCATTTCAGAGCCATTGAATTCCTTGCGTGACGCGGCCGCCCGGTAGGTGGCGCGGGCGGGACGCGGCGGGATCGTTGCGAAGGTGCGGATTATCGCCGGAGCGCGCGTTGCGCCCTGTAGCCCGCGTAGACGATGCAGCCGGGTCGCGCCGGATTGGGGTGGGCGGTGACGAGCGCCGTGCGGCCGGGCGGGCAGCTTTAAGTGCCGCGCAGAAGTGCGAGTGCCGGTAGTTGCCCGCGCAGCCCTAAGAGCACCAGTGCGGAGCGGCCGGAACCGACCCGTTGCTGAGATTTAGATCCCATTGAACCCGGAGTAGCGATGCCGAAAGCGGACGCTCAACGTTTGAGTTAGACCGCGGCGTCACGCTGCAGGAAGACAAAGGCATCGTCAGGACTCCAGATGTGCCCAGACCAGGAGCGATAACCTCTCAACCAAAGAACTCCGTCAACGCGGCGCAAGTAAAAGCCCTTGGGAGTGTCGTCGTCTTCGTCCAATGGGAGCGATGCGACCGTGATCGCGCCCGGGGGCGCGCGGTGCTCTGTAGAAGGCTGTCCGGCGGAGCCTTCCGGTTGGTCCGTGTACTGCAGCCTGAGATGGGGCCCGAGCTCCAGCGGGCAAGCCGATAGCTTAGCGCCTGCCGCCTGCTCGACAATTTGCCCGAGCGTTGCTCCGTCGGCGAACCCCAGGCTTCGCACGGAGATTTCGACGGTCTCGACGACGGAGGCGACCGCCGAAGTGGTGAACCGCTCGTCAGCGAACAGGGCTCGGGCCGAGGAGTTGAGTTGAACATGGGCATTGTTCAGCCTTGACAGAAGCTCGGTCTTGGTTGCCCCGCCGATGCGCACGCGCCGGAATAGGCGGTCACGACTCGTTGGGGTTGGAGCGGTGGGGCTCATTGCGGCTGCGCGGTCGCCAGTGGACCTGAGCGGTCTAACGATTGAGGTGTGCCGCGCCGGCCACAAAAGTATCAGGAAACATGGCGCGCTGTCTCCGGCGTCGGCACGAGCGAATTGTTAGCTGCGGCGCAAATGAGGGCGAATTTGCCCTTCGATTGCGCCGATGGCGCCTGATATTTTTTTGGAAAGTTCATTTTCTTCATCATCACGAGAAGCGGACACGGTACTTCTGATCTTTCTGCCAAATTCCTTGTCACTCTGGAAATGCTCGCCACGGTTCGCTTTGTCCGAAATTAGCGCGTCAATAGCCACGTACAGTTCCTTCACACATTCCCGAAGTTGGTCGGTGCGGGCTCGTACTTCCTTTCCCCACAATGCTTCAGCTTCTAAGGTATGCGAATCGAATTCCTGGATTGCGCTCCAAACTGGCTCCCAACGCTTCTTGTAAACATGAGACCATGCCTGAGCTTCCTCTTGCGCGGACGTTTTTCCCAATGCGCCTTGGTACCCTTCAGGAAATTCAAGGGCGCTCACAAAAGGGGACCGGCAATTCTGTAATTCATCGCGCAGTTTGTAGGTGGCTCGAATGAGGTTGCGCGCAACCTCGAACTCTGCCTTCCCTTTTAGCTCGCGACTCCAACTCTTTAAGCCAATAACGGCTACTGTCGCAGTTGTAGCAGCAGCAATGCCGAGGATGACATCCTTAACGGCTGAGATTATTTCCGGAGTTGTCATGCACATGTTCTAAGCAGCTAACGAGTGATGGGGCGCAGCTGTCCGTTGATCCAGGCTATGCCGCGCGCCCCATCCCGGCCGGGCATCACGGGAAAAAGCCAGTGAGGCCAGGCCCTTGCGCAGACACTGTATATCCATCCGGTATCTGCCCGCCGTTGATCCGTGGACACCGCTGGGCCCTCGTCGCCAAGACTGCTCGACGTCTTGCGGCGCGAGATCCGCGCCCGGCACATGAGCTTACGAACGGAAGATACCTACGTCTACTGGGTGCGTGACTTCATCCGTTATCTCGGTCGCCGCCATCCGCGCGACCTGGGCCCGTCGGAAGTCGAGGCCGACCTGTCGATGCTCGCTAAACAGGGGCGGGTGGCGGCCTCCACGCACAACCAGGCGCTGTAAGCGCTGCTTTTCCTCTACCGAGCGGTGCTGAAAGTCGAACTGCCGTGGCTTCAGAACCTGCATCGGCCCAAGCGGCCGCGGCGCCTGCGCGTCGTCCTGACAGTCGAAAAAGTTACCGCCGTGCTGGCACGGACTTGGGCGCGTAGCTGGCCTGCCCGCGTTCGCCGTGGCTGCGCGATCGCGCGGACAACCTGACCGGCGATCATTACCGATCGCACGATGGGCGTGCGGGAACCGCAGGCGGGATACGCGACGTGCCCTTGAACGCGCTCGCGGCTTCGAGCGCCGGCGTCTGACGTGCCTGATCGATCTCGAGCTCGCCTCTGGCCGACACGAATGTCGGCTGTTACCGCGATGGAGATGCAAGCGCGACAGTCTCCTTGTGGCCTAGAGCCGTCGGTTCAGACGCGGGAATTCGCCGTCCCCAACGCCGATGACGGGGCGTTGCACGCAGCGCTTTTGTCAGGTCCCGATCTCCTTGAACACTTCCCGCGCCACCCGAAACCCGTCGATCGCCGCCGGTACGCCGCAGTAGATCGCGGCTTGCAGCAGGACTTCGCGGATCTCGTCCTTCGTCACGCCGTTGTTCAGCGCGCCGCGCACGTGCAGTTTCAGCTCGTGCGGGCGGTTCAGCGCGGTGAGCATCGCCAGGTTCAGCAGGCTGCGCGTGCGGCGATCGAGCCCGGGGCGGTTCCAGATCTCGCCCCAGCAGTACTGCGTGACGAGCTCCTGCATCGGGCGGTTGAAGTCGTCGGCATTCCTGATCGAGGCGTCGACGTACTCGGCGCCGAGCACTTCGCGGCGCGTTTGAAGTCCCTTGTCGAACAGTTCCTTGTTCATTGCGGTCTCCGGTAGGTGAGCGGGGTGCGTCATTGTCGTGCGAAGCGCCGCGACGTGCGTGGCCGGCGCCGATTCGGGCGCACACGGGTGATGGCGCCGCGAACGTGTTGCGGCATGATCGGCCGACGTCGCTCACCGGTCGCGGATCGGTTGTGCAGCGTCTGCGTCGTTCCCATGCCCGACGCATGGCCGCGCGATGAGCGGCGGCATCCACGTGCAAAGGAGCCAGCGATGAAGCGCGTCACCGGAATCGGAGGGATCTTCTTTATGTCGAACAACGCCGCGGCCCTGCGCGAGTGGTATCGCCGCCATCTCGGCCTCGCGGTCGAAGCGTGGGGCGGCACCGTATTCCGCTGGGCCGGCGACGACAATCCGGGCGGCGCCGGCACGACCCTCTGGAGCGTGCACGACGGCGCGTCGACGTACTTCGCGCCGAGCACGGCGCGCTTCATGATCAACTACCGCGTCGACGATCTGCACGCGCTGCTCGCGGCGCTGCGCGCGGAAGGATGCGACGTGGACCCGAAGGTCGACGAGTCGGAGTTCGGCAAGTTCGGCTGGGTCATGGATCCCGACGGCAACCGCGTCGAGCTGTGGCAGCCGCCGCCGGGGCAGTAGCGATGCCGCCGCCGGCAGGTGCTGTGCGCGTCGCGCTCGCCCCGTTCGAACCGCGCTGGCTCGGCGAGCTCGTGCCGATGTGGCGCGCCAGCTTCGAAGCGGGCGTCGGTATCGTCGACCCGCATCCTGTCGGCGAACAGCGGCGCTATTTCGTCGAGCAGGTGCTGCCGCACAACGAGGTGCGCGTGGCGTGGCGCGACCAGCAGATGGTCGGTTTCGTCGCGGCGACGCGCGACACCGTCGCGCAGCTCTATGTCCGCGTCGGCTGCCAGCGCGAGGGGATCGGCACCGCGCTGCTGGACTGGGCCAAAGCGCAGTCCGGCGGGAGACTGCGGCTGTATACGTTCGCCCGCAATCGCGGCGCGCGCGCGTTCTACGAACGCAGCGGCTTCGTCGTCGCGGCACGCGGTTTCGAACCCACATGGCAGCTCGAGGACATCCGGTACGAGTGGTGTCGCGTGTAGTGCCGTGCGCATCCCGCATCGAGGCGACCCCGCACGGGTCATGGCATCGTGATTGCATCGAGGCATCATCGACTGGTATCGAGGACCGATCGAAAGCGGGATGCCGAAACATCGAATCAACCTCGCGCTGCAAGGCGGCGGCGCGCTGGGCGCAATCACCTGGGGTGTGCTCGACCGGCTGCTGGAGGAGCCGGACATTTCATTCGAGGGCGTGAGCGGAGCGAGCGCCGGTGCGATGAACGCGGTGGCGCTCGCGCACGGCTGGGCCGAAGGCGGCGCGGAAGGCGCGCGGCGCGCGCTCGCCGCGTTCTGGACCGCCATCGGCGAGGCGTCGTACGCGGTGCAGCTTCCGTTCACGCCGGGTCTGCCCGCGGGCTTCGCGCATTCGCCGGCGACCTTCCTGCTCGGGCTGACGCGGTTCTTTTCGCCGCAGCAGATCAACCCGTTCGACATCAATCCGCTGCGCGCGATCGTCAAGCGGCAGTTCGATTTCGAGCGGCTGCGGCGCGCCAGCCCCATGCGCCTGTTCGTCGCCGCCACGCACGTGCGCCGCGGCAGCCTGCGCGTGTTCACCGAGCGCGAGCTGACCGCCGAGCACCTGCTGGCGTCGGCGTGCCTGCCCGCGCTTCACCACGCCGTCGTGATCGACGGCGAGGACTACTGGGACGGCGGCTACACCGGCAACCCGCCCGTGTATCCGCTCGTTTACGACTGCGCGGCCGCCGACCTGCTGATCGTCATGCTGCTGCCGCGCGAGCGCGGCGACACACCGAGCTCGGCCGAAGCCATCCGCGCGCGGCTGACCGAGATCCACTTCAATGCCGCGTTCCTGCGCGAGATGCGCGGGCTTGCGCTCGCGTGCGAACGCTCACGGCGCGGCTGGTGGCCGTTCGGGATCGAACGGCGCCTGCGCGCGCTGAAGTTCCACGTGATCGACACCGAAGACTTCCTGCGCGAGCTCGACGGCGGCGAGGCGCTGAACACCAGCCTCGCGTTCCTGCGCGAACTGCGCGACGAAGGCCGCGCGCGCGCCGACGCGTGGCTCGCGCAGCACCGCGCGTCGCTCGGCCGGCAATCGAGCGCGGACATCGCCGCGCTGTTCGGTCCGCCGGCGGGTTGACCGCGCCGTCGCGCCGGTCACGGCCGCCGGATCAGCAGCACCGGCACTTTGCAATGCGAGGCCACCCGCAGCGCGGTCGAGCCGAGCACGGCGGACGAGAACAACCCGTGTCCGTGCGAGCCCATCACCAGCAGATCGCATTCGCGCTGCGCGTAATCGGCGATCGCCGTGCCCGGACTGCCGGCGAGATCGACCCTTTGCGCCGCGAGCCCCGCGCGCGCGAACAGCCGCAGCGGCGTGCGCAACGCGTGCTCGAAGGCCTGCTCGCGCAACGTGCGCATCGTTTCGAACGAGATGCCCGCCCCCGACAGGTTGGCGAGCAGCGCCTGCACCTGCAGCGCGCCTTCGCGCACCGCGTGGATCAGCGCGAACTTCGGCTCGACGCCGAACAGCGGCAGATGGCGCAGCACGTACTTGACCGCCGCGTTGCCGTACGGCGAGCCGTCGACGGCGATGCCGACGCGCATGCCGCGATCGGGCGGATGCTCGGCCCCGCGCAGCAGCAGCACCGGCGTTCGGCAATGCGCGAGGACCTCGGCGGCGACCGATCCGAGCAGTGCGCCCGCCGCGGGCGGACGGCGCGGGCCGCCGAGCACGATCAGATCGGCGGCGATCATCTTCGCCGTCTGCGCGATGCGCGGTCCGGGCTGTCCGCTGACGTGCATCGTTTGCGCTCGCAGTCCCGCGGCGGCGAGGATCGCGTGCGCGGGATCGAGCGCCTTGGCCGCCTCCTTCGCGTAGAACGCCCGCAGGCGTTCGCGCGCCGCTTGCGTCGGCAGCCCCGCGAACGCGGGCTGCTGCACGTTCAGCAGCACGATCTCGGGATTCGCGCCGATCAGCGCGCAGCGCGAAGCGACGAACGCCGCCGCAGCGAGGCTGTGTTCTCCGACGTGGACGGGCAGCAGGATCTTCATCGCTGCCGCGGACGGCTCAGCGCACGATCAGCACCGGCACCTTGCACGAAGCGAGCACCTTGTTCGCGACCGAGCCGAGTGTGGCGCGCCGGAACAGTCCGCGGCCGTGCGATCCCATCACGATCAGATCGACGGTGCGCTCGCACGCGAGCTGCGCGATCTCCAGTCCCGGGTCGCCCTCGCGCACGACCAGCTCGACCGCGATTCCCGCGGCGCGCAGCTTGGCGAGCAGCGGCTCGACGACGGCGGCGGGATCGACCGGCGGCACCGACGGCATGCCTGGGTCGGCGCCGAGCGCGCCGACCATGCGCAGCGGCGGCGGCGTCTCGACGAACACGCAGGTGATCTCGGGGCGGCTGCCGAGCAGCTCGCGGTGCGCGAGCAGGTAGTCGACCGCCTTGTGCGAGTGTTCGCTGCCGTCGATCGCGAGCAGGATGCGCATGTGAAAGCCTCGTTGTCGTTCAGCGCCGATCTTGCCACGCACGCCGTGGCGTCGGTGCGGCCGCTCGCGGTGGCGCAAACTTTTCCGCGAGGAAGTCGACGAAAGCGCGCACGGCCGGCGGCAGGTTGCGGCCGGCCGCGTAGACCGCATGCACGAATCCGACGGGCCCACTCCAGTCCGGCAGCACGCGCACGAGCTGGCCGCGCGCGACTGCATCGGCCACGACGTCCGGCGGCAACAGACACACGCCGACGCCATCGAGCGCGGCATGTTTGATGGCGACGAAGTCGTCGGCATGAAGGCGAGCGCGTACGGGGAGCTTGCGCACCGCACCGCCCGGCCCGACAAGCTGCCACGTAACCGAGTCGCGAAAGCCACCGAAGTCGAGCACCGGTATGTGCTGCAGGTCTTCGGGCGTGTCGAGCGGACCGGCTTCCTTCAGCAACGACGGCGCTGCGAACAGACATGCGGCTGCCCGGCGTAGCCGGCGCGTGGCGAGGTTCGGGTCCTCGTCGCCAACGTGGCGCACGCGTACCGCAACGTCGATTCCTTCCTCGATCAGATCGACGCGCCGGTTGCTCACCAGCAGGTCGAGGCGGACCTGCGGGTAGCGGCGCAGGAACTCGCCCAGCACCGGCCCAACTTCGCGTTGTGCGAGCGCCACTGCGCAGGCGACCCGCAGTCGCCCGCGCGGTTCGCCGACGCGCCGCGCGGCGGCCTGGTCCGCCGCGTCGGCGGCAGCGACCAGCGTCTGGCAATGCATGTAGTAGTCGCGCCCGGCTTCCGTCAGCGACAGCTTGCGTGTCGTCCGCTGCAGCAATCGTGTCTCGAGCCGCGCTTCGAGCGCAGCGACGCGACGCGACAGCCGCGACTTCGGCACGGTGAGCGCGCGCGCCGCCTTGGCGAAGCCGCCGTGTTCGACCACTTGCGCGAAAAAGAACAAGTCATTGAGATCTCGCATCGCATCCGTTGAGCATCGTTGCGTCAGCGGAACAATCTATTCCATCCGCGTCGGCTAGTCTGCTGGCGGTCGGCCGCCGAGAATTCCTCTCAACGCCGTACCCATGCGGCGCCTGTATCGAGGAGTCGAAATGAAACTGCTGCACCTGGATTCGAGCATTCTGGGCGACGCGTCGGTGTCGCGCCAACTGACGCGCGGCGTCGTCGAGGTCTACCGCGCCGTGGACCCGCGGCTCGACGTGGTCTACCGCGACCTCGGCACCGAGCCGCTGCCGCACTTGTCCGCCGCGAACCTCGGCAAGGACGGCGACCCGCTGATCGACGAGCTGAAGTCCGCCGACGTGCTCGTGATCGGTGCGCCGATGTACAACTTCACGATCGCGACCGGGCTGAAGTCGTGGATCGACCGTGTGACAGTCGCCGGCAAGACTTTCAAGTACACGGACGCAGGGCCGGTCGGATTGGTGCCCGACAAGAAGACTTGGATCGTCGCCACCAGCGGCGGCGCATATGCCGGCACGCCGATCGCGACGATGCACGTCGGTTACCTGAAAACGGTGCTGAACTTCGTCGGCATCCGCGACATCGAAGTCATCTGCGCCGAAGGGCTCGCGCTGCCCGACCGCCGTGACCGGTCGATCGCCGAGGCGCGCGGCCGCGTGCAGTCGATCGCGATTGCGGGCGCCTGAGATGTCGGAACCTATCTCGAGATCCGCCGCCGTCGGGAGATCCGAGGTAGGTTCTAGGCGCCTGCTGGCGCTCTGAAGCGCACGCTGGCCGGCGCGGTCGCGCCGCCGGTGATCACGAAGCTCATCGCCTCGTCCATCGACCAGTCGGTCGGCGTGCAATGGTCGAGCGGCACCAGCTCGATGTAGCCCGAAGTCGGGTTCGGCGAGGTCGGCACGTACACCGCGGCGATCTTGCGGCCGCTCGCTTCATCGTCGAGCACGCGGGTGACGAAGCCGACCGCGCGCATCTCCGGCGTCGGAAACGGAATCAGCACGACGCGCTGCACGTCGGCGGGCTTTTCCTTGACGACGCTGAGAAACCGCTTGGTGCCGCCGTAGATCGCGGCCACCAGCGGGATGCGCTGCACGAGCGCGTCGAACGCGTCGAGGATGCGGCGGCCGATCACGCGGCTCGCGGCCCAGCCGAGCAGGTACAGCAGCACCAGCGAGACCAGTGCGGCCAGCAGCGACTGGAACCGGGAGTCGGTGAGCGAATCGGCCAGCGCCGGCGACACGCGGCGCAGCCCCGCGGCGAACGCGTTGATCCACGGGCTGCCGAGCCGCGACAGCAGCGTCAGCAGAAAGTCGAACACCAGCCACGTGACCCACAGCGGCGCGGCGGTGATCACGCCGATCAGCAGATAGCGCGGCGTATGGCGCAGGTGCGCCTTGGTCGATTCCTTCATCGTCGTTTCTCCGGTCGTGGCCGCTGCATCGTAGCGGCGCCGGGCCGCGCCGACGGGGCCGCGAAGCGCCTTATGGCAGCGGCGCGTCCTCGCGCGCACGGCCCAGCGCCGCCTTTGCGCGCTGATAACCGAGTTCGATCATCTCGTCGGCGCGATGGAAGTCCAGCACGCCGCACGCGTCGTTCGGGATCTCGATCAGGATGTCGGGCCGGTACGCCGCGATCTGATAACGGACGAGGCGATCCTGCATCGCGTCGAACGACTTGGCGATGACGTCGAACGCGCTGAACGAGCTCGCTTCCTTCGCGTCGGGCCGCATCTCGCGCACCCGGCGCAACCATCGCTGCAGCGGGCCGTTGCCCTCGAGCGCGATGTCGCCGCGCTCTTCGGCGGGCTGCGCGGACCGAGCCGGCGCGCCGTCGAGCGAAACGGCGATCGTGAGCCGGGCGTCGTGCGGCAGCGTCGGCGCGATCGGCAGCGGGCTCAACAGGCCGCCGTCGACGAGCAGCCTGCCGTCGCGCACGACCGGCGTGAACAGCCCCGGAATCGCGATCGATGCGCGGATCGCCTGGAACAGCGAGCCGCGGTTCAGCCACACCTCGCGTCGCCGCTCGATGTCGGAGGCGACCGCCGTGAACGGGATCGGCAGTTCCTCGATGCGCGCGTCGCCGACCAGATCGGCGAGCTTGTTCATCACGCGCTCGCCTTCGAACAGCCCCTTGCGAGTGAACGAGAAATCCAGCAGGCCCCACACGTCGGCGCGGGTCAGTCCGCGCACCCACTTCTCGTACGGTGCGAGCCGGTCCGCGGCGTGCAGGCCGCCGATCAGCGCGCCGATCGACGAGCCGGTGATCGCGCGGATCTCGTAGCCGCCGTGCTCGCGCAGCGCGCGAATCACGCCGATGTGGGCGAGTCCGCGCGCGCCGCCGCTGCCCAGCACGAGCGACGCGGGGATCAGCGCTTGCGTCAACGGGCCTCCTGCGGTTGCGTGGCGGCCCACCCATTATCCCGCGCACGCGGCGCGATCAGCGCAACTGCTGCAGGTAGTCGAGCAACGCGTCCAGCTCCGGGTCGCCGCGGTTGCGCTGCTTGATCGATGCGATGCCGCCGAGCCGCGCGGCCGCTTCGCCTTCGCCGAGCGCCCACGCGCGAAGCTGCGCGCGGTCGAGCCGGCCGCCGACGCCGTCGAGCGGGTGGCTCGGGTTGCCCCGGCCAGCGATCGAATGGCACATCGCGCAGTTCATCCGCTCGAACGCGGCGCGGCCGGCGGCGATGCGGGCCGGATCCGCCGCGGGAGGCGGCGGCACGGCGGCCGACTGCGGCGCGCGTGCCGGCAGCGGCGACAGGTTGCGCAGCGCCGCGAACAGCGCCGACAGCGCGATCACGAGCGCCGCCGTCGCCACGGCCAGCCACTTCGCCCGCGATTCGCGCGTCATCGCTCAGACCCAGTCGAAGATCTCGGAGTGCACGCGCGCGGCCTGCACGCCGAGCGCGGCGAGCGCCCGCTCGACGCTCTTGGTCATCGAG
>Ga0101944_10003520_pt1 | contig 21562 bp, 13 predicted proteins | sample DewCreD2012metaG_FD_75245 | JGI IMG/M metagenome (GOLD analysis project Ga0101944, IMG submission 75245) | Hot spring sediment bacterial and archeal communities from British Columbia, Canada, to study Microbial Dark Matter (Phase II) - Dewar... ... | reverse complement strand
GCGGGGGCGGTGGTGCCGGGGTTTGGGCGGTCCGACGCGGGGGTGGGCGGGTTCCGGGGCGGGGCGGGGCCGGAATAAAGGCTTTGCCGGGCCGCCGCGGGGGGTGGTACAAAGGGGGGGGGGGGGGGGAGACGAGATGAAGTTCGGGCCGCTCATGCCAAAGATCGGCGGACGCCGCGGGCGCGGGGCCGGCGGGCCGGTGCGGCGGCGCGCCCTGGCGAGCGCGTGCGGTTTGCTGGGGCTGGCCCTGGCGGCCCGCGGGCAGTCGCTGCGCTTCGGTTACGGGGCGCAGTTGACGCCGCCGGCGCCGCGGTTCGGGGAGGGGACGCGCTTCGGCTGGGAGATTCCCTACCGTGCGATTCAGAAAACGCCGCCGGATTATGCCTTTCTGCGCATCGGGCCGTTCTACTCCAGCGCGGTTTTCACCCAGACGGCGGGCTACCGCTACACGCGCAGCCGCGGGACGGGCACGGACTACCTGTTCGACAACCGGCGCGGCGTGATCAAGGAGGACGGTTCCGAGTTTCCGCTGGTCAGCATGCTCGATCTGCGCAACTACCTGCTGATCACGCGCAACATGGACTTGGACCTGTCGGTGGGGCTGCGCTACGCGCACTATCCGCTGGGAACGCAGGACGACGAGTTCTACGTGGCGGTGGCTGAGGAAGGCGTTTTCGGCACCCTGTCCGCGGCGGTGGACTGGACGCCGTTCGTGCGCTCGATCTTCTACGATGTCGTGACCTACCGCACCGACTACATCGACACGCGCGGGCTGCGGGACATTTACGGCGGCGAGAAGTACGAGTATTTCAGCAACGAACTGGGGGCGAATTCCGACTGGCAACTGGCCAAGGACAAGGACATCCTGTTCAACCTGGCGCGCGAGGACGTGATTCCGCGGGACGAGGAGTTTGCCGATCAGGAGCGCATCACCTATCGCGAGGGGGTGGGGTACGAGCAGGCCATCGTGCAGGGGCTGGTGGCCGGGGCGCGGGCGAACTATGCGCAGACCGACTACCGCGCGCCGGAGCGGCCCGACACGCGGACGCAGGAGTATTCGATCTACGCGCGGTTCGGGGGCGACGTGGGCCTGCGCGAGGGCGACGAACACGGCTTGCGGATGTGGCTGACCGAGCTGTCCACGCTGGAGGTGGGGCTGGGGTACTACGCGGGCATTTCGGGGGCGGTGACCGCCGAACGGACGGAGGAAGAAGAGCGCCTGGAGGTGGGCGATGCCGACGTGGCGGGCGTCTCCGGCTTCGCCACGCTGCGGACGCAGTTGCGGCGGGACTTGCGGCACGAGCTGGGCTACCGCCGCGGCGTGCGCGGCGGGTTTCGCACGGCGTTCGAGGAATACGAGACCTACGGCTACCGGTTGTGGTGGGACGGCGAACTGACGCGGGCCACGGCCTACACGATGTGGTCGAACGTCAAACCCAGTTCCGAGGCCTACAACGAGTACCGCGACTGGACCAGCGGCGTCGAGGTCTCGTATCCTCTGATCGAGTATATCACGCTCTTGTTTTCGAGCACTTACCAGGTGCGGGAGAATCGGGGCCGGCCGGCCGATCCCGAGGCGGACGTGGAACTGGTGTCGGACTATACGACCTGGGACACGCGGGTGGGCACCTCGTTCGGGATCATGCGCGAGGTGCGCTTCGTGACCTACTACGAGCACACGGAGCGCTGGAGCGAATCCGACGATCTGGAATACACCCGTGACACGTTCGAGGCGACGCTGGTCTATTCGCATGTGTTCTGAAAGCGGTCCGGCCCGTCCGGGCCGGCGCGAACAACCGCGGTCGACGGCGTCCGCGCCGCCGGCGGGGCGGGGGAAAAAGGTCGAAACGCCGGGCGCGGAAGACGGGAGTGGTGTGCGTTGACGCGGGCACGGAGCGGGGTTTTGGCGGGAGCGCTGTTGCTGTTCGTCGCCTGGCTGGCCGGCAATATCGGCCGGCTGACGGGGGATCAGGAAGGCCTGATCCGTTTCGTGCTGGGGCTGTTGTTCGCGCTTTTGATCCTGGGACGCTGTCCGCGCGAACGGATGCCGCCGCCTCAGCGGCCGAGCCGCTGGGCGGCGCCGCTGGCGGGCGGCGGCGCGCTGTTGGCGCTGCTGGGCATCGTGTTCAACGTCCACCAGTTCGAATGGCTGGGCTTGATCGTGATGCTGGGCGCCGCGCTGCGCTGGGCCTTGCCCTGGCGCTGGGCCAGGAACGTGCCGGCGGCCATGTTCCTGTTGTACTGGGTGCATCCCCTGCCGGGGCAGGTGTTCGGGCGGCTGCAGTTCTGGATGCAGGCCCTCTCGGTGCGGGGCGCCGAGTGGCTGTTGCACATCCTGAACGTGCGGATCTGGGCTGACGGGCTGGTGCTGCACACGGGCCTGAAGACCTTCGGCGTGCCCGAGTCTTGCAGCGGGATGCGCACGGGCGTGACGGTGCTGCTGTGCACGCTGGGGGTCTCGCGCCTGTTCCGGTTTCGCTGGCACGAGACGGCGGCGCTGCTGGCGCTGGGCTGGGCGCAGGTGCTGGCGTTGAACGTGGCGCGGGTGGCGGGCATGGTGTTGTGGGCGCCGCGCATGCCCGAGGCCTGGGCGGACCATTTCCTGCACGACACGCTGGGCGTGTTTCTGCTGGTTTCGATTCTGCTGGCGCAGGCCGAGGCTTCCTGGTGGAAGCTGCGGCGCGAGCGGCAGGCGGCCTTGCGCGCCGCGCTGCAGGCGGGCACGCGGGAGAAGCCCGACCGCGCCACCATGCTGCCCCGCTTCTGGCGGCGGTTTCTGACCTGGTGGTTCCGGGCGGCGGCCGTCGCCGCGCTGGCGCTGGGCCTCGCGCTGGCCCTGTACAAGCGGCGGCCGGCGCACCGCGTGGAAATGATCCGCGGCGTGATCGAAAATCTGCTCGAGCACGACCGCGAAGCCGCGGAGCGGGCGATTCAGGCCGCGCTGCGCTGGCGCCCCGGCGACCGCGAGCTGCTCTCGCAGCGGGCCACGGCGCTGGTGTATCGCGGCAAGTACGAGGAAGCGATCCAGCAACTCGAGCGCCTGCCGGGCGGGTTGAACACCGGCGAGACGATCATGAAAAGCTGGGCGTTGATGGCCCTGGGGCGCCCCGCGGAGGCGATCGCGTTGGTGGACGCCCTGCCGCCGGGCGACCGGCTGCTGCCCGGGGTGGCCATCGTGCGGGCGGAATACGCCGCGCAGCAGCGGGACGTGGAGACCTGCAGCCGCTACCTCCCGCTGGCGGCGGGCTGGCACCGCACCCTGGACCGGGTGCGGGCGTTGTTCCCGTTTCTGGCCGCCCACGAGCAGTGGAAGACCATCGTGGACTGCAATCACGACGCTCCGCACCGCGACCTGACGCAGGCGCTGGTGGCCATCCATGCCAATTTGAAGCTGAACAACAGCACCGAGGCGGCGCGGTTGCTGAAACACGCGCTGCGCCAGTGGCCGAACAATCCGGTTTATCTGAGCAGTCTGTTCGCCTTGGCGGTGCGTCGGCCGGGCGGGGAATGGGAGGACGTGTTCGCGGAAAATCTGCGCGGCAGCCTGGATCAATTGGACCGCGACACGCTGGCCAACTACCTCGACTACTGTTTTCAACTCGACCGTCCGGATTTGGGTTGGCTGGCCTATTGGCGGTTGCAAGCGGCCGATCCGCGGGAGCCGGCGTTGGATCTGGTGGCGGCCAAGTATGCGCCGGGCTGGTTTACCTTCCGCCGGCGGCAGATCGGGGTGGGCGCGGGTTCCGCGGCGGAGCGCCTCGACCTGCGGCCGTTCTACCACCTGACGCGGAACGTCGAGCCGTTCCGCTCGTTTTGGAACGCAGTGCCTCTGGGCGAACAAATGGGCGGGTTCGCCTGGGATCGGGTGCGGATCGATCGGTTTCGAAAATGCCTGGCCGAGTTGGAGCGGCGGGAGGAACTCGGCAAGCTGCCCCTGCGGCTGGAGATGATGTACCCGACCGTGCTGGCGGTGCTGAAGCGTTACGACGAAGCGCACGCGCGGCTGGACCGCGTGGCGCGGGCTTATCCGGAATTGGCCGACGACCTGCAACTGCAGCACGCCGTGCTGTATGCGCAGGAGGCCAAATGGGGCGCGGCCTACGAGGCCCTGGTGCCATACGTGACGCGGCAGCAGGTTCTGGGGCTGAGCGCGAGCCTGCTGCTGATCAACGCGGCGATGAATCTGAACCTGGGCGTGGCGGCCATGGAGGTGGCGGAAAGCGCGCAGCGGGCCTTTCCCGACACGCCGGAAATCGAGGCCGCGCGGGCGGCCATTTGGGACGTGTTCGGCTACAAAGAGGAAGCCTTGTTCGAACTGTTGCGGCGCAACGCCGGCGCCGGTTCCCCGGCGCTGGCGCAGTTGTTTTACGACACCGGCCGCTACCTCGAAGCGGAAAAACTCAGCCGCGCCGTGGGGGTGCGCGTGGAGCGCGAAGGGCGGGAGCGCAAGCAGTACCACTTTGCGCCGCCCGCGGAACTGGCGGTGGCCAAGCGCTTGCCTCCGCCCCTGACCGACGCCGAGATGGACCGGGAGGCGGAACGGGCCGAAGCGTTTGCCGCGCAAGCCGAGAGCGTCTTCATTCGGGATTTGACGCGCACCGAGCAGCGCTGGTTCGCCAGCCACGGCAGCCGGGAAGCGTCGCAACCGGAGGCCTGGGCCGCGCTGGGCCGGCTGCGGATCGAAAAGGCCTCGGCCCTGCACCGTCTGACGATTCTGCTGGCGCGGCAGGGACGGGACGAGGAAGCGGGGCGGGCGGTGGCGCGGGCGCTCGAGCTGCTGCCGACCTCGGCGGCGCTGCGCCGGCTGCAGGTGGCGCTCTCCGGCGGCGCGCGGCCGGTGATCGAAGCGGCGCGGCAAGCCTGTCCGGGGGACGGCGAGCTGTGGCTGGCGGATCTGGTGACGCGCTATCGGCAGGAAGGAGCGGGAAACTGGGCGGCGGCCGAAGTGCGGGCCGCGACGGCCGAAGCGCGTTACCCGGTGGAAACGATCGTGCGCGCCGGCCACTTCCTGCTGCGCCAGGGCCTGCTGGAGGCGGCCACGCTGGCGGCGCGGGACGCCTACGCGCGGGCACAGGGGTACCTGCCGGCGTACGTGCTGGCCGTAAAATGCGGCGCGCACAGCGGGGATTTGACCTGGGCGTTGGAGGCGGCCATGTCCGGCGCCGCGCAGGCGCTGCAGCCGTTGCCGTTCTTCAAAGCCGTCGTGGAAATCAAGAGCGCGCAGAAGTCTCAGGACCTGGAACTGATCAAAACGCTGGAGTTCTTGCGCGAGCAGGAGCCGCAGGACACGCAATGGGCGGAACGCCTGGGCCGGCTGTACTTCGAGAACCGGGATTTACGGCGGGCGCTGACCGTGCTGACGCCGGTGCTCGGCGAGGACATCAAGGGGGTGCGCATCCAGTCGATTCTCACGGCTGCCGAAGCGGCCCGGCAGGAAGGCCGGCCGGGACAGGCCGTGGAGATTCTCAGCGCCGCCTATGCTCTGTATCCGAAAGACTTGGCGGTCCTGAACAACTACGTTTACCTGCTGGCACAGGACTCGAAAACGCTGCCTCGCGCCCGGGAGTTGCTGCCCGACCTTCTGGAAATCGGCGGAGAATCGTTTGTCGTGCTGGACACGGCGGCGGTGGTGCATTGGCGGAGCGGGGACTTGACGCTGGCGCGGCAGTACGCGGAAAAGGCGCAAAAGCTTTTGGACGCCAAGGACTATACGGCCCCGGAAGTCAACCTGAACGCGGCCCGGATTCTGTTGGACTGCGGCGATTTGCCGGCCGCAAAAGCGAAAGCCGAAGCCTTGCGGCGCGACCCGCGGCTGCCGGCGCTGCAGGAAGCGAGTTTGCGGCGGCTGTTGGACGAGATTCGGGAGCGCTCGGCGCCCTGAGCGGAAGCGCCGGATTGCTGTTGACGGCGGCGGGAACTGTGTGTTAACCGTTGCAACGTTTCGCCAAGGAATCATGATGCGTTTTGCGCGAGCCAGGTGGATTCCGGCGCTGCTGGGCGTCTTGCTCTGCGGCTGTGCGACGCCGCAGCGGGAGGTGGACGTCTCGCGGCTGTTGCGCGCTTTGGAATCGCCCGCGCCGTCCGCGGCCGGGGAAGCCGCGCCGGCGGCGCCGGACGCTCCGGAGCGGCCGGGAACGCCGCCGCCGCTGGTCGGCGCGGGCGCCGCTGTCGCCGCCGGAGGGGGCGGCGGAGCGGAAGCCGGCGCGCTCGCGAGCCGCGGCGAGCTGACGATTCAGCCCAACACCATCCTGCAGATCAAGGTGGCGGAAGATCCTTCGCTCAACGGCAACTACCAGGTCAACAGTCTGGGCGCCATCAACCTGGGGTATGTGGGCCCTATCATCCTCTACAACAAGACCGTGGCCGAGGCGCGCCAGAAAATCGAAGATGTGCTCAAGTATCGCGATTTTCGCAAGGCGACGGTGGAGGTGCAGATCAGCCGGGCGTCGTACGACCGGGTGCAAATCAGCGGCGAGGTCAACCGACCCGGCGTGATCACGATCGGCCCGGGCGACAGCATTTCGCTGCACGATGCGCTCTTCATGGCGGGGGGGTTGAAGCCCGTGTCGCGGCCGGTGGTGACCGTCATTCGGGGAGGGTTGTTGTCGATCGCGCCCTACACCTTGCCGGGAGAAGATTACACGCTGCTGGGGCCGGACGGCCGGCTGTCGATTCCCGCGGTGCAACTGCGCAACAACGACATCGTGCGGGTGGCGGCCGCGGGCGCGCCCGGCGGCGGCGCGGCCGGGGGCGCGGCGGGCGCCGCGGCGGGGGCGGGGGCGAGCGAAACCAAAACGATTTTGGTGTTGGGCGAGGTGCGGCAACCCGGTTTTTACACCTTCGGTCCCGGCGAAAAGTGCACCATGTTGCATCTGGTGCTCAAGATGGGCGGGTTGCCGCCGTTCGCGAACAAGAAGAAAGTGCAGATCATCCGGCGCGACGCGCAGGGGTACGAAGACGAAATCACGGTGAATGTCGATCGGCTGTTGGAGCACGGATCGCCCGACGACGACGTGCCGCTGCAGAACGGAGATCGCGTGCGCGTTCCCGCCAAGCGCATCAGTTTGTTCTGACGGCGGCGCCGCCGCCGGTGTTTTCCTCTTGGCCGCGCGGCCCCGGCGCCGTTAAGATATTAGGGTTTGAATAACGGCCCCGGCGCTCCCGCTCGCCGCGGCACAAAGGAACGGCGGCATGGCCTTCGAGAGCGAAGAACAAAAGATCGACGTTCGGCTCTATATCGGCCTGCTCTTCTTCCGCTGGCAGATCATCGCCGTCTGCTTTCTGTACTGCCTCCTGGCCGGCGTGCTCTACATTCACCTGACGCCGAAACGGTACCGCAGCCAGTGCACGCTGATGGTGTACCGGGATCCCAACACGGCGGTGACGGGCGAGAACCCCTTCGGCAACATGAACGAGCAGCGGTTTCTGCTCCAAAGCCCGAAGCTGCGCACCCGCGTGGTCAACCGCCTGCAGGACCGCTGGAGCAAAGCCATGGGCGGCCGCGGGGCCATGATGCTGCCGGTGTCGGTGGGCTATGGCCGCTACATGGGGCCGACCTTCGAGATTTCCGTGCAGTGCGGCAATCCCGAGTACGGCAAAGCGTTTCTGGCGGCGCTGCTGGACGAGTTTCAGAACGAATGGAACAGCATGCAGCGCGAGGGCGTGAACAACACGCTGAAGTTGCTGGACAAGGAACTGGCCACCCTGGACGAAAAGATCCGCTCGGCGCTGGACGATTGGATCGAGTATCAGCGCCTGCACGACGTCAACCGCATTTCGCTCAAGGGCAATCTGGAGTCCGCGCAGCTCAACATGCTGGTCTCGCGGCGCCACGGCATCATGACCGAGCTGATGATGCTGGAAACCGTCTTCCCGATGCTGAAGGGCGCCAGCGAGGATGTGATCGTGGACGTGGCGCGCGTGACCAAGAACATCGGCACCGCCATGCCGGCGGTCGAGAGCCGCACCGCGGCGGAAGGGGCCGTGGCCCTGGAGTCCCAGACGGACGAGCAGTCGAAGATCGAGATGAAGCTGGCCACGCCGGAGGAAAAAACCGAGCTGCAGAGCCGCGATTGGCCGGGGTTGCGGCTGCAGTTGTCGCGCCTGCGGCTGCAGGAGAAGGCCTTGCTCGACAACCTGGAGCCGACCCACCCGCAGGTGCAGGAGGTGCGCAAGCAGATCGCCACCATCAAGGGCCAGTTGGACCTGGCGGCGGAGATGGAGTTGGCGCAATTGCGCAACCGGCAGCGGGCGCTGCAAATTCAACTGGAGGCCATCGAGGCGGCGGAGTACAAGTGGCAGGCCAAGTACTACTGGGAAGCGCAGCGGATGATCGAAGGCTCGCGCTATCAGTCCACCATCAACCGCTACGAATCGGCGTATCACGATCTTTACGCGCGGCGCGGCTCGCTGGTCGTGTCGGAGGAACTCAAGCTCGAACATTTCAACGTCATCAACCCGCCCTGGTCGAATCCGAAACCGGTCTGGCCGGACCCCATGCGGGTGCTGTTGATCGCCGTGGGGGCGGGGTTGGCGGCGGGCTTCGGCATCGCCCTGGCGGCGCACATTCTGGACAACAAGATTCAGTCCATCGCCGACGTCGAGAAGGAGCTGGGGGTGACCTACCTGGGCGGGGTGCCATACTGGGTCCACAGCGGCCTGGAAAAATCGATTCGCCCGATCGTGACCGAGGAGCATTCGACGGGCGCCGTGGAGGCTTACCGCGCGCTGCGCACCACGATCATCGCGGCCTTGACCAAGCTCAACGAGAAGATTTTCTTCCTGACCAGCGCGGACTCGCGCGAGGGCAAGACGCTGACGGTGCTCAACATCGCGATCATGATCGCGCAGATGAACAAGAAGGTCCTGTTGATCGACATGGACTTGCGCCGCGGCCGCCTGCACCGCTCGCTGGGCCTGGAGAAGGAGCCGGGGGTGTCGGACGTGCTGCGCGGCGGGCTGCAGCTGCGCGACGTGGTGCACCGCACGAAGATCGACCATCTGGACTTCATCCCGGTGGGCACCCCCCTGGACGACGCCGCGGAGCTGCTGCAGTCCTCCAGCCTGATGAACATGCTGGTGGACCTGCAGAACGACTACGACTACATCTGCTGCGACACCTCGCCGGTGCTGCGCGTGACCGACACCGTGATCATGACCACGCAGGGCGTGGGGGTCGTGGTGTACGTGGCGCGCGTCAACCACACGCCCAAGCCGCTGATCCGCTACTCGCTGGAGATGCTCAAGGATGCCCGCGTGCTGGGGCTGATCATGAACAGCATCGAGATGCACAAGGTCAGCAGCCTGTACTACACCTACCAGTACCCGAACTACGCCTACTACAGCAACGCCTATGCTTACGGGTATAATTACTACTACTACGGCGACGGGCGCACCGCGCCGAAGCGGGAACGGCCGCCCCACCTGCGGCGGCGGACCACCGGCCGCTCGGTTTCGCAGTGGTTCCGCAAGACCTTCCTGCCGCTGGAATAGTCCGGGCCGGGCGCGCGCCGCCGCGGCCGAGGAGGCCCTGAAGCCTCGGCGCTGACGCCGGTCCGGGGGGGCCAGCCATGCTCGACAGGCGTTCACATATCCGGATGCAGACGACTTGGCTGGTGCTGATCGACCTGGCCTGCCTGCTGGTCAGCGGCCTGATCGCGGCCACGGCCCGCGTGGGCGCGGAGGGCTTCCGGCAGTACGTCGAATACCACATCGACGGCTGGCTGGTGTTCTTCGGCAGCGTGATGCTGGCCAACTACCTGGCGGGTTCCTACCGCCTCCAGCACACGTTCTCGCGGTTCAATCTGGTGGTCACCTGGCTGTTCTCGTTGAGCTTTGCGTTGCTGGTGATCAGTTTGACATCCTACGCCTGGTTTACGCTGCTGCTGGGCCGCGGCGTGCTGCTGCTGTGGGTCATCTCCTACAGCTTCCTGACGCTGACCCTGAAAATGCTGGTCTATCGGCGCCTGTTCCGCAGCCGGCTGTTCCTGTGCCGGGCCGTGGTGCTGGGGGCGGGGCCGCGGGCGCAGCAGATTCGGGAGACGCTGGAGAATCCCTACGTGCTGCCGGCGCACAAGGTGGTGGCCTTCGTCGTCGTGAGCAACGGCGCGCCGGCGGCGGAGCCGCCCCCGGGGACCGTGCCGCCGGACGTCGCGGTCTTGCGCAGCACGGCGGCCGAGTTGGGGCCGCTGATCCGCGGCCTGGGGGTGGCCCTGATCGCGATCGGGCTGGACGACCCGGAACGGGCGGCCGAGTTCTATCCGCAACTGCGGCGGCTGCGCTTCGAGGGCATGGAAGTGCTCATGCCCATGAACGTGGCCGAATTGTACAGCGGCCGCACGCCGCTGGAGCTGGTCAACGAAGAGGCCTTGACGCAGGCCACGATGGAATCGGGCGTGCCGATCGGCCGCCGGGTCAAACGGCTCTTCGACATCGCGGCGGCCGCGGCGGCGGGGGTGCTGCTCCTGCCCGTGGCGGGATTGATCGCGCTGGCGATCAAACTGAGCGCGCCCCGCCATCCCGTGTTCTATACCCAGTTGCGGGTCGGCCAGTTTGGCCGCGCCTTTCGCATCTACAAGTTTCGCACCATGCGTCCGGAAGCCGAGCAGGCGACCGGGCCGGTCTGGGCCGCCATGAACGACGCGCGCGTGACGCGGCTGGGCCGCGTGCTGCGGCGCTACCGCCTGGACGAGATTCCGCAGTTGGTGAACGTGCTGAAGGGCGAGATGAGCCTGGTGGGGCCGCGGCCGGAACGGCCGGCCATCAGCGCGGAACTGAGCCGGCAGATTCCTTACTTCAGCGAACGGGAGAACGCGGTTCCCGGCCTGACGGGCTGGGCGCAAATCCGTTATCCCTACGGCGCCACGCTCGACGACGCGCGGCGCAAACTGGAGTACGATCTTTACTACCTCAAGCACGCCTCGTTCAGTCTCGACCTGCAGATCATCCTCAGCACCGCGCGGATCGTGCTCCTGGGCAAGGAATGGGTCGTGTGAGGCGGGCGGCGCGCCAACGCGGGCGCCGGCGCCGCGGGACGTAGCGCATGAGTTATTTCTTCATTCTGTTGTTCGTCGCGCTCGTGTTTCTGCGGCCCCAGGAATGGCTGTGGGAGTTTCTCTGGGGCTGGCCGCTGCTGGATGTCACGTTCCTGATCGCCATGGCGGCCTTCGTGCTGGAGCTGAACGAGAAAAAGGTCCGCATCCCATGGAAATCGCCGTTCCTGTGGCTGATTGCCGGGGTTTGGTTTGCCGGCTGCTGGTCGCACATCGTGCACACCTACCTGGCCGGCCTGCTGAGCATTCTGGCGCTGATGTTCAAAACCAGTTTTTTCACGATTGTGCTGCTGTGCACCCTGGACCGGCCCTCGCGCCTGCGTCGGCTGGCGCTGCTGTTTGTGCTCATGACCGGCGTCATGAGCTGGAATTGTTTTCTGCAGGCGACGCGCGGCTACGGGCTGGCGGGCGACTGGCCGGTGCCGGTCTGGGTGCCGGGCAAGGAGCCCTACAACCGGACGCTGTTCTTCGGCATCTTCGGCGATCCTAACGACACGGCCCAGATTATCGCCGCGGCCATCCCGCTGATCTTCGCCGTTCCGCGCCGTCTGGGCCTGTTCCGGTTCTTGTTCGCTTGCGCCGTGAGCGCCGCGTTCGTTTGGGCCGTGCTCAGCACCCACTCGCGCGGCGGGCTGGTGGGCATGCTGGTGACCTTCTCCCTGATGGGGGCGGCGGTGCTGCCCGCCCGACTGCGGCGCTGGGTGCTGTGGGGCCTGCTGGTCGGTTATCTGGTGATGTGTCCCTTCTCCGCCGCGCATCTGGACGAGTCGGCCCACGAGCGGGTGGTGTTCTGGGGTCAGGCCAACTGGGTTTTCACCAGCCATCCGGTGCGCACGCTCTTCGGCGTGGGCGCCAACATGTTCGCCGACTACATCGAGGGCGATCGCGCCGCGCACAACGCCTTCGTGCTCTGCTACACCGAGCTGGGGCTCTTCGGCTTCTGGTTCTGGTACGGCCAGCTTCAGTTGGGCGTGGTGGGCGCGTTGCGCAGCGTGCGCGCGCTGCGCCGGCCGCGAACGGCCGACGAACGCTGGATGAAACGGTTCGCCGGCATGATCATGGCCTCCGTGGGCGGCTACATGGCGGCGGCGTATTTTCTCAGCCGGGCCTTCATCTATCCGACCTATCTGCTGTTCGCCATGCTGGCCTCGGTGACGCTGGTGACGCAGCGCCTGCTGCCCGAAGACCATCCGCCGCTGCTCGAGCCTCGCAAGGACCTCCTGCTGTGGAACAGCGTCGGCGCCGTGGCGGCGATTCTTTACATTTACGTGTCCATCATTTTGCTGAACAAAGCCTACTTCGGTTCTTGAGCCGGCGGCGGAACGCCGGCCGGCGGCCGGGGCTGCCGGCCGGGGAAAAGGGAGCGGCGCCATGACGAGCAGCGCGCAACGAACGGAGCGGCGGATGGCCCTGCTGCTGCTCGTCTGCATGGCGCTCGTGGGCGTGTGGGAGGTGTGCTCCAATCGCAGTCGCCGGCCGTTCCGGCCCTTCCAGGTGACGGCCGAGGATTTTGCCGGTTTCCACCCCGCGGGGGCGGCCTGGATCGCGCGCGCCTTGCCGGTGCAGCAGACGCCGATCGAACCGAACCTGCTGGCCTACGAAGTGCGCAGCGCGCCGGGCCAGGCGGCGCCGCCGAAAGCCGAACCGTTGTTCGTGCGCCTGGTGCACGGCTACAATCTGCCCGACTGCATGCGGATCAAAGGCTATACGGTGGAGCTGCTCGCGGAGCGCTCCGCGGCGGATCCCGCCCAGACCTTCCAGCCCGGCGGCGGCGGCCGCGTGCAGGTGTGGCGGCTGACCTCGGACCTCGGCGACCGCGCGGTCTGGATCAGCAGCATGCTGCGCGCGGCGGACGGCGCGCCGACCGACCTGGACACGCGGGCGATGCCGTTTCCGCGGGTGGGCACGCCGGACGATCCGCACTGGACGCTGCGCGGCCTGACCTGGTCCAGTCTGCGCCATCCGCTGCGCAATTTCCGGCTGTTCCTGCGTTCGCGCTGGAACAGTTCGCGCCGGGACTGGCTGACGTTTCTGCGGCTGCGCCAGCCGGCCTGGGCCAGCGACGAGTGGCTGACGCTGGTGACGGCCACGCCCTCGCTGGCGCTGGGGGCGGACGAGGAAGAGGCCGTGCGGCGGCATGCCCTGGCCGTGCATGCGGAGTTCCTGCGCGAATTCGGCCGCTGGGGCCGGCGCGGCGGGGCGGCGGGCAAGGCCGCGCCGGCGCCCTGAGCGACATTGGAGTTGTTCTCGCCATCTTCCTTTTGATATGTTCAAAATCTATTGAACGTGGATGCATAATCCACGGGCACGGAGTGTGTCTTGACGCCGGCGCGGAAGGGGGGTGACCCCATGAAAGCGAGGGGCAGCGAGGAGTTGCAGCCCGTGGTCCGCCGTTTCATCGAGGAGGCGGGCAGCATGACGCAGTCGTTGGGCGTGGGGCGCGTGCTGGGACAGATTTACGCCTATCTCTATTTCAGCCGCTCGCCCCGCAGTCTGGCGGACATGCAGCGCACGCTGGGCATCAGCAAGGGCAGCGCCAGCATGGGCGTGCGGCAACTGGAGCAATGGACCGCCGTCCGCAAGGTCTGGGTCAAGGGCGATCGGCGCGACTTCTACGAGGCCAATGACTGGTTCGGGAAGGTGTTTCGCACGGCGCTGATCGACACCATGGGCAAGCGCCTGGCCGCGCTGGCGGCCCTGTTGAACGGCGCCGAAGCGGAAGCCGGTTCCGGCGGCGACGGCGACCCGTTTGTCCAGCAGCGTATCGAGGCCTTGCGGCAGTTCCAGCGCAAGGCGGAGACGGTGTGGAACTCTCCCGTGGTGAAGATTCTGCTGCGATGAACGACTCCGGTCGCGGATGGGCGGCGCGGCTGGCGGGCGCGCTGGCGCGCCGCGGCGCGCCGTTGCTGCTGGCGGAGATCGAACGGGCGCGCGCGGCCCGCGAGGCGCTCCGCCAACGCGATCTGCTCCGGCACTTCCAGGCCGCCGGCGAGGGGGTGACGTGGGCGCCGCCCTGCCGCGTCACCGATCCGCGCTGCGTGGCCGCGGGCGCGGGGGCGGCGGTCGGGCCCGGCGCGTTCGTGCGCTCGGAAGGCGGCGTCTCGATCGGCGCCGGCGCGCGTATCGGGCGCGAAGCCTTGATCCTGACCTTCGAGGACGGCGGGCCGGAGCCGCCGCGGCCGCAAGCGGTGCTGATCGGACCGCGCGCCGCGCTGGGCGAGCGGGTGACCGTGCTCCCCGGCGCGCGCATCGGCGCCGGCGCGCGGGTGCCCTCCGGCAGCGTGGTGGCGGGCGTCGTGCCGGGGGAGGAACCCCGGGCCGCGGCCGCGCCGGCGGGGGAGGGGCTGTTTTTCGTGGTGGGCACCGGCCGCTGCGGCACGCTGACGATCAGCCGGCTGCTGTCGCGCCATCCGCAGCTCGAATGCCGGCACGAGCCGCGGCCGCAATGGATTCGGCTTTCCACCGAGTGGGCGCACGGCCAGACCTCGGCGGACGCGGTGCGGACGGAACTGGAGGCCTTCTATCGCCGGAGCGCGGCCTATCCGGCGCAGAAACGCTGCGGCGAGGCCGATCAGAAGCTCTGGAATCTGATCGGGTTTCTGGCCGAGCTGCTGCCGGCCGCGCGCTTCGTCTGGCTGATTCGCGACGGCCGCGATGTGGTGGCCTCCACCTTCGGGCAAGAGTGGTTTCCCTCCGCCGCGCGGCCGGGTCATCCCACGGCGGCCGAGCATTACGAGCGCTGGTTGTACTACCGCTTGAACGGCGCGGCCTGCGGCGCGTTCGGCGCGGCGGAGTGGGAGCGGCTGCCCCTGTTCGAAAAGAACGCCTGGCACTGGGCGCACGTCAATCGGGGTATCGAGCAGGCCTGGTCGGCCCTGCCGGCCGAGCGCCGCTTTTTTGTGCGGCTGGAGGAATTGGCGGCACAGACCGAGGCGCTGTGCCGGTTCCTGGGCGTGGCGCCCCAGCCGCTGCCCGTGGAGCAGGGCAATCGGGCCACCTATCCCGTCAAACGCTGGCCGCAATGGTCCGCGGCGGAACGGTCGGCCTTCGAGCGCTGGTGCGGGGCGGAGATGGATCGCTGGTATCCGGCCTGGCGGCGGGACTGGCGGGGCTGAGCGCGGAAAGCAAGCGGCATGTGCGGGATTTGCGGCATGGTGCGGCCTCGGCCGCTGGACGAGCGCGACCGGCGGGCCGTGCGCGCCATGAACGCCGCGCTCGTCCATCGGGGTCCCGACGCCGCTGGCGAGTTGGAAGCGGACGGCGTGATGCTGGCCATGCGGCGGCTGAGCATCATTGACGTGGAGGGGGCCGCGCAACCGCTGTGGAACGAAGACCGCACCATCGGCGTGGTGGTCAACGGCGAGATTTACAACTACCTGGAGCTGCGCGAGGAACTGGCGCGGCAGGGCCACACCCTGGCCACGCGCGGCGACGGCGAAACGATCGTCCACGCCTACGAGGAACTGGGCTTGGACTGCGTGCAGCGCCTGCGCGGCATGTTCGCGTTCGCGCTCTGGGACGGCCGCCGGCGGCGGTTGCTGCTGGCCCGCGACCGGATGGGCGAGAAACCGCTGTACTTCTTCGAAGCGGACGGGGCGCTGGTGTTCGCGTCCGAACTGCGCGCGCTGCTGGGCTCGGGGCTGGTGCCGTTCGAACTCGATCCGGCGGCGGTGGACCGCTTCTTTCATTACGCCTACGTGCCCGACCCCTGCACCCCCGTGCGCGGCGTGCACAAACTGCCGCCCGGTTGCGTGGCCTGGCGCGAGGCGGCGGACCCAACCCTGCGCCGCCGGACCTACTGGCGCCTGCAGGACGCGCCGGCGCTGCGGGCGGACGGGGCGGCGGAACGCATTCGCGCCGAACTGGAGGCCGCCGTGGAGATCGGACTGCGCTCCGACGTGCCGGTGGGGGTGGCGTTGAGCGGCGGCGTGGATTCGAGCGCCCTGGCGGCGTTGGCGGCGCGCCGCTATCCCGGCAAGCTGCGCGCTTTCACGGTCGGCTATCCCGGCCGGCCGCCCACCGACGAACGGGACGACGCGCGGCGCTTCGCGGAGCACCTGGGCATCCCGCTCTACGAGGCGGAACTCGACACCGCGGAGATGGCCGCGACGTTCGAGCGGCTGGTGTGGTGGAAGGACGACCCCATCGCCGACATCTCGGGCTACGGTTACTATGCCGTCTCGCGGTTGGCGCGCGAACACGGCGTGCCGGTGCTGTTGCAGGGGCAGGGCGGCGACGAACTGTTTTGGGGCTACGCCTGGGTGCGCGAAGCCATGCGCCGGGCGGCGCTCAAGCGCGCCCGGGACCGTTGGGGCCTGGCCGCGCTGCCGCGTTACCTGCGCCTCGAGGCGCCGGCGGGCTGGGCGCCCTGGCAAATCCGGCTCTGGCTCGAAAAGGGCGGCGGGCTCAAGGACGGCTGGGCGTTGTTTCGCGCCCAGGGTCGGCGCCCGGCGGGCCGGCTGGAGTTCTACGACCTGAAGGAAGAATTCGCGGAAGGCCAGGCCCGCGTCCGCGCCTTCTACACGCCGGACTTCTGCCGCGCCGTCGCGCCGGACAACTGCCGGGAGCTGTTCACCTTCCCGGAGCCGCCGGAAAACCTGGAGGTGGCCATCACGGCGCTGATTGCCGGCACGTTTCTGCTCGAAAACGGCGTGGCGCAGGGCGATCGGCTGAGCATGGCCTCCTCGGTGGAAATGCGGTTGCCTTTTCTGGATTACCGCTTCGTGGAAACGGTGGTGGGGCTGCGCAAGCAGGCGTCGGACTGGCGCCGGCCGCCCAAGTTCCGGCTGGCGCAGGCCCTGGCGGATGTTCTGCCGCCGTGGGTCTTGCGCCGGCCCAAGCGCGGCTTTTCGCCGCCGATCAAAGACTGGTACGAAGCGTTGCTCGAGCGCTACGGATCGGCGCTGGACGACGGGTTTCTGGTGCGCGCCGGGGTTCTTTCCGCCGAGGGCGGCCGGCGCCTGGCCGGGGGGCTCAAGCCCTGGCGCACCGTGACGCCCCTGTGGTTCAAGGCCCTGGTGCTGGAGCTCTGGTGCCGACAGGCGGCGGAGCAGGCGCGCGCCGCCACCGCGGCCGCGGCCTAGCCGGCCACGGCGGCCAGCAGGCGGCGCGCCAGCGCGGCCGGCCCGTAGTGCTCCCGGGCCCAGGCGCGGCCGGCGGCGGAGATGCGCGGCAGCAGGGCGGGGTCGTCCCGCAGCCGTTCCACGGCTTCGCCAACGCGCCGCAAATCAATGCCGACATAGTGCGTCCAGTTTTGCGGCGGCACCGGCGCCCGCATGCCGTAGCGCTCGAAGTCCAGATGAAACGCCACGCAGCCTGCGGACAGCGCTTCCCAGAAACGCCAACTGTCCCATTGCGCCACCCCCGGCGCGTCGCGGCCGCAAACGGCGCGCCAGCGCGCCAGCGCCCGCTCGCGCCAGCCGGCCCCCTCCGGCAACGGCGGGGACAGGAAATAGCCGCCGAAGCAGGCGCAGCCGGCCGAGAGCCGCAGGCGCTCGTAGTAGGCCGGATGGTGCCGGCGGCCGGTTTGCGCCCATTGCAGACGCTCCTCGGCGCCGGCCGGCGCATCGTCCAGGGGGGTGACGGTGTCGTCCAGCGGCAGCACGCGCCCGAGGGCCGGCAGAATCCGCCGCCGGGCGGCGTGCCGCACCGGATGCTCATGGCGGTGGTTGACCAGCAGCACGCGCCGCCGCTCCGCAAAGGGGCCGATCGGCTCCGTGGCGGCCAGCATGCGTTCGGAGAGGCCGAAGGCCCAGGCGCGAACGTTGGCCGGATAGGTCTTGGCGCCGTTCATCTGCGCCCGCAGAATGAGATCGAAGCGGTCGAAGGGCGGTCCGCCGAGAAAATCGTCCGGCCCGTCCCGCAAGTCCACATAGACGGTGCAATAGGCGCGGCCGGGGTGAAACAGGCGCTCGGGCAACGGCCGGCCGCGCAGCAGCCAGTGGTGGCTCAGAACCACGATGCGGCAGTCGTCGGGCCCCACCGCGGGATCGTGGGGCAAGAGATACTGCGGGTCGCGCGCCGAGCGGCGCCAGTAGTCGAGGTTGGCAAAGACGGGAACCCCCAACTGGCGCAACCCTTCGGCCAGGCAGACCAGTTCGTGCTGGTAGACGGCGTTGTCCGGCGGGCCCGGCGGATGACAGTAGAAATAGACCGCTCCCGTGGGCGCGGCGGACGCAGGGCTGGCGGGTGGTTCCATACGCGGCGGCATCCGCTGCGGCGGATGTCCGCCGGTTATGTAACCGAGCCGCCGGCCGGACACAAGCGCGAAGCGGACCCATGAGGGTTTTCTTTCTCTGGCCGTATCCCGTCCAGTATGTGCGCGACTTCTACCGCCGGCATCCGCAGGCCGCGGCGCTGGGCTTCGAGGCACAGCGGCGCTTGCTGCTGGACGACCACTTCGGCTGGGCCGGCGACCTGAGCCGGCACATGGCGGCGACGGGCTTCGAGACCGAGTTCGTGGTTTCCAACGCCGCGCCGTTGCAGGCGGCCTGGGCCCGCGAGCAGGGCTTCGCACCGCCCGCCGCCGACGCCGAGCGCGCCATCGCCCTGGAGCAGATTCGGCGCTGGCGTCCCGACGTGGTGTGGGTGACCTCGCGGTTCGACTATTTCGGCGAATTCACGCGCGCCATCCGGCGCTGCGTCCGGCGCGTCCTGGCCTGGGTCGGCGAACCCTGGCCGACCCCGCCGGACCTGGGCGGCATCAGCGCGCTGATCACGGAGAACCCGGCGACCTTCCGGGAAGCGCACGGGCAGTTGGAGCGGGTGATCGTGACGAAGCCCGGCTTCAGTCCGGACGTGCTGCGCCAGTTGGGCCCCGCGGCCCGGCGGCCGGAGGTCGTGTTCGTGGGCCAGATTCACGGCGTGCATCGGCGGCGGGCAGCGCTGCTGGCGCGCGCGTTGGAGGCGGGCCTGCCGCTGGCCATCCACGGGTTCACCGCGGAAGACGACCTGCCGACGCGCCGCCAGGGCGCGCGGCTGGCGCTCTGGCAGATCGTCCGCCGGCGCGCTCCGCGCGCGGCGGCCCACACGCTGCGCCGGGCCTGGTTTCCCTCGGCCTACGACCGCCACGTCGAGCGCATTCGCCGCGTGCTGCGGCCGCCCGTGTTCGGAATGGAGCTGTACCGCCGGCTGGCGGAGGCGCGGCTGGTGCTCAACGTGCACGGCGATATCGCCGGCCGGCATGCCGGCAACATGCGCATGTTCGAGGCCACCGGCGTGGGGTCCTGCCTGGTCACCGAACAGGCCGACAATCTGGCCAGCCTGTTCGAACCCGGGCGCGAGGCGGCGGTTTACCGCGAGGACCATGAGCTGGTGCCGCTGCTGGAGCGTCTGCTGGCCGCGCCGGAGGAAGCGGAACGGATCGGGCGGCGCGGGCAGGAACGGACGCTGCGCGACCATACGCCGGCCCGGATGCTGGACGACATCCGACCCGCCCTGGAGGGGTAAGCACGCCGCCGCCGTCCGGCCCGGCGCCGGCAAACCGGGAAGCTCTTGTGCCCGAGCCGCTGGTCTCCTTGTGTCTGCCGACGCTGAACGCCCGCGCGTTTCTGGAAGAACGCCTGGAAACGCTGCGGGCGCAGACGCTCCAGGACTGGGAACTCATCGCCTGCGACAGCGGCTCGGAGGACGGCACGTGGGAAACGTTGCGGCGCTACGAAAACGATCCGCGCCTGCGCCTGTTCCAGGTGCCGCGGGCCGGGGTGTATGCCGGATGGAACGAGTGTCTGCGGCGGGCGCGGGGCCGTTACGTGCACATCGCCACGGCCGACGACACCTGCCGGCCGGATTTTCTGGAGAAGCTGGTCACGGCTCTGGAACGGCACCCGGACGCCGACCTGGCCGTGTGCCAGTTCGACTTCATCGACGCCGCGGGCCGGGTTCTCTCGCCGCCGCGCCGGCGGCTCGACGCCTTCTACGGCGCGTGGCTGGAGCGGCCGCACCGCCGGCCCCGCGAGACGGAGATTCTGCTGCATCTGTTCGTGGGCATTCCGTGGACCACGGCCGGGGCCCTGGTGTTCCGCGCCGCGCTGCTGTCCCGCGCCGGCTGGTTCGAACCCGCGGCCGGCGCGGATGCCGACCGCTACTGGTCGTTGCGCGCCTCGTTCCACAGCGACACGCTCTCGCTGCCCGAACGGCTGGCCACCTGGCGGCAGCGGCCGGATCAAGTCTCGCGGCGCTGGGAGCAGGGCTGGCCGGCGCGCAACTGGCGGCGGCTGGCCGCCGCGGTGGACGAGTGCCGCGCCTGCGTTCCGGCCGCCTGGCAACGCGACGCGGCCTGGCGCGAGAAGCTGCTGGCCGGCGCGCGGGCCGCTTATCGGCGGGGGTTCTGCCTGGATCGGGGCTGGCTGCGGCGCCGCCCGCTGGAATTCGCGGCCGGCCTGGCGCGCGCCGCGGCGCGCGAACCCGCGTACGCCTGGCGCCGGCTGGCCACGGGGCTGACCTGGCAGGCGCCGGAATATCTCGACGGCGAAGAACAGGTGCGCCGGCTGATCGATGAATGGCACATCGCCTGGGAACCGCGGCCCCTGGAGCCATGAGCGGCCCGCGCATCCCGCGGACCTTGCTGCTGACCTGGCAGCGGCCGGACGGGCGCTACGCCGGGGCGGAGGCCATCCGCAAAATCGTCGCCGCGCTGCCGCCGGAGCGCCTGCGCTGGGCTTATCTGGACGCGCCCGCGCGGCAGGCGGCCGACGGCCTGCCGCAAGCCGCGGCCTTCGAGCCGCGCCGCGTCCACTGGCGGCTGCGCAACAGCCTCTTGGGCTATCTGTTCGAGCACCACGCGCAGGCCGGAGCGCTGGGCCATGGCCAGGCCCTGCTGGAATGCCGCGCGCGCCGGGTCGGCGGCGGCGATCCAGCTCGCGGCATGGGTCGAGGCGGGGTCGTGCCGGTCGTAGCCGAAGCTCCAGCCGCCCGGCCCCTTGAAGAAGTACGCTATGACCCAGGCGAGCCCATCCGGATTGATGAACGCCGAGCAGCCCGTGAGCATAGCCACGCCAAAGCTGCCCAGCCCCATGAACAACCCGATGCCGGCGTGCAGGGCGAAGGCCCCGAAGATCATGATCGGCCTGAGCACGCGGTTCCAGACCAGGAAGATGAACGAAATCTCAAACACCAGGGTGTAATAGGTTATGCCGAAGACGATGAGCATGTAGATCCAATCCGGCGCGGTCCCCAGCCAGCGCATCGAGAAGATTTCCAGCTCGGGCACCATCATGGTGTACCAGGCGGCCGACCCGCTCCACCACTTGTCCCCCTGCAGCTTGGACACGCCGGCAAAGAGGTAGATGATGCACATGTGAATCTGGATCATGCGGAGCACGACGTTGGCGGACCAGCGTGGCTTGAGCGCCAGGTCTTCCTTGCTGATGACGCCGTCGCCGTTTTGGTCCAACTGGCGGTGACGCACCGCGCAGGCATTCTGGTCGCCCGCCCCGGCGCAGAACTCCTCCCTGGTCACCTTGCCGTCCTGGTTCACGTCCTTGTTCCAGAGCATGGTCTGGAGGTCAAAG
>Ga0101944_10003519_pt1 | contig 21568 bp, 19 predicted proteins | sample DewCreD2012metaG_FD_75245 | JGI IMG/M metagenome (GOLD analysis project Ga0101944, IMG submission 75245) | Hot spring sediment bacterial and archeal communities from British Columbia, Canada, to study Microbial Dark Matter (Phase II) - Dewar... ... | reverse complement strand
ACGACCCGCGCCTCTTGACGTCTCGCGTCACGACCCATGAAACGGTTGAAGAAGATATATTCCGCATCCATGGTGACGTTGGCTTCCAGCGGAAAGTGCCAGTAACCGTCGGCCTGTTGGCGGCGCAGGAGGAATGCTTGGGTCCGCCGGATCGCTTCGTCGAGCTTGGTCTCGCAACCCGCCGAAGATTCCTCAAGCGTTGCGGTCGGGAGTAGGGAGTTCTGCAACATGTCGTTCATACGCACCTCTTGAAGAAGGGGTCCAGTCGACAGCAAACGCTTGCACGCCCTTCCGTTCAAAGTGTTGTAGGAGTTGAGGTCGGTTCGTCGGGCACAGGCACACGATGGCCCCCCCGCCGCCGCCCCCAGTGAGTTTTGCGCCCCATGCGCCTGCGCGCCGAGCTTCGGCCACGAGCGCATCAAGCTCGTCGGTCGACACGCCCAGTGCGCCCAAGAGCTCGTGATTTTCGTTCATGCAGGCGCCGAGCAGGGCATGATCGCCAGAACGGAGCGCTTCTACAGCGTGGTTCGCGAGCTCGCCGATCGCGGCAAACGCACGGTCCACCGCCGCGGGCGTTGCCTGGCGCTGTGCGTTCAAGCGCGCCACGACTGCGCGTGTGCGACGGGGTTGCTTTCCGAGCACCACGGCAAGATGCAGGGGAGCGGCTGCCTCGAGTGGCTCCGGAGAGGCGCCCCGCACGAACCGCAACAGTGTGCCGTAAGTGACGGTCGTATTGTCCACGCCCGAGGGTTCGCCATGGAAAAGACACTCGAGGGCGTACGCGTGCGCGTTGAGGTTGGCGAGACCAAGGTGCACGCCGGTAAGATCAGCCAGCGCTCGCAGCAGTGCGACGCTGAGTGCAGCGGAACTTCCGAGGCCCATGCCAGGCGGAATGTCGGAGGCGACAGACGCTTCGAGGTCGCACGGATCGACACCGAGGCGAGCGCCCGCGTGGAGCAGGAGGTCGGGAAGTGTGATGGTGGCAGCTTCAGGAGGAGCTGGCGGTGTGCCGTACCCGACACACCCGGAGGGTTCGGAACGGAAGCACAGCTCGACCGTTACCTGACGTGGGATCGGCAGCGCGATCGCGGGAAACCCGTACACGACCGCGTGCTCTCCGAGCAAAATCACTTTGCCGGAAGCAGTCCCCCGGCCTCGGCGAGACTCTGCCACGCTGCACTTCCTCATGCAGCACGCTTGCGCGCGGCAACAATTTCTCGGGCCTTGCTCAGTTTGATCTCGCCGCTGGCGATGAGTTCCTCGACCACTTGATCGACGATGTCATCGGATGCCCCAGCCGCCACAGCCAGCCCCCGAGCGTGCAGAGCCATGTGCCCGCGTTGGATCCCGTCGGTGGCGAGAGCGCGGACAGCGGCCAGGTTTTGGGCAAGGCCGACCGCAGCCATGACGGCTGCAAGGTCGCGTGCAGATCGTGCGCGCAAGAGCCGGAGGCCGAAATTCGCTCGCGGGTTGCATTCCAGGTTGCCGCCCACCGTGCCCACCGCGAGCGGTAACTCGATGGTGCCCACGAGCGCGCCGTTGTGGACCCGCCACTCGCTCAGCGGCCGATACTGCCCGTCGCGCGCTGCGTAGGCGTGGGCGCCTGCTTCGATCCCGCGCCAGTCTTGCCCTGTGGCAAGGGCAACCGCGTCGATTCCATTCATGATACCTTTGTTATGAGTCGCAGCACGATAGGGGTCGGCGTAGGCGAACGCCCAAGCTTCTTCGATTCGGCGAGCAACCTGTTCGCCGGAGAATTTTTCGGTCTCGAGGATATGAAAGGGGATGCGCGCCGTGGCGCGGGCAAGGCGCTGGTCGGCGAGGTTGGAAAGAATCCGCAAGCGCGCTTCGCCACCACTGATTTCCTCCAGCAAAGGGGCTACGGTTTCGGCGATGCTGTTGATGGCATTGGCCCCCATGGCATCGCCTACGTCCACGAGAATGTGCACCACGAGCATGGGCCCGCAGGGCGTGTCGGGCAAGGGGCGAAACTCGAGCTTGCGCGCGCCTCCGCCGCGTTTGAGCATGTTCGGATGGACCGAGTTGGCCAGCGCCAAAATGCGCCCCGTGGCAGCTTGCAGTCGTTCGCACGCAGCGGTGAGGTCTTGGACGCCGAGGAGCTGCACTTGACCGATCATCAGCGAAGGATCCGCTTCCGCAAAAAATCCGCCAGCTTCGCGGACCAGCCGAGCGGCGAAGCTAGCGGCGGCTACGACAGAAGGTTCCTCGATTGCCATCGGAACGAGTCGCTCGCGGCCGTTGATGAGAAAGTTCAGTCCTACCCCGAGTGGCAAGCCGAGCACTCCGATGGCGTTCTCGATCATGTGCTCAGCGACTTCGAACGGTAGCGGCGTGGGGTTGAGCAGTTCTGCCACCTCGTTTTCCTCGAGCCCACCCATGCGGGCTAAGGTGACCAGCCGTTCTTTTCGCGGCAGCTTGTAAAATCCTTCGATGCGCGAGTTTGTGTTTCTTGGTTCCATGGCGTCACTTCCTCCCCTGCAGTTGGTTCAACGTGTTCAGCCACGTTTGGAGTCGCGGCCCCAATACGACAGGCTGGGATTGCAAGTCGCGTAACGATGCCGAACCGGTGAGCAGCATGGCCGTGCGCAGGGCGTCGGCACATTGCTGCAGGAACGAAACCGCCCCCTCGCGACCGCCTTGCTGGTACGCGCGGAACACAGGCAGCGCCATGCCACACAAATCCGCGCCGAGTGCGATGGCTTTGGCCGCGTCGAGTCCGTTCCGGAGTCCTCCGCTTGCGATGCGCTTGAGCGGCAAATGTCGTGCGGCTGCGAGGGCTGCAGCTGTGGGGATGCCCCAAGAGGCAAACAGCTCCCCCAGACGGTGGGCGCGGCCTTGAGTGCGCAGGCTTTCCACCCGTACCCAAGAAGTCCCGCCAGCGCCTGAAAAGTCGATGTACTCGACGCCGAGGGCGTGAAGCCTCGCGGCCACGGCCGTCGAAATACCGCAGCCAGTTTCCTTGACGATCACCGGTGCGCCAAGTTCGCGGACCACCCGTTCGATCGCGGAGTAACCGTTGCGGAAATCGCGGTCGCCCTCCGGTTGAATCAATTCCTGGGCCGGGTTTAGGTGAATGCACAACGCATCGGCGCCAACGAGCTGCAACAGCTCGCGCAATGCTTCCGTGGGCTGCGTTGCCGCCTGCGTGAGGCCGATGTTCGCGAGAACGACCGTTGTGGGTGCAAACTCACGGACTTGGTACGTCCATGCCAGACTCGGGTCGCGCTGCATCGCGCGCTGGCTTCCAAGTCCGAAAGCAATTTGGCAGCGTTCTGCGAGAGCAGCCAAATCGCGATTGATCGCGAAAGCGTCCGCAGTGCCGCCCGTCATGCCCGTAATCAGAAATGGTGCCGCAAGCCGTTTGCCGAGGAACTCGGTGGAAAGATCGATTTCCTCCAAAGCCAACTCGGGCAAGGCGTTGTGGATGAAGTCCACTTCTTCGAACAAGGTTGTCTTCTCTGGGTGTTCCACGGCTGCGTTCGCACACAAGTCCAGGTGCGACCGCTTGCGCTCTGCGATTTGTTCGGTTGGGGGGACGTGCGTGCGTGGCTTACCCACAGACAACTCCTTCCTTTGCCGGCGACACCGCCGGACACGGAAAGCCGCTGCGTTCCCAAAGTTCGATCAAGGCAGCTTTCTGGTCCGGGCGGCAGAGGGCGACGGCCGAGTCGCCACCGCCGGCGCCAGACGGTTTTGCGACGATGTTCTGTGACTGGGCGAGGGCGAGGATGCGTGCGAGTGCCGGGGTGAGATAAGGAAGCCGGAGCTTTGGGGCGAACTCGAGAAGCACCGGTGCGGCCGCACGCCAGGCCGACTCGGCATCGCTGCAGGAGCGGATTGCCGTTGCGAATGTTTCGACGGCGAGCGCGGAACTGCGCAGGAATTGGCGATGCAGAGCTGCGTGATCGCGCACACTGTTGTAGTAAGTTCCGATGAGTTCGGCAGTGGAAGCTGGCTGGCCACTCCACGACGTGGCGAGCGCAAGGTTTTCGGGCCACGGCAACAGTTCCACGCGAGGGGCCGACCCGTTGGAGGTCTCAAACAAGATCAGGCCGCCGAACACACTCGCAGCCACGTCCGCCCCGCTGCCGCGCCCCTGCTGCGCAGCTCGGTGCGCCGCGAGGGCGCGGTGGAACACTTCCGTCTTGTGCTGTTGTGCGCGACCACGCCCATGAGCAAGCTCGAAGAGGAGAGCACTGACCGAGGCTACCAAAGCTGCACTGCCCCCAAGCCCTAGCTTTGCATGGACCCCTTGGGTTCGGGGGAACTCGATGACGAGGTTGAGTCCCGGCAGAACGGTGCGGCGTTCTTCCTCTGGGCAGCTTGCGCAACACGCAAGCACAAACGCGACGGGGCCGGGGCCGGTGGGCGGCAGCGACCGGACGTCCGCGGTGAAGTGAACCCCAGAACTGGGGATTGCGATGGATAGTTTCTGACGGGTGCCTTTGTATCCTGCGACAACCCGCACCTTTGGCTCGACTGCGGCGACGATCGCGGGAGAACCGTCGAGCACAGCGTACTCTCCGAGGAGGAAGAGTTTGCCCGGTGCCTCTGCGCAATATTGGCTGGTCATGTCCCGGCCTCCGAAAGCAGGCGGGCCCCGGAACCCGGTCGGGAAAGGAGTACCTGGACGATGCCGGGCGTTTCTTGCAGTGCAGCGGCGACACGTTCGCGGTGTTCCAAAGGACAGAGGACTTTCACCTGAGGGCCAGCATCGATGGTGAAATATGCGGGGACACCAGCGGAGCGCAGTGCGCGAACTGTCTCGATGGCCGCTAGTGTCGCGGGGCGCCAGTACAGCAGCGGCGGCGTGCTGGTCCAGGCAACGGCGTGCATTTTTAGGCAATTCCGCTCGGCGATGTGTCCCAAAGCCTCGAGGTCGCGGTTGGCGATTGCGGCACGCGCGGAAGCAAGGTCGGCTTCTTGTCCTGAAACCCAAAGGGGGAAAAAGGGCGACGTCGCTGCATGCTCCATCCCGTTGCGAGAGGACACCGATTTGGGCTGGACATCGGTAATGGCCACGACGACTCCTAGTGGCCAAGCCTCGGCAGGAGCGAGTGGTTCTGCCACGGAGTCGCTGCCATCCGGTGCCGTGCCGCGGTGCCACTCGACAAATCCTCCAAAGATGGACCGAGCTGCTGACCCTGAACCTCTTCGAGCCAGGGCCGTGAGTTCGCGAGGCGCGAGTGCCAAGCCGTAAAACTCGTTCAGAGCGACGGCCAACGCGGCAAACATCGAGGCAGACGACGCTAAACCGGCGGCGACCGGGAAGTTGCTGTGGGTTTCGATGACGAGCGGTTCGCTTCGACCCGCTAGTGTGCGGACGAACTGCAGGTACTCCTGGAGCTGCTCGAAAGCACCAGGCGGGGCAACCTTACCGTTCGTGGAGAATTCATCGGTTTCGCGATTCGCGGAACGTACCGAGACACGGGTACAGAGCGTGTCGAGTGTAAGCGATATGCTGCCCACGGAAGGCAAATTCAGCCGGCGGTCGCGCTTTCCCCAATATTTCACCAAGGCGACATTCGGATGTGCTTCGGCACACACGAGGCGGTTTCCGGGGGCTATGGGTTTCCGCTCTGCCATCGTCATTCCTTGCTCCGACGGTACGCGCAACGAAGCACCGATCGGGGCCTTGTCCCGCAGGGAGTTACTGACCTAGGGGTATAAACCGGACCATATAAACCAGACCCTATCAACCGCACCCTATAAACCTCGTGGTCAAGGGCAACCCATACACGAGCCTGACCAGTCAATCAAGCGGCCCGAAGTAGGAGATTACGACCTCCGGCTACTTTCCGACTGCCCCCCTCGAGACGGCCGTAAGCCCGGGACAAATCAACGAAAATTCATCAGAAGGAAAATTCACAGGAAGATTCAGGACACACACGAAAGGGAAGATTCAGGAAGATTCAGGACACACACGAAAGTACGACCGTAACTCGTCCCCTCCCGGCCAGAGAGAAAAATTCAGGACACACACCAATCCTTGACCGTACGTCAGCCGCCCGCCGAGAAGGTTCAGGACACACAGCAAACGATGGCCGTCGGGGGACTGATTAGGAGGGATCCAAATCAGGACACACATCAAACGGCGACCTTGGGTCAGCGGCCAGCCAGGCACTTGGAATTTTGGGACCTCAAGAATTTGAGGACACACACCAAAATTTGGTACGCGTGCTCAACCCTCTTGTGGCGAGTTGCGGGGAGCCGCACCCTGGGCCTTCGTTTATGGACACACACGATTTGCGACGTGCCGCTCGGAGGCGACGCACGGGATCGATTTTGAGCGGCCGTTTCTGGTCCCGTGGGGTCCGCCCCGGCCAAGGCCGCATTGTGTGGCTCGGGGCTACTGGATCTCCAGGGCGGAAGCGGAAGTAATAAGTAATAAGTAATAAGAAGGTTGAAAGCTCCGGAGAGGGCTGGGGGGACGAGCCCCGGCCCCAATCGCGGTGCTGTTGGGGCGGTGTTCTCGAGTGCGTCCGGACTAACCCGCTCGTCGTTTAGTGTGTGTCCAAATCTTTGCTCGAACGTGGGGTTCGGTGCTTCTGCCGCAGCTGCCCGCGAGAGCCCAATGAGGGGAGTCTGCGCGGCGGTGGGCCGCCGCAGGTTTCGTGCGTGTCCAGATCTCGCGGTATCCAGATCTCGCGGTAGCCAACTTGGGGAGTCCGCACCGCGGGGCGCCGCAGGTTTCGTGCGTGTCCAAATTTTAGAGGTTCGCAGTTCGCTTCTGTGCGTGTCCAAATCCGGGGTTGGCCCGTACGGGCTTCGCACGTCGGTCGGAGCAATCGATTGGTCTCGGCGGAGTCGGGGGGAGAAGTTGGCACCTACCCCCTGGGGGTCGCTTCTCCGCTTACCGCCCCTGACGGAGGAGCTCTGCGGTTTTGTACGGCTGCGGCTTGTAGGGAGGGGGCATGCCTCCAGGTCTTCGGTGCGCGCCGTTTTGAGGCTCACATCCCACGGTTCTTGCAGCGTTTGTCGAGGAGCCCGTCCCACACGGGGCGGAGCTTCAGCGAAATTTGTATGGGATCGGGAGCCAAGCCCACACGCCTGCAACACCGGTGGTGGGTGGCAAAGGGATGGGACGTTCCGGGCGTAGTTGTTCGGCGAGCGTTTGCCACAATGGTCGGGGCCGCGGGTAGTGAACCACTGGCACGTGCTCGAGCGGCTCCCATCCAGCCAGAAGCTTCGCGCTCGCCAGCGCTTCTTCCAAACCGCCTAACCCGTCTACCAAACCATTCTGGGCAGCGGCTGCACCGCTCCAGACACGGCCGCGCGCCACCTCTCTCGCTGCGGTCGTGTCCAGGTCCCGCGCGGCACTGACGAGCTCGAGAAAGCGGGCGTAGAACCGCTCGGCGTTGCGCTGCAAAAGCGCCCGTTCCTCCTCGGTGAGGTGCATCGAGCTCGAACTTAAGCCCGTGTACTTGCCGCGAGCGACCCGATCCGTGTCGATGCCAAGGTGTTCCAACAAGCCTCGAAGTACGAACTTCCCTGCGACGACGCCAATCGAGCCAGTCAGTGTACTTGCCTCGGCGAACAACGGCCGGCCAGCAAGCGCGAGGTAGTACCCTCCACTAGCGGCGACATCGCCACACGATGCGACCACTGGTTTTCGGGTCGCTACAAGAGTTGCTGCCTGCCAGAGGCGATCGGACCAAAGTGCCGAACCGCCGGGACTGACCACCCGCAGGACCACAGCTTTCGCGCGCGGATCTTCGGCAAGTTGTTGGAGGTCGCGCAGCAGCCACACCGGGGGTGGAACCGGCGCGCCAGGCGGGGCCGGCCCGTCGAACAAAGCGCCCACGACATGGACCACTGCGATATGCTCCCCTCCGAATCGCCATGAAGCCGGACGCAATGCGCGACTCTTGCGGCGGTTGTACGTTTGAAAGTCAATGGCAAGACTCGAGTCGAGTTCGAGCTCTTGATGCAGTTCGCGCTCCGCGATGACTGGATCCGCCAAGGCATCGACCAGCCCTGCCGTGACCGCAGATTCCGGGTCGTACGGCCCGCCTTCGATCATCTCGACCGCCTGCTCCACAGTCCAGCCGCGTCCCCGTGCCACTGCTTCGGCAAGCTGCCGCAGTAGGTCATTCACAATCGCTTCGATCGCCTCGCGATGCGCCGCGGACATTTCCGTACGGGTGAAGATCTCGGCCGCGCTTTTGTACTCGCCCACTTGGACGAACTCGGGGCGTATGCCGAGCTTCTCCAACGCGCGGGTGAGAAACCAAACCTCGGTGGAGAGACCTGCAATGTCCAGTCCACCTGCCGGCGACAGGACGATCTTTTCGGCGGCACTCGCAACGACGTACTCCGTAAGGGTCGCCTGCCCGAGAGCCACATGCACACGCTTGCCCGCTTTCCGAAGCGCGAGCAAGCTGCGCTGCAGTTCGAGCACTTGAGCCCAACCTAGCTCGGCTTGATCGCAGTGGACGAACACTCCCTTTACGCGGTTGTCTTCGCGTGCCCACTGCAACGTGGTGACGAGTTCGAAAAACGACTGCGGCCGGCGCACACTCCAAAATCCTGAGCTCGGTCCTTCCGACAGGGGGCCCCGTAGAGTGAGTTGTACGACTGCGTACGGCCGCTTGCGTCCCGTCAGCCACTGCACCACCTCGCCCACGTAGTGAAGGGCGAGGCGAATCCCCAGCCACAGCCGCCAAACCATGGGATGCGCTTAGCAAATCCGCGTGCAATGCACGACGAGAAATTACTTACTCGTCAAAAGCGGCGCTCCAAAGGCGAGGGCGAGTCTAGCCGTGAGCTGCTTTGCGTGGGCAGCCTGGCCCCGCTTGCGAAGACGGGAGCGGCGCAGAGGGAGAGTGCTCCGCGTTAGCTCGCTGCGCAAGCTGCGCGGCCTTCCACGCGAGCAATCCTTGGCGTACGTAGTCGGGATCGAGCTGCAGCACTTCGCACACGTTCTCGAACGAAAAGGGCCAGGTACGATCGGTCGAACAAATCCATTCTTCGGCGTCGCGGAATAACTGCCGCTTTTTGCGGTCTCGCGCAAAGAGATGCTTTTGGAAACACTCCACCGCGTCTTGCAGTAATGCCACCACCAGCCGCCGCTCCGGTTCCTGCTCCGCGCGGCGTCTGAGCGCGGCGAAGTGCTGCGAAGGAAGGAGCGTATTTGGCTGCAGCAAATGGACAAAACCGTCAGTTTGATTTTTCGTTTCGGCCATGGAACGCCCTCCCGTGAAAAAACGGCAAGTTTAGAACTTGCGAGCCGAAACGCGCGATCAACGGCGCACCCGGTCGGATGGAAGGTCCTCCGACGACCTTGCGAGCGAGAAACTCACGCCCGCGCAAAGGGTTTGCGCCGAGATCGACGCCCCCGTCCTTGCCCACTGCGGGCACCTGCGGAAACTCGGCACCGCGCATGATGCCTCCTGGCCACAATCACACCGCAAACGACGCTCCGCATCCACACGTGCGTTTCACGTTGGGGTTGCGCAGCGTGAACCCCGCATTCATCAAACCGTCATTGTAGTCGAGCTCGGTCCCGTTCAGGTACAAAAAGCTTTTGCGATCTACGATCACGCGTGCGTCGTCCGTACCAAAAACCTTGTCCCCCGGTCGCTCGGTGTCGAGATCCATCTTGTACTGGAGGCCCGAGCATCCCCCGCCAACGACTTTGATCCGCAGGCCAAGTTCTTGCTGGCCAGCTTGCTGCACCAGCTCGCGGATTCTTTGCGCGGCACGTTCCGAGATACTGATTGCCATGGCAGGCCTCCTTCCCTGAGAGCGGCTTCTAACTCTAGTGGGTGATTCTCCCTAATGTTCGGCACTCATGGGCCGCAAGGGGTCATCAGGGATTTCTTGGTCCTCGGATGACACACCCAAAGTCACTTCAGCCCCTGGCCTCGGTTGGACACTCGACCGGTGGGAAGGCCCACACCCGCGTCGATTCCGGGTCGCCATCCAAGTTGAAAAGCAACGCGGCACGGAAAGGGCTCCGCGCCGTTCTGGACGTGCGTTGCCGTTGCTCGTGACGCCAAAGTTGGGCGGTGTTTCTTGCTCGCCCTTGGGCTCGTCGGGCGTGAACGTGGGGAATGGGCGAGGAGACCTAGCTTGTGCTCACCCACAATAAACGATCAAGCTGAATGGGATCGCCGGCTGGCTTCGTAAAGCGGCGAAAGGCGTCGAAGTCTCCGGACTTCGCTTGCCACCCGGGCAATCACGTAATCGACTTCTTCAGCAGTGTTGAAACGGCCGAGGCCAAAGCGAATGGATGCTTGAGCCAGACCTTCCTCCACGCCGATTGCTCGCAGAACGTGGGAAGTTTCTAGCGTGGCCGACGTGCACGCCGCCCCCGAAGAAACGGCAACGTCGGTGAGCGCCATGAGCAGCGACTCGCCCTCGATGTGCGCGAAACTTACGTTGAGGTTTCCGGGCAAGCGCTCCGTCGGATGACCGTGCAGCACCACGTCGTCGAGTTCACGAGTAAGGCCCAGGTACAACTGTTCTCGTAAAGCCAGCAACCGCCGACCTTCTTCGAGCATTTCGGAACCCGCAAGCTCGCAGGCCCGGCCGAAACCGACAATTCCCGGAACGTTCAAAGTTCCGGATCGAAGCCCTCGTTCGTGACCTCCGCCATGCAGTTGCGCGGCGAGTCGGACACGGGGAGACTTCCCGCGCACGTACAGGGCGCCACAACCTTTCGGGCCGTACAGCTTGTGTGCGCTCATCGACAGCAAGTCGATACCCATCGAATCGACGTCGATGGGCAGCTTGCCGACGGTTTGCGTAGCATCGGTATGAAACAGCACACCGCGTTCCTTGGCAATGCGGCCAATTTCGGCAATTGGATGGATGGTCCCGATCTCGTTATTGGCGTGCATGACAGAGATCAGAACGGTTCGGTCGGTGATGGCTCGCCGAAGTTCGTCGGGATCCAAGCAGCCAAAACGGTCGACCCGCAAGTACGTGACATCAACCTTCCCAGCGCGTTGCAGTGCACGGCACGGGTCCAACACCGCCTTGTGTTCTGTGGTGACCGTGATGATGTGATTCCCCCGCGAGGCATAAAACTCCACCACTCCTTTGATGGCCAGATTGTTGGCTTCCGTGGCCCCGCTGGTGAACACAATCTCGCTTGGACTGGCGCCGATCAGCATCGCTACTTGCGCGCGTGCTTGCTCCACGGCTTCGGCAGCTTCCCAGCCGTACTGGTGGTGGCGGCTTGCCGGGTTGCCAAATTTCTCTCGGAAGTAGGGCAGCATGGACTCGAGCACTCGAGGGTCCACTGGTGTGGTTGCGTGGTGATCCATGTATACCCGGCGAAGCGACGTCATGCGTACCTCCTGGGCTCAGAAAGAGTGGGGTTGAAGTTAGGCTTGTAGCTCGCGGTTGCCAGTAGCACGAACAGACCGCGCTGAGGAACTTGCCCGTGTATCCTGCGGCAATGCAGGCCCCAGGGCGTTCGTTGTACGCGAAGGTGGTCAGCGCGCGGAGAGCTGTAGGTACGGTCCCAAAAATCGCCCGGTGTAGGATCCTTCCGCGCAGGCAATTTGTTCCGGCGTGCCTTGGGCGACGATGCGTCCGCCTTCGGCACCGCCCTCCGGGCCCATGTCGATCACGTAGTCGGCCACTTTGATCACATCGAGGTTGTGTTCGATGATGATCACCGTATTTCCCGCATCGACGAGGCGATGGAGCACATCGAGCAACCGCCGGATGTCCTCGAAATGCAGACCGGTCGTTGGTTCATCCAGGACATAAAGCGTCTTGCCGGTCGACTTGCGTGCAAGTTCTTTGGCGAGTTTGAGACGTTGCGCTTCGCCGCCAGAAAGGGTGGTCGCAGGCTGGCCAAGGGTGAGATATTCCAGGCCCACTTCGTAGAGCGTGCGGAGCTTCTGCTGGAGGTGTGGCACAGAGGAGAAAAACTCCAGCGCCTCGGCGACGGTCAGGGAGAGCACATCAGCAATGTGCTTGCCCTTGTATCGAACCTCCAAGGTTTCGCGCTCGTACCTGCGCCCCCCGCAAACGTCGCAGGCGACGTAGACATCAGGTAGAAAGTGCATCGAAACGCGTACCAATCCTTCTCCGCGGCAAGCCTCGCATCGGCCTCCGCGCACATTGAAGGAAAAGCGCCCAGCACCGAAGCCGCGAGCGCGTGCTTCCGGCAGCTGGGCGAACCAGTTCCGAATATCTTCGAACACACCAGTGTAGGTTGCTGGGTTCGAGCGAGGCGTGCGTCCGATCGGGTTTTGGTCGACTTGAATGACTTTGTCGAGGAACTGCCACCCGCTGAGTTCTCGAAACGGACCCGGTCGGAGATTCCCTTGTCCGAGCCGCGCAGCAACTGCAGGATACAACGTATCGAGAATGAGCGTGCTTTTCCCGGCGCCCGATACCCCTGTGACACAAGTGATCGTTCCGAGAGGAACGACGAGATCGACGTCGCGCAAGTTATGGAGGCTCGCTCCGGTCAGGCGTAAAAACGCCCCATTCCCGGAACGTCGTCGCGGCGGCACGGGAATTCGCTGAGCACCGGAGAGGTACTGCCCGGTCAGTGATGCGGTTGCCGCGCAAATTTCTTTTGGGCTACCAGCCGCCACGACATGCCCCCCGCGAGCGCCCGCTCCCGGGCCGAGGTCGATCACGTAATCAGCGGCAAGAATGGTGTCTCGGTCGTGCTCGACCACCACGACGGTGTTCCCGTAATCCCGGAGTCGGGTCAGGAGGGCGAGCAACCGATGGGTATCGCGCGGGTGCAAGCCGACGGACGGTTCGTCGAGCACGTAAAGGACACCGGCGAGAGCTGCCCCGACCTGACTCGCCAGGCGGATCCGTTGGGCCTCGCCACCCGAGAGCGTATCTGCGGCACGGTCGAGCGACAGATACGCGAGCCCGACTTCTTCGAGGAACTGCAGGCGGGCAGTGGCTTCTCTCAAGATTGGCTCGGCGATCTGGCGTTGGCGCTCCGTCAGTTCCAGATATGAAAGGAATTCGAGAGCAGAGGGAATCGTCAGCGCTGCGACCTCTGCGATGGACCTTCCCCCGATCCGCACGCAGAGGGCTTCCCGTCGGAGTCGGGTGCCGTGACACGACGCGCAAGCGCGTGTGTTTTGGTACCGCTGCAACAACTCCCGTTCCTGGGGGCGCGCAACCCGTTCAACCCGATGCGTAAGTTGCGGGATCAATCCCGGGAAGCGTGTCGGCAACCGGCGCGAAGTCGACGCCCCGTTGGGTGGCGGTGTAAGTGGGACGTCGGACCCAAAGAGAACCGCATGCTGCACCGTGGGTGGCAGTTCCTGCCAAGGCGTGTCGAGAGTAAACCCTAACTGCTCCGAAAGGGCGGTAAGCAGCTTGCCAAGCGTGCTGCCAAGGTCGATGCGCCCCCACAGGGCGACGGCGCCGTCGGCAAGCGATCGAGCTGGATCCGGAACCAGCAAGTCGGGATCGAAGTAGGCGACGGCCCCGACCCCTTTGCACTCCGGGCAGGCGCCATAAGGGCTGTTGAAGGAAAACAGCCGTGGACTGACTTCCGGAAGCGAGAACCCACACTGGGTGCAGGCGTGATGTTGGCTAAACACCCAGGAGGTGCGTGCGTCCTCCGGCGTGTCTCCAACCGCTTCGACCAGTGCCAAGCCATTCCCCCAGCGGAACGCGAGTTCCAGGGAGTCGGCCAGGCGGCTGGTAATTCCGTCGCGTACCACCACACGGTCGATGACGACCGCGATGTCGTGGCTGCGGTTGCGTGCAAGAGGAACGTCCGCGGCAAGGTCGTAAAGTTTTCCGTCGATGCGCGCTCGGACAAAACCAGCCTTGCGCAGTTCGTCCAACTCGTGGCGATGCACTCCTTTGCGACCACGCACCACGGGTGCGAGGATTTGCAGTCGCGTTCCAGCCGGGTGTGCCAAGAGTTGATCGACCACTTGTTGCACGGTTTGGGCTTGGATGGGCAAATTGCAGTGTGGACAATGCGGCAGCCCGACCCGCGCAAAGAGAAGCCTCAAGTAGTCGTAAATCTCCGTAACCGTGCCGACGGTAGATCGGGGATTGTGCCCCCAAGTGGCTTGTTCGATGGCGATCGCTGGGGAGAGTCCCTCGATCGCATCGACATCCGGTTTCTCCAATTGTTCGAGGAATTGCCGCGCATACGTAGAGAGCGATTCGACGTAGCGGCGTTGCCCTTCGGCGTACAACGTATCGAACGCAAGCGAAGATTTTCCGGAACCCGATGGCCCAGTGAGCACCACGAGCCGATTGCGTGGGATTCGCACGTCGATGTTTTTCAAATTGTGTTGACGGGCACCGCGAATGACGATGTCCTGTTCCATAAAGCGCACTTCGTTGGAGGCTTGCTTTCGCGATCTTGCTCGTCAAGCAGCGTAGCCCAGTCCTCGCGTGCAGTGTGGTTTCGTTGCAACAGGCTTCTGTGCTAACTCGCGGGGCCGAAGGAGGCGATGGTGGCGAAGCTGCACTTTGGCGTGACTCTACCACAAATCAAACGAACTTGGCGGGAAACCCGAGCCGCAGCTGAGACGTTCGAGGCGCTCGGATTCGATTCGGTATGGTTGAACGATCACCTGTTTGGTGTTCCGATGCCGAACCTACCCATTTTGGAAGCGTGGACAACGCTTTCGGCGGTGGCGGCGGCGACGCAGCGTGTGCGCCTGGGAACGCTGGTGAGTCCGGTGGGATTTCGCAATCCCGCTTTGTTGGCAAAAATGGCTGCCACCTTGGACCACATCAGTGATGGCCGAGTCATTGTGGGTTTAGGCTGTGGGTGGTTCCAAATGGAATTCGAAGGTTACGGTTACCCGTTCCCTCCGCTTCGACGACGGTTGGAACAGCTCGAAGAAGGTGCGGTGTTGATGAAGCGGCTGTGGACCGAGCCCCAGGTGACCTTCGAGGGGCGCCACTTCACTGCCCACGCTGCTTATTGCGAACCAAAGCCAGCGCAGCAGCCGCACCCGCCGCTGCTGATTGGCGGTGGAGGAGAACGCGTTCTGTTGCACTTGGTCGCGGCTCACGCGGACATTTGGAACAACTTGGCGGTCAACCAAAACGAACTCGCCCACAAGGTCGCTCGCTTGCGGGAGCACTGTGCGCAAATCGATCGCCCCTGGGAAAGTCTAACCATCTCACAGCAGTGTTTGGTGGTCATTGGTACCGACGAGGCAGACGCCAATGCGAAGCTGCAAAAAGCGCAGGCAATTTACGGTGGGCACATGGGGGCGCCGGGTCCGTTAACGTTAGTTGGGAGTCCAGAGAGGCTGATCGACCGAATCCACGCGCACGTGGAACTTGGTTGTACGATGTTCATCATGGAATTTTTTGGGCGCGACACACGCGAGCCGGCCCGGCTTTTTGCGGAGCGTGTGTTACCAGCTTTTGCGTAAAACGAGGGATCCAGTGACTCGTAGGCGAGTCTTCCCATCGAGACGTCTGGAGCGTTGCGCGCGGTGGATGCGCTTATTGCTTGTGGGCGCAGTCGGAGCGTGGATTCCTGGGTGTGTGTTCATTCAGGCGGATTTGAACCCGTTTCGAACGCGCCCCGAGCCTCTGGTGGAACGACGGCTTGAAGGATCCGGCAAGCAGAAGGTTCTGCTGATCGACGTTTCTCGCGTGATCGTGTCCGCAGAACGTCCCGGCCTTTTGGGGTCGCCGCGGCCAAGCCTCTTGGCCCGCGTGCGGGAGGAACTCAAGCGGGCGGAGAAGGATGATCGGGTGCGGGCTGTGGTGGTTAGGATTAACAGCCCAGGTGGTACGGTCACCGCAAGCGACACGGTGTACCGCGAATTGCGGGAGTTTCGTACCAAGACAGGCCGTCCCATGGTCGCGCACTTGCTCGATGTCGGGACCTCTGGAGCATACTATGTCGCTCTTGCTGCAGACGAGATTGTTGCCAGTCCGACCACGGTGACGGGCAGTATTGGCGTGGTGTTGGCGGGCATCAACATGAGCGGTCTCATGGATAAGCTCGGAGTGAAAAATCAAACGCTCAAGTCCGGAGCGCTCAAAGACGCCGGTTCTCCACTGCGTCCGATGACCTCGGAAGACGAGGCCGTGTTGCAGCGCATCCTCACGGCAATGCACGAGCGTTTCCTCGCTCTCGTGCAAGAGCGGCGACCGGCCATCACAGCGGAGAGCCTTCAGACGATCCGAGACGGACGAGTGCTGTATGCCGAAGAAGCTCGGGCGCTCGGTCTGGTAGACCGCATCGGTTACCTCGATGACGCAATTCGTCGTGCACGGGAGCTAGCGAATCTCGAGGAAGCAACCGTCGTGGTGTATCAGCGACCGTCGCAACAAGCCGAGAATATCTACTCGCCAGCAAGCCTTTGGTCGGTGCTTGCGGAGCTGTTCTTGGGCGAAGTCGGCGCGGTTTCGATGGGGCCTCAGTTTTGGTACCTCTGGATGCCTGGACAGGCACGATTTGGCGCAGTCGAGGAGAACCCCTAAGCCGGATGAACGGGCGCCTTTGGTTGGCGGTGATCGCCGCGGCGACCGTGTACTTTGGCGCCGTCCCCGAAGCCGATAACGACTTGTGGATGCACTTGTTCGTGGGACGATGGATCCTCGAACATGCGGCGATCCCAGGTGTCGACACACTGAGCTACACCGCTGCCGGTGCACCCTGGGTAGACCACGAGTGGCTCTGGCAAGTGCTGGCATTTACGGGCTTCCGTTTAGGGGGCAGCTCTCTGTTGCTCCTGCTCAAGCTCGGTTTGGTCGCTGGCTCGGTGGCACTTCTTGCACGTGGTGCCCAGGCTTTGTGGGAGCTTCAGCCGGCTTGCAGGACCCGGCAACTGGAGTCCCTTTCACCTTGGGTCCTGGGCTTTGTCCTGCTGGTTGCAATTCCGGTGCTTGGGCGGGGTTGGGCAGTGCGCCCCCAGCTCGCTTCTTACTTATTGTTACCGGCTCTGTTTTGGGCGTTGGCTCGTTGGGAGCTTGGCGGTCGTCGCATGCTGGTGTGGACGTTGTTGCCGATAACCTTTGCCTGTTGGGCCAACCTTCATGGTGGTTTCGTCTTGGGCGTGGCCGTGCTCCTGCCCTTCGCTGCGAGTGGCCTTGGCCTCGGGCGGGAAGAATTCGTACGAAGGTGCGGCTTGGTGGTTCTTTGCTTGGCTGCCACTTGGGTGAACCCGTACGGACCCGGCCTATACCTTTATTTGGCTGACGAGCTTGGCCGCCCCCATCCGATTACGGAATGGCAACCGGTAACGTTCGACCGGGAGCACGGGCCGTTTCTTTTTTTTGCCGGCGCAGTGCTAGCAACCTTACCGTGCCTGCCCTGGACGTGGTCCAACGGCTGGCGGGCAGTTGTCGCACTTGCTGTGCTGTACTTCGCGGGGCAACACCAGCGCCACACCCCGGTGTTTGTCCTGTGTGCAGCTCCGTTATTGGTTGTGCAATGGCAACGGCTCGTCTGGTGGTTGCAGGACCGTGGAGTGCACTTCAGTATCGCTGCGCAGCGATTCTTGACGATCGGAGTTACTCTTGTTGCAACGGTCCAAGTGGTGCTGGCGGGGGCTCACCTTTTAGAGTCGCGCGGCCGGCTGGTTTTCCGCACCGAAGAGTATCCCGTCGGAGCTGTGTCCGCCCTGCAGGCTGGAGGCGCACAAGGGAATTTGGCTGTACCGTTGGATTGGGGAGGCTATGTGTTGTGGCACTTGGCTCCGCGGGTCCGGCCGTCACTCGACGGCAGGTTTGCCACCGTGTATCCGCAGCAGGTTGTCGCCGACAACTTTGCTTTTTTTCGGGCCGAGGGTTCGTGGCGCCGGTTGCTCGAAGGGTATCCGACGCAGGCAGTCTTGCTTCCGGCGGGGCTGGTGCACCCGATCGAACGCGAGCCTGATTGGCATGCCGTGTACCGTGATAGGGTGGCGACCCTTTGGGTACAACAGCGCTATCTGAGCCAGTTTGCGGTCGGGGCTGCTGCTACCCCGGTTTCAGCCAAAAGTTTCTTTCCGTGAGCGATTCAGGCTGAGCCCGCTGCCCCCAGTGATGATCGCCCGAGGTGGGCTAGGCGATTCCCAATGAACCCCGTAGTGTTCCTGTGAGCGAGGAACTGGCTCCATGCAAATACGGGTTGGCTGTTGTGGCTGGGCCGTTGCCCGCGAGAAGTACGCGAAGGAGCTCGACGCGGTGGAGATCCAGCAAACATTTTACGATCCGCCGCGCGAAGAAACGCTGCGACGCTGGCGAGCAGAGCTTCCAACGACGTTCGCGTTTACGCTGAAATGTTTCCAAGTGGTGACCCACGAGCGCAGTAGCCCGACCTATCGCCGACTGCGTCGACCGTTGCCCGATGGGGTCGAAGTGGGCCACTTCCGCGACAATCCGGTGGTGCGCGCAGCGTGGCGAGAAACACTGCGTTGCGCGCGTGTACTCCGTGCTCCCATTGTGTTGGTGCAGACGCCGGCACGATTTGTCCCGAGCGCCGACCATTTGCGCCGTCTGGAGGCATTTGCCCAGTGGGAATCGTGTTTCGACATCCAGATCGTGTTCGAGCCGCGGGGCCCTGCGTGGGACGCGAGACTCACCGACCGCGTGTGTCGCCGCCTAGGCTGGCTTCGCGGTGGGGATCCATTTGCTTCTGGCCCACCGGAGCCGGCGAGCCAGTCGGTTGCCTACTTTCGCCTCCATGGTCGGGGCGGCTTCCGGTACCGTTACTCTGACGAGGAGTTACACCAGCTTGGGGCATGGGCGAAGAAGTACGAGCAGGCTTGGGTATTTTTCAACAACCAACGCATGTGGGACGATGCGCTTCGTTTTCGCACATTGATCGGGGGTAGATCCGGGTCTGCTGGCGAGGGGAGCTAGGAGACCTGGGCAGCAGCGGAGTGCTTGCCTCAGGAGGGCGCCTGTGGAAGGAGCTCAGTTCGCCTGAGGCCCAACCATGATGCTTGAAGGAAAGGTCGCCATTGTTACCGGTGCTGGTTCAGGGATTGGTCGGGCGGCATGCCTGGCGCTGGCACGCGAAGGTGCCGCAATCGCGGTTGCGGATGTGGACTCCATGGCTGGGGAGGGCACGGCCAGTTTGGTACGACGCCAGCGGGGGGTTGCGCGGTTCATTGCAACGGACGTTTCCAAACCAGAGGAGTGTGAACGGCTGGTGCGCGAGACCGTGTCCACGTTTGGAGCCCTCCACATCCTTTACAATAACGCAGGAATCGCACTGCCATTTCAGGACGGTTTCACGCCGGCCATCGATCCCGAAGTTTGGGACCGAGTGATTCGGATCAATCTGTCCGGCACCTTTTACTGCTCGCACTACGCCATCCCTGAGATTGCCAAAGCTGGCGGGGGAGCGATCATCAACGCAGCCTCGTCGATGGCCTTGCTCCCGTTGGGCGGGCTGGATGCGTACGCGGCATCCAAGGGTGGCGTCGCCGCGCTGACAAAATCCATGGCTCCAGGTTGCGCTGCCTTGGGGATCCGCGTCAATGCGATTTGTCCGGGCTATGTGGACACGCCGATGAACGCGGTCATCTGGCAGAACGAAGAACTCAAACAAGCGTTTGCACGTGGGCATGCCCTGGGTTTGCAGACCCCGGAGGAAATTGCCGAGGTCGTGGTGTTCTTGGCATCCGAAGCGGGGCGGAGCTTCACCGGTGCGGTGTTACCTTGCGACCGTGGATGGACTGCCTTCAAGCAGCCGGATGTACTACGCGGGACTTGAAGTAGGCCGGCTGCCGCTGCGCAGTTCGAGAATCCGAGGCCCCGAAGCCGATAGGCTACCTAGTACAGTGGCACCTCACCACGCACCAGCCGCTGGCAAAACTCAGGGAGGTGCTCGAGTTCTTCGGATACGAAGGCGCGCAGTTGCGATTCGATGGAATCCAAGGTGTGGCCTTGGGGCAGCACGACTTGAATGCTCACCCAGGGGCGGAGGATTGGCTCTCCGATTCTTACGGCAAGATACACGTACACTTCCAGCAAGTGCGGGAATCGCTTGTGGATTCCCTCCGCTAAAGATTGGCTGGCGGCACTGTAAATCTTGCCCACGTGAGCGATGGGGTTTTTGCCAGGGGCGGCCTCACCGCCCAGGGGGCGGGCGAACGCGATGAAGCCGTAGGTCCGATTTCCACGCCCAACTTGACCGGAATCGGCATCCTCCGCTGAGGTTCCCGTCAGGGTCAAGTACAGTCCATCCGCCCCGCGCCCTCTTTGGTCGAGCGCGTTGAGAGTGAGCTCAATTGTGAGCGAGGAGGTCGAGGCCAGGTGTTGATGCAAGGCATGGAGTACCTCGTCCTTTCGCCGGAAGTAGGTCGCTTCGGAATCGATGGCGTCGCAAAAAAAGGGCATCGCAATGGTCAGCTCTACCTTGTCGTCGGTGCGCACAGCGAAAACCTTCACGTCTTGCCCGGTATCCGGGAATAGCGCCTTGAAATCGCGGCTATTGAGGTAGCGAGTGGTCGCGAGCACTAATTCCTCCGTGGGGGTGCGAGGCGCGAACCCCACCGCGCCGGAGGTATCGTTGGAGGCGGTTGCCTGGGCGGCTTCATAAATGCTGCGTAGAGGCGCTGAGCCCGGTGCGAGCACAGGCTCGAGCACGAGCTGTTGGCCGAGACGGACTCTCGGCAAATGTCGCCCGAGCCACAAAGAGATTGCTTCTTCTACCGTTTCCAGCACTGGCAAGGCTCGAGCGCCGACCGCAAATGTCGCGCGGTCGCCAAGGAAAAAGCGCATGGGCTGTTTTAATTCGCCCTCGAGGAAGCCTTTCACGCTTTGGCCAGCTGCCAGAAGGGCCTTATCGACGTTGAAGTGGGCGATGGTGCCCAGCTCGCGATTGTACATCTGGGCAAGTGCCGTGGAGACCGCTTCCACGAGCGCATCGCAAATGGTGTCAGGGTGCCCAATGCCTTTGCACTCGACGTATTCGTTTCGGCGTTCGTGCACTGGGCTGCCAGGGAGAGCCTCGATCGTCAGGCGCATGATGGCCCTTATAGTAGTGTGAGCAAAATACGCACGAGCGGATCGCTTCGGCGTCAGGGGAGACCGCCGACGATCGATCCGTGGCACTTCCGTGCGCGAGAGTGACAACCAGGACTGCCCATTTCTGGACACACACAAACTTTCCAGAAAAAGTTTCCAGATACCCGGTTTCTCCCATCAACTGTTCGACACGCACGAAATTCGCGGGGCCGGTAGCCTCCACGAACTAGCGCAAATGCGTGGACGCAAATTTGTGGACACACGCAAATTTGCGGTCACACACCGAAACCGGGGAGCCCGACGTCCGCCCATTTCGCGGCCGTATCCCAGGCTTCCAGTCTTTGCGGATGCTGAGCGGCCTCGGGTCGGCAGCAGCTCAAGAAGTTCAACGCTGTAGCCCCGGGACCCAAAAACATTTCCGAGGGCTGTGATCAGGTGTTTAAGACCCCCAGCACCAATGTGAGGCCAGGACAGCGCCTGATCGAAAGCTCATGTCCTGAGCCTGTGCGTGTCGCGAAATTGTTGTCGGCCGCTGCGAAATATGTGTGTCCAGAATCGAATTTGTGCGTCCAGACTCTGATTCGGCTGCGAAACGTGTGTGTCCAGAATCTGCCTGTCCAGAATCTGCACGGGGATCGGCGAGAACCCGTTT